>Ga0126380_10000104_pt1 | contig 20522 bp, 17 predicted proteins | sample PanSoiMetPlot_26_FD_92544 | JGI IMG/M metagenome (GOLD analysis project Ga0126380, IMG submission 92544) | Tropical forest soil microbial communities from Panama - MetaG Plot_26 | ecosystem: Environmental > Terrestrial > Soil > Tropical forest > Bulk soil | place: Panama | collected 2016-02-17
CTGGGAGGGGCTGCAGTACACGGGTGCTGACATTGTGCAGGCGGTTGAAGACCGGGCGGCGAGATGGGCAGTTCGGCGGCGGCTGGGCGCTTTGATGATCGGGCGGACCGAGGCGCGGGTCCTGCGCCTGGACCAGGGCCACCCTCTGGTCAACGTGCTTTATGTCGGCCATCCGGCGAAACGCCAGCTCTACTACCCGGCGGCGGAGTTCCACCGGAGTACCGCCGCGCGTTCGGCGTACCGCCGTGCCGCCACGCAGCCGCCGTCCGGGGCGAGTCGTAAACTTATGTGGAGACCGCCTCCAGATAAGGGTTCTGAGCCACGCTTTATCCCGGTATCCCGATCGCCGGCCGCCGCGGCACGGCAAGGGAATGCCGGCTGCGGTGGCATCCGATCTGGAGACTGCGGTACCTGGCAGCCCGGCACAGGGGCTTGCGGTATGCGCAGATCATCCCGGTGGGGATCATGCTGTGGGGGCTGGACGCCGTCGACCGTCTTCGCCCTGAGGCCGCGCTGGCCGGGCTCAAGAACGCCGTTGCCGTAGTCGTCATCAGCCACCAGCTCGGCGGTACGATCGCTGAGCCGATGAACGACTGGCTGGTCACCCACCCGGCCGCCGGCATCGCGGCAGCCTGGTTCTACGTGGCGCTACAGAGCACCGTGACCGCGGCCGTGGGGCTTGCGCTGATCTGGCGGCGGGTGCCAACGTTCGGCCTGCACCGCAACGCTCTCGTCGCGTGCAACGTCATCGGCTTGGTCGTGTTCTGGCTGTACCCGGTAGCGCCGCCCAGGATGCTGCCGGGATACCACGACATCACCGCGACCGCGGTGCCGTTTTTCTCCGGCGTGCTGGAAGGCAAAGCCGCCGACCAGTTCGCGGCCCTGCCGTCGCTGCACGTCGCCTGGTCCCTGTGGGTGGCCGTGGCCTGCGGCGCGCTGCTGCGCCGGCCGGTGCTACGAGCGGCAGCCTGGCTCTACCCCGCTGCCACGGCGGTCGACGTACTGGCTACCGCGAACCATTACCTGCTCGACGTCATCACTGCGCCCGGCGTCGTGCTGCTCGCCTATGCGATTGTCCTGCTGCCCCGCTTCGTGCGCCGCCTTGGCTGGGTGCGAAGCGGCGGCGCCGGCGGTTGCGGCTCGCCGGCGGGCGACGACCGGAGCGCGGTGGGCGAGCAAGACGATCCCCGCGGTCATGACGATGAGCGACGCCACCTCGATGAGCACGTCTACCGGCCCGCTGGCAAAGCTCTCATCCAGCCATAGGTAGCCGATGCCGATCGATACCAGCGCCGTGGTGGTGGTGATCACGGCCAGCGCCGGCGAGACGAGGCGCCCTGTCTGGAACGCCTGCTGATTGAGCAGGAAGCCGACCGGGCCCACGATGACCAGCACGTACAGGGGCCATTGCTGCAGCGGCTCGCTGAACCCCTGGCCCAGGGAGAACGTCACCAGCTTGAGCAGGAACGCGTTGACTCCGTAGCAGACCCCGCAAGCAAGCGCCAGCGCGAGCGCGCGCGTGGTCCGCGAGCTTTTCCTGGCCCAGGCGAGGCAGCCGGCCAGGACCGCGGCCAGGCCCGCTGCCAGTGGTATTACCGCAGGCAGCGACACGGCCTCGGTGCCGCCGGTGGGCTGGGCGAAGGCGAGGAACACGCCGAGGCCTGCCGCGCAGCAGACCGCGCCGGCGAACAGGACCCCATCCGGTGCGGTACGCAAGACCGCGGCGTTGATCAGGACCGCGAACAGCAGATCGCAGGCCAGTATGGGCTGCACCAGCGCCAGCGGCCCGAAGTGCAGCGCCATCGCCTGGAGCGTGGCGCCCGCGATGGTAGCCACGATCGACGCGAGCCACACCGGCCGGTGAGCGAGGTCGACAAGCAGCCGCGGGGAAAAAACGCCACGCTCGGCTACCTGGCTGACCGAGCGCTGTTCGAGCACGGCCGACAGGCCATACGTCATCGCCCCGGCGAGCGCTGCCGCCACGGCGGCCATCAGGAACATTGCCGATCCCGTCCCGGTAAGAGTAGGCGCCTCACGGACGCTGTTGTGCCGACCATACACAGCCGCTGGCCTGCACCGACTGATCTGGAGCGTGCGGGTGCCGGCCGCTGCACCGCACAACAGCACGATACCCAACGCCCGGGGGGCGGCAGCTCGGCTTCGGGTCGTTGCGCCTCAGCGGGCGGGCAGGTGTGCCAGCACCGTCGCGGTCTGGTATCAGGCCGGCGGCGGTTTTGCCCCGGGGCATCCGCGTGACCCGGGTTCGTGGCAGTATCGTGCCGTGCGCCATAGCCTCGTTGCCGCGGGCCGTGGATCCCACCTGCCAGGTGCGCCGTGCCGAGGGCGGTGATCCTCTCCGGCTCGCTGGGCTCGGGCCACGACATCATCGCTGAGGCCGTGACCGGGAGCCTTGCCCGGCTTGGCTGGGACAGCCGCACGCTGGATTGCATGGGCCTGCTGGGCCGCCGTGCGGGCCAGGCGGGCGACTGGGTGTTCCGCCGGCTCACCGCGATGCCCGGGGTCTACGACGGGCTGAATTTCGCCCACCTCCGCCCGGGCAGCCGGCTCGCCAGGGCCATGGACGAGGCGGCCACGTCCCGGCTGGTGCCTGCACTGCACACCGGGTTGCTCCGCGACCCGGCAGACCTGGTTATCGCGGTCTTCGCGACCGGCGCCTCCGCCGCGGCGCAGCTTGCCGGACCCGATTGGGGGGCCCGCACGATCGTGCTATGCGTCGATGCCGCACCGCACAGCTTGTGGGTCCGCGAGGGGATTGACCTGTTCCTCGTCACCTCCGGCGCGGCCGCCAGCTCGGTGCGCCGCTACGTTCCCCGCGCCCACATCCGGGTCGTTCCGCCGCCGGTGCGTCCCGCCTTCTACCACCGCGTGCCGCAGGCCACGGCCCGCCGGCCGCTCGGGATCCCGTCATATGCCCCGTGCGCCCTGCTCATGGGCGGTGGCTGGGGGCTGGGCCCGCTGGAGCATGCCGCCCGCGACCTGGCCGAGGCCGGCGTGCACGTGCTGGCCGTGGCCGGCCGCAATCACCAGCTGGCGGCCCGGCTCAAGGCCCTCGCCCGCGGCTCGCCGCGGGTGCACCCGTTCGGCTTCACCGGGCGTATCGTCGAGCTGATGAATGCGTGCGACGTCGTGGTCACCTTGCCCGGCGCCACGACGTGCGCCGAGGCGCGGGTAGTGGGCCGCAGACTGGTCCTCCTCGACGCGATGCCCGGCCATGGCCGGGAGAACCTGCAGCACGAGCTGGAACTCGGCGGTGCCGATGTGTGCAACCCGCGGCCGCCGGGTCTGACCGCGGGCGTCTTGGCCGCCCTGGACCGGGCCCGGCGCCGGCGGCCGGCCAACGGCCACCCGGCGGGCGAATGGGACCGGGCCTTCGCCGCGGCGCTGGCCAGCATCGGCCTTAATCCCGCGCCGCCGGGAGACCTGCAGACCACACGAGCATCCCAGGAGGCTGGCTGCCGATGATGCGTACGCTGTGCTTGCACCCCCCCTCGTACGAGGGGTTCGACGGCGGAGCGGGCTCGCGCTACCAGGCCAAGCGCGAGATCCGGTCGTTCTGGTACCCGACGTGGCTGGCGCAGGTCGCTGCCATCGTGCCCGGCAGCAAGCTCGTCGACGCGCCGGCGGCGGGCCTGGATCTGGACGACGTGCGGCCGCTGGCCGGCCGGTACGACCTGGCGGTGCTGCACACCAGCTCGCCGTCGTTCGCCGGGGATGTGCAGGTCGCCGAGGCGCTCAAGCAAGAAAACCCGGCACTCAAGATCGGATTCGTCGGCGCCAAGGTGGCGGTCGAGCCCGAGGCTTCGCTGCTCGCCTCGCCTGCCATCGACTTCGTTGCCCGCGAGGAGTTCGACTTCACCATCGCGGAGATCGCCGAAGGCCGCCCCCTCGCCGAGGTCGACGGCGTCACGTTCCGCGATGCCAACGGCACGGTGGCCAGCACGGCGGACCGGGCGATCCTCGAGGACATGGACCGGTTGCCCTACGTCACCGACGTCTACAAGCGCGACCTGAACGTCAACGACTATTTCATCGGCTACCTCAAGCACCCTTACCTGTCGCTGTACACCGGGCGGGGCTGCCGCTCGCGGTGCACGTTCTGCCTGTGGCCGCAGACTGTCGGCGGCCACCGCTACCGCACCAGGAGCGCCGAGCACGTCCTTGGCGAGATGGCCCGCGTCCGTGAGCTGTTCCCGGCGGTGAAAGAGGTGTTCTTCGACGACGACACCTTCACCGACGACCGGCGCCGCGCCGAGGAGATTGCCCGGGGCATGGCCAAGCTGGGCCTGACCTGGTCCTGCAACGCGAAGGCGAACGTTCCCCACGAAACGCTCAAGATCATGCGCGACAACGGCCTGCGCCTGCTGCTGGTCGGGTACGAGTCCGGCAACCAGCAGATCCTGATCAACATCAAAAAGGGCGTCCGGGTGGAGCGGGCCCGCCAGTTCACCAAGGACTGCCGCGATCTCGGCATCACCATCCACGGCACCTTCATTGTCGGCCTGCCCGGGGAGACCACCGAGACGATCCAGGAAACCATTCGGTTCGCCAAGGAGATCAACCCGCACTCGCTGCAGGTGTCCATCGCCGCGCCCTACCCGGGGACCGCCCTATACCAACAGGCCAAAGAGAACGGATGGCTGCCGGACGACGACGCCACCCTGCTCGATGAGCATGGCGTGCAGGCCGCCACCCTCAGCTACCCCAACCTCAACCGGACCGAGATCTACGACTCCGTCGAGGCCTTCTACAAGCAGTTCTACTTCCGGGCCGGGAAGATCGCGGAAATGTCAGCGGAGATGCTGCGCAGCCCGCAGATGATGAAACGGCGGCTGCGCGAGGGGGTGGAGTTCGTCAGCTTCCTGCGGCACCGGGGCGGCTAGCCCCGCGGGTTCTCGCAGTTACCGGGCGGGCCGGGGAAGTGCGGCCGCGCGGCCCGGGTGTCTCACTTGGCCAGGCGATCGAAGCGGCGTTCCCATGCCTCGTGCCTCCGCTGTGCGTCCTTCAGGAACGGCGACGCCCCGATCGCCTTGAGCAGGAACCGGTTGACCGCGGCGGCCGGGCCGTGCAGCGGCCGGATCAGGTCGAGAAACAGCACCACCCGCGTCTGGTCGCTGTCGTTCCAGGCGAAGTGCTCATAGCCGTCGTCGAAGAACATCGTCTGGCCCTCCCGCCAGTGCGCTACCTCGCCGCCGACGCTGATCCCGCACAAGTCCGGAGGGTCGGGGATCGCCAGGCCGAGGTGGCAGCGCACCACGCCCCGGTACGGGCCCCGGTGCGGCGGGATCCGCTTGCCCGGCGACAGGATCGAGAAGAACGCGGTGACCAGGCCGGGGATCTGGTCAAGCAGGGCGGCCGTGCGCGGGCACCGGGCACAGTTCGCTTCCGCGCGGTAGCCGTAGGCGACGAAGAAAAATGTCTTCCATCGGTCGTCCCGGCTGATCGGGGCCACATCGCGCAGGATGTCCTGGAAGTTCGGCAACTCGTCACGGCGGGCCAGCACCTGATCCAGCTCGGCACGGATCTCCGGCGAGCCTGCTTCCAACTCGCCCGCCCAGGGGAAGGACTGCCGGTCCAAGAACGGGGTGGTGGGGATCTCGGAGGAGCGCAGCAGCCACCATTCGAATCCCGACATCAGATGCTGCCCAGCGGTCACGGCCGCGTCCCGGGCGCGTTCGGTGATCGTCAAGCCTCGTTCATCTGCGGTGGTGTCCATCGCCTGCCTCCCACGGATCGGCCTCCTGCCCACGCGTATTGTCCCAGCCTTGGCCCTGCTGCCGGGCCAGCCGCTCCGGGTCCAGGTCAGCCACGAACACTTTCTGGAGCATGTGCCAGTCCTCAGGGTGCCGCGCGATGGCCGCCTCGAAAACCCGGGCCAGCTGCTGGGTCATCACGGTGACCTTCTCGCCGCGGCCGCCGTCGCCGGGGACCTCGATTTCCGCGTGGATGTGCGCGCCCCAGAACGGCCCGGAATACCACAGTGTCACCGGCATCAGCGCCGCCCCGGTATGTATGGCCAGCGCCGCCGGGCCACCCATCATCCGGGCTGGCTCGCCGAAGAACTCGACCTCGACCCCGCTGCCGGTAAGGTCACGCTCGCACAAAAGACAGACCAGGCCGCCAGCTCGCAGCCGCTGCGCAAGCACCCCGAACCTACTGGCTCCGCCGGAATGCGGCAGAACCTCCATGCCCAGGCCCTCCCGGAATGCCACGAACCTGTCATACAGCGACTGCGGGCGCAGCCGCTCGGCCACGGTGGTGAACTTCCCCGCTCCGCGCAGCACGATCCAGGCGCCGGCGTGTTCCCAGTTACCCATATGCGGCAGCGCGAAAATCACGCCGCGTCCTGCTGCCATCTGCCGGAACGCGGTCTTCTCCTCGCCGGTGCACCGCATCCGGCCGAGAATCTCCTCGGCTGGTATCACCGGCAGCCGGAATACCTCCAGCCAATACCGCAAGTAAGAACGCACTCCCCGTCGGGACAACTGCCTAAGATCCGTGGCGGGAGCATCCGGGCCAGCCGCGGCGGCAACCCGCGCCAGGTTCGCCTCCAGTTGCCGGACCCCGGGGCCCTGCCGCCGCCAGGCCCAGTCCGCGACCAGCCGGAAAGCCCATTCCGCCCACCGCCTCGGCACCCGGCAGACAATCTGCCAGCCCAGCAGGTAAGCCCACGCGACCACTCGTTCTCGCACCGAGGTCACCACCCCGCCTGAGAAACCCGCCACACCAGGCACCGCCACGGCCGCGCCCCGGGCGGCGGGAGTGCCAACACACAGCCGACAAAATGGTCAGCATGCCATGAGCCGCCGGCATTCCTGCTTCCGCCGGGCCCCGGTGCATGGCGGGCCCGCTCCCTCAGAGCGCAGATCCGGGAATTATACGAGCCCGGAGGGTAACCGGGGCACGACCCGGGCGCCCAGAACGGGCTGACCTGGGCGCACAAACTGTCAGGCGCCGGCCTGCCTGCGAGTCGTGAGGCTTGCCAGCTGTGCCCGGCAGCAGCGGCCAGTTCCTGGGGACCAATTTAGGGCCCCGAACGCCTTTTAGAGGGAGCGGAGGTACTTGCCGGCGCTTCCCGTCTCCGCCGGGCGGAAGCAGACCCGGGATCAGCGCTCCTGCTCATATTTGAATGAGAGTTGCAGCTTTGTCCGGTAGGTGATCGCCCCGCCGTCCTCCAGGTGAATGTCCTGCTTAACGACCTCGGCTACCCGCAGATCGCGGATCGTCCCGGCGGCAGTCCTGATCGCCTCCGCCGCCGCATCTTCCCATGACGTGCTGCTCGTCCCGATGATCTCGGTCACCCGGTAGACGCTCATGACATTCTCCTCTCCAGGACCGCTGCGCTGCACGGCGCGGCCGCCCTGCCCAGACAATCACCGACGAGGAAGCACACGAATGCTCGCTTCCGCTACTGCACTGGCCACCTGGTGGGCCTGGTCTCGATGGCAATGAGCCATCTTTAAGCGCGATTATGCCTTCCCGGTTCCGTTCCTGCGCCCGGGATATCCGGCCGCCAGTGCTGCAACTCCTCTCTGGCCTTGTCCAGGCCCAGCTCTTCCAGGGGGCTGCCCTGCCCAGTGCGCAGATGGCGCAATACCGTTGCCATGAATTCATCCATCGCCGCCGTTACCCTCTCCGCGGGCGTTGGCTCCGGCTTGCCGTCTGTCATAGGGACAGCTTGCCACGCGAAGTGCGCGTGTGGTGGTGCGGAAGGTCACCCCGGCAGAGGCGGCAAGGTGGAGGCGGTGAGCAATTCGAGTTCCCCGCCGCTTGCCAGTAACCGCCTCGTCATCTGGCCAGCGGGATGATCCAGAAGACCAGCCCCTGGGGTTCGGTGTCGAGCAGTGCGGGGTCGATGGCGAGCACGGCGAGTTGTCCTTCGGTGATGCCGTGGTCGCGAGCCCACGCTGTCAGGCCCGCGACGATGCCGCCAATATGAGCTGCACAGGCTCGGGCGGCTATGCATACGGGCGACGTGCCGGTTCGTGTTTCCAGTAACACCTGGAACCGGGGCGCAGCCTGGCACGCGGCGCCGGATTGGCAGGCCCGCGGAAGCACAGGGACAGCAACGAGGGTCACAACAGATCCCTGGAGTTGAACGGGAACAGATCGTAGCGAGGTATACCGGGCCGGCCCGCGGCACCGCCGATCACAAGGCTGTCCCTAAGGGCAGCCGCAGGCCGTTGTGTCAGCGGCGAGCGGAAAGAACGGTCCGCTGGTGGCTGCGCTCGTATCCCTGGGTCATGGGGGAGCGTTCCCATGTTGGTTACTTCCGCGTACAGTCATAGAAGTCGATCCTTCCGTGGGTCGGCGTTTGGGAAAGGTGACGGTCCCTGCTGCCACAGGGGCCGTTGCCATCTGCGGTGGCAACGGAGCTCAGCCTCACGGGGCGGAAAGCCTGCCGGGCCCGGAAGGCGTGCCGTCACGAGTCATATTCTCGATACCGGAACGCGGGCACCATCGTAATACACAGAATGAGCAGATATGCTGTGCAAGAGGCACACCAAATGTCGGTGAACTAGGCAGACTGCCACTAGCGAAGCCATGGTCGATAGTAATGCCATGGCAAACCATGCCGCGGGCCTGATCCAGGCAGGGCTGAGAGCACTAACTGAACCAACAATCAGCAATCGTTAGAAGCGCCGCGACTGCTGAGGTTATTGGGGAGTGCTGGTGCGCCAGTACCCCGTGGTTTCGCGAAGTTTACGTGATATGGCCGGTATTCGACGTGAGCGAGGACGCCGGCGGCTCAGGCGGTGCCACCGTCCGGTGTGCACACCCGCAGCGCTGCCTGGCACGGGCCGTGCCGCCTTGGGCTCGAGTTGCCGCCCTGCCTGATGCGGATTGATCTTCGCGGTCCCGAACGCAGCGCGCGCCGCCCGCCATGTCGCCCCGCTGGGCGGGGACCGGGACTGATCGCCGCGCCTGCCCGCGCACCGCTAGGCTCCTGGCGACGTGGCCTTCACCCCGGTCATCGCAGACATCAGCAGATCGCCGGCTATTTCAGCCGGAGCTTCGACTGGCTGCAGCCCTGAAGTCGCCCTAACCCGGTTCGGCGCGGGCGGCAAAGCGATCCGTAATCTCGTCATCGCAAACGCATCCGCAGGTCGACCATCCGGCGCGTCGCGTAGTTCATCTCAGCGACGGTCAGGCGGAGCCGGTACCAGAGAAAGCGGAGCCGCTCCCGGCCGGTCCAGGAGACCAGCTCTTCGGCGGCGCGCTGCCCCAGGTGTTCGGTGGTGTCGGAGTGGTTCATGGCAGCTTCCGTTCGGTTCGGTCGGCGCCGGCTCGGTGGCGGCCGGGGATCCGCTGTCGGCTGCCAGGCTGGAGGCGACAATTCCTGCTGCTTCGGTGCTGTCGGCGCGCCGCCTGGCTCATGGGGGAGGCGTAACCGATGGCAGGCGGCCCCATGCCGAGCTGGTCGAGCGCGGTCACATTCCGGCGGCTGATGGAGCAGTCCTGGCATCGAAGCCTCCTTGAGGGGTTGAGGCGCAGGCACGCGCCATGGCCTCCTGCACGGGCGGCAATCTTCTCTTGGCCGATCGCCCAGTGCCCGCGCGGCCTTCGTCACCACTGTGGATCAGCGAAACGGAAGCGGCCAGGAAACAAAACGGCAGATCACCGGCAGCTTCACCGCACTGCCCGGCGACCCAGATGCCGGGATAGCTAGGCATGTGGAGCCGGCTGACCACAGACCGCGCCGCAGGGGGCCGGTACCGCTCCTGATGCGCGGCCAACGAACTGCGTGCGCTGCTCGAGCATGCGGTATTGCGCAGCCGGTAAACGTGCGGTATTGCGCAGCCGGTAAATGAGTGGACCGCTGCCCGTGGTTATGCGACCGTGGTATTGGTTGATGCCCACCAACGACTGGAGCAGGGCAATGCGAGGCCTCGAATGTGTCTGCCACAGGACCGCGGCAAGGTGCCCGCTCTTTGAGCCCGGGGTCGTCAACCGCCCGGGACGCGCCAGCCTAGGCGCGCCGCAGAGCGGCCTGGTGGCATTGGCCTCCTAGTAGTCGGGCTTCGCGAACCACTCGGCTGCTGCCTCGGTGATCTTTCTCGGCCGGTAGTTCACTTCTCCGGCGCGCCTGATTACCAGCTCCCCGGAGTTCGATGGCCCTCGGCTGGCGCGCGGCAGCGTATTCGCGTTGCCGTGCTCACGGATGCTTGGCGGCACATCGCATCCCTATGGGAGCTCGCCTGCCGTAATGGCTGCGTGTCCCTGAATTCGCTAGCAATCTTGACTATTGACAGATAAGGGAAAACAGATGATTGACACGGGGATTCGGCGAGCCCGGCATGCCATTGCCGTCGGTGACGGCGCGAGCGCAGCCGATACCAGCAAGAGCCGCCTGGCAGTGCGGCTCTGGACGTTGCTGCATGCCCAAGCCCTGCTGCGGGGTACCATCGGCGGCGCGGGCGGTGCTTCGTACGTAGAAGATGACCGTCAGCGCCTGGCCGCTCGCCGGGAAACCGCACTTCGGCCATAACCCCTCGCGCGGCCTTCCCCGCGACTGAGTGTGAGCCAGCGCTAGGCACAGATCCGCCAGTTTTGCGGCCAGCGTCAGAGGTTGTTGGCTAGGAACGTGTTCGGCGCGGTGCACAGCGCGGCGCAGGACAGGTTGCGGGGTTCTGCTGACCCGGGCTGAGATCGTCGGGAGGCTGGGCGCCTCGGCGCGCCAGGCATTCGGACCGGCCGGGTGAGCGCCCGCCACGTCACGAAGGAGAATGTCCAAGTGGCCGAGACCCGCGCCCAGACCGTCACCGTGCGAACGGCCAGCGGCCAGGAGCTGGCCTACCCGTGGGCGACGAGCGTCCGCGTGGACCGACGCGGTGATCTGCGGGTGATGCAGGGCCTGCGCCAGCGGGCATTCCATGCGTGCGCCGAGTGGGCGAGTTACACGGTGACGAACCTTCGCCAGGAACGTGACCGGTGACTGCCGCCAGGATGCGGCGCATGCTGGTGATATGGATGACGCCCTGGCGCAGCCGGACCTATCGGATCTCCCGGTGGCCTGCCCGCTGTGCGGCCAGGTGCACGAGCGGTGCGTGTTCACGGCCGGGTCGCTGGACTGCGCCCGGCCCGGGTGCAGGAATCCGCATCACCGGGTTCCCCTGGCCGCTGGGTAGGGGACTGGTGTGTCACTCGACTGAGCTGCCGGTGCCTACCCGTCGGCTGGGCCGAAACGCTGCTCAGGTGCCGGCTGGCTGCGCGGTCCCGGCGGCCGTGGCGGTACCTGCGCTCTTGCTCACCAGCAGGGCCGCATTGATCAGGTCGACCCCGGCCGCCTGACGGACGAAATCCGCGACATCCACCGGTGCCGCCCAGTTGCACCCGAACTGATAATGCTCGTTCATGTGGTCCAGTGCCGACATCGCATTGGCCAGGATGAATTGCCGGTAGCTTGGCTTTCCGTTGGCCTGGTACAGCCGGGCCAGGTTGCGGACGAAAATCCCTTTGAACAGCGTGCTGTCGACGCCCGGCATGCGGCCTGGAGGCCGGGCGCTGCCGTCCGGCTTGCAGTCATCGTGCTCGTGAAGTATCCCGCGAATGACACCTGACTGGGTTGGCGGAGGCTGTGGCGCCTGGCCCTTGGCCGGCCGTGGCGCTTGGTGCCAGGGGCTCTTGATGAAGGCGTCGGCGATCTGCTCCGCTCGCGCGCGGTAGGCCTGGTCACCGGTCAGCTCGGTGAGATCGCTGAGCCCGCGCAGCAGCACGCCCTGGTTGTAGGACCAGATGCTCGCGGTGTTGTTGTTCACCCCACTGCTGTCTGGTGAGTCGTTCACCAGCCCAGCCGTGTTGATCATGGCCACCCCGCCCGGCGGGGGTGAACTGAACCAGGCCCAGCTGCGGCGGGCCCAGCGCAGGCAATCAGCCTGATCTTCGCCATCCCGATGCCGCCGCCGCAAGGCCAGCGCGGCAGCCACCGAAATGAATAGCTCATTGGCGATGGCGTTCTTGTACGGCCCCTGCCAGCCGACCGGCACCGCGGCGGCGCCGGAGCGGTCCGGCTGGCCGTTGTACTTGGCCCAGTAGATCCCGCCGTGCCAGACGTCATCCCAGCCTCCGGCCATATCCAGGAAGATGTCCTCGGCTGCGGCCAGGTACCTTTCCTCACCGGTCAGGTCGTAGGCGTCGATCCAGGCCAGTGCCCACCAGCCTTCGTCGTCGTAGAAGCCGTTGATGAAGCCCGGGTAGGACGCGCGCCGCAATGCCCGGAGGGGCCGGGCCAGGGACGCCCGGGTGGTGACTGGCCGGTGCACGCCCGGGGCTTTTGTGAAAGTGTTCTCCACCACGGATTCCTGGTATGACCGGTCGCCAGTGGCCGACATGTAACCGATCACCGCGGTAATGGCGTTGGCGCTGTTCCACCAGCGGGCGGTGTCCTGGATCCGGTTTCGCTGCCCAGTGAGGGCGATCGCGGTCTTCACGAAGTTCCGGCCGATTTGCGAAAGGCTGCTCCAGTCCGCCCAGTGAGCATCCAGCGCGGGGTCATGGTAGCTGTAGATCCCTTTACCTCGGGAGTATGGATCAGCTCCATACCATTGCTGGAGCGCCCGCACCGCAAGCGGTGCGGCAGCACTGGGATCCCGCATTTTCGATCAGCTCGCTCTGGGAGCACCCTCGCCCTCGATCCACCGATTATCCACCAGACTCCGCGCTGCCACTACCCCCGTAATTCCGGCAGCGGCCGCGACACGGGAATTCAGACCCCGCAGGCGGGGCCGCCAGATCACCACGACCCGCGCACTGGCAGCGGTGCCTGGCCCAATCGCCCTCACCCGCGCCAGCGTCCGCATCTGCTTTGCGGCAGGTCGCGCCACCAGCACTGCAGGGCCAGGTGATCGTTTTCCGGGTGCCAGGCCAGGCGGAGCTGATCTTGCGTGTGGATCACGGCCTGAGACTGGTCCGGTCAGGCTGAGGACCACAGATGCTTAAGTGGCACTGGGTATAGGCCCGTGGCTACCGCAGCCAGTCCTTGTCATCCTCGTCAGCATGCTTGATCAACGGCAGAGCCGTCACCTGCTCGTGCCGCAGGAGATCCGCCGTCTTGACCTGAACGGATTCGGTCTGGCTCCCTGCCGCAAAGACCACCGTTTCATGCTGGAGCACCTCCTGATCGAAGTAGAGCGGTGCCCCCAGCAGCGAGCCAAGCGGCGGCAGGGCGCCCAGTTCGAAGCCTGGAAAGTCCTGCAGCAGCTCCTGTTCGGTGGCAAGACGCACATGACGATCGCCTGCCGCTGCTTGGGCAAGATGCATGTCGAGGCGGCAGGTTGCCGGGATCACCATCAGCACATAGCCGCCAGCGACGCGCATCGCGACCGTCTTGAGAACCTCGCTGGCATCGATGCCGAGCGCCCTCGCCTCATCGATCGAGGTGTAGGCCCGCTGGTGCGCGATGGGCTCGAACGGGACGCCGCGGGTTTGGAGATGCTCCGTTACCTGCGTCATCACCCCACCCCCTTTCGCCAGAGAACCGAGCATAACGCCGATATGCCCTCGCGACCCACGGCAGTTACCGGCCCGCCGGGCGGCGGCCAGGGGCGCGTGGGCCCCAGACCGCCGCCTAGGCCGGGCGGCCCGGTGCGGCGACCCGGGCGGGGGCGCGCTGGGCGCAGGTGCCAGGTATGGAGAGTCCTGGGTTGCGGACTATGCCCGTCTGCTGGTGATTTCGCCAGGCGGCTGCTATGCCGGTGATGGTAGCGGGGCGTAGCGTGGGCTGGGTAAGGCAGCGGCCCCGGCGGGCGGTGCGCCGCCGGACACCGGGCCTGCGAAGACCGCCGCATGCTGAGTGAAAGGCGGCCCCGCTGGTGGTTGAGTTTGCCATCTGTACCCGCCCTCCCGCACCGGCTTCCGCAGGGCTGGATGGGATCCAGCTGGTGGGCGCCGGGTGAACGGGCTGCTGAGTCTTCCCGTGCTTGTCCCAAGCCGGCCGCCGACGCCGAACAGAATGCTGCTCAGCGCAGCCGCTGAACACAGACCTGCCCCTGGCCTCGCCGCGATGGGTATACACGGCGAAATGAGGCTCCGTAATGGCTCCGGCCAGCGAGGGCAGGTTAACCGCGCTTCTAGCCCGCCTAGGAGGTGACGCGAGGTGAACCGGTGGAAAGCAACCCCGCCGTATGAATGGTCAGGTGCCTGGGAAGGCCGACTGCAGATCACCTACGACTACGATACGAAAACCGACGTATGCGGGCACCTGCATGGATCTTCGGCCGAGGCCAAGCGGTGCGCCCACGAGCTGGCCGCACGACTCAATTTCATGCTTATGCCCTTTGATTCCCGTACTACCAACGGCATGCCATCTGACTACTATCTGGGCTGACTCTCTTCTTTGCCGCCCCGCCCCAGCGGACAGGATGCGCCTCGCGGGCAACGCGCGATTGTGCGGATTGCGCCGGTGAGCTGCCGGTGTTCTTCCTGGACTTCGGCGGTCTTGCCGCGGGATTTTGGAGCCATGGTCCAGAGTCCGGGGACGCCCCGCCTTTCCCTGGTTGATGGGGGCGCGGCGCCGCGGCCTGAGGGCGGCCAAATCCCATGACCGGCGGGCCCCAGCCGCGGGGCCGGCGCGCGATGGTGGGTACTCGATGACCGGTGGCCGCGGACCTGCTGAGCCTGCACCCCGCTGTGCGGCCGAGATGCGCCGGACCGGTGATCTGGTTTCAACCAGTGCAGGCAACACTTTTGCTCCGCGTTGCGTCCTTGGTGGGTAGCTAGGGAGGTGGTGCCGTGGCACCGCACAGCACCCGGGCCGGCCCGGCAGGCGGGCCGGACAGCGGCCGGCTTGACCGGCTCCTGGCCGAGCGCGGCAATCATCTGCTGCACGCGGCGATGGCTCTCACCGGGAACGAGCAGGACGCCGAGGATCTGCTGCAGGCCGCGGTCGAGCGGTTCTTGCGCCGACGCCGCCGGGTCGATGATCTGGAGGCGTATCTGCGGCGGATCTTGTACAACCTGGCGGCCGATGGCTGGCGCGCGCGAGCAGCCCGGCATCGCAGCCGCACGCTGCTTTCGCTGCCGAACGATGCCACCGGGCCTGACCCCGTCGCCACGGTGGATCTGCGCGACGCGCTGGTGCGTGCGTTGCGGGAACTCCCGCCCCAGCAGCGCGCCGTCCTGGTGCTGCGCTACTGGGAACAGCTCACCCAAGCCGAGACCGCTGACCTGCTCGGCTGCTCGGAAGGCGCGGTGAAATCCGCCGCGTCTCGGGGGCTGTCGCGGCTGCGGGAGCTCACCGCCCCCTGGCACGGCCCGCAACCACGCCTGGCGAATGCCACTGCAAAGGAGACATCGTGAATTCCGACCTGGGGGAACTGCTGCGCGAGGGGATCGACCGGCAGGCGGCCGGCACCAGTCTGGGGCCGGGGCTGGCCGCGCGGGCATTCCACCGCCACCGCCGCCGGCTGATCGCGATCCGCACGGCCACCGCCGGCGGGACCGCCATCGTTGCCGCGGCGGCCGTGCTTGCCGCCACGATTGGCGCCCACGGGGCTGCGCCCCGTCGGCCCGGGGAATCCCACATCCAGACGACCGCCTACGTGGTCGGCCGGGCGGAGCAAGCGCTGGCGGCGGCGGAGCGGGGAAACGCGATCCAAGAAGTCCGTGCCCAGGCCCCCAAGGCGCACGGTGGCCGCTTCACCGCTCTGGTCATGCCCACACTGAGGGCTGCCCGGCAGCCGCTCCCGCATTTGCCGGACGCGAACTTCCCGTTCCAGCGGTTCACGTCCTGGTTTTACCACGGGCGGACCCGGATCGTGGGATACGGGGCCGATGGCTCGCTTGTATTCCAGTACGGGCCGACCACCACGACCCTCCCGTCGGGGCGGCAGCCACCGCCCGGCATCGTCGCGATCGACTATCGCAAGCGGCTTGTCCTGCGGCCGTTCACCGTGTTGCGCGGCTCGGTCCAGCCGAGCTGCGCTCTACCGGGCGACTTTATCGGGCCCCCCGGCTCCATCATCGAAAGCAGCCCAGCCGGGTGGGCCGCCGTAGTCCACACAGCGCTGTCGTGTGGGCAGTTCCAGGTCGCCGGGCGGCAGCGGATCGACGGCGTTCCGGCGATCAAGCTCGTCGCCACCTCGCGAATGAACCGCCACTTGGCGCGACCGAAAGAAACACTCTGGATCAATGCACGCAGCTTCCTTCCGGTGCGGCTGGAGAGGGTGCTCCGGACAGGGCTCTATGTGGCGGATTTCTCCTGGCTGCACCCGACCCCGGCCAACCTGATGGCGCTGCGCGTCAGCGTCCCTGCCGGGATGCGCGAGGTGCGGCTGCCAGCCGGCTTCGTAATCGTCACCTGGTGAACACGGCCAGGCACTGGCCAACGTGCAGGCCCGGCCGCCAACAACAAGACATGGCAGCAGCCGCGCACGCAGCGGCGGGCCCACCCCATTCCGGGCCAGCTTCACCACCCCGCCCTCCCGCCAGACATCCGCCTGACAAGGAAACGGAACCGGCCATGATTCCCCGCATGCTCGTCCCCCTCGCCCGGACTGCCCAGCTCCTGTCGATCCGGCGGATGACTGTCACGGCCGTGACCGCCGCCACCATCGCCGTTACCACCGGTGGCGGGGCGGCGGCCGCCAGCGGAGCACATCCCCCGGCCGGGCACGCCCCGGGCGGGATGCTGCGGGCCGGGCACAGCGTCGGCGGGTTCTGGCCAGCCTGCCCACTGCCCCGGCCCGGCCACGCGCAGTGTTTGGCGCTGTTCCGGCCGCAGACCGCGGTCAACCGCGCAATCGCGGCCGGGGTGACCGGCCCAGCGAGCACGCCGCGGGGATGGAGCCCGCGGGCGATCGAGTCCGCGTACCAGCTGCCGGTGACGCGGGGCTCCCACCAGACGGTGGCGGTGTCGATCGCGTATGACACCCCGGCACTGGGCCGGTACCTGGCGGTCTACCGCAGCCACTACGGCCTGCCGCCGTGCACGGCGGCCAGCGGGTGCCTGCGGGTCGTCAACCAGGACGGCAAGCCCTCGCCGCTGCCGCGCTTGGCGGAGACCGGCTGGTCGGTGGAGGCCACGCTGGACGTGTCGATGATCTCGGCGGCCTGCCCGCACTGCAAGATCTTGGTGGTGGAGGGTAGGTCCGACTCCTTCGCCGATCTGGCCGCCACCGAGGTCACCGCGGCCCGGCTGGGCGCTGCGGTGATCTCCAACAGCTACGGCGGCAGGGAGAGCGGGTTTTCGCAGGTGTACCGCCGCGCCTACGACCGCCCCGGGCACACCATAGTGGCGTCCTCGGGGGACTCGGGATTCGCCGCCGCGTCCTTCCCGGCCAACCTGGCCAGCGTGACCGCGGTGGGCGGGACGGCGCTGCACCGGGCCCGCAACGCCCGCGGCTTCGCCGAGACGGTGTGGAAGCAGCCGGAGATCTTCGCCGCCAGCGGCAGTGGCTGCTCGGCGTATGTGGCCAAACCCGGCTGGCAGCGCGACGGCCACTGCCCGGGCCGGACCGTCGCCGACGTGGCCGCGGTGGCCACCGGCGTGCCCATTTACGAGAAGTACTGGGGCGGGTGGCTGACCGTGGCCGGCACCAGCATCTCCGCCCCGCTGGTCGCCGGGGTCTACGGCCTGGCCGGCAACGCCGCGACCCGTACGCCCGGGGACCTCTACCGGCATCCCAGCAGCCTGTTCGACGTCACCACCGGTGACAACGCCCTGTTCGGCACCCCCGCCCAGGCCTGCGGCGGCGACTACCTATGCACTGCCAAGAAGAGCTACGACGCGCCCACCGGCCTGGGCACCCCCAACGGTGTCGGGGCTTTCTAAGGAGACTGCCATGCTTCACGCCTTCGTGCGGGGCCTGTCTGCCGCCGCGGTGGCGGCGCTGCTCACCTCGCCCGCGGTCCCGGCCACCGGCCCGGCCCGGGCGGCCAGCCCACCGGCCCCGGCAAGCCCCGTCACAGTGGCAGGCGGCCCCGCTCAGGCCACCCCGGTGCTGCTCATCACCGGGGAGCGGCTGCTGGTGGGCCCGGGACCGCAGCACCTGACCGCCGTCCAGCGGCCTGGCGGCGCGCTTTTCACCTACAGCCGCTCGCAGGCCCCCTCGCAGACCCTGAAGATTCCGGTAATGGCGCTGCCCTACCTTGGCCGGGGCCTGGACCCGGGCCTGTTCCGGCTCGGCGCGCTGCAGCGCGCCGAACGCGGCGGCCGGCTGCCGGTGCGGCTGTCCCACCACGGCGCCTTGCCCGCCGTCCCCGGCGTCACCATTACCCGGTCGGGCCGGGGGGTGGCGGATGGGTACCTCACCGCCGCATCGGCGCGAATCTTTGGCGCGGCCCTGCGCAGGCAGTTCGCGGCTGACCATGCCCGGGGCAGTTACGGCAGCGGCGGCCTGTTCGCGGGCGGCCTGTCGATCGCGCTGGCCGGGGCGGCTGCCCCACGGCGGGCGCGGGCCAACTTCCCCATGGTCACCTTGACCGTGACCGGCTCGGACCTGGCCGGCCGGCCAGACACCGGTGACCTCGTGCTGGTGTTCAACCTGGACAACCCCACCAAGCTGGACCCGGTCAGCTCGGTGAACTACTTTTACCGCGGGGCCGCGAAGTTCAGCGTCCCGGCCGGGCACTACTGGGCGACCGCGCTGTTCTTGATCCGCGGCGGCCGGGCCGCCCGGCTGGTGGTCTTGCCCCAGTTCACCGTCGGCCAGAGCACCACGGTGCACGCCAGGGAACGGGCCGCGACCAACCAGATAACCATCACGACGCCACGGCCGGCCCGGCCGCTGGTCGGCTTTTTCAACCTGCTGCGGTCAAACCACGGTTTCACCGAGGCCACCAGCTGGGCGTTCAACAATGGAAACCTGCGGGTCAGCCCGGTCCGCCATCCCCCCGCCCTCGGCACGCTGCACGCCTACACCCAGGCCCAGCTCGTCTCGCCTCCCGGCCCGGGCACCCGTTACACCTACGTGCTGGACTTCCCCGCCCCGCCGGGGATCATCCCGGCCCTGCACTACACCGCCCGCCGCAACGGCCTGGCCACCGTCCACGAGCGCTACTACCAGGACGTAACGCCGCACCATATCATCTACCCGCCTGATATCGGGTTCTGGTTCACGCTGGGCGGGACCCCGGCCGAAATCGCCGCCGGCCTCTCGGCTGGCGTGGTGGTAGGCCAGCACAACCCGGGCAGGCTGATTCAGTACGTGTCGGCCGGACCGTCCGTGATCTGGCGGAGCTTCGACTATCCGGTTGTCCCGGTCTTCATCTTCGGCGTTGGGCAAGCCGGCGCGTTCCGGCGCTACCCCGGGGGAGGGCAGGTAACCGAGAACTGGAACCGCTACCCGCTGCACCCCACCCCCAGCGCCAGCCTGCCCGGCGCCGGGGTCATCCCCACATTGCCGTCGGCCTCGCGGGCCGGCAACACGCTGACCCTGGACCTCACCCCGTTCGGGGACAATCAGCGCGCCACCATCGGCTCTGGCTACAGCTCGTGCATCCCGCGGCTGTGCCGCGGCCGGTACGCCCTCTACCAGAACGGGATGAAGATCCTCAGCGGGGACGCGGGAAAGGCCGCCGTCTGGCCGCCGGGCGATCTGTTCCTGCGGGCCCCGCTGAGCCCCCGGCCCTCGCTGATCAAGTTCGTGCTGACCGCCTCCCGCGCGGGCAGGAATTTCCTGCTGTCGGCCGCCAGCACCGACGTGTGGACCTGGCGGTCCCGGCCCCAGCCCACCGCCACCGTGCCACCGCCCTGGTACTGCAGCGTCACCGTTTCCCAGGGACAACCGGTGTACCACCGGCACTGCGCGGTGCAGGCGATGATGATGCTGCGCTACCACGTGGCCGGGCTCAGCCCCCACGGCACCACCCGGCCGGGCCGCCAGCAGGTCGCGGTCACGGCCGGCCATCTCCAGCTGGCCCCCGCCTCCCCGGTGACCCACGCCAGCCTGCAGGTGTCGTTCGACAACGGCAAGACCTGGCACGCCGCGCGGGTGACCAAGATCTCGGCCGGGCACTTCCGCGCGGTGTTCCACGGCCCGCCCGGCGCGATGGTCACCCTGCGCACCCACGCAACCGGCGCGGCCGGGGCGTCGGTCACCGAGACCATCCTGGACGCCTACCGGGTGTCCGCGGCGGCCGGCGGCTGACCCCGGGGCGAGATGAACGGTTACCCCTCATTGTCACCAGCAGTTGGGAACGACCATGGAGCAGCCGGTCAGCGCCTCGGCGCCGCCTGCCTCATTCGGTGTGCTGTTGCGCGCGCGCCGGCATCGAGCCTGCTTGTCACAGGAGCAGCTGGCGGCACGCGCCGAACTGAGCGAGCGCACGGTGCGTAACCTGGAGGCCGGCCGGGTGCAGGCACCGCGCGCCGATACCCTGCGGCTGCTGGCTGACGCGCCGCAGCCGAGCGAACCGGAACGTGCGAGCTGGTTTGCGGCTGCCCCGGGGCGGCCCGCCTGAGATCGCCCTCCGGGTATGGGCCGGCCGGCCGGGGCGGGATCCGGGGACCTGGGAATAAGCCCGCGCGCAGGCCGCGGAAGAGCCGAGCGCCGGCCAGGCCGGCC
>Ga0126380_10000105_pt1 | contig 20491 bp, 21 predicted proteins | sample PanSoiMetPlot_26_FD_92544 | JGI IMG/M metagenome (GOLD analysis project Ga0126380, IMG submission 92544) | Tropical forest soil microbial communities from Panama - MetaG Plot_26 | ecosystem: Environmental > Terrestrial > Soil > Tropical forest > Bulk soil | place: Panama | collected 2016-02-17
ACAAGAAACTCGTCCCCTATAAGATTACCAAGGCTTCGAACGGCGATGCCTGGGTGGAAGTCGACGGCAAGACCTATTCGCCCTCGCAGATCTCCGCTTTCATTCTCCAGAAGATGAAGGAGACGGCGGAAGCCAATCTCGGGCAGAAGGTCGAGCAGGCTGTCATTACCGTCCCGGCCTATTTCAACGACGCGCAACGGCAAGCCACCAAAGACGCTGGCAAAATCGCCGGGCTTGAGGTGCTGCGCATCATCAACGAGCCCACGGCGGCTGCGCTTGCCTACGGGCTCGACAAGCAGAAATCGGGAACCATCGCGGTCTACGACCTCGGCGGCGGTACTTTCGATATTTCAATTCTCGAGATCGGCGACGGCGTATTCGAAGTGAAGTCGACGAACGGTGATACGTTCCTCGGCGGCGAAGATTTCGACATGCGGCTGGTCAATTATCTTGCCGATGAGTTCCAGAAGGAGCAGGGGATCGATTTGCGCCGCGACAAGCTAGCGCTGCAGCGGCTCAAGGAATCGGCGGAAAAGGCCAAGATCGAGCTGTCATCCACGACTCAGACCGAGATCAACCTGCCGTTCATCACGGCGGATGCTTCCGGTCCCAAGCATCTGACGATGAAGCTTACCCGCGCGAAGTTCGAAGCGCTGGTCGACGATCTTATTCAGAAGACAATTCAACCCTGCAAGCAGGCGCTCAAGGATGCCGGCATCTCGGCCGCACAGATCAATGAGGTCGTGCTGGTCGGCGGTATGACTCGCATGCCGAAGGTACAGGAGGTCGTGAAGCAGCTGTTCGGCAAGGAGCCGCACAAGGGTGTCAACCCGGACGAAGTGGTTGCCGTGGGCGCGGCGATCCAGGCCGGCGTATTGCAGGGCGACGTCAAGGACGTGCTGTTGCTCGACGTCACGCCCCTTTCGCTCGGCATCGAGACGCTGGGAGGCGTGTTCACCCGCATCATCGATCGCAACACCACGATCCCGACCAAGAAGTCGCAGGTGTTCTCGACCGCCGAGGACAATCAGAATGCGGTCACCATCCGGGTGTTCCAGGGCGAGCGCGAGATGGCTGCCGACAACAAGCTGCTTGGTCAGTTCGACCTGGTCGGAATTCCGCCGGCTCCGCGCGGCGTGCCGCAAATCGAGGTCACTTTCGACATCGATGCAAACGGCATCGTGAACGTGCAGGCGAAAGACAAGGCGACGGGCAAGGAGCAGCAGATTCGCATCCAGGCTTCGGGCGGATTGACCGAGTCGGACATCGAAAAAATGGTCAAGGATGCCGAAGCGCACGCCGAAGAGGACAAGAAGCGCAAAGCCGCGGTCGAAGCCAAGAATCATGCGGAAGCGCTGGTGCATTCCACCGAGAAGGCGCTTTCCGAGCATGGCTCCAAGATCGGAGATGCCGATCGCACGGCCATCGAGAACGCCATTGCCGATCTGAAGGAAGCCCTTAAAGGCGACGACGCGTCAGCCATCCAGGCCAAGACCAATGCGCTGGCCCAGGCCTCGATGAAATTAGGCGAGGCCATGTACAAGCAGCAGCAGGAAGCGCAAAGCTCAGCCGGTGGCGGAGACGGCGCGGCTTCTTCGAGCGAGAAGAAGGATGACGTGGTCGACGCGGAATTCACCGAGGTCGACGACGATAAAAAGAAATCTGCCTGATCGCAGGGCGTGAGCCATGCTCAGGTCACCAGTTGATAATGTCACCCCCGGATAGGTCCGGGGGTGTATTTTTGCACGCGCCCCGGGCAGCCGAATCAAGTACGGCTGTCCGGACGCGATAAGTTCCAGAGCTAAAGCCGGATGTCCAAGCGCGACTATTACGAGATTCTGGGCGTAAGCCGAAGCTGCACCGAGGTCGAGCTCAAGGCAGCCTTTCGCAGGCTCGCAATGCAGCATCACCCGGATCGCAATCCGGGCGACAAGGAATGCGAGCACCGGTTCAAGGAAATCAACGAGGCCTACGACGTACTCAAGGACGGCGACAAGCGTGCCGCCTATGACCGCTTCGGCCATGCTGCGTTCGAGCATGGCGCGGGCGGCTTCGCCCACGGTTTCGGCGCCGATTTCGGGTCCACTTTTGCCGATATCTTTGAAGGCATTTTCGGCATGGCGGGCGGCCGCGGCCGCAGCTCTGGCCGCCAACGTGGGTCCGACCTCCGCTACAATATGGAGATTACGCTCGAAGAGGCCTTCATCGGCAAAACGGCGCAAATTCGAATTCCAACCTCCGTGACTTGCGAAGCCTGTTCGGGAAGCGGCGCCAAGGCAGGCACCAGGCCAAAGCCGTGCGGGACCTGTGGCGGCGCAGGCAAAATCCGGCATGCGCAGGGATTTTTCACGCTGGAGCGCACCTGTCCCGCCTGTCAAGGACGCGGCCAGGTGATCGACGATCCCTGCAAAATGTGCAGCGGCGGCGGCCGGGTAACGCGCGAACGCACGCTTTCGGTCAATATCCCGACCGGGGTGGAGGACGGCACCCGCATTCGGTTGGCCGGAGAAGGCGAAGCCGGGCTGCGCGGCGGTCCGCCCGGCGATTTGTATATTTTCCTCGAGGTCGCGCCGCATGAATTTTTTCAGCGCGACGGCGCCGATTTGCATTGCAGGGTGCCAATTTCGATGGTGAGCGCGGCGCTTGGTGGAGAATTCGACGTCCCAGCGATCGATGGCAGCAAGGTGCGCGTCAAGGTCCCGGGAGGCACGCAGACGGGACGCCGCTTCCGGCTGGCTGGCAAAGGTATGCCAGTCCTGCGCGCGAAACAAACCGGAGATATGTACGTTCAGGTAGCGGTGGAAACACCACAAAGCTTAACTAAACGCCAACGTGACCTGCTGGCGGAGTTCGAAAAGTTGTCTTCCGAAGAAACGCAGCCGGAATCGGCCGGTTTCTTCAGTCGAGTCAAAGAGTTTTTGGATGATCTTGGCAGTCGGAGCGGTAGCCAGTCGCGTCGGCCATCTTGACCCTCCGCCTTGGTCCCTATACCCGTAACTATTGCGGCGAGACCCGCCGCGCTTTGTACGCGTGACCTCGCATCAATGCCTTCGCATTCATTCGCCCGCGTCGAAAAAAAGAGTCTCCGTCTCGACGACGAGGTGAAATTCATTCGCTCCTGGATCGAGAAGCCGATTTCAACCGGCGCGGTGATGCCATCGAGCCGCGTCCTCGCGCGAGCCATGGCGCGCTACGTCGATCCGCAATCGAACGGCCCGGTCATCGAGCTCGGTCCTGGCACCGGCCCCGTGACGCAGGCACTCGTCAGGCAAGGAATCGATCCGGCGCGATTGGTCCTCGTCGAATTCAATCCGGATTTTTGCCGACTCTTGCGCGCGCGTTATCCGGCGGCGACCATCGTGCAAGGCGATGCATACCGCCTTCGGCGCCTGCTGGACGGCTATGTGGAGGAACCGGCTGCTGCGGTGGTCTCGGGCCTCCCGCTTGTTACAAAGCCATTGCGCACGCGCTTGCGCCTGATTTCCGATGCGATGACGCTGCTGGCCGCGGGCGCGCCTTTTGTGCAATTCACTTATGCGATGGTCCCGCCAATCCCGAAGGGCTTGTCCGGTGTGCGAGCGGAAGCCTCGGAATTGATCTGGATGAACCTGCCGCCGGCACGCGTATGGGTCTATCGCGGCCGCTGATGCTGTGGTGTCATGCCCGCGCAAGCGGGGCTGTCGATGCCGATCCCTAAAATTCTTGTTTTCCCGGGCTCTATACGGGCCGGTTCACATAATGTGAAATTGGCTGCCCTGGCCGCGAAAGAGCTGACCTTGCTCGACGTCGACGTGACCCGCATTTCGCTCGCCGACTATCCCCTGCCGATCTATGACGCGGATGCGGATGCAAGCGCCGGCCAGCCTGCCAATGCAGTCAAGCTGAAACACATGATCATGGCGCACCAGGGAATTTTCATTGCCAGTCCGGAATACAGTGCGTCCGTAACGCCGCTTCTCAAAAATGCCATCGATTGGGTATCGCGCGTGCGCGAGCGTGGGGATCCTACCTATGCCGCCTTTAAGGGCCGCGCGTTCGCAATAGCGTCGGCTTCTCCGGGCCGCGCGGGCGGGCTCCGATCGCTCATGGCGCTGCGGCAAATTCTCGAACTTGGCTGTGGCGCGTTGGTTATACCTGAGCAAGTCGCGATCCAGCGCGCTGACAGCGCTTTCGACGAGATGGACAACATTGCGGACATCGGCATTGCCAATCTGTTTCGCGCGCAGCTTGAACGCCTGGTGGAAATGGCGCGACTCATGGCGAAAGAAGGATGACAGTGTCGTTGGACCCTCGTGAACGCCTGATCGTCGCTCTCGACGTGCCATCAACGGCGGCGGCGGAGGCCCTGGTGTCGCGGCTCGGCGAGTCGGCCTGGTTTTACAAGATCGGCTATCAGCTCGCCTTCGCCGGCGGCCTCTCTCTCGCAGCCGAGCTGATTGCGGCCGGTAAGCAGGTTTTTCTCGACCTCAAGCTGCATGACATTGGCAATACGGTGGCCAGGGGTGTCGAAAGCGTCGCACAATTGGGTGCAACCTTCCTGACCGTGCACGCGTATCCGCAAACCATGAAGGCGGCCGTCGAGGGCAGGCACGGATCGAAGCTGCGCCTGCTCGCTGTAACGGTTCTGACCTCGTATGACGATGCGGATCTTGCTGCTGCCGGATATGAGCTGAACGTGAAAGAGCTCGCTGCCGCCCGCGCAGAGCAGGCGCGCGATATCGGTCTCGATGGACTCGTTTGTTCCGCGGAAGAGGCTGCAGAGCTGCGCAACATTGTCGGCCGCGGTATGGTCCTGGTGACTCCCGGCATCCGACCCGCCGGCAGTGCCGGTGGTGACCAGAAACGGATCATGACTCCGGCACGAGCGATAGAAGCCGGCGCCGATTATCTGGTGGTCGGTCGCCCAGTACTGGAGGCCGGCGATCCAAAAGCTGCCGCCGATGCAATCGTGGCCGAAATCGATAAGACAAAAGCTCAGGGGAGGACGTAGGAATGGCCAAGGGCTATTGGATCGGACGCGTGGATGTGAAGAACGATGAGGGGTACAAGCCTTATGCCGCGGCCAATGCAGCTATCTTCAAAAAATTTGGCGGACGATTCATCGTGCGAGCCGGCAAATTTGAATGTCCAGAGGGTTCCGCCCGTTTGCGCAATGTGGTGATCGAGTTTCCTGATTACGCCACCGCGCTCGCCTACTATCAGTCGCTTGAATATCAGGCAAATATCAAGGTACGACAGCCGCATTCGACCGCCGATATTATCATTATCGAGGGCTATGACGGCCCGCAGCCGTAGTGCCTTTTCCGCCCTAGCGCGCTATACCGACGCCAACGTTTCGGAGATGACCGATGGCCGAGATGCGGCTCGTAATCGCCGGCGCCGGCGGGCGAATGGGCCGCACGCTGGTGAAGGCGATCACTGAAAGCAAGGAATTTTCGCTTGTCGGCGCCCTGGAGGATGCGCGCTCGCCGCTGATCGGCTGGGATTCAGGCACGCTTGCAGGCATGCCGGAAAATGGCGTCAAGCTGGTTGGCGAGGCTGCGCCGCTGGTGTCGAAAGCGGATGCGATCATCGATTTCACTGCGCCTGTCGCAACCGTCGCCTTTGCCGCGCTCGTTTCGAAGGAAGGCAAGGTCCACATTATCGGGACCACAGGATTGACCCCTGCCGATGAAGCAAAGATCGAGGACGCCGCAAAACGGGCCGTAATCGTTAAATCGGGCAACATGAGCCTTGGCGTCAACCTGCTTGCCGCGCTGACCAAGCGCGTGGCGCGAACGCTCGACCGATCCTTCGACGTCGAAATCCTCGAGATGCACCACAATCAAAAAGTCGATGCGCCGTCCGGCACTGCCCTGCTGCTCGGGCGTGCAGCGGCTGACGGCCGCGGCATCGAGCTCGACAAGCAGTCTGTAAAGAGCCGCGAAGGCCATACGGGCGCGCGCAAGTCGGGAGATATCGGTTTTGCGGCCCTGCGCGGTGGCAGCGTGGTGGGCGAGCACAGCGTGATTTTCGCCGGCCCGGCCGAGCGTCTCGAGCTGGTGCACAAGGCGGAGGATCGGATGATTTTCGCGCGCGGGGCCTTGCACGCGGCGCGCTGGGCGCGCGATCAGAAGCCCGGGCTTTATTCGATGATGGACGTTCTGGGACTGAAAGATTTCTGAGGAAAGAAATGACCGATCGGCTTCTCGTACTCGTGCGTCATGGTCAGAGCGAGTGGAACCTGAAAAATCTGTTCACCGGATGGCGCGACATCGATCTGACCGAAAAAGGCGTCGCCGAAGCGCGCGAAGCGGGGCGCAAATTGAAGGCGCAAGGAATCAAGTTCGACGTCGCCTTCACATCGTCGCTCAAGCGGGCGCAGCGGACGCTCGATCTGATGCTGGAGGAACTGAGCCAGACTTCGATTCCTGTTTTCAAGGATGAGGCGCTCAACGAGCGCGACTATGGCGATCTCGTGGGGCTGAACAAGGACGACGCGCGAAAAAAATGGGGCGAGCAGCAGGTGCACATTTGGCGCCGATCGTATGACGTGGCGCCACCGCGCGGCGAAAGCCTCAAGGATACGCTCGCGCGCACCTTGCCCTATTACGTCACGGAGATACTTCCACGCGTGCTGCGAGGCGAACGCGTGCTTGTGTCAGCCCACGGCAATTCGTTGCGCGCGTTAGTGATGGTGCTCGACAAGCATACGCCTGAGAGCATCACCAAGCTCAATTTGGAAACCGGCGTTCCGATGATCTACCGGCTCAACGCCGACTCAACGGTTGCCTCGAAGCTGGATCTGGCGGCCTGAGCTAGGCGGCTGCGACCATTCCCGCTTCCCAGCCGAGCATGGCCCGTTTTCGGGTGATGCCCCAATGATAGCCGGTGATGTCGCCGTTCTTGCCGATGACGCGGTGGCATGGAACCACGAAACAAATCGGATTTTTCCCGACTGCTGCGCCGACTGCGCGCGCGGCCTTCGGCGAACCGGCTTTGGCGGCCAGGTCTGAATAGGTAGTGAGCCCGCCCATCGGAATATCCAGCAGCTTTTCCCAAACGCGGACTTCGAAGTCGGTGCCGATCAGGACAACGCGAAGGGGCTGGTTCTTGCGCCACAGGACGGGATCGAAGATGCGCCGCGCGGTGGCGGCCGTGGTCGCGAAATCCTCGACATAGTGTGCCTTTGGCCAGCGCGCCTTCATATCCTTAAGTGCTCCCCGTTCCTTGCCGGGATCCGCAAGCGCCAGACCAGCCAGTCCGCGTGGCGTTGTCATCACCAGCGCCATGCCGAACGGACAAGGATGAAACCCGTAGGTGATCGTCAGGCCCTCGCCAGCTGCCTTCCATTCTCCTGGTGACATGGCCTCGTGAGTGACGAACAGATCATGCAGCCGCCCCGGACCCGACAGGCCGACTTCGTAGGCGGTGTCAAGGATGCTTGCGGAGGAGCGCAGCAGTTCACGCGCGCGGTTGAGCGTCAACGCTTGCAGAAATGCTTTAGGTGTGAGGCCGCACCATCGACGAAACAGGTGATGCAGATCGGTCGCCGACACACCGGCCGCGGTTGCAATGACATCGATCTCAGGCTGGGCACGCCAGTTTCCGCGGATATGCGCGATCGCGCGGCGGACGACGTCGTAGTCGGCGGCCGCAGTCGATAGCGGCGCGAACTCGGCGAAGCGATCGGTCATTCCGGATCTTGCAAGGTTCATGTTCATGACCGTTATCTAGGACGGCCGGCAGCGACGAGCCACCCGATTTCTGGCTAGTCGAACACCGTTCTTGTCGGCCCGCGCCGCGCCTCGTTCAACGCTTTTCCAAGTTCCCTGGCGAAATCCGCCTTTTCGTCGGGACTTAGAAAGCTCGCGATCGACAACTTTTTTCCGCGCGATATCAAAAACAGCCGGTCAATTCCGAAGTCTTCGATCTCGACCTTGTCGAGCTTTACCCAAAGCGGATTCAGCGCCCATTCGCGCACGCGGCCGAGATGACTGATCTTGCGAACCCTGAGCTCGGAGCATGTTACAGTCACCTGTTCGTAAGCTTCCGCATGACGATAATTAAGCCGGAACGCCCAATACAACAGCAGTAAGTCGAGTCCGAAGAACCCGAGTACCGGCCAGGCTCCGAGCACCAGAAAGAGCATGCCGGTTATGAAGCTCGCCAGCCCGAACAGGACCATGAGAATCAGAAAACCGACACGGCTAAGCGAGCGATGTGGCGTCAGCGTCGCCGCAAAGATCGTGGGTTCAAGCTCGTCGCCGTTGTCGGTGTGCATCGTGCTCAATATACCGAGTTCATGGTGAAAAAGCCCGTCCGCGGGGGAAGCGCACCCAATCGGACGCTACGTCCGCGGAAGCGCGTAAAAGTGAAGCCTGAGCCAAAGCAGGTCGCCGCCGATCTCAAGGCTGCTGCCGGCGAGCTGCCGCAATGGACACCGGCGCAGATCGAAGAGGCATTCCGTCGGTTCAAGGCTGCCAACCCCCAACCCAAGGGAGAGCTCCAGCACATCAATCCGTTTACATTGCTGGTAGCGGTCGTGCTTTCGGCACAGGCCACGGACGCCGGCGTCAACAAGGCGACGCCCGCCCTGTTTGCGCTCGCCGATAACCCCGCAAAAATGGTCGCGCTGGGTGAAAAGCGCGTTCGAAATCTTATCAAGACCATAGGTCTCTACCGGACCAAAGGCAAAAACGTGATTGCATTGTCGCGCAAACTTCTCGCCGAACATGGCGGGCAGGTGCCGCGCTCGCGTGAAGCGCTGGAGGCTTTGCCGGGCGTCGGCCGCAAGACCGCCAACGTCGTACTCAATATTGCATTTGGTGAACCGACCATCGCCGTTGACACGCATATTTTTCGTGTCGGTAACCGCACCGGAATAGCAACCGGCAAGACGCCATTCGAGGTCGAGATGAAATTGGAGCAGGTAGTGCCGGCTGAATACAAGCCTCATGCGCACCATTGGCTTATTTTGCACGGGCGTTACACTTGTGTCGCGCGCAGGCCGCTGTGCGAGAAATGCATCATCAGCGACCTTTGCCAATGGCCGGGAAAAACTGTCGCTTAATGTAGGTTCGGGAGGGGCGTATGGAAGGCAGCAGTCGCGGCAGAGCCACGCTTGTCGATCACACCGACCCGAAAGTGCGGTTCGAGCGTGCGAAACTTCCGGTCAAGTCCGCTGCCGCCTGGCATAAGAGCGGATTTCGCCCCAGTAGCAACTTCAAGCGCGACGTCGCCGCGGGCAACAAATACTGGCGTGTTGGTGCTGATCTGCTCGCCAAGCTTCCGAGTAAAGCAAAACGCAGCCCCGAGCAGAAACTGGCGGCGGAGTTCATACTTTCAGCTTGTCGGCGGGCAAGGGAAGATTTTCTGCAGCGGCATGCCGGGACCCTCTACCGCAAGCTGACGAAGAATCTGGCCGATTTCGTGCGTGTCGATGATCTGGTCTATGGCGCCGCCAGGCTGGTCCCAGGATTGACGCCGACGCGCAAGCAGGTCGACTCCGAAGGTTCGCTGATGCAGGCCGAAAAGGAGGGGGTCGAAGTCGACCAGGGTATTTTCCTCTCGCAGGTTCTCGCCGTGCCTGACGCAGGCATGCACCTGTGCAAGTCGATGCTAGTTCCGAAGCATGAAGCGCTCGAGCGCACGGCCGAGTTCGTCAAAAGCGGCACGATCGATTTTGGCCCCGCCAAAATCGAGCGACAGGGCAAAGCGGCGGTCGTCACGGTCTGCAATCCGCGATTTCTCAATGCCGAAGATGACGACACACTTGATGACACGGAGACCGCCGCCGACCTCGCCATGCTCGATCCGATGAGCGAAATTTGCGTGCTGCGCGGCGGCGTGGTGGACCACCCGAGGTATCGCGGCCGCAAAGTTTTTTCCGCAGGCATAAACCTGACGCATCTATATCGCGGAAAGATTCCTTACCTTTGGTACATCCGCCGCGATATGGGCATCGTGAACAAGATCTTCCGGGGTCTCGCGCTCGTCGATTCAAACCCGGACGAGATTTATGGAGGCACGCGAGAAAAGCCGTGGATCGCCGGTGTCGACGTTTTCGCGATCGGTGGCGGCTGCCAGTATATTCTTGCCATGGATTACGTTGTCGCCGGCAGCGATGCCTACATGACATTGCCTGCACGCAAAGAGGGCATCATCCCCGGCGCTGCGAATTTGCGCTTGACGCGTTTCGTTGGTGCGCGCGCGGCACGGCAGGCCATCATGATGGGCCGCCGCTTCGAGTGCGACAGTCCGGAAGGGCGCATGATTTGCGATCTTATTGTGCCACCCCATGATATGGACGCAGCGATCGCGCGCGTGATCGACGAGTTCACCGGCTCCGGCGTGGTCAGCGCCGCGGGTAACCGGCGCGCGTTTCGTGTGGGCGAAGAACCGCTCGATACATTCCGCCGCTACATGGCCGTCTATTGCCGTGAACAGGCATATTGCCATTTCAGTCCGGCGCTCATTGCGAATCTCGAAAAGCACTGGAATGCCGCGCAGCGGAAGATCTAGCGACGACAGCCACGCCGGAAAAGACGCATGCCGGGTTTGCAACTCAAGGGGACTAACCTCACACCGCGCCGCGATACATTCGATGCGATCGAGACGGCATCACGCGACGAGATCAGTGCGCTTCAACTCAAGCGGCTCAAAGCAACGGTTGGTCGCGCCTATGCCAGCGTCCCACACTACAGAAAAGCTTTCGATGCAGCGGGCGTGCATCCGGACGACCTTAAGTCATTGAATGACCTCGATAAATTTCCGTTCACCGCCAAGGATGATCTGCGCACGCACTATCCGTTCGGGATGTTCGCCATCCCTCGCGAGCAGGTGCTGCGCGTGCATGCCTCGTCGGGTACCACCGGCAAGCCGACAGTGGTCGGCTATAGCCGGAAGGATATCGACACCTGGGCCGGAGTGATGGCGCGCTGCATGCGCGCCGCGGGATGTCAACCCGGAATGCTGGTACAGAATTCCTACGGGTACGGCCTGTTCACCGGTGGGATCGGCTTTCACTACGGTGCCGAGCGGCTCGGCATGACGGTTGTGCCGGTTTCCGGCGGCATGACCGAGCGACAGGTTCGCCTGATCGCGGATTTCATGCCCGATGTCATCTTCGTCACGCCAAGCTACATGCTCGCGATCCTCGACGAATTTCACGCGCAGGGCCTCGATCCCCGTCGGAGCCCGCTCAAGATTGCGATGTGCGGCGCTGAGCCATGGACCAATGCCATGCGGACGGAGATTGAAGATGCATTCGATCTCCACGCCATCGACAACTATGGACTGTCGGAGATAATCGGTCCCGGCGTTTCCTGCGAATGCATCGAGAGCAAGGATGGACCGCATATCTGGGAAGATCACTTTTACCCGGAGGTCATCGATCCGGCGACAGGCCAGGTGTTGGCGGATGGCGAAGCTGGCGAACTGGTTTTCACGACGCTCACCAAGGAAGCGATGCCAATCGTCCGCTATCGTACACGCGACCTTTCCCGTTTGTTGCCGGGCACAGCTCGATCGATGCGCAGGATGGAGAAAGTTACCGGACGCTCTGACGACATGATGATCGTGCGCGGCGTGAATGTGTTTCCCAGCCAGATCGAGGAGATCATTCTCAAGGACCAGCGCCTGGCACCACATTTTGTGATCGAGCTGCGCAGGGCCGATCGGCTCGACGAAATCACCGTCATTGTCGAGGCGAGGCCAGATGTAGACGTCGCCATCTTTGCCACATGCGACCAAGACCTCGCTCAACATATCAAGGCATTGATCGGCGTGACAGCAGCCGTGAGGACTGTCGCGCCCGGCACGGTCGAACGTTCCGTTGGCAAGGCCAAGCGGGTGATCGATCTACGGCCGAAAAGCTGAGTGTCAGCGCGGCCGCGCCATCAACGCCGCCGGCGAGCCGGACAATTTCTTGTGCATGTGGACCATGAAGGCCATGGCGAAAACCGGTGTCGCAAAATTGAGAATGGGTATCGACACAAAGCCGGCGATGATCATGCCTGCAATAAAAAGATAGACGGCGTTGGCTTTACGCATCGCTTTCGCCTCCTCCGGTGAACGAAACCGCATGGCGGCGAGCTCGAAGTACTCACGTCCCAGCAAATACGAATTCGCCAGAAACAGCATGATCACGCCCAGGCCTGCCACGAGAAAAAACGGCAACGAAAAAAGGTAGACGAGAAGGGCCAGCAAGGCGACCTTCAGGCCTTCAGCCAAGGCAAGCAAGAATGGCAGGGCTCGGCCGACAGGTTCGCCGGGGTAGTGCTCGCGCTCGACGGCCTCTCCGACTTCGTCGACAAAGAAGCTGCCGACAAACGCGCTTACTGCAGGCATGAGAAACAGCGCGCCGGTGATAATGCCCAAGCCCGCCATGATCGAAAGCAACCAGGCAAGCGCAGACCACACAGCGTGCGGCGCCATGCCGGCGGTTTGCTCGGCCCAATTGGCGCCGGTTTCCGCCCACGCTGCCAGCAGGCGGTATAGCAGAACTCCGATGAAGACGATCAGGATCAGCGCGAGCCCGACTGCCTTGAGCAGCACACGACGCAAAGGCGGGGCAAATATCTGTGCGAGTGCTTTAAAGGCGGCGTCGATCATCCCGCACAGTTAAGGCGGGTTGCGGCGCCGGGCAAGGCTGCAATCTAGGCGACCGGGAAGAGCCTGTCGTCATGCGCCGGGACCACAGCAGGGATTGCCCCGGCGGCTGGGCGTTGCACGTCGGCCCAGGCCACCGCCTTGTAGTTAAAGCCGCGCACAATGCTTGGTTTGATCACCTCGAAATACGGGGAGATATCAAAATCGCGCGGCGCGTAGAGCGAGGAGTGACGGATCTCGAGGATCTCCCGGCGTGCCGCCTTGCTCTCGGCCAATGTCACTTTTGGCAGAATTGGATAGCGCACCGTCTCGAAGGCCTGCGCGATCAGGGCCGAGCAAATGATGCGCGTGGGATGGCCGGACCCGAGCGCAATCATTCGGCGGCGCCAGCGCTGCGGCACCGGCAGCGGAAACAGGTAGCGCATCAGGTCGATGATATTCTTGAGGTCGTAGTCAAAGCCGATGCGCTCGGCGGCGTAAGCACAAACCCGCGTGCGATCCTCGTTGTCAAGCTGCGTCGGGCGGCAGATCCGGGTGTGGAAACGGGAGTATTTGGACAGCGGCGCGGCAACAACACCCTCTCCAAGATTGGCCTCGACGAGGACCAAAGGTTCACCGTCGGGCATTGCGCGATCGCCGATCGGGCCGACGTACAACGCGGCATGCGACCAGGTAGACTGGGTGAGGTATTTGATGACGCCGGAGATGTGATTGTTTCCTTCGATCAGGAGCACGTCGCCTGGTTGCAGGGTCGCACGGAGAGCATCCGGATCCGACGGCGTAAACGGCTCGTAGCCTTGTACGGGCTTTTCGAGATAGTGGGCTAAAAGACGCCCGACTCCATCGACCATCCAACCCATGACCGATCCTCGGCGCCGGTCCTGGCGCTTCGAGGTTCCCCTATGACGAATGAGTTCCCCACGTCCTCGCTGTTCCCGCAGCCTAATGAAAAGAAATTGCAATTTCGTTCATTACGCTGCTGCGGTTAGATGGTCGCGAGCACTTACGAATCGTTAGCTATAAAATTTGCCGCATCAGATGCGTTCAGGCATTCTGTCCGCGGGTCAAGCAAGCTTTTGGATACCATGTGGGGGCTTAGCCGACGCTCGTTCCTCGCTGCCTCCGCGGCGTTTGTCGCGGCGCGTGCGGTCGTGCGCGCCCAAACCGCTGCTGAAGTGGATGTGGCGATCATTGGTGCGGGCGCGGCGGGGATTGCAGCCGCGCGGCGCATTGCTGCGGCCAATCGCCGCTTTGTCTTGTTCGAGGCGAGCAATCGAATCGGCGGCCGCTGCATTACCGACTTGACGATTTTCGGCGTGCCCTTCGACCTCGGCGCGCATTGGATTCACCGCCCAGACACCGGCTCGTTCACCGGCTCAACGTCGGCCAGCGGACTTGACATATATTCTGTCCCCCGAGGGCAAACAGTTCGCATCGGTCCACGAAACGCGCGGGACGCGGAACTGGAAAGCTTTCTCGCCGCGTTGGTGCGATCGCGCCGGGCCATTGTCGATGCCGGTCGCGGCAGAAACGATATTCCTGCGGTGCGGGCATTGCCCGGTGACCTTGGAGATTGGCGCGCGACCGCCGAATTCGTCCTTGGTCCGTTCGCTTACAGCAAGGACCTTGCGGCGATTTCGGCAATGGACATTGGGCGAGCGGCCGAACGGGAAAACGACGCCTTTTGCCGACAGGGATACGGGGCCTTGTTGGCCAGCCTTGCAGCCGGCCTGTCCGTACGGTTGTCGACGCCTGTCGCCCGCATCGAGTGGGACCGCAGTGGGGTGAGCATCGTCACGTCTAAAGGCTCGACGCGCGCGCGCACCGTGATTGTCACCGGATCGACCAACGTGCTCACCGCCGGAAAGATTGAATTCAGGCCGGAACTATCTAGACGCCACCTTGATGCCGCCGTGGCCCTCGCACTCGGCAGTTACGATCGCATTGCGCTTGAGATGCCTGGCAATCCGCTCAATTTGCAACGCGACGAGCTTGTCTTGGAGAAGTCATCGAACCGGCAGACCGCGGCCCTGCTTGCCAATGTTTCCGGCACGAGCCTGCATCTGGTCGACGTCGCAGGAGATTTCGGCCGCGATCTGTCGGCGAAGGGCAAACCGGCGATGGTTGAATTTGCCCGCGATTGGCTGGGATCGCTTTTCGGCGCCGCAGCCAAAACCAAAATCAGGCGCAGCCATGCCACGCAATGGAACGACGAGGCGTTTGTGCTGGGCGCGATGTCGGCAGCGATACCCGGCGGTGCGGATGCGCGCAGGACGCTGGCGGAGCCAATAGGCGGCCGTGTGTGGCTGGCCGGCGAGGCCGTGCACGAAACCCAATGGGGCACGGTGAATGGGGCGTGGGACTCGGGTCAGCGCGCGGCGGAAGCAGCCTTGCGGCAGATCGGCGCCTTGAAGAGTCCGGAGGAAGAAAAGCCGACCCAGCGCACCAAACAGCGCCGCCGCCGCGGAGCGAACGATTGATATCGAAACGGTCGAAAGCGCTGGTGGCCTGGTCGAGCGGCAAGGACAGCGCGTGGGCGTTGCATGAAGTGCGTCGCGCGGGCGATCTCGAAATTATCGGCGCCTTGACGACAGTCACCGAGGCCTTCGGCCGCGTGAGCATGCACGGCGTCCGCGAAGAATTGTTGCGCGCGCAGCTCGATGCTGCGGGTCTGCGCGCGATCGTTGTATACATTCCGTTTCCGTGTTCGAACGAGGTGTATGAGCAGAAGATGGCGGCGGCGCTTGATGACGCGCGCGCTTCCGGGGTCACGTACATGATCTTCGGGGATTTGTTCCTCTCGGACGTGCGGGCGTATCGCGAGCGGCATCTCGCGGGCACCGGCATTACGCCGGTTTTCCGGTGTGGGGCCGGCAAACTGCTGAGCTTGCACGCGAGATGATCGAAAGCGGAGTCGAAGCGCGCATATCCACGGTGGATCTGAAAAAATTGCCGGGTTCATTTGCCGGTCGAAAGTTTGACGGCGCCCTGCTCAATGCGCTGCCGGCCAGCATCGATCCTTGCGGGGAGAACGGCGAATTTCATTCTTTCGTGTCGGGAGGCCCCATGCTCGCGCGAGATATCGCCGTTAAGGTCGGGGCAACCGTCGAGCGCGATGGGTTCGCTTACGCCGATTTACTGCCGGCGCAGTGCTCCGCTGGGGGAATGAACGCGACTTAAGTTCTCAATATGCCGCCGGTTCGCTTCTTGACTTCGGCGACGATCTTCTCCGAAACCGCTTCAATCTCCGCGTCGGTCATTGTCTTTTCGAACGGCTGAATCGTAACGGCGATGGCAATTGACTTCTTGCCGGGCTCGATGCCCTTGCCTTCGTAGACATCGAACACATTGACGTCGGCGACAAGCTTTCTGTCGACGTTTTGCGCCGCGCGAATGATGTCAGCGGCCTTGACCGCAGTGTCCACCACAAAGGCGAAATCCCGCTCTACGGGCTGGAAGGGCGACAATTCCAGCGGAGCTTTCGCCCGCGTGCTTCGTTGCTTCGGCTCGGGAATCCTCTCGAGAATTACCTCGAATGCCACGAGCGGACCCTCGGCATTCAGCGCGGCAACCACGCGCGGATGCAATTCGCCGAAGTGACCCAGGATATTCTGCGGTCCGATCTGCACGATCCCGCTGCGACCCGGATGAAACCATGGCGGGGCGCCCGGCACGACTTGCAACGCCGACATGGGGCTTCCTGCTGCCGATAATGCCGCGAAGGCGTCGGCCTTTGCGTCGAACGCGTCAACCGGCTGCGCCTTGGTCGACCAATGGCGGCCGCGGCCGGACGGCTTGGCGAGCGCGCGGCGTAACCCGCTGGCTGCGGTCAGCTGATCCTCTGGCCTGTCGCCGGTAAAAATCTGTCCTACCTCGAACAAGGCGACGTCGGCATGGCCGCGGTCGGCGTTGCGTTGCGCTGCCATGATCAGGCCCGGAAGCAGGCTCGGACGCATGTCAGAGAGTTCGGCAGCGATGGGATTGGCGAGCGACAGCTGAGGCTTGCCACCGCCAAACAATTCCGCTTCCCGTCTCGATACGAACGACCATGTGACGGCCTCGACGAGCCCGCTGGCGGCGAGCGCGCGCTTGGCCTTGCGGGTCCGATTCTGAATCGTGGTGAGCACTGACTTGCGCGCATGCTCCCGAGGGAATGGCGTTGACGGCACGCGATCGACGCCGACAATACGCACAATTTCCTCGACAATGTCCGCTCGCCCCTGAACATCCGGCCGCCAGGACGGCACGGCAACCTTCATACGCTCGCCCTGGCCGGCGACGGAGAAGCCGAGTTTCTCGAGGACGCGACGTATGTCAGGCAAGGGCAATTTCAGCCCGGCAAGGCGCGGTAACTCGCTCAATGGGAAATCGATGACCTTTTCTTTAGGCGTCGGGTCTCCGGCAACGACCACCTCGGACGGCTGTCCGCCGCAAAGATCGAGCACCATTTGCGTCGCCTGTTCCAGGCCCGGCAGCATGAACGCGGGATCAACGCCGCGCTCGAAGCGATAGCGCGCATCGGAATTGATGCCGAACTTGCGGCCCGTCTGGGCGATATTGAGTTCGTCCCAAAGCGCCGACTCGATCAGCACCTCGGTCGTGCTCTCCGAGCATCCCGTCGTTTCCCCGCCCATGATGCCCGCGAGCGACTCAACGCCGGTTTCGTCGGCGATCACGCAAGTCGCTTCGTCAAGCGTATAGGTCTTGCCGTCTAGTGCGAGCAACTTCTCGCCATTCCTGGCGCGACGCACGGTCAGGTTGCCGTGTACTTTTGCAGCGTCGAAGACGTGCAGCGGACGACCTCGGTCGAAAGTGATGAAATTGGTAATGTCGACCAATGCATTGATCGGCCGCAGACCGATCGCCGCGAGTCGTCGCTGCAACCAATCCGGCGACGGACCGTTTTTTACTCCGCGAACCAGCCGCAGCGCGAAAGCCCGGCAGAGTGGAGGTGTCTTGCCAAATTCAAGCGTGACCTTCACCGGGCAGGGAAATAGCCCCTTCACCGGCTTAGGAATTCTGTTCTTGTACGTGCCGATCGACGTGGCGCCGAGATCGCGCGCGATGCCGGCGACGCCGGTGCAATCTGGACGATTTGGCGTGAGGTTGATCTCAATCACGGGATCGCCGAGACCGGCCCACTCGACGTACGATTTGCCGACCGGCGCATCAGCGGGCAGGTCGATGATTCCGTCGTGATCATCGGAAATCATCAGCTCGGCCGGGGAGCAGAGCATGCCGCGGCTTTCAACGCCGCGTATCGTGCCAACGCCGAGCGTGATGTTCTTGCCGGGAATGAAGGTGCCCGGCGCCGAAAATACGCCTTTCATGCCGCTGCGCGCGTTCGGAGCGCCGCAGACGACCTGGATCGGCTTGCCGTCACCGATGTCGACCATGCATACGCGGAGGCGATCTGCATTCGGATGTTTTTCGACCGATATCACGGATGCGATGACAAACGGCTTGAGCTGGCTTGCCTTGTCCTCGACCTTCTCGACTTCAAGTCCGATCATCGTCAAGCTGTCGACGATCTCGGCCAGGGACGCGTCGGTGTCGAGGTGCTCCTTGAGCCAGGCCAGCGTGAATTTCATCGCGCGGCTCCGCTCGCGCGGTCCCTCCCTCCTTGAGCGGGAGGGTTAGGTGAAGCGTGGCCGTGGCATCTCATGCGCTCAAGCCCCCGGCGAGAGTGGGAAAATCAAGCGGTCGGAACCCGTAGTGCGCAAGCCAGCGCACGTCCGCTTCGAAAAAGGCGCGGAGATCATTCATGCCGTACTTGAGCATGGCGATGCGGTCGATCCCCAGGCCCCAGGCAAAGCCCTGATATTCGTCGGGATCGAGCCCGCAATTGCGCAGCACATTAGGATGCACCATTCCGCAACCGAGAATTTCCAGCCAGTCGTCGCCTTCCCCGAAGCGAATTTCGCCTTTGTCGCGACTGCACTGAATGTCGACTTCGAGCGACGGCTCGGTGAACGGGAAGTACGACGGACGAAAGCGCATCTTCACGCTGTCGACTTCGAAGAAGGCCTTGCAGAATTCTTCGAGTATCCATTTCAGGTGACCCAGATGGGATCCCCTGTCGATGACAAGGCCCTCAACCTGATGAAACATCGGCGTATGCGTTTGATCCGAATCGCTGCGATACGTGCGGCCTGGACAAATGACACGGATCGGGGGCTTCTGGCTGAGCATCGTGCGCACCTGAACCGGCGATGTGTGCGTGCGCAGCAGCAGTCGCGAGCCATCCGGTTTCGGCGGGAAATAAAAGGTGTCGTGCATCTCCCGCGCCGGATGGCCTTCGGGAAAATTCAGCTTGGTGAAATTGTAGTCGTCGCTCTCGATGTCGGGCCCTTCGGCCACCGCAAAACCTATGTCGGCGAAAATCGCCGTCAGCTCGTCTGTAACCTGGCTGATCGGATGCACGCGACCCGTTTCAGCCGGCGTTTCGCGAACCGGCAACGTGACGTCGATAGTTTCGGTGTTAAGTCTGGCATCAAGCGCAGCCGCAGCAAGCTGGTCTTTCGCGGCTGCGATCGCTGCGGTCAGGCGATCCTTCAATCCATTGATTGCCGGACCCTGGATCTTGCGCTCTGCGGGGATCATGCTGCCGAGCGTCTTGAGCAGCGCCGACACCGAGCCGCTCTTGCCCAGCGCCGCCACGCGCACGGCTTCGAGCGCCGCCTCGTCCTTCGCCGAAGCGACGGCGGCAAGCAGATCCTGTTCCATTTGCGCGATATCGGCCATGGTTCACCAGCGTTCTAGCTGGTCATGGCCGGGCTTGTCCCGGCCATCCACGTCTTCTTGCAACAAGAGAGGCGTGGATGCCCGGCACGCGACCGGGCATGACCGCTTCGTTTTCAAGCCGGCAATGCCGCCTTCGCTTTTTCCACGATCGCCTGGAAAGCCGCAGGCTCGCGAATGGCAAGGTCGGACAGGACCTTGCGATCGACGGTCAGGCCGGCTTTGGCGAGGCCAGCGATGAAGCGACTGTAATTCAGTCCGAACGGCCGCACCGCCGCATTCAAGCGCTGGATCCAGAGCGCTCGAAAGGTGCGCTTGCGCCGCTTGCGATCGCGGAAGGCATATTGGTTCGCCTTCTCCACTGCCTGCTTAGCGATACGAATCGTATTTTTGCGGCGGCCATAATAACCCTTGGCGGCCTTGAGGACCTTCTTGTGCTTGGCATGCGATGTGACACCACGCTTGACGCGGGCCATGGGAAATCTCCTTGCAGAACGAGCGAATGGTTACATGAAAGCCGTGGTCAGCGGCCTGAAGGCCGGTCAGCCATAGGGCAACCAGTTCTTCTTGACGGTCTCGCCGTCGGTCTTGAACAGCACCTTGGTGCCGCGATGCTCGCGGATCGTCTTGGTCGTCCGCTTGATCATGCCGTGGCGTTTGCCGGTCTGCTGGTACTTCACCTTGCCGGATGCCGTGATCTTGAAACGCTTTTTGGCGCCGGATTTTGTCTTCAATTTGGGCATTTGGCTCTCCTCATCGGCTGCGCGGACAACCGCATGGCCGGAATATGCTCGTAAGCCTTTTGGCCTGGAGCGGTGTGCTCGGGATTGAGCGTTAATCGCGGCCACGGCAGCCCTTACTGGCCGGGCAGCGATGGCCGGCGTTATGGCAGAGGCGGTGCGCCCATGCAACCATCGGCCGTTCGCCTCTGATTGCCAAGAAAATTGCCGATGCACCCACTCCGGCGAGAGCAGGGCATCGGCTGATAGAAACGTGCTTTTCGGTCCTAACGTGGCGCCAGGACCATGATCATTTGGCGACCCTCGAATTTCGGCTCCTGCTCGACCTTCGCGATTGGACCGACATCGTCCTTCACGCGGTCCAGCAATTTGGTGCCCAACTCCTGGTGCGCCATTTCACGGCCGCGAAAGCGCAAGGT
>Ga0126380_10000106_pt1 | contig 20451 bp, 26 predicted proteins | sample PanSoiMetPlot_26_FD_92544 | JGI IMG/M metagenome (GOLD analysis project Ga0126380, IMG submission 92544) | Tropical forest soil microbial communities from Panama - MetaG Plot_26 | ecosystem: Environmental > Terrestrial > Soil > Tropical forest > Bulk soil | place: Panama | collected 2016-02-17
TCCGAGGGGCCGCCCACAAATCCACCGCCACCACCTGAGGGAAGAAAGCCACCGCCAACATCGGTCACCGTGCCTGTATCGAGCGCTGCAAACTGCTGACCGCCAAACTGTGTGCCCAGCCCTGCCGTCAGCATATCCATCGTGTCAGGAGCAAAGGCGCCAAGGCCAGCAACCTGTGCACCGCGATCGGCGCGGTCTTGTTGATCGAAGACAGCAGTGTCGAAGCCGACGCCTGTGGGGCCAGCAACATCGAAGCCAACGGAAGGTCCAATATCGAAGCCGACGTTCGTAGGTCCGGTATCGAAGCCGACGCCCGAGGGAGCAGCGGTGTCAAAGCCGCCCGCGAACTGCTGGCCACCCCCTTGGTCCGGCTGCGGCAGCGGCGGGAATGTGGGACCAATCATGGGTGAGGACGCTGGCGCGGGCTGGTCCTGGGGATTTTCCTGCCCTTCAAAGCTGCCAAAGGGACCGGTGATCGAGAGGCCGAAGCCGTGAGCGATGTCGGCAATCTGGCCCATGTTGAGGCCGGGATCATTGAGCGCAGCCATAACCTCAGGCACCATGGACTGAGGTGCATTGATCGCGGCGTTGGACTTGGCGTTAGCTGCTTCGGTGGCGATCGATTGTCCAAGCTCGACTGCTGTTTCGGTCGGGCCGACGATAGAGCCATAGTTCATCGCGTTCCCGATCGCGGCAGGAGACACGGCGCTGTAGGTGCCGGGTGGAGCAAAGTCGAGCGAGGTTCCGACGATGCCGAGTTGGCCAGTTGCGCTATAGCCGGTGTAGCCGGTGAAGCCCCCAAGATCGACCGATTGGCCGGGGCCAAGACCAGCGAGACTGCCACCTGATTGGCCACGACCTCCTTGCCCCTGCTCGCTTGGCGGGCCGAAGCTCGTGGCGCCGAAGCCGATGTCAGACGGCATGCCACCGAAGCCAAAGCCACCGAAACCGCCCCAGCCGCCGCCCATATCCATGCCGCCGAGGCCGATGCCGCCAGCTGCAGCTGCAGCTGGGCCAGCCCAACCACCACCGAAGTCCTGGCCACCGGGTGCCCAGCCGCCGCCTGCGCCGCCAGTACCACCACCACCGCCAGCGCAGTCTGCGCCGCAGCCACCGCTGCAGCCCGAACACCCGCCGCCACCGGTCGAGCATCCGCCGCAGGCGCCGCCGGGACAGCCGCCCTCGCAGGAACAGGCGCTGGGGCCGCAGCCGCCGCTTACGCCTGCGCTAGCGGTACCGGCACAGTTTGGGCCGCCTTGGCAGCTGGCGCCTTCGGGGCCGCCGCAAGGTCCGCCCCCGGGACCACCGCACGCTCCAGCCGTGCCGCAGCCGCCGCAAGAACCACAGGTGCCGCCACCCATGGCGCAGCCGCCTTCACAGGCATCACCACAGCCACTGCAGCTGCAGCCACCGCAGGCATCACAGCCGCAACCACCGCAGCCATCACAGCCGCAGCCACCACCTCCGCCGTCGCAGCCACCGCCGCAGCCGCCGAGGTCAGGGCGGGGGCGCAGGCAGCTGCAGGTAATCTGCGTACAAGTACGAGGACGATAGTTGAGATAGACTACGTTCCGATGCTCGGCGCCACCGAAGGAGCCGCGAGGGCTGAGTACGGCGAAGTCTGTGCCATAGGGAACGGCATTACCCCACCTGTTGAAGCGCTTCGAGTTGAAATAGTGCAGGGATTTGATTTTAATCTGGTACTCACGCTGGCACATCGCCTCGTAGTTTGAGAGGCGCGGTCGCGGCTGCTGCGGCGCCGCTCTGCGCCACTGGAGCTTCCCGTCTTCGCTTCTCCGCAGGAAGCCGAAATGCACAGGCTCCTCTGGGGGGCGCTTACGCTTGATTGACCTTCTCCCCATGATTCGCGAAGTTTACCACCATGAAAAGACCGTGGCACCTTCATCATTCTGGTACTGGCGAGTGGGGGCCCCTGTACGACGATGCCGGTGTCGAGCTTGTCGGCGTCCAGGGCAAGGAAGGCGTGCGCGCGCATAAAGGCGACGGCACCCGCATCGGCTGCGACCTTATCCGCATGCAGCCGGGCTCCGCGTTCCCGATGCACACCCACGAGGGCGACCACATAATCTACGTCGTCTCTGGTTGGGGCTTCGTGCACATCGATGGGCGCGACATCGAGATCGCCGAGGGCGACGTCGTTCATATTCCTGCCGAGCATCCGCACGGTGTATGGGCGGCAGGCAACGAGCTTCTCTTTGCTGCCATTGGTCATCCGCATCATAAGGTGCACTCAACGAAGCGGATGACAATCGTGAAGCCGGGCGACGATACTGCTCGGGATAACTCTAACTAGGGAGCACGTATTCGGGCTCGCGCAGGAGCACCATGTCCTGCGTCTGTTACGTAATCGGAAAACGTCTAGCACGCGAGCCCCGGCGCGTTATCCGGGGCACCTCAGATGAAATCGTTTCGCTCCTCGTAGAACTCTTCCGGTCTGACCGCATCGTGGACCTTGAAGTGGTCGTCCATGAAGTTGAACTGTTGATGCTGCGCGAACAGATACTGTAGCGAGCCAATCTTGATCTTGTTGTTGAGGTAATCCATGTCCTTCGTGTACTCGTAGATCAACTCTTTCGCTGGCCATTTGTAGCTGCGCCAGCCGCCATCTCTGATCCGCATATCCAGATTGTTCATGCTCCAAAGCTGAAATGCCTCGGTGTTGAAGAACGGCGCGTAGAAATCCTTCACGTACTTCGGACTAAGCTTGCTCGCATTCCGTCTCGCCGTAAACGCGAGCACCCGTATATAGACCGCCTGCCATTTCAGAGAAAAGTTGATCCACCAGAACATGTCGTAGTTGCTCTTGATCGGGATCGGCGCGATCTCTTTGAGGCGCTCAAACAGGTCCACATAGAATGCTGCAATCTCTGCTGGCTCGCTTTCCCCGCGACCATCCAGCTTCTCCTCAAAAAAGCTGCAAAACAGCTTATGATCGTACTCGCCCATAATGGCCTCGGAACCGAAGCGGTTGATGGCCTCAGCCGTGATGTCCGAACCGAACAGCTGATCGTTGTGTTCGCCATTAACGAGTAACGCTTCGGTTCCGCAGATATATGGAAACAACATCGCCGACAGACACGGCAGCTTCCCGCGAATGTGCTCGCGGTAGAACAGCGGGTACTCGGTGATCGATCCCTCGGACAGCAGCACGACGAGCCGTTGTTTTTGTGCAGACGTGGCATTTTTCAGCAACGAAACCAGAACGCATGTCGAATCCACACCGCCTGACCAGAACGCATAGACCGGAACATCCATGGTATCGGCACGCTTGAGTAGCTCGCGCGCACGCTCGTTGCACACTTGTTCGTAGGTCTTCGTGAACACCCGCATCTTCGGCATCGGGAACAGACACTTCATGCGTACCGGAAAGGTGATCGTCCCAGTGCGATCGACCGGTACCACACGCTTATAGAGATAAGGGTACAGGCAAAACCTTTTCATCCCCGGCAGCTGCGTCAGCTCTCCAAATGCCTGGATGAAGTCCGACCTATAGTGGGTAAACATCATGGTGAACCTCAATGCTTTTGTGGAAGTCGCGCCGGAAGTCCATAATAAGAGAATCCAGTTGCTCCACGGTGTTGGCATCCCTAATCAGCCCACAATATTTCAGCCGAAACAATTCGCTCTTTAGGAGCAAAGCATCAGTAAAGCTTGCCTTGAGGAGTATCTCATCAGCCGCAGCCTTCATCGATAGCCCTGCGAAGTCGGCATACTGCACAACATAGGAGAACTCCAACTCCATCCCCTCGGGATACCCTCTATCCTTAAATCTTTGCGCCTGCATTTTCTTGGTGACGTAGATTACCTCCTGCATCGGCATCCCATCCCACACCGGATAGCGAGCCATCGTCAGCGTCCTGGTAACCTCGACCAACGCCTGCGCCTTTTTAGCTGCCAATGCGGCATACAACCGTAGCCGTTCCGTATTCAGCTCTGGCGGTGTTGCCTCGAAAACACGCTTGGGACCGTTCCAAGTCCACATCGGCCACGCTACCGGCGGCAGCTTGGCATGCGGAAAGTCCTCCAGATAGTTAGGGTAGTTCACGCAGTATTCGTGATCCCCCTCCGACATCACCTTAGCCAGGAACACGATGACCGGAATGCGCGTGCTCAGAAAGAGCAGCGCAGAGGTCGAGGCATCGAGGAGCGCGCTGTAGGGCTGGGCTATCGCCATTACACCCAACCGCCCCACCAAAAACGACGCAGCGGGATCGGGTAGTCGATGTAGCCGGGCGGCGCCTGCAGACGGCGCCGCTGGTTGGCGAGCAGTCTCTGGATGGTCTCAAGATAAGCCGGTGGGTATTGCGTCAGCTGGACGAGAGTGGCGTCGTCCTGGTGGCGCGGCAGCTCAGGATCAAAGTCATGCTCAACGATGCCACCCCCGGCAAAGTAGACGGGACCTCCCATCCAGTGGCCGGGATCAACTCCGGTAATCCTTCCCGCGTTGCGCGAGGCGTAGAAGACACGTTCGCCCTTCTCGGGCCCGTACTGCCGCTGCATGTTGGCCATGATCTTCTGGCCTTTTTCAGTCAGCGGCATCTTTCTCTGCCTTTCGCCGCGCCTGCTCCACCTTCAGCTGCGTCAGCAGGCGCGTCAGCGCGCGTCTGTTCTGGTACGAGGCGAAGTCCCGGTTGGCAAGATGTGCCCCCAGGCGCAACCCATCGATCCGTGCAATCTCCCGCTCGATCTCCGTGATCAGCTTGGGATCGGGGGCTGGGGTCTCGACCTTGACTGATTCGCCCATGACGTCCCGACGATAGGAGCTTGTAAGGTAGGCGTCCAGCTGCTCGCTCATGGCAGGCTCTTCGAGCGGATGAATTTGCCGTCAAAGGCGGTGTGCAGACGCTCAACCGCTTGCACCGTAAGGAGGATCATCGCGGCCCACTGCTCGGGTGGGTCCTGGTCATAGGTCAGTAGCTGCCGCCGCTGCTGCAATCCCTGCCCTTGTCCTCCATAGACATCACTCATGCCACTCTAGCTCCATTGAACGTAGCGTGGGTGATCGTAGCCGTGGGAGTGTCATCGACTGCTCCGTATATCTCGAAGTAATCAGTGCTCCCATTAGCTGCCACAATCGAACTAAGCGACATGATCGAGCCGATCTTCCCTCCTGCATAAGCAAACACCGAGTTCGCACTGTCAGTACCAACACCGAGACCGTTCTTTACGAGGTTGACCCCTGCCGCGTTCCCGGTGCTGCTGCCGCACGTTGCACTCAGGATATAATATCCGGGCACTTGCGGCGTGTATCGGTTCAAAGCCGCATTCCACCATCCATTCACATTAGCCTCTACAATGGAAAGACTTACGAGCGTAAACGTAGCACTAGTAACCACTTGATTGGCCCCAAGACGAACCTTGAATGCGCCTCTGGCAGCGGCGCGAGCCGCAGCAACGACCCAGTTGGTGCCATCGTAAAACGCCTCGACTGTGTAAGGCCCACCGCCGGTAATAACCTCGCCCCAAGCATTGACATTGCTATCGCTGATACAGGCGACCATCCCGGGCAGCGGATCGGGCGGCAGATCGGCAAACGTCACCGGGGCGAGCTGATAGCCAATCGCACCGTCGATGTGGTCTGCCAGCGCACCGATCGATTGCGCGAGCAGGCGCCAGTTCTCCGTGACATGACCGGTCATGGCCTGCGTCCCGCAGGTTTTACCCGATAAGTGCAGGCGCCGACGCGAGCAGAGAACCCCATGACCGGCTCCCAGTCGTAGCGTATCGCCACATAGCGCGCCCGGAGCCGTGGGCTAAAGAACTGCCTGATCGGTGTCATCGAGTATGGCCCGAAAGAATGCCTCGGACCCTGCGGATAGTTCGTCGCCTTGAGCGTGATCTTCACACCGCCGTTTACCCCGAACCATTTGAAGTCCGGGTGCACCTCGTCGATCATCATAATCTGGCTACCATCGCCGATCTCGGTGAAGCCGGTCTCTGCAAACACCTTCATCATTGGCTCGGTATCCGCATCGAAGCCGCGCTCATGCTGCTGCACTAGCTTGTTCTTATCGGCGCCAAGCGGCATCCCCCAGACGTTCTCGTCGATCCATGCTGTGCGCTCCAGCGCTCCGCTATCCCACGCACCGCCCTCGCTGGTGTTGAACTTGACGTAATGCGCGGCCTCGTTTTGCTCCTGCGTTTTACCGGTAACCTGGAAATCCAGCGGCTCTCCACCCTGCACGAGCTGAGCGCCCCACACGAGACAACCGTTGGGAGGCACGCCGAGATAGTTGATCTCTGTGCCGTTCGTCACGTTGAAGTGCACCGTCAGCTCGTTCTCCGTATCGGTGGTAAACGTCATGACGTATCGCAACCAGCCATTGCCGCCAGGACCAGTCGCCAGGACGTCCTGCTTCACCTCGGTCGTCACCAAGGTCGCATGCCCTGCGAACAGAGGACTGTTCACACCGCTAGCAACAAGAAATCCGCTGGCCACATTAAACGTCGCGTAGGCATAGCCGAAGGTGCTGCTGGCCCGAAGCGTCAGGTTGCGCGTTGAAGCAGCATGCGCGTAAATCGAAAGCGTGTAGGTAATCTTCGACTGAACTTTGGCAATCGTCTGCGAAATCTCATGCAAACCGTTGGTGGCAGTCTCCTGCAGATTGATGTTTCCACCGCTGCCATCCGGCGCCAGGATATAGGTCGTGACCTGCCCCTGCAGATCGCGATCCCACCAGCTGATCAGGACCACACCGCTATCGTCCGGCCAACCCTCTATCCGGTTCTGCGGCTCATACACATAGAGCGCCCGGAACAGCGCATAGATACTGACCGTGACGCCGGTCTGCGCCCACACGCTGATGTCCCAGAGCGCCGTCGACTGCAGCAGCAGATTGCCTTCCGGGCTGATCGACATCCTCAGCGACGGGAAGTAGAACGCGACCTCAGTTGCCGGTGAGTTGACCGCCGCGTGACACTTGTTGATGTTGACGGTGTCGACGTCGTTGAAGATGTAGTCCCACACCGTGCACGGTAACGGCGTGACAACCGAACCAGCGAACTGCCAGAAGCCTTTCAGCGCTTGCCAGACCGTCAGCTGTCCTAGGGTGCCGACTGCGTGTGGAGCGACCAAGCCGCAGCCCGAGCCGATGATAGTGAAGCCGTAGATCAACGGCGGCCCGACATAACTCATCATCCAACAGTCGATATCGGTAAACAGCAGCGTCGCCTGCGGCGCCTGGATTGCACCGACGATGCGTGAGCCGCGCGAGAGCCGGAAGCTCCCTGCTTGGTTTGAGACCGTGGCGTTGTAGACGTCGTAGGTACCGGCGTCGGACCAGCGCACCAGCAGCGGATCGATGACGCCAGAGCCCATGATCGGCTCGGTGCCGAACAAAATGACCTGCGCCTGCGGCATCGCAACGATGAAGCCCTTGCTGCGCTGCGGCGCCGTCGCTGGCGGTCCCGCGCCGACCGGCACGAGAAACGGACCATTGGTGATCGGCGGCTTGTAGACATGCAGGGGATTGTCAGATGCCAGGACCAGACCATCCTGGCCAAGATTGCCCAGAAACCAGACCTGCCGCTGCGGATTGCCCAAGGGCTGCGGCCTGGCCACGCCGATCACGTTGGCCAACGAGGTGACGAAGCTCGCGTCAGTACCATGCTCGCTGGAACAACCGTCGTAGACTTGCCGTGTCGCCGCGCCAGAGCCATCGCCAGTACCCAATGCCCCCATCGCGAACCTGAAATGATCGACGTCGACTACGCTCTCGACGGTCACCTCACTGCCAGCAGGTGCGGAGAAGTTGATTCCCTCCCACGTCCCCGGCGCGCCGTATCTGATCGTCGTAGTCTGAGCGAACCTTATTCTGCTTCCGACTACGAGCCCGTGCGCCTTCCATGTCACCGTCATCTTGTTGACGACGTCGTTGACGAACAGGCGCAGGCCAAATGTGTTCGTCTCGGTAACGCTCGCAGCAAGTGGCATGTCAAAGGTGAAGCCGCCCGCAAGGACAGCTTTGACCGGGAAGAACGTCCCAGCCGCAAGAATCCTGCCGCCGATCGAGATCGGCAGCTGCAGCAAGAACGTGTCATTGGGAATATCGGTATTGGTCGTGACCGTGACTGTCTTCGAGCCGGTGGTGACGGAGAACACCGCTCCGCCCGCAGGCCCGATCTCGACGATCTGGCCGCCATGAACCTCGACCTGCGTTCCGAGATCGTAGACTCCGTCCTCGACCCCGAGTTGGACGCCAACATCAGTCGCAGCCAGCAGGTTCCGGTGATTGTCGAGATCGAGCCACGCGTGCATCCGGCGGATGAGAGCGGCGAACGGCTCGGGGAATAGCCGCTGCCATCCCATCCACTTCTCTAAGAACCCATTGCGCCAGCGCACCAGATTGCCAGCGAACCAGGAGCCCTGTGCCTGGACCTGTGTTGCCTGGGATTGGAAGCCGGGTTGTGCTGCGGGCTTGGTCAGCGGCATTGATTACCCCCATCAAGCCGCTGGCGCAGCAGTCGCCTCTTGCTCGGTGGTGCCCGCCATGCGCGCCACCTCCAGCATGACGCCCTGTCGCAACGATGCGTACTGCGATTCCCAGCTCACCGCGCGCCCGGGGTCATCGCTCTGCGCGCCATAGTCGCGTTGATAGCCGGTGCCGAACACCATGCAGGCAGCGATGAACAGCTCGGGATACATCACACTCAGGAAGGTCTCCGGGTTCTCTGGAGCCAATGGATCGGGCCGGATATCACCCACCAGCTCGGCCGCGTATGCCTTGTCCGGCGTTGGCATCAATCGCACGATGTACGACACATCTGAACCGACCTCCTGAGTGCCGAGGACGGCGTACTTCTGCGGAATGCCAGGCTTGAACGACGCTTGTGGCCAGGCGAAATCCAGCATCTCTGCCGATATTCGCTCCAGCGGATTGCGCTTGCTGGTGTAGCTGATCGGCCCAAGTGGCGTCATCACATTGATCGCGCGCAGCACCCGCACATTGGATGGCAGATCAAACTCGCGGTTGAGCGCGACGAGCTGCGTCGGTTGGGTAATCTTTTTCGCGAGAAACCTCAGCTCGCGGTAAATCCGCCCATCCGCATAGAGAAACATTCCCGGAATGATGCGCGTGAAGTTGAAATCCTCGTCGTTGAGTTCAACGGAAAGCAAGGTCTTGAGCTGAGAGACGACCTCGTCATAGGTCACGGCTCTGTCCCCACTCCTCGAATGTGCGACCACAGGTTCCTAAGATTACCCCGGGTGGTGACGGTTGACGTCCGCACCCTGTAAGTGACACCCGGCAATAAGCCGCCGACACGCTGGATAGACATCGTTTTCAGGGTGCCATCCTTCGGTACGACCTCGATACATGGCCCTTGCAAATGCGACGTGGGATTAGGATCAACCCCAGCAACCGCTGCAATGTCCCACACCGACGACATCAGGACCTCGTCATGATCAAGATCAAACACGAGATCGAGACCGAGTACCTCGGATTCACCGTTCTCCTGAGGCGAAAAATCAATTCCCGCATACATGGGCGCACCTTATCTGATTCTATCGCCGCCGCCGTACCTCGTTCTTGATCCCTTGATCCGGCGCATCGAGACGGGTAACGGCTGTCGGGTGGAAGAACTTGCTCTCATTGACGAACAGGGCCGGGAGTATCTCGACCGTGAGCGGCGGCGGCGTGAAGATGATGCTCTCGTTGACGAGAAACGGCGCCTCCACGCGTACCAGCGTGATCACACTACCAGACGCATCGCTCGTAAGATCGCGGTCGAACCACGACGCAAGCGTCATCCCGCCGTCATCGGTCCAGCCGGTGAGCTTGTACTGCGGTTCATAGAGATAGAAGCTCATCACGCGATCCCGTAGAGCATCAGTACCGTTCCTTCACGACGATGATGCCGCTGCCGCCTGCACCGCCAGCAGAGCCGCCTGAACCTGCGGAACCTCCATTGCCGCCAGCGCCAATCGTGTAATAGTAAGGACCAACAGGATTTGGGATCGCGGCAAAGATCGTTGCGCCCGCACCGCCACCAGGACCGGGACTGGCCCCTCCTGCCATACCAGCGCCACCACCACCGCTACCACTATTGGCGGCTCCAGCGCCTCCCACCGCATTTGTAAATTTACCCAGTCCCGCACCGCCACGAGAAGAGCTTCCCCCGCTGCCGCCACATCCGCTTGCCGCTGATCCCTCGCTACTACCAGCGCTACCGACAGTGCTATCCGTCGGCGTCCCACTACCGGTAACGGTGCCACCTGCGCCGCCATCGCCAATAGTCCAGGTGCCCACTCCACCGCCGCCCGCAGCAAAAATCGGACTTGTGTTAGCAGGCGTAGTCGTATTCCAGTAGGTCGTGCCACCAGCTTGAGCAGCACCGCCCGTAGCCGTACCGCTCCCTATTCCCCCACCGCCACCACCAACCATAGTAATCTCGATCTGCCGACAACCTGCAGGCGGATTGTAAGTCGCGTTAGTGCCGCTGGTGAGACGCGTGTAAGTCGGCACCGCGCCGCCCGCAGGCACAGAAGCGGCGACGTATTCGGTGATGATGACGACGCCAGCACTGCCTGCGCCCCCAGCCCGGTTGGTCGCCTGCGCCATGGCGATGCCACCGCTGCCGCCGCCACCGTAGTTATTTCCGGTAGCTCCAGCAGCGCCACCAGCAGCGGAAGTCAAAACGGTGCTAGTATAACCACCGCCCCCAAATGATCCTGATCCACCAGCACCCGGAGCGAACCAGCCGCTGCTGGCCATAACGCCACCGGCTTGTCCAGGCGCACCTGCCGCCGTTACATCGCCAACAGCTCCGGTAATGTCCGCACCACGACCGCTCAATCCGACCTTGGTTGTTTGGTCCGCACCATTGCCGCCAAAACCGCCGTTAGCGACGCACAACGTACCAACACTGGTGGCGCCGCCATTACCGCCATTGCCCCCGGCGGCACCACCTGCTGTGCCAGGAGTGCCGATCGTTACTGTCTGTGAAGCGCCGACGGTTGCCGCTGTTACATAAGAGCGCGAGTAACCACCGGAGCCACCGCCACCACCGGAACTATAGAAGGTGGTGCTTCCTACGCAGCCGCCTCCTCCGCCGCCTGATCCTATGCACTCGATCACCGCCGAGATGAGATTTGGATTTGGGGTATACGTGCCAGACGCAGTGAACGTCTTGACGCTGACCGAGGTAGCGACCGTGCCACCAGAAGGTGCTGCCCATGTGGCATCGGCACGTAGGAAATTAGCCGTACCGCCGCCGCTCGGTGGCGCGAGTCCTTTCAGCGCGCTCGTGAACACGTCGAGATCGGCAGTAAGCTGCGTGCTGGTGACATCGATCGGCGTAGCTGTCGCGCCGGTATTGTTTCCCTTGTAGGTATGCGCAGGCATGCTAGCGAGACGCGCGTTGGCGAGCGTGCCGGTCCAACCAAGCGTCAACGCTTGGGCAGAAATCGATCCGGTAATGTTCGTGTCGTTGACAACAGATTGAACGACGTTCGCGTTGAGTCTCGCGGCCGAGAGCGTGCCGGTCCAAGCCACCGTGATTGACGTTGCCTGCAGCAACGCGGTTGCTGGCGTGCCGCCGAGCGTCAAGCTGATGTTGGTATCACTGGCGACCGTCAGCGCAGCTGGAGTAACGCCAGCACCACCGGGAGGCGCCGCCCAGCTGCCGTCCGCTCTGAGATAGTTCGCCGTGCCACCGCCCGAGGCTGGCGTCAGCCCCTTCAGCGTTGACGTGAACACATTGAGCGATGCCGTCAGTTGCGTCGGCGTCTGCTCTCCGATCGTGCCTGCATTGTCGTAAAGAAAGTTACCAGTCACACCGCCGCTGATCGGGGTGGTGTTGATGGTCACGAGGCTGGGGCCTGCAGGGCCTACAGGTCCGAGCGGACCTTGCGGGCCGGTGGCTCCCGTCGCTCCCGCAGCTCCCGTGGCTCCCGTGGGACCAGCAGGGCCCGTGGGACCATCGGCGCCAGCCGGACCTACCGGCCCGACGGGGCCCGGCACGGTGCTGGCAGCACCAACGGGGCCTTGTGGGCCTGCTGGGCCGGGCACGGTGCTGACTGGCCCGGTTGGACCGGTCAATCCTTGCGGGCCGACAGGACCTACCGGCCCTTGCGGACCCGCCGGACCAGTGGGCCCCACGGGACCAATGGGACCGGGCGGCCCACCTGGGTCACCCTGCGGCCCCGGTGGCCCGATTGGGCCGATGGCGCCGACCTGACCTTGTGGTCCTTGCGGGCCGGTAGGCCCTTGCGGGCCGGTGTCCCCTTGCGGGCCCATCGGCCCAGGCGGGCCTTGCGCACCGACCGGCAAGAAATCGACGTCAGCCGACACCGGCGTGTCTACAATGACAAGGTCGACCTCTGCCGTGATTGTCTGGACGACATCAGTCATCTGGCCCTCACGGCATGCTGTCGGTCACATCCGGCGTAACCGTGACCGGGCCAGCAAGCGGCGTTTTCACGTCGCCCGAGGCGTAAGTGAGCTGCAAGTCCCAAGCGCCTTTCGGCGGCAGCTTGTGGCTATCAGCGGGCGCGAGATAAAGATCGATGATGTTGGGGAGCGTGATGACGCACGTCATCTCGGTGATGCGCGTGCCCGCCGGTCGATCGCGTATTTCAGATTTAGCAATAACGCCGGTCAGATCATACGGCACTCCAGGCGCTGGCGGCACGGGAGGTGTCGTCCACAGTCTAACCTGTATGCGCTGGCTGTCTCCGCGATAGAAGTCCAACGGTAGCTGTGCGGGCTGCATTGCATCTCACTGCTTACTTCCACCGGGAGGAAAGATTTGACTCTCGTTCTTAAAGAACGACGGCTGGAGCATCTGCGTGTAAGGAAAGTCCACCGCTCGCTTCACGCCTGTCACAGGATCGTAATGCATGAGCGTCGCGTCTTTTGTGCGCGCGAAGAGATTATCGACGATCATTTCAGCTGACGCCCGATACGGCACTGCCATGCGAATGCCGTGAACAATCAGGTTCACCGCAAGGAGATACACATGATCCATTGGCATGTTCTCCAGCCGCCGGATCAGCGTGTTCCACACTTCTTGGATGTTGGGCGCCGCCTCAAGTGTCTCGATGATCGGGTCTTTCATAGCGCGAATATCCCCTGAGCATTCCAAGTCACGAGCAGATTGCCGCCGTTGGGTATCATCGGCAGACCGATTACGCCGGTGTCCTCGTAGAGGACGAGCCGCCACGTCGAGTTGGCGCCAGAGTTCTGCCGGAACATGACGAGCGCCCCAATGGTACTCCCGGTCACTCCAGTGAACACGAGCCCGGCTGCGGAGAAGACATTCGAGGTGAGCACCGGCGACGTGAGCGGCTTCGCCACATTCACGATACCAGTAAGATCGGTATAGTACTGATGCAGGTCCGAATAGTTGTAGCCGCTCGCGCCGATGTTGATCAGCACCAGACCACAGTTATCCGGGGGTAGCATGTCGAGCGACTTCAACGTCGGCAGCTCGGCCATCAGAGCACTTTTCCAGAGCGGATAGACAGCGTTCGCCACGGCCCTCTCCTAGGGTATCTTCGGCGGAAAATAATCCGGCCCGGTCTTGTCCGGCCCATGCTTCTCCGGGCGCGGTTGCCTGATCGGCACTGGATCGGCTGGAAGCGCGATAGGTCGCAGCGTCGGATTGGGGAAGTCCCAGCACTTCGGACACACAAGATGACCAGTGGGACGCAGCTGCCTGCCCATCCACTGCACCTCGCCACGCAGCTCGTCACGCAAATACTGAAAGCCGCACATGTCACAGATCGCGAATGCGCGAGGCTGCGTCGGATTAACTCTAGCGTGGCCTTTTGGCGCAAAGCCCATCACACAACCCTCGCAAACTCACCATGCATCGACGCAGCCGCCTCGCAGTATGCGGCATACGCCAGCTCTGGTGTGTCATAGGTGCCGAGATGGATTCGTTTCCTGTCCTTGGTAATGCCAGCAGCCCAGTTCCCACTCTTCTGTCGCCAAACACCCTTGAGACCAATCTGGTTGCGGACGCGCTGGTTGTGGACATTGTCGGACTCTGAGGCCAGCCGCAGGTTTGCCAACCGATTGTCTGTTCTGTCCAGATTGGCATGATCAATGTCCATAGGTGGCCACTCGCCATAAGCCCACAACCAGATAAGCCGATGGATGTAGTAGCCCTTTGGCTTCCCATCCACGATCAATCTCGTCGCCAGATAACCGCTCTTACAGCGTGTACCGACAACGCCATCCACTTTGCGGCTGCGCGCACGATCTCGCCAACGCAGCAATCCGCTGTCAGGATCATAATCAAAAAGAGCACGAACCTCGTCTTGCGTCATCTTCACCTCTAATAGACAGCATTTGTGTAGATCGACATGGCCGGGACGATGCGCAGTTGCGAGTTCTCCACATCTCGGTTCTTGGCCTTGGTAAAAGTGCTATCAGCGCGCAACGCCAGCTCCTCCATGCGAGCGGGCGCGTACAGCTCGGCAAGCTTGAAAGCGAGCCCCGCCACGTAGGCTTCAAGAAACCGGTAAGGCACTTCCGGTCCCATGCCATACGGCACGCTGGCGTCCTGCAGCTGCCGCGCGCGGAAGAACTTCAGCGTATAGGGCTCGGCATCGTCCGGTGGTTGCCAGAGCGTGATCGTGGGCTGGATTTGCGCGTTGTACCAATAGACCGTCGGCCGCCCTGGAAAATTTTTGTCGGGGTACGCCGCATAGCTGTCACGGTCGATCGAGGTGAGGATGCGATCTTTTGCCGGGTCGCCCGTGCTGATCCATGCCGCCATGATCATCACGGTCGTCGGATCGACGTCGTAAGTAGCGATGCCCGGACTAAGATTGATGACCTGCAGGTCGACCGTCCACAGGTTGACCTGCTCGTTCGACCACTCGACCTGGAGAAGATTTGCGGCCATCGCCGCATCGAAGAGGTGCTCGACGGTAATCGCACCACGACGTATCTGACAGCGCCCGTAAGCCGCGATGATCACATCAGCGAACGGCGGAGAAAAGTTAAAGGTGCCACTGGTCGGCGCCGTCACGAGGTCGGTCCCTGTTGGATTACGGTCATACGCGCCGAGCACGGCGCCGTGCCTGAGTTTTGGGTAATACGCAGCGCCGCGATCGGGAAGTTGAATGTGTTGCCAGCCTCGGCGTTGGCGGTCTTGGCCGTCAGTGGCCCAGCCGAGATCGAGTACGGCACGACGAAACCAGTGGGTGGATTGAGGTCGTAGCAGTATTCCACAGTGTAATTGATGGTTCCGCTCACCGCGACCGCAACACCGATCGGCGTCATTACCTGCGCAGCAGTGTTCATCGCCACCCACTCGGTGGATGCCACCGCCGAGCCACCAGCCGTCACCGTCGTCGCAACCGTGCCGGTGTGAGTGATACTCGTAACGGTCTTGAAATCTTGCGTCGTCACGATCGGCGTGGCGTTCGCGCCCGCGATGGTCTCGGTCAACGGACCACCGTTGCGTCCCGTGCCGGTCACCGTCCAAGCGATGCCGCTATCATTGCCACCAGAGTTAATACTTATCCGTCGAGGCGCATCGAGGATCGCCACGCCACCCGAGACAACGCTTCCATTGAGAAGAACCGCGCCCGCGCCAGGAGACTGGGACAGGCAGATGTTGTTTACCAATCCCTGTGCGATGTTGAGGCCGGTATTTTTGATCGGCATCCTTTAGCCCTCTAAAGGCGGAGAGGCCAGACCTCGCCGGTTACCAGGGGGAGGGCTAATCGCTGATCCAGCCTCTCCTAGCTACTTCCTTACATTGAGCGCGAAGTTCACCTTACGCATCATTGCCGTGTTGCCCGTGCGCTTGGCCTGCGCCTTCTTGGCCTCCAGTTTTCCAGTCGGAATAGTCGCTTCGCCCTTGACACCCATCGCTTTGCGCAGCGAGCCGACAGTGCCGCGACGCTCCATGCTCGCGCGCGCCTTGCCGATCCACTTCTCGCCAGTATCGCCACCGTCCTTGTAGTTTCGGGGCATTGCCTGATCTTGGCCCTTGAGGAACTTCTCCTCGGTGTAGGGCCTGCTGCTCTCTTCGGTCCTGCGCGCGATGTCCTCGCCGACGCGCGGACCACCAGCACGAGCAGCTCTCCTCAACCATTCGTCACTGACCTCGCCGCCGACCATGCCGCCCTTCTGAAACTTCTGCTTCACCACGCCGCCCTTCGGGGCATTCGGCACGTTGGGAGATTCCATCTCGCCGTCAGCTGCCGAGGCAACGCTGCCGCCGCGACGATAGGCCTTGCGGTCGGCCCGATGTCGCGCGAGGCCGCCTCCGACTTTGGCGTGGAACGGGAAGCGTTTTTTCTTCTTGCGAAGCTCGTCTTCGTCTTTCATCTGCGGACAAAGCCTCCGCGTCTGAAATGCGGCTCGCGATCGGCGCGTTTGCTCGCCGACCCACCGCTCACCTTGGAGTGAAAGGTATTGGTCGTGACTTTCTTGGGATTGGGCGGCCAGCGCGGCGGTGTCCCGCCTTTGCACGGGTCCGCCGCTTCACCGACGAAATCGTCACGCTCGTCGCGGGGACTGTTCCCGATCGGACCAGCAGGCGGACGCGCCATTACACCCTCCCCGCATATCCGGCCTCAAGACGTCGGGAACGAACCATATGTCGCGCGCCAGTCGAAGTACGAGAAGGCGTAACGCTCTCTTCCTTTGACCTTCAGATTGTCCGTATCGAAGTCCACGTACATATCCATCTCAAAAGGCACGCGGTCGTAGTAGATGAGCCCTCTTTTATCGGTCTTGAGGAACCACGCGAAGTTGCTCGTGAGAAACTCGTTCACAATGTAATCGCGCAGACCTCCGCCGACGTGCTGGATGGCGTTCACGTCGTTGTCGTTGGTGCCGGGACGAAGCTCAGTGCGCAGAAGCCTCACGATGACTTGCTCTAGGGCAGCGGGGACAAGCACCAGCTCGGCCCGCGCACTGATCTTGATGTTTCTCTCATCGACCCAGTTGTTGCGGATCACGGTCATCGCCGTGAGGAGAGAACTCTCGTTGAGGTCGATGTCAGCTGCCGGTCGATTGCCGACAGTACCAACGTCCACCGGATGCGCAGTGTCGAACAACGCCTTGCCGTCGCCGCCAATGGTTTGGTCGTACACCGTGCCGACGTTGAAGATATTCGCGGCGTAGATTTCCTTGGTGACCGCAAAGACGTCCTGCAACCCGAGGTTGGAAGGATTAAACTCTGCTTTATACTGGTTGTCCTCTACGGCTTTTCTTGTAATGATATAGCCAAGACTTAATTCCTTCATCTCCGCAGAGTATAGCCAGCGTTCACCAGCTCGATCATCGAAATATGTACTTGCCCCTTCGCCCTTTTCTCTTGCAAGTGGCAAGTACGCCATCTGCGTTCTACGTTCGAGCGCCATCTTCGATGAGCGCTTCTCAAACAATCTCGACCATTTGGTCTCGATCTTCTTGTATCTCCCCTCGACAGCCGCGAGCCCGGGGAACAGCTCGTTCTTGATTGATGCAAGATCAATAGCCATTGCCGTTCTCCGTTACAGGCCGACGCCAGTCTTCAGGAACATGTCGTTCCAGCCAACCTCGACGATGTTGTAGGCGGTGGTGGCGTCGTAGCCGTCCTCGATCCGGTAAGGGACGCCAGCTTGGGCATTGCCGAGCGCGGTAACGATCCACGGCAAGGTCGCAGTAACTGCGAGCCCGGTCAGCGACCATTTCGAAAAACCAGTGGTTGAGGCCAGCACGTTGGCTTCCGCGCGCGAGCCGACGTCGACTTGGGTGATCGGCCCGGCGAGTGCCGCGACCTCGAACACCACATTCGGGTCATCGACGATGAAGACCTGGATGGGATTGGAGCCCAGCGCGCCCGCCCCTGGCCAATAGTTCGACCAGATCGGATAGCCGAGCGCCGCTGAGAGATAGTGGCACCCGATATAGACGCCGCGCGCCAAGTGGCCGTCACCGGCCACGTACACCTTGACGGTGCCGTCGGCGAGCTGCGTGACCATATCGCCCCGATTGAGGGCACCGGCCGTGGGCTGCGCTTGAAGGGTTGAGAAGGCGCCCGAGTAAGGAACGCCACCGGTCTTGATAGGACGGAATCCGAAAGGTGCCTGTGTGTTCGCCATAAGCTGGCCTCCCCTCCCGTGAGGGTTGCCAGACTTTGGCGAGTGTCGCCGCCGTCCGAGCGGTGAACTGGTTAATCCGCGCCCAAGTGTTGGATGCGGCCCCTATTCGGGGATTTCAATCGCCTCGCGCGTGGTGCGATCGGCGTAGACAACTCGCGGAGAATGCCCTTCCGGGGTGTCCGCGACCTTGCGGCGATGCACCTGCATGGCGCGAGTCGCCATGAGCATTTCCTCATTTCTGGCCTGCACTGTCAAGCGCATGGGCCGCTCCATGAACACCATGTCCTTGATGACCACCGGACCTTGAGCACCGGGAGGAGCGAATCTTCCCGGAAAATGATGATGTTGCACCGCCCGCCAGCCCTGGTCGGCATAAGTGCGCTGCTCGGCGTAGTCCGGCTTGCCATAGGTCTCGTAACGCTTCCAGTTGAAGTCGATCTCCTTGGCGACCTGTTCTGGCGTTCCCGTCCCCCGAGTCGGCGCGTACTTGGCCATGATGTCGGAAACATCGAATGGATCGATGGCGGCGACGCCACTGTGGCGCCGTTCGCGATCGGGATCGACCTGCAGATCGCCGAGGATGTCCGAGTGCAGCGACGCACCCGCGAGCCCCGCCTGAAGCGGCTCGTGCAAGGGCTCACGCAGCGGATCGCGCGGAGAAGGAATCCTGTTCATTGCGCCCTCACGTAATCGGGGTGATTCGGCCCTCAGCGAGGAGCCGTACATAGTTCCTGGCCCATTCCTGCGGGGAGACGCCCTGCTCCTCCGCGAGGCGCCGCATCTTTGGCGTCATCGTGAAGGTGCCGTTACTGCCTGGGGCGCCTCCGCCGCCCGGACTACCGGCCCGCTCTACAGGTGCAGCCATGGTAGGAGCCCCGCGTGGGGCCGGTTGTCCTGGTTGCCTCTGGTCCTGTGGCATGATCGCTTTCTCGATGTGCTCGAAATAGCCGGGGGTATCAGCTTGATATCCTGCATCGAGCGCGGCTTCGTGCGCGTCGACCGCAACTTTCTTGAGCGTACCATCACTGCGCACAAGCTCCGGGTGCTTGCGCAGGAAACTCTTGGTCTGCTCGGTGCGCCCGTAGATGGCGCGCTCCAGCGGATCAGTCGGCAGCTGCGGTTGCTGCTGCCGCTGTGGCTGCGGCTGAGGTTGCTGCCGCTGCGGCTGCCGTTGCTGCTGTTGCTCGCGCTGCTGCACCAAGATCGCATGATCGCGCCGCAAGACACCGAGATCGCCGCCCAGACGACCAACCTCCAGATTTAGTGCCGCATGACGCTTGAAATCGCCATCTTGCATGGCCACCGCGCTCGCTTCGGACAGCGCGATCATCTTCTCCTCGGTCGCCTTGATCTGGTTCTCGGTGTAAAGCTCGAAGGTCGAGACACCACGCCGCTCGGCTTCTTGCGCGAACACAATCGCCTGATCACGCTCGGCAGCGATGCGCTGAGCCTCTGCTATGACCCGCGCGCGCTCGGCGCGCTCGGCTGCGATCTGCTTCTGAAGCTCAGCTAAGCCCTGCGCAGGAGCGGCGCCGGGACCAGGAACAGGCGGCGGTTTCGCGGCTGCAGCAGCGGACGGGATTGCAGAAACAGCTTTCTCTTTGTCTTCTTTGCCTTTGTCCTCATTCTCTTCCTCATCGAGGTTGACGACGAGGTTCTCGTCTTCGTCAGCCATGACACCCTCTCAGTAAATCAATCTCGGGTCCGGTATCGTCATCACGATTTGGGTGTCTTTCATCCGGCGACAGTGGACCCGCTCGATCGTGAACTGTCGGCCTTCCAGGATGTCGTACATAACCCAATCGCCGATCTCTACGTTTTGCCCCTCGAACTTGATGTAGTCGTTGTCTTTGAACGCCAGCGGCCCCTTGCCGATGACGAGCCCGATCTTGCCCTGCCATAGAGCCTCGTCATGGGTCTTGTCAGAAAGAATAATCTTCCTGTCGGTGCCAGCAACGTCCAAGCTTCCCGGAAGATAATAAGTGGCCGTGATCACCCAGTTGTGGAACACCGTCATCTTCGGCATCCACAAAGCGCAACGATCGAGCAGGAATCCACGTGGGTCTTCTTTGTAGTCTTTCTCCTCATCGTCGGTGCGCCAAGGCGGCATCGGCGCCTGGTGAAGAGTCCCGAGCGCCGGGGTTGAGGTGATTCTCGGAAGGTGTGGCGTGATCAGCGTCATACCGCGCGCCTCTGTGGCTCGTTCATCTTGCGCTGGATTTCCTGCATCGTCCTCAGGACTTCCTCGTAAGCGAAGATGATCCCCTTGATGCGGACAATCGTATCCCAGTCCGGCGCGCTGAGAACGCTCCGAAAGAGCCCCTGGTTTTGAGCGTCACCATTCAGCTGACGGTCAATCCACCTCTCCAGCTCCGCCA
>Ga0126380_10000107_pt1 | contig 20432 bp, 18 predicted proteins | sample PanSoiMetPlot_26_FD_92544 | JGI IMG/M metagenome (GOLD analysis project Ga0126380, IMG submission 92544) | Tropical forest soil microbial communities from Panama - MetaG Plot_26 | ecosystem: Environmental > Terrestrial > Soil > Tropical forest > Bulk soil | place: Panama | collected 2016-02-17
AACGTGACGGTGGTCGCCGTGGTGAAAGCCACGCAGGCCGACATCAAGGAAGGCTCGTATCTCGGCAGCGCCGCCATGCCGCAATCCGACGGCAGCCAGAAGGCGCTCGAGGTGCACATCTTCCCCGACTCTATGCGCGGCACCGGCGAGGGGCACCGGCCTTATGCGCCGGTCCAGGGCGGCACCATGACCAACGGGACCGTCAATGCGACCGGCGCGGCGGCTGACGGCCACGGCATGACGGTGCGCCATCGCGACGGCGAAACCAAGATCGTCGTGCCGGCCGGCGTTCCGATCGTGCGCTACGTGATCGGTGACAAATCGGATCTGAAGGCGGGCGCCGCCTTCACGGTGCTCAGCGCCACCAAGAAGCCCGACGGCACGCTGGAAGCCGCGCGCGTCAATGTCGGGCGCGACGGCGCCGTGCCGCAATAATTCGACGCGGGCTGCGCCGCTTGCTCCTGACCTCTCCCCGCGTGCGGGGAGAGGTGGCGCAAGTGGCACCGTCGCGCGCCTCAAAACGTGCGCCAATCGCCCGAATCCTCGAACGCGGCGGCGGCGCGGAATATCGTTGCCTCGTCGAAGGGACGGCCCACCAGCATCAGGCCGATCGGCCGCTCGTCTTCCTGGCCGCACGGCATGCTGATCGCCGGGTGACCCGTGACGTTGAACGGGCTGGTGTTGCGGATCGGCTCCCAGCTCCGCCGCGTGATCTCCTCCGGGCCGGCGTCGCGGGCGGGCAGGGGAGTTGCCTTCATGACGCAGGTCGGCAGCAGGATGAGGTCGTGGCGCTGGAGCACCTCGTCGTAGGCGCGGCGCAGCCGACGCCGGAGGTTCTGCGCCTTGGCGTAATAGTGTCCGCCCCAGCGGTCGAGCGTGTACTGGCTGAACAGGCAGGCGATCTTCAGGGTGTCGGCGAATTCGTCGGCGCGTCCACGCCACGCCCGCGCGGCGTCGAGCAGGCTGGTGACATAGAGGCCTTCGTGCGCCAGGCCGGCGCCGTTGGTCTGCAGCAGCGTGATAACGGCGCTGTCGCTGCGGATGCCGGCCCAGATCGGATGGCCGAGCATGTGCATCGGAACCGAGACCTCCTCGACCGTGGCGCCGAGCGTCTCGAAATGCCGCGCCGCCGAAAATACCTTGGCGTCCACGTCGGCTTCCGAGTTGGGATGGCCAAAACCTTCGCGCAGCACGCCGATCCGCAGGCCTTTCGCGCCGGCTTCGCACGCCGCCACGTAGTCGCCGCGCCTGACGTCGCGCTGGCGCGAGTCGAGTCCGTCCGGGCCGGCGATCACGTCGAGCAGCAGCGCGTTGTCGCGCACATTGGCGGTCATCGGGCCGCACGTGTCGATGGTGATCTCCAGCGGCGCGATGCCCGTATAAGGCACCAGCCCGAACGTGGGTTTCAACCCAACGATGCCGCAGTGATTGGCCGGGATGCGGATCGAACCGGCCTGGTCGCCGCCGATCGCCATGTCGACTTCGCCGGCCGCGACCAGCGCGGCGGACCCGGATGAGGAGCCGCCCGCCGAGTACCCGGGCTTGCGCGGATTGTGCACCGGCCCGCTCACCGCCGTGTGGCTGCCGCCCGAGACGCAGTAATACTCGCACACGGTCTTGCCGGAAATTTCGCCGCCGGCGTCGAGGATGCGCGTCACGATGGTGGCGTCCACCTCCGGTACGTAGCCCTGCAGGATGGCGGCACCGATCGTCATCGGTACGCCGGCGAGACAGACATTGTCCTTGAGCGCGATGCGCCGTCCCGACAGTTTGCCGCTCGTCCGGCGCGAAATCTTCGTCCGGGCCGCCCACGCGCCCAAAACATTCTCGTGCCGCGCAGGCAGCCAGAACGTGCGCGGCTCGGTCACGGCCGGCACCTCGTCCGGCACGGCGTCGAGCGCCGCGTAGGCGCCGGCCAGCGGCGCCACGATGCGGGCGGCGGCCTGGAGATAGTCCTCGCTCGGGTTCATGCCGAGCCTCTGCGCGCAGGCGCGCAGGTCGGCAATGCTCGGTGCGGTGAACATTTGCGCGTCAGTACACGCCGGGCGTGCCGCCGCCGTCGACCGCGACCGCCACGCCCTGGATTTGCCGCGCGCCGGCTGAGCACAGGAAGACCGCGAGCGCCGCGATGTCATCCGGCTGGGCGATGCTGCGCACGCCGGAGCGCTGCATGATCTGCTGCCGGATCTCGTCCACGGTCTTGCCCAGGGCCTGCGCGCGCTGCGCCCACAACGTCGTGGTGCGCTCGGTCTCGGTGGTGCCCGGATGGATGGCGTTGACGTTGACGCCGTCGCGCTTGCCGAGCTGGGAGAGGCCCTTGTTGAACGTCGCCATGGCGCCGTTGACGGAGGAGCCGATCAGGAATTCCGGATCGGGGGTGCGCGCTGCGCCGCCGATCACGTTGACGACGTGGCCATGTGTCGCCTTGAGCAGCGGCCAGAACAGGCGGGTGAGCCGGACCGCACCGAGAAATTTCAGCGCGAAGCCGTCGTTCCACGCATCGTCGGGGAGGTCGAGAAAGGCGCCGGCGCGCGTCGCGCCTGCCGAGTTGACCAGAATGTCGCAGCGCCCGTGCCGCTCGCTGACGGTCTTGAACAGGTGCTCGCAGGCGTCGAGCTTGCGCAGGTCGCCCGCCACCGTCATCGGCGCCGCGCCGCCGCTCTTCATCGTCTCGGCGGCGGCCGCCAGATTTGCGGCCGACGAGGCGGCGAGAACCAGGCTGGCGCCCTCGCGGGCGAACGCCTGCGCCACCGCCCGCCCGATGCCCCGGCTGCCGCCGGTCACGACCACCACCTTCCCGGCAAAATCGCCCGGCATCGCATTTCTCCCTTTGTTGGTTTCACATCTTCGGCAGGTGCTGCAGCGCCGTCTCGACCAGGGTCTTGGCCGGAAACGTGCACTCGAGCTCGTCCGTCTTCTCCTCCGCGTAGGCCAAGGCGAGGACCAGCGGCACAGTATATTGCGGCGTCCCCAGCGTCGTCTGCGCGGTCGCCAGCATGGCGGAGGCGAAGCGCACCGGCATCGGCACCGGCGCCACCGGCTGGTTCAGGGGATCGGCGCATAGCGCCGGCGCCGTCGTCACCAGGTATTGGCGGCACACGAACGGGCGCTCGGCATAGATGCTGCAGGCGTGATCGACCAGGAACGGACAGGCGATCCTGAGGCCGAAATAGCGCACGGTCGTTTCCCGCGCGGCCTCGGCGGTCATGTCCTGCCGGTTGCGCATATAGGCGTCGAACAGGCCTGCCTCGCGCGCGCGCTCAACCGCCGCCGCGAAGGCGGTGCGCACCTGCCGCTGGCGCGGCTGCGGCAGGCGGGCGACGAGCCGCGCCACGGCGTAGGCCTCGGGAGGCGTGATCGGCATCGGCTGGGCCTCGCAGCAGGCCGAGCAACCCTTGGCGCAGGTCACGCGCCGCTGCACCGTCTCATGGTCGCGCACCGCACGGTCGATCACCGCGTCGTCGACGGCGCGCAGGGCGGGCAGCACCTGGTCAAGACGTGCCCGCTCCGGCGGAGCGTCGGCCGATGCCGTCACCGGCCGCCCATTGACGGTCAAGGTGATGCGCAAGGGACGGGACATCGAGATGTGATCCTGGGCGCGGCGCCGGGCCCGGGTTATATCGCGAATGGGATGCTCGCCACAGTGCGCTTCCTCCGGGTTGCGCCATCCATGGAGGGTTCGAAACCCCTTTCGCCGTCCTTGCGGCCGCACCGGCCCATGCCGGCGCATCCCTCAATGGCATTCTGAATGGCAAATCCGTCAATGGCATGCTCAATTGGCGCCCAGATCAATGGCACGGCGATCGAGTTCGTGCTCGGGGGGCCGGCAACCTGAGCGGCGTGGAGCTGCCGCGCTAGCCTTCCTTCCGCGGACGCGGCCCGCTGAGCCGCGCGATAACCACGCGCCTTTCAGGGGGAAAGCTGCATTCTGACGATAAGTGGCCGGCCAATGGAACCGCCGCGCGCTCCGTCTGTTAGATCAAGACTCCGACGTCATATCCGATCCCGGTAGGCCATCGAGCCGTTTTGGGGTGCTGGCGGCTGATCATCCATGCGACTTATCGATTTGCAGAGTATGCGAAAGCTGTTGGGGCGCGAGGTCGAACGCGCCGGCGGGCAGGTGGCCTGGGCCAAGCGACACGGGCTGCACCCCTCGACCATCAACAAAGTGCTGAACGACCAGCGCCTTCCCGGCCCGCGCATGCTGGCGGCCCTCCACCTGCGGAAGGTCGTTGCCTATCAGCGCGGGAATCGCGGGAATTAGGGCGGGTGCACCCTCGTGGTGATGGCCGGGCTTGTCCCGGCACTCTTGCTTGCAGACCCACCGACGACCGGAAAGGCGTTCATCCCTCCGCCGTGGCTTCCTGGGTCCGGATCTCCACCTCCGACATCAGCGTGCGGTGCACCGGGCACTTGTCGGCGATCTCAAGCAGCCGCCGGCGCTGCTCGGCGTCCAGGTTCCCGTCCAGCCTGATGGTGCGGTCGATGCGGTCGAGCATCCCCTCCTTGGTCTCGCAGGTGGCGCAATCGTCGGCATGGATTTTCTCGTGCCGCAGCACCACCTCCACCCGCTCCAGGCCCAGGCCCTTGCGTTCGGCATAGAGCCTGAGCGTCATGGCCGTACAGGCCCCGAGCCCGGCCAGCAGGAACTCGTACGGGTTCGGCCCGCTGTCGAGCCCGCCCACCTTGACCGGCTCGTCGGCCAGAAGGTGGTGCGGGCCGATCGTGACCGCCTGTTGGAACCGGCTCTCCCGGGTCTCGGCCACCATGACGTCGCGCGGCTCGGCGGCGGTCGCGGCGGGCGCGGCGTCGAGGTACCGCTCGGCCCAGGCCGCGATAACGTTGGCCACATAGGCGGCATCGCTGTCACGGCCGAGCAGGTGGTCGGCGTCGGCCAGCGACACGAAGCTCTTCGGGTGCTTGGCGGCGGTGAAGATATGCGAGGCATTGTCGATGCCGACGAGGGCGTCGGTGGGCGCGTGGAAGATCAACAGCGCCTTGCGCAGGGTGGCGACCCGCTCGAGCAGGCGCTGCTCGGCGACGTCATCCAAAAACTCGCGGCGGATGCGAAATTGCCGGCCCGCCAGCGTCACGTCGACCTCGCCCTGCTGGCGAATCTGATCCACGTGCTGCCGGAACAGGCCAGTGACGTGGCGCGGATCGGACGGCGCGGCGATCGTCACCACGGCGCGTGCCTCGGGAATGTCGCCGGCGGCCGCCAGCACGGCGGCGCCGCCCAAGCTGTGGCCGATCAGGATGGCGGGCGCGCAGTGGGTCTGGCGCAAGTGGTTGGCCGCGGCCACCAGGTCGGCCACGTTGGACGAGAAGGTGGTATTGGCGAACTCGCCTTCGCTCATGCCCAGGCCGGTGAAGTCGAAGCGCAGCACCGCGATGCCGGCCCCGGTCAGCCGCTCGGCGATGCGCTTGGCGGCGCGCACGTCCTTGCCGCAAGTGAAGCAATGGGCGAACAGCGCATAGGCTTTGGGCTCGCCGACCGACCGCTCGATCCGGCCGGCCAGGATATGTCCCTGTGCGTTGGGGAAGTCGAAGCGTTCACTGCGCATCTCGTGGCCTCCCGCCATTCTCGCCATCCGGGATCATGGTCGGCGAGACCCGGCTGACGGGCAACTCACGTGTTCGCGCCCGGACGTGATCGGGGCTTCAGCCCCGCGACGTGGGCTGGCGCGGATGCACATGATCCTTGAAATCGGGAAAACTTTTCCAGGCCGGCTCAGGCGGGTCGCACCCGGGGCGCGGCGCGTAGATCGACGGCTCGACGAACTGCAGGGTCGGGATGTAGCGCGGGCAGTTGGGAAAGATGGCGCGCGCCTGCACGCGGACGATGAGCTGCGCCCCCACCGTGTGCGCCAGCAGCGGATCGGCGCGGTTCACCCTGGCGGTCCGTTGACGCGCAGCCGCCGCGGCTTGTCATGCATGGCGATGAACAGGAGCCCGACTGAAGGGTTGACCACGATGTTGCCGAGACTCTTGAACATGCCATTGCCGTCGTAGTCGGGAAAGGCCAGTTCGCTCGGCCCCACCACGCGCACAAAGCCCGGCATCCCGCCCTTGAACGAGCAGTCCGGCCGCCCGTCGCGGTCGGCAGTAGCGAGAAAAAAGTAAGGGGCGCTTTCGATGAAGGTCCGATCGTCGGGGGAAAACGCCGTGCGCGTGAGCTTCTCCTCCAGCCGGTCGGAAATTCGGCGGCTGTCGAACGCATCCTGCAGCTGCCGATTGCCGTCGTGATAGAGCAGGCTGTCGCTCATGGCTGTCCCTCATGACCGCATCGACGCGGGTCATCCTAGCGCGGATTCGGTCCCTGGAGCCGATCGTTGAAAGCTGGTGCCGATGCCCTACGCCGCCTCGGCTGACCAAAACTTATGCATCGTGCTCAAACCCGAGGCGCCCCCCGGCCGCTGCGCGCAGTTTCCAGGTAGGTGATTTCCTTGAGTTAATTCCCGCCGCCGCGGCCGTGCGGCTTGGCACATCCATTGCACCCATGAAAGTCACGCCGGCGGGGGCAGCTCTTTTCGATCGGTGAGGGAGGCTAAGTTTGTCCGACAACCCGTTCGACCCGAACCGTCGGCTGGGCCAGTTCGGCTGTGGCTGCGGCCGTCACCGCAGCCAGATCGAGCACGACGCCGCCACCGCGGGGCTGCTCAAGACCCCGAGCGAGAATGAGCGCTACAAGGACGTGGTCGCCACCGCCGTCCTGCGCGCGGTCATCCCGCGTGATGCGGCGCGCCGCGCCTTCCTGAAATCGGTCGGCGCATCGACCGCGCTCGCCGCGCTGGCGGACGTCTTCCCGCTCGCCACCGCCACCGAAGTCTTCGCCCAGGGCGCCGCGCTGGAGAAGAAGGACCTCAAGGTCGGCTTCATCCCCATCACCTGTGCCACGCCGATCATCATGGCGCAGCCCATGGGCTTCTATGCCAAGCGCGGGCTCAACGTCGAGGTGATCAAGACCGCCGGCTGGGCGGTGATCCGCGACAAGACGCTCAACAAGGAATACGACGCTGCCCACATGCTGTCGCCAATGCCGCTGGCGATCACGCTCGGTGCCGGCTCCACGCCCATCCCCTACACGATGCCGGCGGTGGAGAACATCAACGGCCAGGCGATTACGCTGGCCATGAAGCACAAGGACAGGCGCGATCCGAAGCAGTGGAAGGGCTTCAAGTTCGCCGTGCCGTTCGACTACTCGATGCACAACTACCTGCTGCGCTACTACGTCGCCGAGCACGGGCTCGACCCCGACACCGACATCCAGATCCGCGCGGTGCCGCCGCCCGAGATGGTGGCCAACCTGCGGGCCGACAACATCGACGGTTTCCTCGGGCCTGACCCGTTCAACCAGCGCGCGGTCTATGACGGCGTCGGCTTCATCCATGTCCTGTCCAAGGAACTGTGGGACGGCCACCCCTGCTGCGCCTTCGCGGCCTCGCGCGAGTTCATCGCCGCCATGCCCAACACCTATGCGGCGCTGCTCAAGGCCATCATCGACGCCACCGCGTTTGCACACGCGGCGGAGAACCGCAAGGCGATCGCCGAGGCGATCGCGCCGGCCAATTATCTCAACCAGCCGGTCACCGTGCTCGAGCAGATCCTGACCGGCACCTATGCGGACGGCCTCGGCGCCGTGAAGCGTGACCCGAACCGCATCGACTTCGATCCGTTCCCGTGGGAATCCTTCGCCGTGTGGATTCTCACCCAGATGAAGCGCTGGGGCCAACTCAAGGGCGATGTGGACTACGCCGCCGTGGCGCGCCAGGTCTATCTCGCCACCGACACCGCCAAGCTGATGAAGGAGGTGGGGCTCAGTGCCCCGCAAAACACGAGCAAGACGTTTCGCATCATGGGCAAGGAGTTCGATCCGGCCAAGGCCGACGACTACATCAAGAGCTTTGCGATCCGACGGGCGGCGTGATGCGCGGGCCACAGATCGCATGGCGCTTCACGCGTATACGCCGCAGGGTGGGCAAGGGCGCGTTGCGCCGCGCCGTCAACACACGCTGCGCTTCGATCGCGCGGTGCCGATCCTACGGAGCACGCCCCGAAGGGCGAGGGCCGGGCCAGGGATGGTCCGCGCAGCAGGCCTCCGCTGCCTGGCGAGCACGGCTCGACGGCCCTCCCCCTTCGGGGACCTCGCTCCGCAGGGTGGGCAAAGGCGCGTTGCGCCGCGCTTTCAACACACGCTGCGCTTCGATCGCGCCGTGCCCACCATACGGAGCAAGGATTGGTGGGCACGGCGCGCATTCGACCTACGATTCGTTGCAGCGGCATTGCGTAGCGCGCCTTTGCCCACGCTACAGCGTCCCGCCCGAACGTCGGAGCGCGCTGTGACCGCCTCCCTCACGCTGCGGGCGGCAATCGTCTCGCTCGCGCTGTTCCTTGGGTTCGTGCTTGGCTGGCATCTCGGGACGCGTGGCACCGGAACGGTCGCCGCCATGGACCCGGAATACGCCAAGCTGGTGGGTGCCACCGCGGCCCAGGGCAAGTCGGCGATGCCCGGCCCGCTCGACGTGGCGGACAAGATCTTGTCGCACCTGCGGCGGCCGTTTTACGACAACGGCCCCAACGACAAGGGTCTTGGCATCCAGCTCGCCTGGTCGATCGCGCGCGTCGGCGCCGGCTATTTTCTGGCCGTGCTGGTCGCCATTCCGGCCGGCTTTCTCATCGGCATGTCGCCGCTGATGAGCCGCGCGCTTGATCCCTTCATCCAGGTGCTGAAACCCATCTCCCCGTTGGCCTGGATGCCGCTAGCGCTCTACACCATCAAGGATTCCAGCCTGTCGTCGATCTTCGTCATCTTCATCTGCTCGCTGTGGCCGATGCTGATCAACACCGCGTTCGGCGTCGCCTCCGTGCGGCGCGAGTGGCTCGACGTCGCCCGCACGCTCGAAGTCGGGGCGCTACGCCGCGCCTTCACCATCATCCTGCCCGCCGCTGCTCCCACCATCCTCACCGGCATGCGCATCTCCATCGGCATCGCCTGGCTGGTGATCGTTGCGGCGGAAATGCTCGTCGGCGGCACCGGCATCGGCTACTTCGTGTGGAACGAGTGGAACAATCTGTCGATCACCAATGTGATTACGGCCATCCTGGTGATCGGCCTGGTCGGGATGGTGCTGGACCAGATCCTTGCCCGCCTCACGCGGCTCGTCACCTTTCCGGAGTGAGGTGCGCGATGCGAAAAGATACGTTCGCCGCACCGGCTTCACAGCTTGTCGTCCCCGCGAAAGCGGGGACCCATATCCGCCGGCCGAGGAGATCCGAACACGGCCCTGCCACACGCCACGTTCAGTGCTCATGGGTTCCCGCTTGCGCGGGAACGACGCCCCGGCTGTAGCGGCCCATGTCCGACAAATTCATCTCCCTTGAGGGCATCGCCAAAAAATTTGCCGCGCCGGGCGGGGGCACCACCACCGTGTTCGCCGACCTGTGGCTGGCCATGCGGCGCGGCGAGTTTGTCTGCGTCATCGGCCATTCCGGCTGCGGCAAGACCACCGTCCTCAACATCCTGGCCGGGCTCGACGTGCCGTCGGCCGGTGCCGTCATCGTCGACGGCCAGGCGATCGAGGGGCCGAGCCTCGACCGCGCCGTGATCTTCCAGAGCCATGCGCTGCTGCCGTGGCGCACCGTGCTGGGCAACGTCGCCTATGCGGTGGCGTCCAAGTGGCGTCACTGGCACGCGCCGCAGATCCGTGCGCACGCGGAAGGCTTCATCGACCTGGTCGGGCTCGCCGGCGCCGCCGAGAAGCGGCCGGCCGAGCTCTCCGGAGGCATGAAGCAGCGAGTCGGCATTGCCCGCGCGCTCTCCATCGAGCCGAAGATCATGCTGATGGACGAGCCGTTCTCGGCGCTCGACGCGCTCACCCGCGGCACCCTGCAGGACGAGGTGCGCCGCATCTGCCTCACCACCGGCCAGACCGTGTTCATGATCACCCATGACGTCGATGAGGCGATCTATCTCGCCGACCGTATCGTGCTGATGACCAATGGCCCCGACGCCGTGCTCGCCGAGATCGTCGAGAATCCGCTGCCCAAGGAGCGCAAGCGCCACGACATCCACCGCCATCCGCTGTACTACCCGACGCGTAACCACATCATCGATTTCCTCGTCAGCCGCAGCCGCACGTTCCTGGCCGAGGTGGGAAGGCAGCTCGACCCGCGCCACGTGCCCGTGGTGCGCCCGCGCCCGCGCGAGGGAGGACAGGCGGCCGCCGGCTCTGCGGCACTGCGTCCCCATCACCACGGCACCATCCAGATGTCGTGAGCATGTTCTGCAAGGGCTTGCATCCGCTCGGCCGTCATCCCGGGCGAGCTGCGACAGCGGCGAGACCCCGGACCCAAGTACCCCGGCGTCCGAAAAGAGCAGAAGCTGGGATACATGGATCCCGGCCCTCGCGCCGGGCGGCGCCCGGCCGGGATGACACCCGGAGGATCTGTCGGCAAAATCGAATCTAACGAACAGGAGACCCAGAGATGAGTCGCGCCGCTCTCACCGAAAAGATTCTCGACATCAAGCGCCAGAAGGGCTGGAGTTGGAAGCATATCTGCCAGGAGATCGGCGGCTATTCGCCGGTGCTGCTGGTGGGCGCACTGCTCGGCCAGATGAAGCTGACCAAGCCGCAGGCCGCCAAGGCGGGCGAGCTGTTCGGCCTGAGCGCGGCCGAGACCGCGCTGCTCAACGAGGTGCCGATGCGCGGCGCCGGCGTGCCCATGCCGCCGACCGATCCGCTCATCTATCGCTTCTACGAGCTGGTGATGGTCAACGGCCCGGCGTGGAAGGCTCTGATCGAGGAGGAGTTCGGCGACGGCATCATGTCGGCGATCGATTTCGACATGCAGATCGAGCGCCTGCCCAACCCCAAGGGCGACCGCGTCAAGGTCACCATGTCGGGAAAATTCCTGCCCTATAAATACTACGGGAATTCCGGCAACGTCCCCGAATACGGCTACCGGGAGGAGTAGCGAAACTGACGGCGTAACTTCGGCGGCGTATGACAGTACGAAGTCGTTCATGCGACATTCACAGGATGATTTTTGCGTGCGAATGTTTCGCCGGACACTCGCGTCACATCAGCGTCAGGCAATCCGGATAGTGCAGCCCCTTATTGTGACCGATCGCGCACGTTGTGCGCAGCGAAAAGGGGGCAGTCGTGCCGAATCCGAACAAACCATTCCTGACGTTCCTGGCCACAATGCTGCTGGCGGTGCCGCTGTGCGCCATCGGCCTGGCCGCGCCGGTGCTCGCCGACGATGACGATGACCACGACGGTCCGCCGCGGCACGCGTCCCGGTCGCCGAAAGTCGTGTTGATCTCGCTTGACGGCGCCAAGCCCGACCTCATTCAGAAATTCATCGATGACGGCGTCTTGCCCCGCAATGGCGGCCTCGCCGAGATCAGCCGCGGCGTCGTGGCACGGCAGAATGTGACTGCCCAGCCATCGCTCACGGCCGTGGCGCACATTGCCATCGCCACCGGCTCCACCGCCGTGCACAATGACATTCCGTCCAACACGTTCCAGGCGATCGTCGGGTCGATCACCTCCTCGATCAGCGGATTTGCCGCGCCCATTGGCGGCTATCAGATCACTCCGCTCGCGCCCTCGCCGAATCCGACCGCCGAGCCGCTGTGGGTGCGGCTGCGCCAGCAGGGCAGGACCGTGGTCGCGGCGACCTGGCCGGGTGCCGACGGTGCCGACATCCGCATCAACAACGTCGTGGTGCAGCCGGCTCAGCCGATCCGCGTCACCGACTACACGGTGCCGTTCGGCGCCTTCGGCGGGCTGGGTGCGGTGGGATTCACCCTGACTGCGGCCAATTTCGCTCCCGACGCGGGAGTAACCGCGCAGCTCCAGGCGGCCGGACATTTTTCGCTCAGCCCGGTGCTGGCGACGCCCGCGCCGGTAGAAACGTTCTCCTGCTCATCCGCCGCCACCGCGACCTGCACCACGGCGGCGACGCTCGATCTGAAGTTCACCATCCGTGTCGCTGCGCTCGACACCACCAATGACGGCGTCGTCAACTACGACACGCTGGTGTTCTTCGACGCCGCGCAGGGCATCCAGCCCGGACCGTTCCAGGCTCCGTCGACCGGGCTGGCCTATGTGAAGCTGGGCGGGCGCTCGGCGCCGTTCTTCTTCGAGGGCACCGGCAACAAGATCGGCGCGGCCTATTTCGTGTCGGCGCTGGCCCCGGATCTGTCCACGGTCCGCTTCGCGCGCTACGGCGCGAACTTCATTCCGCGCAACGCGCCGGTTCTCGCCGATGTCGACGACATCAACAACAATATCGGCTTCTGGCAGCCGCAGGCCGACTTCCGCATCCCGGAACGCCTGAGCCCCGGCTTCACCAATTTCCCCGATCTCGAGCTCGAGGCGATGTATGAGGATCAGGTCAAGACATTCGTGCGCTATCAGACGCGTATCGCCGAACGGGCCATCGAAACGCATCCCGGCGCCGATCTGGTGATGATCTATATCGAGCAGCCGGACGGCTCCGAGCACCAGTTCCTGTTGACCGACCGCCGCCAGGCGACCAATCCGCGCGATCCCAATTCCATCTTCGACAATCAGGATCGCGCCAAGATCGCGCGTTACGATTCCTACCTCAAGGTTGCCTATCAGGTCGCCGACCGGGCGGTGAGGCGGATCGCCGACACGGCGGGCCCGGGGAGCAACATCATCGTCGTCTCCGACCACGGATTTGCGCCGTTCCACACTGCCGTCAGCCTGACCAACATCCTGCGCAACGCCGGGATCGACGTGAGCAAGCTCGCCCTCCGCACGTCGGGTCCGGCGGCCAACATCTACGTCAATCTGCAGAACCGCGAGTCAGGCGGGACGGTGGATCCGGCCACTTACAACATCCTCGTGACCCAGATTGCAGCCGCCCTCAAGAATGCCACCGATCCCAACCCGCGCTTCAACTTCTCCCTCGACCACGCGCGCATCTTCAACAATGTCCAAGCGCGGCCGCTCAATTGCGAAGAAGGGACCGGCCTGTGCACCAGCCGCGACATAGGACAGGATTTCGGCGATGTCTTCGCGCAGATGGACGAGGGCTACAATTTCGACGGCATTCAAAGTCCCGGCGTGGCCCGCCTGGGCGATGCGCCGTTCGACCCCGCCACGACTGTGCTCTCGGTGCCGAATTTCTACGGCGCCCACGGCCACGATTCCGACCTCAGGTCGATGAGCGCGACGTTTCTCGCGGCCGGCCCCAACGTCCGCCAGCACAAGACGATCAACCGCGTGCGCAACATCGACGTGGCGCCGACCATCATGCACCTTCTCGGGGTGCGGCCGGCCCGCACCGTCGATGGCCGCGTGCTCGAGGAGATTCTGCGCTGAATGCCGTCTCCGCAGGGTGGGCACGGCGCGCGAACTCGGCGTTTGCCTGGTAGACAAAATCGCCACCGCGCCGTTGCCCACATCAGCGTCACAAGGGGCGAATTTGCCCACCCGACAGCGCGGGCGTCCGCTCAGCCCTTGACCTCGGTGTCCGGCCGGTCGCGGCCTGACGAGCGTTCCTCGTGCCAGCGGCCTTTCTCGTCCTCGTACTCGATGTCCGTGGTCTGTCCCGGCGCGAGCTGCTCCCGCGCCGCCTGCTCGGCAGCCCGGCGGGCGGCGTCGTGGGTCGGAAACGGTTCGGAGAAGACGTCGCCGACCCGATAGGCCCATCCGCCATCATGCTGCACGATCTCGTAGGTGACTTTGCTCATGTGCCGCTCCTCGCGCTGTGCGGTGTTGGCTCGGCCGGATGCGCGCCATGGCGAACGCGCGGCGGATGCCTTCATTTGCGCATGAACGCCGTCTAGACCCTTGCCGGCTTCCATGCGCGCCTCACGTATTCGCTGGCGGCGCGCTGTCAAGGAGGAGATACCAATGACCAAATATGCGCTCTACGTCCCGCTGCAGGCGAAGCCCGGCAAGGAGAAGGAGGTCGCGGATTTCCTGCGTTCCGCCGTCCCCCTGGTGAACGCCGAACCCGGCACGGTCTCGTGGTTTGCGATTCAGGAAGGGCCATCCCGTTTCGCCATCTTCGACACGTTCGACGACGAGGCCTCCCGCGACGCGCATCTCAACGGCACGGTGGCGGCCGCCTTGATGCAGAAAGCCAAGGCCGGCGACCTGTTCGCCGCGGCGCCCGAGATCCACAAGCTGGACATCCTGGCCGACAAGCTGCCGAAGTAACCGCGCGGATGATGGCATGGTTTTCGTCGACGTTGGGCCGCCGCCGTCGCTTTTGGTGGCGCCGGCACCGCCGGTTGCCTCATCGTTGCTGGGGACGCCGTGCGGTGGATTTCCCCCCGGCGCGCGGCGCTTCGCCGGCCGCCAGGAGATAGGCCGTGAGCTCGGCGGCCGACGTCTGGCTGGCGGTGTAGTGCTGCCGCATGAAATAGAACAGCGAGAAGCGGTTCCTGCCCTTCGCCAGTCCGCGCGGCGTGCGATGACACGACGCGCAGGTGGTGGCGAACAGGCGCTGGCCGGATTTTCCGGCATCGAGGTCCTGGGCGCGCACCGGCCCGGCATCCAGCACCAACATGCCGGCCAGGACAGACGCCATACGCCGAAACGTCCACATGCGTTCAGGCCGTCGGAAAACGCCCCCGAGATCGCGGATGCAACATCGCGCTTGCGGAGCTAGCCGGCAGGATTGTGGTTGAAATAGGTCGCCACACGCCCGGACTCGCGCGCCGCCGCCGAGGCCGGACCTGGGATCGGCCGCTGCCGCCGCCCGGCGCGCCGCCAGGTCACCCAAAGAAGAAGCGCCCGCCGGTTGCGGCGGGCGCCCAGGGCAGACGGTTGGGGGGAACTGACCTACGAACCGTCCGCTTGGATCGAAGCCCCGGCCTCCGTGCCGATTTCCGCGCGACGCTGGCCCTTTGATAACCGGATGCTATCGTAAAGATATATTATCATAAAATACAACTGAAAGTCAATACCTGTGGTAGATTGGCCAAAGCTATGCGCGCCGGGCGAGCCGGCAATTCTCGTGCGGGCAACAGAGGGAGTTTCGTCGGCGGGGCGATTGTCCGGCGTTATGCCTTGAGCGCCATAGCCTGCACAATCAGTTTCCCGGCGCCTGGCGCTTGAGCATTCTTGCTGTGATCGCGCGATGCCCGCGCGTGTGCTTGCGCGCCGCTTTGCGCTTCTGGCTCTTCGTCCGTTCTTGCTTGGGCTCGACCTGCTCCGGTTCCGGCGCGTGCTGCTCCATCATCAGCGCTTCCGGCGGCCCCGGGCGCGTGCCGCAGGCGCTGTTGACCGCGCGCACGGCCGGCGGCCCGTACACCGCGTAGAAGAACGACTCGATGTCGCGCTGACAGATGTAGGCGGCGAGCGCGTCGTAGCGCGTGCACCCGATGGTGCAGGAACGCGGGTCGGCCGTGAAGAAGGCGGCGCTGTCGGGACGCAGGCCGTTTTGTGCTCCCCGGCTCAATGCCGCTTCGAGCAATCCGCGATTGCCGCGCGCAGCATGCGCGGCGGCAAGCCCGATATAGGGGGAATCGGCGACACGGATGGAGGTCCCCGCCGGTCCCGACGCGTCCGGATAGGCGTCGATCGCGCGCTCAAAAGCTTCGATGGCGACCTCCAGGCTTGCCTGTGCCGGCGGTCGGGCCTTGAGCGCGCTGTCGAACAGACGCCAGCCATTCATCGTGTTGTTCGACCATTCCTCGGCAAGGGACGGCGCCAGATAGGCCAGCTGTCGCGTCGCCTCGGCGCGCGCCGCCATATCCGGTCCCACGGCCAGCCGGCGATAGATCCGCGCGGCTCGCCCCAGCTCGCGCAAGGTCAGCCACAGCCGCGCGCCGGCGAGGCCGAGATCGGCGCGCAGCGGATTGAGCTCGAACCCTTCGAGGTAGAGCGTCGCGGCGAGATACATGCGCCCGGCGGTGCGCGCTTCTTCTGCCTTCTGCTCTTTTTGCTGCACTTGCAGCTGAAGCTTGATCGCCGCCACAAGCTGATCGACGTCCTTACGGCGATCCTCGGGCACCAGACGGAGCGCCTGCTGGCCATATTTGTCAGCGTCGGCCAGCAGGTCCTGCCGGAGCAAAGCCATCGCCGCATAGTAGTGCCCCTCGAAGCGCGAGGGATTTATGCGAATCGCCTTCTCGGCTTCGACGAGGGCTTCCCGGTTGCGCCCGCCGGCCACATAGCTTTTCGCCAGACTGACCGCGGTATCGAACTCGGCGCCGGTCTGGGCAACGGCCGCGACGGTGGCGGAAAGCACGATGCAGGCCACCATGGCCAAACGGATCGCCTGCCAAAAACGCAAATACTGCATGGGGCCTGCAATTGAGATTTTCCAGTGTCGGGGAGCGGGAAGCCCAGATGTCCATCCCCCCGGCTGGACTTTCCTATTGATCTGTCGGCGGCGCGATCCAACAGGCAGGTTTCAGGCTACCGCCCCATTATGCGGTCCCGTGCGCTGGTCCACAAGCGTCCGCATTGCCCTGGTTGGCGGCTGCGGGCCGTATGTCAGCTTGCCCTGTCGGACTTTCCGCACGCGCGCAGCGATGCGCCGTTTGTCATGACGCCTGGATGACAACCGTGCAGCGAATCCGGAAAAGGCCTCGCCGGCATTGTCGCGGCCGCGCCTGCCGGACGTCATGCGGGCGTGCGCAGGAGCGGAAAATGACGAAGCCCGGCTGGCAGGCCGGGCTTCGTCGCGAGACCGGTGGTCTCCTTTAATCCATGATGTAGACGACCTCGCGGCTGGACGGGTCGACGAAATAAACGTGGTTGTCCGAGTACACGTAGCGGTACCTGGTCACGGACGGACCCCAATCTGCCGGAACCGCGCGCAGTTCTACGCCGGGGGGAAGCCGCGTTCCGACGGCCAAGCGCTCGCGGACGGTGACCGGAGCAACGCGCTCCCTCACCACATAGTCCTTGATGCGCGTGCGCTGCTCCGGCGCGAAGTTGATTCCAGCGCCGACGGGACCGACCTGGACGCCGACGCCCTGGGCGAGTGATGGGCTGGATGCCCCGAACGCGAGCACGGCCGCGGCAGCGGCCGCAATGAATGCACGTTTCATAGCAACTTCCTCCGTTGGCGGGGCTTCGACCGCCCCCACCAAGAATTCCCTCGGCGAGCGCTTGGTTCCGTTGGCGATCGGCCTGTGGCGCTCTGGCAACGTGGCGGCATAACGTCACAATCAAGGCGCCGCACGCAGCGGATTCCGGATGGATTGATCATGATCAAATCCGCGCCGAATATTGCCTCCCACAATGTCGCCGCGTTGTGGCGCGCGTCGCACTGGAGCCTACGGCCATGAAAGTCCCGGCATCGCGTCTCCTGTTTCTCACGGCAGCCGTGATGGGGCTGCTGACCGCGGTCGTGATCGCCTACGTGGTATGGTCGCGGCCCGTGCACCTGCGCGTGGCGGCGGGGCCGCAGGACAGCGTCGACGCGACCCTGCTGGCGGCCTTCGATCGCCTGCTCGAGGTCAACCGCGCCACCGTGCGCCTCGATCTGGTGACGACGGCCGGCCTGCACGAGAACAATCAGCTGCTGGAGAAGCGGCAGGTCGACCTGGCGGTCGTGCGCCTGGACGACTCGCCGCCTACCGGTGCCGCGGTCGTGGCCCTTCTGCGCACCAACGTCGTGATCGCCGTGGCGCCGGCCCGCCTCAAGCTGGAGAATTTCTCCGATCTGAAAGGCAAGCGCGTGGGGCTTGTCGCGCTCTCGCCGCTCGACGAGCCTTCCTTCACGAAATTGCTCAGCGCGTTCGGGATGAAGCCCGCCGACATGAAGCTGACCGTCATCAAGCCCGAAGATGTCGCCAAGCTGACCAACACCGGACGGATCGACTGCGTCGTGGTCTTCGGCGTGCCGGCCGATCCCGAGGTCAGCGCCGTGGTCTATGCAGTCGAGGGAAAGAAGAAGGACCCACCGACCATCCTCGGCGTCGACATCGGCGACTTCCTCAAGGCAAACTCCCCCGCCGCCAGCGCCGAGACGATCCCCAAGCACGCTTTCCCGCGCCGGCTCATTCCGGACGACGAGGTCGATACCGTCGGCGTTCCGACCGCCCTGATGGCCAACCGGGCGGCGAGCGGCCCGCTGCGCGACAAGGTCTACAACAATGCGATCACCGAGCTGACCAAAGACCTGTTGGAACGGCGCAGCGAGCTTGCGCGCCGCGTCCCGCTGGCGAGCCTCATCGCTCCGCCCGACACCGAGAAGGACGCGCGCTTCCCGGTTCATCCCGGCGCGACCGCCTACCTCAGCGACACCGACACGACCTGGTTCACGTTGTTCTCCGACCAGATCTGGAACGTGCTTCTGGTCGGCGGCATGCTGAGCTCGATCTCCGCCTTCGTCGCCGGCTACCTCAAGCGCAACGCGAAGGATCCCATGCGCGAGCTGCTCGATCGCCTGAAAGGCATCGCCGAACGGGCGCGGACGTCCACGGATACGGCCGAGGCCGATGTGCTGGCGCAGGATCTCAACAGCGTCGCGATCGAGATCGCGACGCTCGGATACGAGCGCCACAGCGGCTACGAGGAGTTCGCCCCGGTGCAGCTCGCATTCGAGAATACCCGCGCCGCCGTAGCCGCGCTGCGCGCCAGGTCGCGCGCAGCCTCGTAGGCCGGGTTGGGCGGACGCTCGCCTCGGCCTACGGCTTGTCGCCGTGCGCGGCGCGGCGGCGCCAGCGCAGATACGGGATCGACACCAGGCTCGCGACAACGAGGTAGACCGCGAGCAGAACCACAGCACGCGGGCCGCGGAACGTGGTGGCGAGGATGACGGCAACGCCGATATGCCGCGTGCAGCAGGCGATCGCCAGCGCGGTGCGGTCGTCGGGCTCGGGGCCGCCGAGAACGTGTCCGACCGCCACGGCGATCACCGTTAGGGCCACCAGCGCCACGATCCCGGGGCCGCGCACCTCCATGAAGACCTGCCACTGGTCTGCGACCAGGAGCAGGGTGGCGACGGCGAGCACCACCGCGGCAAGCGCGAACACGGCATCGGCGGCGCGCTGGGTGATGGCCGGAACCGTCGCCCGCAGCGCCATGCCGAGCAGGATGCCGATCACCAGCGGCAGGAGGAACGCCCGGGCAAGCACGGCCGCCACCTCGGCCGGGCCGACGGTGGCGACGCCGAAGTGGCGCGACAGCAGGGCGATCCACACTGGCACCAGCACGACGGCCAGCAGCGAGGAGGTGACCACGAGGCTGAAGGCGTAGGGGCTGCCGCCGACGCGCAGCCGGCGCGGCACCAGCGGCGCACCGGCCGAGACCGCAAGCACGAGCAGCGCCACCCGGACGCCGGGGGCCAGCGGCAGGAACTCGGCGAGCACGAAGGCCGCCAGCGGCACCAGCACGTACATCGCCAGCACCGACCGCAGCAGTAGGGCCGGCCGTCGCCACAGGTAGACGACGTCGGTGAACGTCGCCCCCATGCCGACCGCCAAAATCATTGTGCCGACCGACAGCTTGATCAGGAGAAGCAGCGTGTCCGCCATGGTGCCGTCTTATGCCCGGAGCCGGCGCACGGCGCCGGCACGCAACGCGCGGCAGCGCGGCCGCCCGCCGGGCGCGCTCAGTGCAACGTGATGTTGGCCTCGGATGACAGAGGTCCGCGGCCGTGCGCGGCCGCTTATGCCTTCAGTACCTCCTTCACCCGTTCCGGCATGAACGGCAGGTGTGGGAGCCGCTTGCCCGTGAGACGGAAGAACGCGTTGGAGATCGCCGCGCCGATGAACGGGTTGCCGATCTCGCCGAGGCCGGTGGGCCGCGTGTCGACGTCGACGAACTGCACATGCAGCTCCTCGGGCACGTCGGACATGCGCATCAGGTTGTAGTCGTGGAAGTTCGACTGTTCCACGGCGCCGTCCTTGATGCTCACGCGCTCGTGCAGAATGCTGGAGAGCCCGTAGATGATGGCGCTCTCCACGTTGTGCCGCGCGGATTCCGGCTGCACGATGACGCCGCCGTCGACCGCCACCCACACCTTGTGCACGCGGATCTTGCCGCTCGCCCTGTCGAGCGAGATTTCCACCACGCCGGCGCCGAGCGAGCCCGAGCGCTCGGTGATCGAGATGCCGAGCGCGCGTCCGTCCGGCCGCTTGGCGTTCCAGTCGGACATCTCGGCCACCTTCTCGAACACTTTGCGGCCCTTCGGCACCAGCCCCATGCGCTCGATGCGGAACGCGATCGGGTCGATGCCCTGGTCCACCGCCATCTGGTCGACCAGGCTCTCGATGGCGAAGGTGTTGAACACGTGGCCGACCGCACGCCAGTGCTTGAGCTTGATGCCGTGCGAGACTCCGCGCCGCTCGATATGCTGATTGGGCACGCCGTAGTAGGGGATCTTGATGCCGGTGATGAGCAGGAACTCGCCGTCACCGACGACGCAGTGATTCCATCCGGTGACCTTGCCCGAAGCGTCGGTGGCGGCCTCGAGGCACTGGAACG
>Ga0126380_10000109_pt1 | contig 20304 bp, 17 predicted proteins | sample PanSoiMetPlot_26_FD_92544 | JGI IMG/M metagenome (GOLD analysis project Ga0126380, IMG submission 92544) | Tropical forest soil microbial communities from Panama - MetaG Plot_26 | ecosystem: Environmental > Terrestrial > Soil > Tropical forest > Bulk soil | place: Panama | collected 2016-02-17
GCGGTCCCCGGCCGGGCGCGGTTCCGCCACGTCCAGCGCCGCGCCCGCCAGGGCGCCGCTGGCCAGCGCCCTCGCCAGGGCGTCCTCGTCGACCAGCGACTCCCGCGCGGTGTTGATGAAGAACGACCCGCGCGGCATCCGGCCGAACGCGGCGGCGCCGAACATGTGCCGGTTGCCGTCCGTGGCGCGGGCGTGGACCGAGACCAGGTCCGAGCGGCCCAGCAGCTCCTCCAGGGTGGCGACCATGGTCACGCCCGGCGGGACGGCGCCCGGCGCGGCCGGGTCGTAGCCCAGCATCGTGAAGCCCAGCGCGCCGCCGCACGCGGCCACCTGTTTGCCCACGTTGCCCAGGCCGACCAGCCCCAGGGTCATGCTGGCCGCCTCGCCGCCGATGAACTGGCTGCCCTCGAAGGTGCTGCCCCCATGCTCGCCGCCGTCGACCAGGTAGCGGGCCGAGCCCGGCACGCCGCGGATGAGCATCAGGGCGAACGCGATGGTCAGCTCGGCGACGGCCCTGGCGTTGCGGCCCGGCGCGTTAGTCACCGGTATGCCCCGCGCGCTGGCCGCGGCCACGTCCACGTTCACCGGGCCGCCGCGGGCGCAGCAGACCAGGCGAAGCGGCGCCGAGCCGAGGACCTCCGCGGTGACCGGGGCGCCGTGCACCAGGAGCACCTCGTGGCCGGGGAGGGCCGCCGCGACGTCGGCCGGGTCGCCCACGTATTCGCGCAGCACCTTCTCCGATTCGGTCCGCGGCGGCGCCGCCCCGGTTCCGGCGATCTGCAGCTCGGTCACCGCGACGGCGTCACCGAGGCCGGCGAGCGCGGCGGTGAACAGGCCGGCCGGCATGTAGGCGTCGCCGACGGCCAGAACCCCTGCCGGCCTGCCGGGGGCTGGGGTCACGGGTACACGTACGTCGGCTTGAGGTCGATGGCGTGACCGCTGCCCGACTCAAGCACGAACTTCAGCATCGGCGCGGTGTCGAGGTAGTAGAACTCGATCGAGTCGCCGATCCGCCCGCTCATCAAGACCTCGGCGCCGTTGGCCCGCCAGTGCTCCTGCATCAGCGCGCTGTCTTCGGCAGAGTGCTTCATGCAGGCGATGTGCTGGACGCCCTCGCCGTGGGTATCCAGGAACTCCTGGTAGATGCTCGGCCCGCTGACCGGCTGGATCAGCTCGAAGCCGAGCCCGTCGACCGAGGCCTCCGCGCCGATCATCCGGTACTCGACCGGCTCGCCGCCCACCCGCGTGTCGTGCAGCAGCGGGGGCTTGTAGTCAAACACGCTCCACGGGCCCCAGCCCAGGGCCTGTGTATAGGTATTCAGCGCCGCCTCGATGTCGCGGACGACCACGGCGATCTGGGTGATCCTCATCGGCGTGGGTGGCGTAACGATCTGCCGTGCGTTGTCGTTGGGCATGTTCGTCCTCCGAGCGTCCGTGGAGCGCTTGCTCAGATAACGCGCATCCGCTCAGCCCGAGTATCGACCACCCATAGCGATGCCGCAAGAGCCAGCGGGCCGCCTGATCAGGCCCGCTTCGCGCGCCCAGGCCGGCGGCGCTCCAGCTCGAGCAACCGGATCGCGGCCAGCTCGTTGGTGACGAGGACATCGAGGAATCCGCCGTGCAGCGCACCGAGAATCGCCGCGGTCTTGTGCAGCCCGCCGGCCATCCCGACCACCTTGCGGATGTGCGCCAGGTCGGACAGCTCGATGCCGATGCGGCGGTCGTGGATCGGCAGGTCGACGACGTTGCCGTCGGCGTCGAAGAACTGGCCGAGGATGTCACCGACCACGCCGCGCTCGCGCAGCCCGCGCGCTTCCTCGGCGTTCAGGTACCCCATGTGCACGAGGGTCGCGTCGGCCGCCGGGGTGCCCACGCCGACGAGCGCGTATTCCACCGCGCACGCTTGCTTGAGGACCTGCTGGATGGTCGGCTCCTCGCGCAAGGCGGCCGCCAGCGCGGCGGTGGAGGCCATGATCGGGCTGGGGATCACCGTCGCCGAGGTGAGGTCGGACCGCTCGGCGGCGACCTCGCTGTGGGACGACAGGATCGTTTGCAGGTACCCCTCCACCCCGCCGGTCAGCGTCACCATGTGGACCGGCCCGACCGTGCCGAAGTTCGTCGCGGCGATCACGCGCGAGACGGTCTCGCCCCAGCCCACCCCGAGGGTCGCGGCGGGGCGCAGGTGGGTGCTCATGAACTGGGCGCCGCCGAGGCCGATGCGCGCGTTGACGGCGTGATGATCGGCCGGCTCCTTCTCGTGGTCGGGCACGACGAGCGCCTCGGCGAGGCCGAAGACCCGCCGCAGCTCACCGCTCAGCTCGAACGCGTCGAGGTACTCGGTGTTGAGGTTGATCGACACCAGGCCGACCTTCCTGGCCCGGTCGAGCAGCCGCCCGACCGAGGCCCGGGACATCGACAACCGCCGGGCGATCTCGTCCTGGGTCAGCTCGTCCTTGTAGTAGTACCAGGCCACCCGGAGCAGGAGTTCCTCCGAGCTCCAGCGCCCCGGGTCGTCGACACGATCTGGCTTCACCGGATCACCTGTCCTCCATCCAGCGGGATCACCGCGCCCGTCATGAACGACGACACCGGGCTCAGCAAGAGCGCGATCCAGCGCGCGACCTCGTCGGCATCGCCGATCCGGCCGAGCGGGACCTGGCCGGCCAGCCATCGGTACGCCTCGTCCAGATCATCGGCCCAGGTGGCGTGGATCGGGGTGTCGATCGGGCCCGGCGCGATCGCGTTGACGCGGATCCGCTCCGGCGCAAGCTCACCGGCGACGGACTGGGTGAGGTAATCCAGCGCGGCCTTGGTCATCCCGTATACCGACTGACCAGAAAGCCGCAGCGTGCCCGATGACGAGCTGATGTTGACCACCGACCTGACCTGAGAATCCCGAAGGAACGGCAGTGCCGCCTGGATAAGGAAATACGGCGCCCTGACGTTGGTCGTCAAATGCTCGTCGAATCCCGCCATGTCCCACTCGGGCAGCGGATGGTGCCGGCAGACGGCCGCGTTGTTCACCAGCCCATCGACTTGGCCGAACGCCTCGTGCGCCGAGGAGATGATCCGGGCCGGGCTGGCCGGATCGGCCAGGTCCGCCGGCACGCAGCAGGCGCGCCCGCCGGCCTGCCCGATCGCATCGGCGCACCGGTGAAGCAGCGCCTCCCGCCTCCCCACCAGCACCACCGAGGCGCCCGCGGCGCCGAGCAATCGTGCGGCGGCCGCGCCGATCCCGCTGCCGGCGCCGGTGACGACGACCGTTGCGCCCTGCAGGCCCAGGTCGACTGAGCCGCCGGAACCTGGGGATCCGGCGGCAGCCATGAAGCCTCCCGAATGGACCGGAACACCGATGCGTGGCTCGCCAGGCGAGGGTCCCCGGTGGCGCATGAGACCTGGCCTGACAAGGACTTTCCTATATGCTTCTGAGCAAATGTCAAGTCTATGAGCGTTCGCTCGCGTGGGTACGCGGTGCCCTCGCAGCCCGCTTGCGGCTCATCGCCGGCGGATCAGGCCGGCATACGGAGCCACGGGCCCGGGTGCGCATCGTCACGGGGAAAATATTCCAGTTTTGCCGAGAGGGGCGCAGCATAGGGCCAGGAGGTGGGGCGCCGTGGGTGAGGCAATCGTCGGGGTGGTGGCGAACCCGCTGTCCGGCCGCGACATCCGCCGCCTCACCACCCGGGCCTCGGTCTTCCCGACGGCCGAGAAGGCCAACATGATCCAGCGCATGCTCACCGCGTTCGGCGCGGTTGGCGTGCACCGCGTGCTGCTCAGCACCGACCTCGGCGGCATCTCCGCAGCCGTGTTCCGCGCGACCGGCCAGCGCCGCGCCCAGGACGGCAGGTGGCCCGAGGTCGAGTTTCTGAACGGCCAGCCGATCAGGCAGACCGCGCAGGACACGGTGGACGCGGTCCGGCGGATGGTTGCCGCGGGCGTGCGCGTGATCATCTGCCTCGGCGGTGACGGCACCGCCAGGGTCACCGCGTCGGCTGCTGGCGACGTGCCGATGCTGGCGCTGTCGACGGGGACCAACAACGCCTTTCCCGCGGTCCGGGAGGCGACCATCGCTGGCCTGGCGGCCGGCCTGGTCGCCACCGGGGCGGTCCCGGCCGACGGCGTGGTAACCCGCGCCAAGGTGCTCGAGGTGCGGGTGGGCGACCGGGCCGAGACGGCGCTCATCGACGTCGCCGTGTCTGCGCAACGGCACGTGGGGGCGCGCGCGGTGTGGGATCCGGCAACGCTGACCCAGCTGTTCTGCGCGTTCGCGGAACCAGACGTGATCGGCTTGTCCAGCATCCTGGGGCAGTTGTCCCCGGTCGCCCGGCACGAACCACACGGGGTCACCGCGCGCCTCGCGCCCGAAGCGGCGGCACAGGTCCTCGCCCCCATCGCACCCGGGCTGGTCATGCCGGTCGGGGTCCGCGAGATCGAGCGGATGCGCCCCGGGTCCGTTCACCGGGTCGACGCGCGGGCGGGCGTCATCGCCGTCGACGGCGAGCGCGAGCTCACGTTCGAGCCGGGCGAGCGGCCCACCGTCCGGCTGCGCGCCGACGGGCCGCGGTGCGTGGACATATCCGCGGTCCTGGCGGCGAGCGCCCGCCTGGGCCTGCTCAGACGACCGTCACCGGCCCCCGGCCCGGTACCAGTTGCGCGCACCGACCGTTAAGGAGGAGCACATGACCGACACGGTGGACCAGCGAGCCCTGACCCGGGGGCAGCTGCTGAGCGCCTACCGGATGATGCGGACGATCCGCGAGTTCGAAGAACGCGTGCACGCCGAGTTCGCGACCGGCGAGATTCCCGGATTCGTCCACCTGTACGCGGGTGAGGAGGCTTCCGCGGTCGGCGTATGCCGCAACCTCGATGACCGTGACACGATCGCCAGCACCCACCGCGGTCACGGCCACTGCATCGCCAAGGGCGTCGACATCGGCGAGATGATGGCCGAGATCTACGGGCGCAAGACCGGAAGCTGCCACGGCAAGGGCGGCTCGATGCACATCGCCGACCTGTCCAAGGGCATGCTCGGGGCCAACGGCATCGTCGGCGGCGGGCCGCCGCTGATCTGCGGGACGGCGCTGGCCGCCAAGATCAAGGGCACCGGCGGCGTCAGCGTCGCGTTCTTCGGTGACGGCGCGAGCAACCAGGGCACGACGCTTGAGTCGATGAACCTGGCCTCGGTGTGGAATCTGCCGGCCATCTTCGTCGCCGAGAACAACGGGTATGCCGAGACCACATCCAGTACCTGGTCGGTGGCCAGCGACAACATCGCCGACCGTGCCGCCGGGTTCGGCATGCCCGGCGTCGTTGTCGACGGCTTCGACTTCTTCGCGGTGCACGAGGCGGCGAGCGAGGCGATCGCCCGCGCCCGGGAGGGGGGCGGCCCGACGCTCCTGGAGATGAAGTTCACCCGCTACTTCGGCCACTTCGAGGGCGACCAGCAGACCTACCGCGCCGACGAGGTCGAGCACGCGCGCGCCGAGCTGGACTGCCTGCGGCGTTTCGCCGCGCGGACGACCGAGACCGGTGAGCTCACCCGGTCCGACCTCGACGCCATCGATGCCGAGGTCGCAGCCATGATCGACAGGGCCGTCACGGAGGCAAAGGCCGCCCCGCCGCCGGCCGAGGCAGATCTGCTCACCGACGTCTACGTCCGCTACTGATCGGAGGCTGGCCATGGCACGCACCATCACCTACCGCGAGGCGATCAACGAGGCGCTGGCCCAGGAAATGGAGCGCGACGACAGCGTCATCGTCATGGGCGAGGACAACGCGGGGGGCGAGGGATCACCCGGCGAGATGGACGCCTGGGGCGGTGTGCTCGGCGTGACGAAGGGGCTGTACCACAGGTTCCCGGGCCGGGTGCTCGACACCCCGATCTCCGAGTCGGCGTTCATCGGCGCCGCGATCGGCGCGGCGACCGCCGGGATGCGCCCGGTTGCCGAGCTCATGTTCGTCGATTTCATGGGGGTCTGCTTCGACCAGATCTACAACCAGGCGGCGAAGTTCCGGTACATGTTCGGCGGCAAGGCGGTCACGCCGGTCGTGATCCGCACCATGTACGGGGCCGGGCTCCGCGCCGCTGCGCAGCACTCGCAATGCCTGTACCCGCTGTTCACGCACATACCGGGGCTGAAGGTTGCCGTTCCGGCGACACCGTACGACGCGAAGGGCCTGCTGACGCAGGCGATCCGCGACGACGACCCGGTGATGTTCTTCGAGCACAAGGCGCTCTACGACGTGGCCGGGCCGGTGCCGGAGGAAGGCTACGCGCTGCCGTTCGGCGAGGCGAACGTGGTGCGTGAGGGCGGCGACGTCACCATCGTCGCGCTCGGCCGCATGGTGCACACCTCGCTCGAGGCGGCGGAGCAGCTCGCCGGCGACGGAGTGCAATGCGAGGTTGTCGACCTGCGCACCACCAGCCCGCTCGACGAGGACACCGTGCTGGAAAGCGTCGAGGGCACCGGCCGGCTCGTCGTGGTGGACGAGGCACACCCGCGGTGCTCGATGGCCACCGACATCTCGGCGCTCGTCGCCAGGAAGGCCTTCGGCGCCTTGCAGGCACCCGTCGAGATGGTGACGGCGCCGCACACGCCCGTACCGTTCGCCAACACGCTCGAGGACCTCTACGTGCCCGACGCGCAGCGCATCGCAAACGCCGTCAAGGCCACGGCGGAGTGGACCCGGTGACCGACGAACGGATCGTCGCCGTCACCATGCCGAAGTGGGGCCTGTCGATGCAGCTCGGCAAGATCACCAGCTGGATCGTTGCGGAGGGAGACGACGTGAGCGTCGGCGACGACCTCGCGGACATCGAGACGGAAAAAATCGCCGGAACGCTGGAGGCAGCCGACGCCGGTACGCTGCGGCGGATCATCGCGAGAGTCGGCGAGGACGTGCCGGTCAGCAGCACCATCGCGCTGCTCGCTCCCCCCGGCGTCGGCGACGATGACCTCGACGCCGCCGCGGCGGAGGCACGCGCGGTGATCGACGCTGGCGTGCCGGACGAGGCGGCCGGCGGCCCCGCCGTCGAGACGGCGGACGTTGGCGGACGGAGGGTCTCCTACGTCGGGACCGGCCAGGGCGGTGACGTGGTCCTGCTCGTCCACGGCTACGGCGGCGACCGCAACTCCTGGCTGTTCCTGCAGGAGCCGCTGGCCGCCCGTCACCGCGTGTACGCGCTCGACCTGCCCGGGCACGGTACGTCATCGAAGGACGTCGGGGACGGCTCGGCCGGCACGCTGGCCGACGCCGTCCTCGGCGTGCTCGACGCGATCGGCGCCGAGCGTGCCCATCTGGTCGGTCATTCGCTGGGCGGCGCCGTCGCGGTCGCGGCCGCCGCCCGGGATCCGGGGCGGATCTCGTCGCTGACCCTGATCGCGCCGTCCGGCTTCGGCCCGGAGATCAACACCGGCTACCTGCGCGGTTTCGCCGGCGCCCAGACGCGGCGCGAGCTCAAGCCGGTCGTCGGCCAGCTGTTCGCCGACGAGCGCTTGGTGACCCGGCAGATGGTCGATGACCTGCTCGCGTACAAGCGGCTGGACGGGGTCGAGGCGGCGCTGCACACCCTGGTGGACACTCTCCTGGACGGCGACACGCAGCGCATGGACGCCGCCGCGGCGATAACGGCGATCGGCGGTTCGGTGCCGGTCACGGTGGTCTGGGGCAGCGCGGACGGGGTCATCCCCGCCGCGCAGGCCGAGTCGGTCGCGGGCGCGGTCCGCCACCTGCTCGAAGGCGCCGGGCACATGCCGCACATGGAGCGCCCGGCGGAGGTCCAGGCGGCGATCGAGGAGACGATCGCCAGGACAACGTGAGCCAGGCCTCTTGCTCGCCGTGTGCAGCTGGGGCCCGGGTGCGGAGAGAAGACGCAGGGCAGCGCCGGGTCCCGGAGCATGTCAGCAGATTATCCGCCACTAGATTATCTTGCGATGTCCTATCCGGTACGCTGAGCACATGGCCGCGAGCGCGCCGGAACGCGTAGTACCTGACCTGAGTTTCATGCTGGCGCACGCCGCCCACGTGCTGGCGACCCGGATGACCGCCGCGTTCGCCCAGATCGGCACCACGCCGCGGCACTACTGCGTCCTGAACCACGCCGCCTCGGGCGAGCTGACGCAGATCGAACTGGCCAGGCTGTCCGACCTGGACAAAACCACGATGGTAGTGACCCTGGATGAGCTGGAGGAGGCGGGGTACGCGGAACGCCGCCCGTCCCGCGCCGACCGGCGGGCCCGGGTCGTGGTGGTCACCGATGAGGGCAGGCGGCTGGTCGCGGCCGGGCACGAGATCGCCGACCGCGTGCACGCCGAAGTCCTGGCGGAGCTGTCGCCCGCCGGCCGCGGCGTGTTCCTGGATTCGCTTACCGAGCTCGTCGGCGGGTTGCTGGCCGAGCCGGTTGCCTGTGAGCGGCCGGTGCGGCGCGCACGGCAGACCAGCGGCTGACCTTACCTTCCTCCTCCTGCCGGGTCACCGAGGGGCCGCGCTCGCGCCCATACTAGATCTGAAAAGGATTGTCTATTAACAGACGATCTGTTACGGTCCCTCTTGTCCGCGACGAACAGGAGTGGCCACATGTCCGTGACGATCCCGGCAACCGGCCGCAGCCAGCGCCAGCTCGCGCTCTGGCTGCTGTGCGGCGCCAGCCTGATGATCATCCTCGACGGGACGATCGTCACCATCGCCCTGCCGTCCATCCAGCGTGACCTGCAATTTTCCGCGGCCAACCTGAGCTGGGTGATGAACGCTTACCTGATCGCCTTCGGCAGCCTGCTGCTGCTCGCCGGGCGCCTCGGCGACCTTATCGGGCGTAAGCGCATGTTCGTGGCCGGCCTTGTGGCCTTCACCGCCGCATCGCTGGCCTGCGCGCTGTCCACCGATCCCGCGATGCTGATCGCCGCACGGTTCGCCCAGGGGATCGGCGGCGCGATGGTGTCCGCGGTGAGCCTGGGCATGATCGTGACGCTGTTCCCCGAACCGCGCGAGCAGGCGAAAGCGATCGGCGCGTTCAGCTTCGTCGGTGCCGCGGGCGCCTCCATCGGCCTCGTGCTCGGCGGCATCCTGACCCAGGCCACCGGCTGGCAGGCGATCTTCTTCGTCAACGTGCCGATCGGCGTGCTTGCTGGCCTTTTCGCCGTCAAGGTCCTGGACAGCGAGCGCGGGACCGGGCTGCGGAACGGCGCCGACTGGCTGGGGGCGCTCCTGGTCACCGCGGGCATGATGCTGTTCGTCTACGCGATCGTTGAGACGGCCCGGTACGGCTGGGGCTCGGCTCGCACTCTTCTTATGCTCGCCGCGGCCGTCGTGGTGCTGGCGGTGTTCGTCGTCCGCCAGGCGAGCGCGCGCACGCCGCTGCTGCCGCTGCGCATCTTCGCAGTGCGGAACGTCACCGGGGCAAACCTGGCGCAGCTCCTTGTGATCGCCGCCGCGTTCGGGTTCCAGGTCATCATCACCCTGTATATGCAGCGCATCCTCGGCTACGGCGCGGCCGCATCCGGCCTGGGCCTGCTCCCCACGGCCGCCGTCATCGGCACTGTCTCGCTCGGCTTGTACGCCCGCGTCGCCGCGCGCTTCGGCCCGCGCGCCATGCTGCTGGCGGGGCTGGCGCTCATCGCCGCCGCGCTGGCGCTGCTGACCCACGTCCCAGTGCACGCAAGCTACCCGGCGCACCTGCTCCCGCCGCTGCTGATCTTCGGCGTCGGTGGCGGGCTCACCCTGCCAGCGCTGGCGTCACTGGGCATGTCGGGTGCCACGCAACGCGATGCCGGGCTGGCCTCCGGCCTGTTCAACACGGCCCAGCAGATCGGCGCCGCACTTGGCGTGGCAGTGCTGTCCACCCTGGCCGCCGCGCAAGCCAGCGGCCTGCACGCGACCGGCACCGGCAGCGCCGCCCCGCTGGCAGCCGGGTACCACGTTGCCTTCGCCATCGGCACGGGACTGACCGTGGCGGCGATCATCGTGGCGGCCGCCGTGCTCCGGCCGGGGACCGGCTCCGCCTCGCGCCAGCCCCGGGGCGCCGGCACCCGCCGCGACACGCCAAGCCGGGTTCCCAACTGACAAGAGATCGGTGGCGGCCGCGCGGAACAGATCAGCACGGCCGCGCACCGTACCTGCTCAGCCCCATCCTCTTCCCGACGGAGCCGCCATCACGCTGACGACAGATCGCGGGCTTAGGGCATCGGTGCCGCTGGACAGGTCATCCGGCCAGCCACTGGTAGGCGCGGTCCCGGCTGGCGAACCACCCGGTCGGGAAGGCCGCCGGGCCTTCCGGCGCCGGGTCGGCACCGGACTCGACGGTCGGGAACGGAAAGCCTTCGCCGGTGATGAAGGCGAACTTCGTGACGCCCCCGGCGTTGTAGTGGGGAATGATCTCCTTATCGCGCCAGGCCATCATGTCATCGGCCCACCGGTGCAAGAACTCGGTGGTGTCCACGATGAGGAACCGCGGCTTGCGCTTCTCGGTCTCGGCGGCGAACAGCGCCATCGTGTCTCTGGCCTGCGCCTCGGTGGCGTCTTTCGTCGTGGGCAGCCATCTGAGTTCCAGTGCGTTCCAGTCGTCGTAACGGATGATCACGCCATATTCGGTGCTCGCGACTTCGGTGGACATTCCGCTGTTCCTTTCGCTGATCGGGGCGGGTGAGGTAAACAGACCGCGGCCGAATTGAGTAGGCCGGCCACGGTCGCGCTGCTACTTGATGGACTGGACGGCAGGCGGCCCACAGGGGTCAATCCCGAGCCTGGTCCCGGTTTCTACCAGCTCCCTCAGCCGGGCACCGACCAGCTCCGCCCACCCGCTCGGCATTTCCCCGGCCACCGCCGCGTCCACGACGCCGATCGCGCGGAACGAGAACCGCAGCAGGGTTCCGGTGCCGGCCTCGGCCAGGTCGAACGTGGCTACGCCGACGCCGACGCCCATATGAAACGAGCCGGTCAGCGCCAGGTACTCGTCCTGCGCCCAGCCGGTCACCGATGCGATCACCTGCCCGCCGTTGTCCCACCGCTCGGTGAACAGCCCGCCGAGCCGCGGTTCCAGGGCGAGGGAGGTGGCCCGGGCGGTTACGAACGGAGATCCCCACCAGCCGCCGACGTCTTTGGTCAGCGCGGCGAACACCGTGCCGGGCGAGCCGGCGATCTCGACGTCAAGCGCCACGTCCACGGTTGGCTGGATTGGTTCCATGTGCCTGCCTTCGGTCTCGACGGTGTCTTGGAGCCGCAGCAGCGCGGACGCGAACCCGGCGGCCGCCGGCTCGGCCCACCTTCGGTGCAGCTTTTGCAGGGGGACCGCGTTCAGGTAATGCCACCGTTCTCGTCCGCGCTTGCGGCTGGTAACGAGCCCTGCCTCGGATAGCACCTCGAGGTGGCGCATCACCGCGATGCGCGATATCGCGAACTGCGCGGCGACCTCGCCGGTAATCAGCGGCCGCTGCCGCAGCAGGTCCAGGATCCGGCGGCGGGTCGGGTCGGCCAGCGCCCGCCACAGCGGGGCGGTCTGTTCTTCCAGCCCGCGTTCCAGCGGCACGACGTTGCCGTGCATACATGTAACTCTAGCATTACATATCGGCCGGCGGGAAGGGGCCGGCCCAGAGATCGAGGCACCCAGGCAAGCCCGTGCCGAATATGAGCGGATAGCTCATTGGCGCCCCACACCACCGCGGACTTGGACAGCCCTGCCGAATCTGCCGCGAAACTTCCCCTCAAGTGCCTGGAACAGCGCCAGATCTCATAGCAGCATGCAGAGTCAGGCCGTCGCCGGGTCGGTGATCGTTCCGGTACAGAAGGGAACGCCATGAAACTCACCCTGCACACCTTCCTCACCGTCGACGGGGTGATGCAGGCACCCGGGGGCGCTGACGAGGATCCGAGTGACGGCTTCGCCTACGGCGGCGCGCTGGCCCAGTCGATGCACCGGGCCGGCCTGATCGACGAGTACCGGCTGCTGGTCTTCCCCGTCACGGTCGGCCGCGGCAAGCGACTGTTTACCGACGACGCTCCCGCCACCGGCTTCAGGATGGCCGAATCCGCCACGACCAGCACCGGCGCGGTGTACACCGCGCTGACCCTAGCCCCCTTCGAGGTGGGCACTGCCGAGGTCGCCGGCGGTAAGGAAGTGGTGTGACCAAGGTAGCTGCCGCGCTGGGCTTTGACTCGACCCCCTGAAGGAGACCTGGACATGAGCGCAACTACCGCCCACCTGGAACGTCGCGGCCTCGACGTCGACGAGATCATCCGGCGCCTGGACGGCTTCTACTGCTACAACGTGTCGGTCTCGCTGTGGGCCGACGCCGTGGCCAACCGCCTGGAGGGAATCGCGCTGTACCTGCTGACCGACGAGCTGGCCGAGGTCGCCCAGGACGCGCGCGCCGCAGCGGCGAAGCTGGCCACCCGCATCGGCGACCTCGGCGGTGCGGTGACCGCCCACCCGCGGGACGTGGCCGATCGCTCCCCCGGCGACTTCACGATGCCGGCGAACTGCGCCGACCCCGCGGCAATTCTCGTCATCGCCGCGCGGAACCTGGCTACGATCATCGACGCCTACGCCGACTTCCTGGACCTGGCCGTCGGCAAGGACCACGTCAGCCACCACCTGGTCACCAAGCTCCTGGGGCATGAGACCCACCGCCTGGCCGACCTGGAGGCCGCCCAAGCTGGCGGCCCGCCGTCATGACCAGCGAGGCCCAGGCGGGCGGGCACCGCTCGCGTTCTGTGTCACGGTGGTCGCTCACCGTGGTCGCTCCTGGCCGCGGGCGGACGATCCGATGCCGGCTTACCCGGCTGGCTGGTAGACGTGGATGACGACGCCGGTGCCGGTCGTCTTGGTTTCGATGAGCTTGAGCGCGATCGGCGGCTGCCCTTCGGCGAAAAGCCGCTTGCCACGTCCCAGGACAACCGGGTGAAACCAGAGGCGGTACTCATCGATCAGGCCATGCCGGATGAGCGTCTGGGCGAGCTTGCCGCTGCCGTGGACCTGGAGTTCCTGGCCAGCCTCGCCCTTCAGCCTTATGACCTCTTCCACCGGGTCGCCCTTGATCTGCGTTGAGTTGTTCCACATGACCTTGTCGAGCGTTCTGGAGACGACATATTTAGGGAGGCCGTTCAGCTTCCTGGCGACCTCGTCGTCGGTGACCTGCGGCCAGTAACCGGCCATGATCTCGTACGTGGTTCGCCCGAGCAGGAACGCGTCGGCGGCCGCGAACCAGTCGGTCACGAACCGGTCCATCGCCTCGTCGGCGTACGGAACCATCCAGCCGCCTTGCTTGAATCCGCCGCTCGGATCCTCGGCCGGGCCGCCGGGGCCCTGCATGACCCCATCCAGTGACAGGAATGTCGTCAGGGTCAATTGCATCCTGCTACCTCGGTCTCCTGGGAGCGGCTGGCCGGCCTGGATACATAGGTGATCAGGAAGGTAGCCCGCAAAGGAGCCGGCCGGCCAGGAAGAAGACCGGAAAAAGGCCAGCAGTTAAACTGCCGCAGCCCGAATGCCAGCGAGCACACGACGAACACGCGATGCCCCGTGCCGGTCACCGGCCTGCTCGAACATGGCCAGGGATCGGCTCAGACGCCGGCGCGCATCATCGTGTGATCCCCGGGCTTGGGCGGCCAGCCCCAGGTTGAGGAGCCCGTAAGCCTCCCAGCGCGGGTCACCGAGAGCCTGTGCAAAGGCCAGCGCCTGCTGGAGATGGTCGTCGGCCCGCTCGTGCTCGCCCAGTTCGCTGTGCAGGATGCCGATCATGAGATCGGCGTAGGCGACGTAGCCGCCACTCCCGACGGAACAGAAGATTTCCCGGCACCGTGTCAGCAGGGCAAGGGCCTCCGCCGGTTGCCCTTGCCGCCGGCGGACCTTGGCGAAAAAGAGCGTGGCCTTCGCTTCGCGGTCGGGGTCGGCAAGTCCCCGGCAGAGCTCGAGGACTTGTTCGAAACAGGCGGCGGCCTCGGCCAGCCGGCCCTGGCGCCGGTAGGTGCGCGCGAGACCGGTCAGGCTGTCGGCCTCCCCCGGGACGTCCCGCAGCTCCGAGAAGATGGCATTGCTGTGCGTGAAGTGCGCAACGGCCTCCGGCAAGCGATCTTGGCAGCGGCGCAGGTCACCCAGGCCGCGCAACAGCGATGCCTCGGCGTGCCGGTCACCTGCCAGCCGGGCGGCGCGAAGAGCTACCTCGTGCGTGCGCTCCCACTCGTCCCAGCAGGCGTGCACCTCGAAGAAGTCGGCGAGCAGCCGGGTGAGCGCCTGCCCCAGCTGCCCAAGACCTTCGCGCCATACCTGATCCAGGCTCACGGCGATGCCCGCATGCTCGGCCGCCAGCCACTTATACGATTCCGCCAGCCTTTCTGCGGGATCTCGCGGGATTCTCGGCGCAGGCCGGTCTGGCAGCTCGGGGGGCCGCAGCCGCAACTCGCGCACCGCTACGTGCGCCCTGGTGAAATAGGTCTGCAAGGTTCGCTCCAGCGCGGCTCGGCGCGTCGCCGGTGTCTCCTCGGCGGCCAGCCGTTCGCTGGCGAACAGCCGGAGCAAGTCGTGACAGCGGTAGCGTATCTGCCCGGCGGCATCCTCACCGACGGCGTCCAGCAACTGGGCGTCGGCCAGGCGCTCGGCGATCTCTTCCGCGTCAGGGATCGAAACATCGAGGAGCGCGGACAGCATCCAGGGCGCGAAGTCAGGCACCCTGAGCAAGCCGAGCAGCCGGAACGCGCGCCGCTCCACCGCACCGACACCCTGATAGCTCAGCGCGAAGCTTGCTCGCACCTCAAGGTCACCCACCGCCAGCTCATCGAGCCGCCGGTGGTGCGCGGCAAGCCGGTCGGCCAGCCGCTGGACCCGCCAGTGCGGCTTGGCGGCCAGCCGTGCGCCCACGATCCGCAGCGCCAGCGGCAGATACCCGCACAGCGCCGCGATCTGCGCCGCCGCCTCGGGCTCGGCACCGACGCGGCAGGCACCGACGATCTTGCCGAGCAGTTCTACCGCCTGCCCAGGCTGCAGGACCCCGAGATCGATCACCTCGGACAAAGCCAGCCCGGCCAGCCGGGCACGGCTGGTGACCAGCACGGCATTGCTCGCGCCCGCGGGCAGCAGCGGGCGGACCTGCGCCTCGCCGGCCGCGTTGTCCAGCACCACCAGCATCCGCCGGTCGGCCAGCAGCGATCGGTACAAACAGGCCCGGGAGTCCACATCCCGGGGAAGGCACTGGCCCTCCACCCCTAGCGCGCGCAAGAACTCAGCCAGCACCTCCTCGGGTGCCAGGGCCTGCGCCTCAGCGCCGCGCAAGTTCACATACAGTTGCCCATCGGGAAACGCCGGGCGCAACTGGTGCGCGGCATGGACCGCCAGCGCGGTCTTGCCCACCCCCGCCTTCCCCACCGCGCCAGTGATCACCACCGCCGTGGATTCGCCCGGGCGGGCGGCAACCCGGGCACGCAGCCGCTCCAGCGCGCACTCGCGGCCGGTGAAATCCTCGATGTCGGGCGGCAACTGGGACGGCGCCACCAGCACCCTGGCCGGTCTGTCCTCCCCCGTGCCGCGGGCCCTCTCGTCCAGGCCAGCGGCGGCCTCCCGGAACGCCGCCCGCTCGGCGTCGGTCAGGGCCAGCGCATCGGCCAGCAGCGAAACCGACGCCCACCGCGGCCGGGTGACCTGGCCGCGCTCCAGACCCCTAATCCCCCGCACGCTGAGCCCAGACCGGTCGGCCAGATCATCCTGTGACATGCCACGGTCAAGCCGGAAACCAGTCAGCAACTGGCCGAAGTCGCGGCCGTTAACCTTCCCGTTCACCTCTTGAGCCACCATGCTGATCCTTCCCGGCCAACGGCCGGACGGTCGATTCTCTTCTCTGGGCATGCGCCGGCAGCCAGCGCGTGCGGTCGTGCCTGGCTCATGATCCACAACCACCTGACCGCTGCCAGCTGCAGATCAGCGACCAGACGCGGCAGTGCCACGTGCGGCACGCCGGCATCCGGCGCAAGCGGCAGGTGGATAGGAGCGGGCGGGAACTTAGCGACAAAGCCCCGCTGGCACAACGCGGTCAGCTGGCGATCACCGCGATCCCCGCCGTCAGCACCCCTCCGCCGCGGAACATCGCCGTCGGCCGCGAGATCAGGGCGACTGCCGTGAAAACCTGGATGGGACCGCTCACCGAGGGACCTCCGAGGGGCTGGCGCTCGGCCTCCCGTTACGAACGCCTGGTTCCACGTGATGCGTTGCCGCTGGCAGCTCGGGCTCGGCGGCGACCAGACGACGCTACCCAGACCGCCGGCACCGTCGAATCTGTCACGGATAAGCATTCCTGCCCATAGGCCAGCGAGCGAGGCGGCAGGGTGGCTGACCATCTCGATCAGGACCCTAGGGTGTCGGGATCGAGCTGGCTTCTGGAGGTGATGCCGAGTTTCGGAAACGCCTTGTAGAGGTGATAACCCACCGTCCGCGGGCTGAGGAAGAGCTGCGCGGCGATATCGCGGTTGGACAGTCCCTGCGCAGCGAGCCTGGCGACCTGTAGTTCCTGCGGCGTGAGGCTGAGCGAACTGGCCCGGTCGGTGCGTGGTGCCGTGGCGCCGATGGCGGTGAGTTCGGCCTGGGCCTGTTCTGCCCACGGCGCGGCACCGATCCCGTCCAGGCTGTCCAGGGCGGCGCGCAGCTGCGTACTGGCGTCGGTCTTGCGGCGTGCCCGGCGCAGCCACGCACCGTACAGGAGCTGGGTGCGAGCCTGCTCGAACGGCCCGTCGTGCAGCTTCAGCGCGGCGAGGTAGTGCTGCTCTGCTCCCTCACCTGCCTCCAGCAGCGCGTGGCAGCGTTCGGCCAGCGCCTCGATGCCAGGCACACCGGCCCGCTGAGCCCAGTCCGAGAACCTCGCCAGCGGCTGCGCCGCCCGCTCCGGCTGCCCGAGCCGGACCGCGGCCTCGACCAGGTCGGGGATGCTCCGCAGGGCAGTCGCGTGGTAGTGGGCAGGTCCTTGCGAGATGGTTTCCAGGTGGACCAGTGCGGTGCCAGGGTGGCCGCGGCCCAGGTCGAGCAGGCCGAGTGCCCATTGCACCCATGGCGCGGCGACCGAGGTAAAACTGCCGGCCGGGACCGCGGCGGCGGCGTCCACCAGCTGCAGGCACCGCTCCTGGTCGCCCTCGGCGGCAGCCAGGTACGCCAGTATCCCCTGGAGGTCGCCGGCCCACTGCGGCTGCCCGGTATCCCGCGCGATCTGCAGCGCCTCGCTCGCGGTGGCCAGCACGTCGCAGTGCCGCCCGTCGAAGAGCTGGGCCTGCGCCAGGCAGGTCAGCAGGGTGGGGAGCCAGCCGATCCTGCCTTGCGTGCGGGCGTCGGCGACCAGCGCCACCAGCAGGTCGCGGGCGTCGGGAGTCCGGCCGGTGACCAGGGCGGCCAGGGCGATCATCGTGAGGTCGTAAGGGTCGCCCGCTCGCAACCGCCGCGCCTGCGCCACGAGCTCGGCAAGCTCGGGCAAGTCGTCGTCACTGGGCCCGTCGGCCGCCTGTCTGGCCGAGAGCAGCATTAGCTGAACCAGCGGCGCAAGCTCGGCGGCGGGCCCGCCCGCCGTCTTCAGCCGGCCGGCGGCGTCCGCCACCAGCGTCCGGTCCCCGCAAAGCCAGGCCACCTGCACCGCGTACATCAGCATCCGGGCGGCCCGCAGCGGTTCCAGGCTGCCGATCCGGCCCGCCCCCTCTACCAGCAGTCGATGAGCGGTCCGCAGCTGGCCCTCGGCGACGTCAGCCCGCGCACGCACGTTCGCCAGCCTGGCCTGGACAACCGGGTCAGTGCTCTGGGCTGCCGCGCGTGCAGCCAGGCTGCGTGACCGGTCGAAGTCGCCGATCTCCGCGCTGGCCTCGGCGGCCGCGGTGAGACGTCTGGTCAGCGCCCGCGGGTCCGTGCCCAGCTGCGCAGCCCGCTCGTACGCGGCCGCTGCGGCTGCGTACCCGCTTCGGGCCCGGGCCTCCCCCGCTGTGCGCTCCAGCTCGGCCGCGAGCTCCTCGTCCGGCGCGGTCGCCGCGGCCGCCAGGTGCCATGCCCGCCGGTCGGCGTCCGCCGGGTTGCGCAGCGCGGCGGCCAGCGCCCGGTGCGCGGCCAGCCGCTGGCTTACGGTCGCGCCGTGGTAGAGCGCCGCACGCACCAGCGGATGGCGGAACGTCACCGCCTGGCCGGCGATGCCGATCAGCCCAGCCCGCTCGGCAGGCCCCAGCGCGGCCGCCCCCACCCCGAGCACGCCGGCGGCATCCAGCAGCACGCCCAGGTCGCCACTGTCCTCCGATGCAGCAGCCAGCAGCACTGTCTGCGTGTCCGCGGGGAGCCGCCGGATCTGACCCTCGAATGCCCGCTGGAGCCGATCCGTCAGCGCCAGGGCAGCATTTCCCGGTCCCCCGGCGGCCGGCGGCGCAGCCAGGTACGCCGCGGGCAGCTCGATGAGCCCAAGCGGATTACCGCTGGCCTCGGCGAGGATGCGCGACCGGGCCGAAGGAGCCAGCCCGCCCGCGTGGTCAGCCAGCAGCGCGGCCGCCGAGGCGGCATCCAGCCCGCCTAGCCGCACAGTGAGCAGGCCCGTAGCGGGGAACACCGCCTCAGGATCGCGGGCAGCAAAAATGATCGCGATCCCTTCCGCGTTCAGCCGGCGGGCCGCGAACACCAGTGCCCCGGCTGACGCCCGGTCCAGCCAGTGCGCGTCGTCGATGAGACACGCGAGCGGACGGTCCTCGGCCAGCTCGGCCAGTAGCGACAACACCGCCACGCCGACGAGAAAGTGGTCGTAAGGCCCGGCCCGGCGCAGTCCCAGGGCCGCGCCCAGCGCGTCCTGCTGCGGTTGCGGTAGCGCGGGAAGACGATCCAGCGCCGGCCCCAGCAGCAGATGCAGCCCGGCGAACGGCAGCTCCGCCTCCGACTCCACGCCACCGCCGCGAATTACCCGCATCCCTGCGCCGTCAGTCCCCGCGGCCGCATCCGCGCTCCGCGCGGCGTAATCCAGCAGCGCCGTCTTGCCGATGCCCGGATCCCCGCGGATGACCAGCACACCGCTACGCCCGGTGCAGGCACTGGCCAGCAGCTCGTCAATTACGGATTGCTCGATGACCCGCCCGTACAGCACCGCCACCACCTACCTGGCTGGCGCGAGCGTGTTAAGGGTGATCTGGGGCAAGCCATCACGACCGGCTTGGCCACCGAACGGGTGAGGGCCGCACACCAGGACCAGGCAGTTCGGATGCAGAAGGGGGGACCCGGGTTCGTCCAGGTGCAGGCAGAGCACCGCTACCAGTACCGGCTCCTCCTGCCATCCATTCGCAAGCCGGGCAGCTGCAAACCAGCTCTCCCGCTCCCGGTCGCCCAGCTCAAGCGCGTCCGCCAGCAACCGCACGGTGTCATTGTGCGGCGACCGCACCCGGCCGGCTTCCAGGTTACGCACCGTGCGCTCGCTTAGTTCGGCGCGCGCTGCCAGCTGCTCCTGCGACAGACAGGCCCGACGCCGGAACGCTCGCAGCAGCGTGCCGACTGGTTCATCCGGCGGGACGCCGTCCAGCTGCTCCATATCCCCTTCCTCACTAGCTTCGGCGCGGCTTGTTCACCTGAACGTTAGGGCGGGGCGGGGCGGAAGGCGTCAGCCGAAAGTAGCCCCGAGGGTGTAGTTTGCGCCTACCCCCCGGTAGTACCCGAAGCCGTGGTCAGCTGGCGGGCAGCGGCCTACCGCAGCAGCCCCAGCACCCGGGCGCGGGCGACCGCCTGGGTGCGGTTGGCCGCGGCGAGCTTGCCGAGGATGTGCCCGACGTGCTTCTTCACCGTAGCGAGCGCCACGACGAGCTCGTCGGCGATCTGCTGGTTGGATTTGCCCGCGGCCAGCAGCCGCAGCACCTCAAGCTCGCGGCCGCTCAGCGGCTCGGCCAGCCCGGTCATCGCGGTGCCGCGGGCGGCGGGCGGGGCGGCAGTCGGCTGGAAGGCCCGGATCAGCTGGTTGAGATAGCGCTGCGGGACCGGCCGGGGGAACACGACCAGCCCGGCGCGCTGGGCGGCGGTGAGCCTGCCCACGAGGCGGGCCATGGGGGCGCCCTCGTCGGCGAACACGCGTATGTAGCCTTCGGGAGCGGCCAGCGCCAGCGCTTCGGCCAGGCTGGCGGAAGCGGCGGCCAGGTCGCCGCTGCCCGCGAGCGCGAGCGCCCGCAGCGCCGCCGCTTCGATGACGCTGCGGGCCCGCTGCTGAGCTGCCGCCTTGGCGTGGAGCCGGTCGAGGAGCCCGAGCGCCTGGCCGGGGGCATGTTCGGCGAGCAGCACCCGCGCCAGCGCCAGGTATTCACGTTCCCTCGGATAGGCCGGCTCGTCGTCGGCCCGCAGCC
>Ga0126380_10000110_pt1 | contig 20296 bp, 19 predicted proteins | sample PanSoiMetPlot_26_FD_92544 | JGI IMG/M metagenome (GOLD analysis project Ga0126380, IMG submission 92544) | Tropical forest soil microbial communities from Panama - MetaG Plot_26 | ecosystem: Environmental > Terrestrial > Soil > Tropical forest > Bulk soil | place: Panama | collected 2016-02-17
CTGGCCCAGGATGCTCTCGATCTCGACGACGCCGAAACCCGCGTGGTGCGCCGCACCACCACCAAGCCAGTCCGTAACATCAAGCCGACCGGCCGTGGGCGGTCCTTCAGTTGCCTAGGGTCAGTGTCAACCATCACCTGGCATGAATCCCCGTCCAGCCTCACCTGGCAAAGGCAGATGGGTCTCGGCATGGGTCTCGGCAGGGTCTCGGCAGATGGGTCTCGGCGTGTCCGACTCCGACTGATCGTTGACCCGTCAACGATCAGCTGAACCTAGGCAAGATGGGTCTCGGCGGGCAGCCAGTGTGATCCGACAACTGATCCGCGACACATATCCGCCAACTGATACGCGACAGCGTCTAGCGCGACCTAGCCCGATGGGCCACACTGACGTGGTGCCTGAGACCCCAGTGGTGAACTGCGTCCTCCTCTGGGCCAGACCGGGAATGGAAACCGCGCTCAGCGCCTACGAGGACAAGGTGCTGCGCCTAGTCGCCGAGCACGGCGGCCGTGTCCTGAAGCGCGGAACCGTCCTGCCTGGCTCCCAGCACGACGGCGAGCCGCCCACAGAAGTGCAGTTCCTTGAGATGCCCTCCCAGGCGAGCCTGGACGCCTACGTGAACGATCCCCGGCGTCTGGCGATGGCGGCCGAGCGAGACGCAGCCATCGCCCGCACGGACCTGTTCCGCCTCCAGCTCAGTTCGCCGCCGGTGCCTGAACGCTAGGTTCAGCTCAGCCGTAGCAGGACGTTCAGCTTTCTGTGCTCCATGTGTCGCAGGTCAGTTGACGGGCGGCCTGTCGCGTTTCTATCGACGGAGGACACCATGGGCCGGACCATGGGGAGCCGGGCATGGGCAGCCAGGCTGAGTTGCCTGCGGTCGAGGGGTCGCCGTCGCCGTTGTGCAAGGTAGTCGTTGCTGTCGATGTACGGTCGAGAATGTGATCACGGTTGACGAGGCCGCTGAGCTGGCCGGGAAGATGCTGGCTGAATCCTTGCCACGCCGGTGGAGGCATGTCCGGTCTGTCGCCCGGCGTGCTAGACAGCCAAATCACCGCCACCGGTAACATCCGGTGTCGTGATTGAGGCTGGTGTTGCGCGCAGGTTCAATGTCCGGATCCCGTTGCGCGACGGCGTCGCGCTGTCTGCCGACCTGGCGCTGCCCGGTGCGCTGCCCGCGCCCGCGGTGGTGATACGCACCCCGTACGGCAAGACGGGAGAGCGGAATTCCCAGCGCGCCGCGATGTTCGCCAAGGTCGGGTACGCCTGCGCCATGGTGGACGTGCGCGGGCGCGGCGACTCCGACGGCGCCTTCGAGCCGTACCGCAACGACGGCCCGGACGGGGCGGAGGTCATCGCCTGGGCCGCGGCGCAGGACTGGTGCACCGGTGATGTCGCCACCTACGGCGCCAGCTATGGCGGGCGCATCCAGTGGCTGACCGCGCTGGAGCGCCCGCCCGCGCTGCGGGCGATGGTGTGCATGGTGACGCCCAGCGACCCGTTCGTGGAGTGGCCGACCGGCCTGCCCACGCCGATGCACATCAACTGGTACCGGCTGACCGACGGGCGGATGCCGCAGTTCATCGACGACGTCGACTGGATACGGGTGTACCGGCACCGCCCGCTGCTGACGATGGACGAGGCCGCGGGTTTCTCCGCGCCGATGTGGCGCGAGGAGCTGCGGCACCGCACCCTGGACGGGTGGTGGGAGCCGTTGCGCTACCAGCACCGGATCGGCGAGATCGACGTGCCGGTGCTGCACATCTCCGGCTGGTATGACGACGAGCAGATCGGCACCCCGGCGAACTTCGCCGCCATGGTAGCCGCGGGCCGGGCCGGGCAGCGGCTGCTCATGGGCCCGTGGGGGCACGCGGTGAACACGACCCGGACGCTCGGCGAGGCCGACTTCGGCCCGGACGCGCTGATCGACCTCGACGCTCAGGTCGTGGCCTTCCTCGACGAGCACGCCACGGGCGCAACGCCGGACCCGCCGCCCGCGCCGGTGCGGATCTTCGTGATGGGCGCGAACGAGTGGCGCGACGAGCAGGCGTGGCCGCCGGCCAGCGCGCCCTCCACGGTCTTCTACTTCTCCAGCGGCGGGCAGGCCAACAGCCGGTTCGGCGACGGCCGGCTGGTTTCCGCGCCGGTGACGGCCGAGCAGCCGCCCGACGAATGGATGCACGACCCGGCCCGGCCGGTCCCCTTCATCACCGACCAGAGCAGTGCGCAGATCGGCGGGCCGGACGACTACTACGGCATCGAAAGCCGCGGCGACGTGCTGGTGTTCAGCAGCGACCCGCTGCCCGAGCCGCTGGAGATCATCGGGCCGGTCAAGGTGGTCGCGCACGTCGCGACGTCGGCGGCCGACACCGACATCACGGCCAAGCTCCTGGACGTGCATCCGGGCGGATTCGCCCAGCGGCTCTGCGACGGGATCGTCCGGCTGCGCTACCGGGACGGCTTCGACGCCGAGCGGCCGGTCACCCCTGGTGACACCTACCAGGTGGAGATCCGCATGTGGGACACGTGCGTGCGGCTGCCCGCCGGGCACCGGGTGCGCGTCGAGATCGCGTCCTCGGCGTTCCCGAAGTACGACGTCAACCTGGGCACCGGCGGAGACATGATCACCGAGACCGAAGGGGTCATCGGCACCAACCGGCTCTGGCACACGCCGTCGCGCCCGTCGCGGCTTATCCTGAACTGACCACCGGCCGGCCACGCCGCTCGCCGGGCCGGCCGCACCGGCCACCGTGACACAGTGGGCTGATGCAGATCCGACACCGTGACACGGCCCCTTCGGTGGACCCAGCGGCCTATATCGCGCAGACCGCGGTGCTCAGCGGCGATGTCCGGGTCGGCCCGGGCAGTTGCGTGCTGCACGGCGCCGTGCTGACCGCCGACGGCGGACCGGTACGGGTGGGCGCCAACTGCGTGATCATGGAGCACGCCGTGCTGCGCGGCACCCCGGCGCACCCGCTGCTGGTCGGCGAGCACGTGCTGATCGGGCCGCATGCCTACCTGACCGGCTGTGACATCGGCGACGAGGTGTTCATCGCCACCGGCGCCATGGTCTTCAACGGCGCGCGGATGGGCCGGGCGAGCAGCGTGGCCCTCGGCGGCGGGGTCCACATCGGCTGCGTGGTACCGCCGCGAACCGCCATCCCGATCGGCTGGGTGGCGGTCGGCGATCCGGCGCGCATGCACCCGCCGGGTGAGGTGGAGCAGATCCGGGCCGGGCTGGCGGAGGCCGGCGGGTTCCTCCCGTTCGTGTTCGGCACCGACCGGGCGGCCGGCCGGGAGGAGCAGATGCGCGCCGCGCTGAGCCGTTACTCCCGCGCGCTGGCCCGCCATCACGCCTCGGACGAGGAGATAGCCGGCGGGTCGTGATCCCCGGTCAGCCGGGCAGGAAGACCGCCATGTCGCGCAGCCCGTCGACGGTGGCCGGCGGCAGGTCGAGCAGCAGGCCGAGGTCCTCGGCCGACGTGAAACCGCCGGCCTGGGCGCGCTGGGAGACGATCCGGCCGGCCAGGTCGTCGGTGATTCCAGGCAGCCTGGTCAGCGCGCCACGTGGCGATCGGGCAGCACGGCCCCCGGAGGGCGTAACTCAGCAATTTGACCTGCGCGACCTGGCAGCCTTCGGCCGCACCGGGACGGTGCCGGCCTAGCGGGCCTAGCGGGCCTTGCGGTGCCGGTGGCCGTCGAACAGCCAGGCCGCCTGGCGCATGACTTCCCGCTCGGCGCGCATCCGGGCGTCGGCAAAGTAGCGGTCCGGGTCGCGCACCATCCGCTGGGGGCGGTCATCGCGGTCCTCGATGGTGATGTGCACCGCCACGTTCGCTGCCTTTCCCACGAACTCAGTGTCAGCCAGCACCGGTGCAGGCACAATGGCCGGCTGGTTACCTTGCCCTCCCAGGATAGTGCGCCTGCATGTGAGCACGGTCGCGTATTCACCTCGCGCTGGGACACACGGCACCATAATTCCGGGCTACACCGCTAGCGCGACTGCCAGCAGCCCGCCCAGCAACCGGATCAGCGGCACGTCCGTCCGCCGGATGCCTTCCACGTCCAGGGAGTCCACCATCAGCATGCCGAACGCGTTCTGCCCGGCCGCGACCGGGACGGCGGCGAAGGACCGGTAGGTCTGCGGCGCGGTGATCCGCCAGCCCTGCGGCGCGCTGGTCTCCAGGTCGGGGCTGAACAGGTGCTGGTTGTGCCGGATCATGCCGAAGACCAGGTCTCCCTCGGTCGTGCCCTCGATGATCGGCTCCAGCGGATCGTCCACCCGGCCGGCGTATTGCGCGGGCACCAGCATCATCGGCGTTCCCGGCGCGAACCGGAACAGGCAGGCCCGCACCCGGCCGGTGCCAGCCAGATGGGCCGCCGAGTCGAGCGCCATTGGGATCGCGGCCTCAGCGAGCGGCGCCCGGTCGTCCTTGGCTGCGGTTGCCACCCGGCCGAGCTGGCGCGCGATCGGGTCCAGGGCGTCGTTCATGGTCACCTGCATCGCGACCGCCGCGTCCACCGCGGCCCGATGCGCCAGGGCCCGCAGCCGCTCCTTGCGGATCTGCTCGTACGCGGGCACGCCGGCGGCGGTGACGCTCGCGAGCACGGCACCCAGGGCCCACCACCCGCGGCCGGCCGGGGCGGAGCCCGCCTGCATGCCGAACCACGTGGCTAAGGCAACCGCGGCCAGGCTGATGGCCGTCGTGAGGTAAACCCGGGCGCCGGGTGGAATGCGCATGCGGAGCAGGGTAGATCACGTTCAGCCGGTTTCGCCGGGTATGCGCCAGGAGCCCGCCTAAGGCGCTCCGTGCCACCTGCCCGAGAACACCCCGCCGGTCGAGCCGCCGTTCACCACCTTCGAAGCTCTGCTCGGCAATTATGTCGTCGAGGCGCTCGGGCTGGCCAAGGCTCGGGCTGGGCCGGGGCGGCCTGCGTTGCTAGCGTCGGAGCGTGACCGAACCGACCGCCACCAGGCCGTACATGCCCGGCTACGGGACGCTCCCGGCGACCGAAGGGAGCGGGCTGCTCCCGTGGTCCTGGGCAGAGGAGAGGCTGGCCCGCTCGCACGACTTCTGGCTGGCGACGGTGACCCCGCAAGGCGCGCCGCACCTCATGCCGGTCTGGGCGGTCTGGTTCTCCGGCCGACTGTGGTTCTCCAGCGCGAACGGGTCCCGTAAGGCTCGCAACCTGAGCGCCGACGCCCGCTGCACCATATCCACGGACAACCCGCTGGAGCCCGTCGTGGTGCAAGGGCGGGCCGGGCGGGTCACCGGGAACGACGAGCTGCGGGCGATGCTGGCGGCGGAGAACGCCAAGTACCGGACCGACTATGGCCTGGAGATGGTGGACCCGGCGCTGAACAGCGTGTTCGCGCTGCGGCCGGAGTGGGTGTTCGCCCTGGACTCCAGTGACTTCGCCGGGTCCCCGACCCGGTTCACCTTCGGCCCGCCGTAGGCCGGGGTTGGGCCGGCGTACCCAGGGACAACCCCCATGGCGGTGCCGATCAGCGTGCCGGGCGCGCATCCCGCGGCCCGCTCCCGCCGGTAGCCGCATGCCGGGGCTGGCGGGCGGTGATCGTCGAGCTGGGCCACGGGCCGCGGCTGCTCCGCGGGCTGGAGCGCCCAGCGCCGGCCCCGGGCCACCGCCAGGCATATCACGCCCAGCGGTACGACGACGAAGACGGAGGCCGCGAAGATGCCGTGGCCGCGGCTGAACATGCCGAAAGCCAGGGCGGTCGGCACGAAGACGCCGTATCCGATGGTGCTGACCACCGAGGAGACCCCGGCCCGGATGGTCGACGGCATCGCGTCGTGCAGGTAGCGCGTCAGCGCGATGTTCAGGACCGTGACCCCCAAGATCGTGGCAACCTGAGCGGCGACCACCACGCGCGGGTCCCGGACGAACAGGCCACCGGCGATCGCGAGCGTGCCCAGCCCGGACACCAGCACCGCACGGCCGCCCCGCAGCCAGCCGGCGAGGGCACCGCCGCCCCAGGCGCCGGAGTACATGAGCGCGCAACCGGGGCCGTACCAGATCACCGGCAGCGCCAGCCCGAGGTACCAGAGCTGGTAAAACTCGATGAGCAGCCGCATGACCACGCAGTTGGCCACTAGCGCCACCACGATCCAGCCGACGTGGCTCCTGGTCGTGCCGCGCACCAGCCGGCCGAGGTGAGCCACCAGCTGCGGCCTCGGCGCCGTCCGGTGCAGCCCGGGCTCGCGGAACCGCCGCAGCGTGGCGAACGCGCAGCAAGTAAACGGAATCGTCAGGAAGTATTCCAGCCGCAGGCTGTACCGGGCGACCAGCGCGCTGAACAGCGCGCTGGTGATAAAGGCCGTGGCCTCGAACATCTGCACCCGGCCGTAGCAGCGCGCAAAGGCGTCGGCCGAGCCGGTTTCCTCGAGGACTACGTCGTAGATCGCCGAATCGTAGGTGCCTGCGTACGCCGCATAGAAAAGGCCCCAGACCGAGATCCCGGCGGCGTACCCGGCCAGACCGTGGCTGAGGCCGCAGACCAGCGAACTGCCGATCAGTGCGCACGTGGCGATATAAAGCACGCCCTTGCGGCTCCACCGGTCGGCGAGAATGCCGAGCGGGATGTTGGCCGTCATCATGACGGCGATGTACACGAGCGTGGCGATCGTGATGAGGTAGTCGTTCAGGCCCACCGACCGCATGAATAGCTTCTCGATCGAATACCAGAGCACGAAGCTGTGGATGAACCCGGTCGCGTAGAGGGGCCGCAGCCGTTTCTTGACGGGCTGCGCTACCGGTGTGCTGGTCATGGTGCCTGCCGCCGCCGTCGCAGTTGCGCCGTGTCCCGCATGAGGCGCGCCCTCCGGTAGCCGATAGCCGGAAACCTCCAGGACAAAGCATGCGGCGGGCGGGTTGCACTGAGCTTGATAAAGACCTTGCACCGCAGGTCAGTGGCGCGGGAGCGGGCACATGCGAGCCCGGCCAGCGGGTTTGCCGCTGGCTGCCGGAAAAGTCCGGGGGAACTATCCGCTGGCTGCCGGAAACGTCCGGGGGAATTATCCGCTGGCTGCCGGAAACGCCCGGGAACTACGAGGTAAGGCGCCCAGCGCCGGATCGAGGGAGTCTATGCGTATCCGCGCCGACTCCGCCTCGGGCACGCCGAGGCGCTCGAAGATGTCCAGCGCCTGCCGGAAAAGAATCCGCGCGGCATCGGGGCGCCGGGTGCTGAGCGTCGTTTCCGCGATGCCTTCGAGGATTTTGGCTTCCTCGTAGGGGTCACCGATCTCCCGGGCCAGCCTGAGCACGGTGTGGTACTGGCCGACCGCCTCGTCGTAGCGGCTCGAGGCGCGGCACACGTCGGCGATCCCGCGCATGGCGATGACCTGCTGGGACTGGTTCCCGATCTCCTCGGCGATCAGCCTGGCCTGCTCATGGTGCATCAGCGCATCGTCGTAGCACTCCGCCTTGCGGTAGAGGGCACCGAGGTCATTGAGCACGTCCGCCTGGTTGGGCAGGTCGCCGATCTGGCGGTAAATGGCCAGGGCCCGCTCATAGGCGGCCAGCGCCTCCTCGTAGCTGCCCTTGTAGTCGTAGACCCCGCCGATGTTGTGATACAGGATCGCCTCGTTCTGCGCCCCGCCAATCTCGGTGAATATCTCCAGCGAGCTTCGATAGGCCTCGAGCGCGTCCCGGTGATAACCGGACAGCAAATGCATCCGGCCCAGGTTGTTGAGGGTTTTCGCCTCACCCCGCCGGTCGCCGGCCGCACGGTAGAGGGAGAGCGCCTCGGCCAGGTGATCCATCGCGTCCCGGTAACGGCCGAGATGCCAGCAGGCGATGCCGGCGTGGCTCACGGTATCGGCCACGCCGTGCTGGTCCCCGGCGGCACGGTACATGATCCGCGCCTCGTGGAAGTAGGCAAGGGCCTCGCGATACCGGGTCACCCGCGCGTGAGCCATCCCGATCTGGTCGAGGGCATGTGCCTCGCCGCGCCGGTCGGCCTGGGACCGGTAGATCGACGCGGCGTCCTCGGCCAGCGGAAGCGTCTCCTCGTGCCTGCCGGTCTCCTGGCTCACCTCGCAGAGTTCCAGCGCCGCCTGCGCGATCCTGCCCGGGTCCGCGATGTCGCGGGATGCCTGCAGGGCCAGGGTCTGCGCCGCGATCGCCTCCTCCCAGAACGCCCGGATTCGCACGAAGCCGGCCAGCGCGTGGATAAGGTCCGTGCACTTGCGCTTCCACTCGTGCCGCGCGGCGTACTGCGCCGCCTGCAGCACGTTGCGCCACTCCGCCTCCAGCCACGCCGCGGCCTCCTCCTGGGTGCCCACGGCGGGGGTCGTGGCCGGCGGGCGGGTGACCGACACCGGCATCCGGCGCCGGAACGGGTACAGCACCCGGTCCGCCTCGTCGGCGGTGGCCAGGTAGTAGTCGAAGAGCCTGCCGAGCGCCTGCCGGTGCACCGGCGGCGAGTCGTCCCGCGCGGCGCACATCGCCGCGTATCCGCGGACGAGATCGTGCAAGCGGTACTGCCCGTCCGGGGCCCGGGCCAGCAGGTGGTGATCGAGCAGGGCGGCGATGGCCTCCTCCGCCTCGGCCAGGGTGCTGCCGCCCAGCGCGGCGGCGGCGTGTGGGCTGATCTGGGCGCACGGGCTCAGGCCCAGCCGCCGGAAGAACTGCTGATACCCGGGTTCCAGGGCACGGTAGGACAGGTCGAAGGCGGGCACCCACGCCAGGCTGGCGCCTGCCGCCCCGGCGAGGGCGGGCGGACGCGACAGCTCCGCCACCAGGTCGCCGAGCCGGTATGGGTAGTCCTGGGCCAGCCGGCCCGCGGTGACCTGGATGGCGAGCGGCAGCCACCCGCACAGTTCCACGGCCCGGGCCACCTGCTGGTCGTCCTGGGCCCGGGCGCCGCCCGCGATCCGCCGGAACAACGTGATCGCATCGTCGGCCGGCAGCACGTCCAGGGTCAGCGTGCGGGCCCCGGTGAGGCCCGGAATCCGGTGCCGGCTGGTGATCAGCACCAGGGAGCGGCTGTCGCCGGCCGGCAGCATCGGGGTGATCTGATCCAGCCTGGCCGTGTCGTCCAAGATCACCACGGCGCGGCGCCGGCCAAGCTGGGCGCGCCACAGCGCGGCACGATCGCTGAGCGACTCGGGTATCTGCGTGGTCGGCCCGGTGAGCATCTGGAGCACGCGCCGCAGCGCCTCGGTGGCGTCGAGCGATGGGCGCCCGGGGTCGTGGCTGTGGAAGTTGAGATAGAGGACGCCGTCCGGGTACTGCCCGGAGACGACGCGGGCGGCGTGCACCGCTAGCGCGGTCTTGCCCACCCCGGGCATGCCCTCTATCACGCTGACCCGCGGCGCGTCGCCCGGCTCCCCGGTGAGCAGCCCGAGTTCCTCGCTGCGCCCCACGAACTCCGCCGCCTCGGGCGGGAGGGTCTCCGGGAGCGGCAGCCGGGCCGGAAGCCGCTCGGCGGGCGGCGCGGCAAGCCCGGGATCTCGGCGCAGGATCTGGCTGTGCAGCTCGGCCAGCATCGGCCCCGGCTCCGTGCCCTGTTCATCGACCAGGCGGCTGCGGGTCTCCCGGTAGAGGCTGAGCGCGTCACCGGGCCGGCCGCTCCGGTACAGGGCGGTCATCTGGTAGGCGATGAACGTCTCGTCCAGCGGGTAGGCGGCGAGCAGATGGTGCAGTTCGCCGACCAGGTCGGCGTGCCGGCCGAGCGCCAGCTCGCACTCGACCCGCTCCTGAATGGCCGCCCGGCGCTCCTCGTCGAGGCTGTCCCGCATCCAGGTCACCCAGCTGCCGTCGAGGCCGGCCAGGGCCTGGCCGCGCCACAGCCTGTCCGCCTCGCGCAGCAGCGTGGCCGCCTGGTCATGGTCGCCGTCGGCGGCCAGGACATCCGCCTGCCGCCGCAGCCGGCGGAACTGGTGCAGGTCCACGGCCTCGGGATCGACGTCGAGCAGGTAACCCCTGGCCCGCCCGGCCAGCTGGACGCCGTCGCCGGCGGCCTGCCGGAGCGATCCCCGGAGCCGCGCGATGTACGCGGACAGGCTCTCCCGCGCCTTGGCCGGCGGCCGGGTCTCCCACAGCCGGTCGATGAGGGTGTCGGCCGGCACGATAGTCCCAGGCGTCAGCAGGAGGATGGCGAGAACGCAGCGTTCCCTGGCCGGCCCAAGATCGTGCTGCCGGTCAGCCGACCAAAGCTCAACCGGCCCGAGGACCCGAAACTCCATGATCGCCTAGCGTCTTCCACCGCCTGCGGGCAAGTTCACCGCTTGTCGAATGGGATGCACGGAACCATCGCTGCGACTTTAATACCCGCTATGGCCTTCTCACACTCGGCCAGAGGTCAGGTAATGAGGAAATAGGAAATGTTCATCCCCTGGTCAGGAGGGGTGCAACGCAATTTGCAAAGACCCTTTCACGGAAGAACGGCGAGTGCGCAATAAACTCCGGCGTGCTCCATTCTCGCGACGCCCGTGACCAGTGAGGGCTACGGGATGCGAGTTGTGGCTGTCCATATCAGGGGCTCCTGTTACGTAGTTGCCACCACCCTGACCCGCCTGCGCAACTTGCATGGGCACGTGCGGGAGAACTTGCCTGACTTGGGCCGAATGTCATATCTGCGCGCCGGTAGAGGTGTAGTTTCTCGGTCTTAGAGGACCCGATGTCTATGTCGCCAAAGAGGGGACCCTCTGATGAAGAGTCGCAGCTCGTTATGGAACGGCACGTCCACTAGCGGCCCGGCGGGCGGCGCGCACCGGAGGTTACCGGCGCACCGCAGATCCCCGAGGTCGGCCCGCGCCCGGGCGATGCGCGGGATTCTCGTTCTGGCCCTCGCACTTGGCAGCTTTGGCGGCCTGGCGGTGGGACCGATGGGGTACGCAGGCAGTGGCCATCATCACGGCGGGGTCGACATCACTCATCCCTGGATGTGGTAGCCCCGGATCACCCATGCCGGACGGCGCCGGCTCGGCGCCGTCCGGTCAGCCCGCGCGCGCTGGTGCGTCGTGCGGCATCGTATGCGGATACTTCAGCCCGGTGCCGGTGTTGAGCAGGACCACCTCGTCGTCCCCGGACAGCCAGCCGGACGCGCGCAGCTCGCGCACCGCCGTGACGCAGGCCGCTCCCTCCGGGCAGAGGAGGGTGCCTTCGAGTTGCGCCGCCGTGCGCTGGTCGGCGAGCAGCGCCTCGTCGGCCACGGCGATGGCGGTCCCGCCGGTGGCGTACAGGGCGTCGAGGACCAGGAAGTCGCCGAGTGCCTTGGGCACGGTGATGCCGAAGGCGACCGTCCGCGGGTGCGGCCATGGCTCGCTCTCGGCGGCCCCGCTGGCGAAGGCCTTCACGATGGGGGCGCAGCCGGCGGCCTGGACCGCCACCAGGCGCGGGAGCCGCTGCCCGATCCAGCCAAGCTCGCGCAGTTCCTGGAGCGCCTTGTGGATGCCGATGATCCCGACCCCGCCGCCGGTGGGGTACACGATGACGTCGGGCAGCCGCCAGCCGAGCTGCTCGGCGATCTCGAAGCCCATCGTCTTCTTGCCCTCGATCCGGTAGGGCTCCTTGAGCGTGGTCACGTCCTGGTACCCGGGGCGGGCGGGCACCTCCGCGGCGACAAGCCGGGCCGCCTCCGCGATGCCCCCGCCGGGCACCCGCAGTTCGGCCCCGGCGGCCCGGCATTCGGCCCGGTTGATGGCCGGAGCGTCGGCGGCCATGACGATGAGGCTGGGCAGCCCGGCCCGCGCTGCGTAGGCGGCCCAGGCGGCTCCCGCGTTTCCGTTCGTCGCCATGGCCAGCCCGGCGACGCCCAGCTCGGCGGCGCGGGACACGCCCACGCTGGCACCGCGAGCCTTGAAGGTGCCCGTGGGGATGAGGCTCTCGTCCTTCATCAGCAGCCGGGGCACGCCGAGCGCTCGCCCCAGGCGCGGCATGGCCAGCAGCGGCGTCATGACCTCGCCCAGGCTGACCACCTGCGCGGCGGCGGAGACCGGCAGCAGTTCGTGGTAGCGCCACAGGTCCGCCGGGCGCCGCGCGATGTCCGCGCGGCCCACCTGCGCGCTGGCCCGGTCAAGGTCGTAGCGGGCGAGCAGCGGCGAGCCGCAGGAGCACAGGCCCTGCACCCGGGTGGCGTCGTGGCCGGCGCCGCACCGGGCGCACTCCAGGTGGGAAAGGACCGAATACGGCGGTTGCGCCACGCTTCCTCCGTGCCGCCCCGCTGACCCGGCCGGCCGATCACCCGGCTGCCTGGTCATCCGGCTGGCCGATCAGGGCTTGCGGGCGACACCGCCGTAGGCAGACACCCCGCCCGGGGGGACGATGTCGTCCGGGCCGGGCCGCCAGGTGTGGACGTAGACCAGGCCGGGCGGCACCAGGTCCAGCCCCTCGAAGAACCGGGACACCTCCGCCCGGGTGCGCAGCGTCTGCGGGGTGGACACGCGCTCGTTGTAGCGCCGCTGGGCCTCGGCCTGGCCCGGATGAATGTCGCTGGCCGGATGCGAGATGACCAGGTAGCTGCCGGACGGCAGCGCGTCCATCAGCGTCGCCACGATCTCGTACGGGCCCTCAACGTCCTGGATCAGGTGCAGGACGCCCAGCAGCATCAGCGCCGTGGGCTGGGTGAAGTCCAGGGTCTTGGCCGCCGCCGCGATGATCGACGCTACATCCCGCACGTCGCCGTCGATGTACTGGATGGAGCCCTCACGGCCACCGGCCAGCAGCGCTCTGGCGTGCGTGAGCACGATGGGGTCGTTATCCACGTAGACGACCCGCGAGTCCGGCGCGGCCTGCTGTGCGATCTCATGGGTGTTGTTCGCCGCGGGGATGCCGGTGCCGATGTCGAGAAATTGCCGGATGCCCGCCTCGGCGGTCAGGTAGCGCACCGTCCGCACCAGGAACGCCCGGTTCGCCTGGACCCGCTCCCGCAGTCCCGGCGTCGCCGCGAGCACCCGGTCGCCCGCTTCCCGGTCGGCGGCGAAGTTGTCTTTGCCGCCGAGCCAGTAGTCGTACACGCGGGCCGGATGGGCCACCGAGGTGTCTATCTCGGCCGGCTCGGCCGGCTCGCCCGCCGGCGGCGGGGCAGTGAGCCAGCTGTCCTTCTTGCCTTCCGCCACGATCTGCTCTTCCGGTTCGCTCACTCCGGCATCCTGTCACGCCCCGGTTCGCGTTGCTCAGCGAAGGTACCTGAAGGACAGTCGGGCACCCCTCTCGGAGTCGGGAAGGGCCGGCCGCGCGGATGGCGGCCGGCCCTTCACGCGGAAACAGTCGTTACCCGCCTGCCCTGACCGAGGTGCAGGCACCGGCGGGTGACGCCCGCCCGGCGGGTGTTATCCGCGGGACCCGCAGACCGGCCAGGCACCGATGCCCTGGCCGGCGAGCACCCGCTGGGCCACGTCGATCTGCTGCGACCGGGAGGCCCCGGCCGCGCTCGAGGCGTACTGGCCACCGCCGTAGGCGCTCCAGGTCCCCTGGGAGAACTGGAGCCCGCCGGAAAAGCCGTTGCCGGTGCTGATGCCCCAGTTGCCGCCGGACTCGCAGGCAGCGATGGCGTCCCAATTCACGCCGCCGCCGGAGTACGAGGCACCGGAGTACGACGGGGCCGAGCTGACCACCGGCACGCTGGACGGCTGCACGGGCGCGGCCGGCGCGGGCGGCGCGGGCGGCGTGGAAGCGGCCATGGCGGCCCGCTCGATCCATGCCTTGCGCGGGTGCCAGGTGCTCAGCCGCAGCCGCTGGCCGACCACGATGGCGTCCGGGTTGCCCACCTTGTGCCGGTTGGTCCACCACAGGGCGGGCCAGTCGGCCCGGCTGCCGTACGCGTGCTTGGCGATCGTCGACAGGGTGTCGCCTGGCTTGACGGTGTAGTGGCCGGGGACGTGGTGGGCCGGCGCCGCGTGCAGCGAAATTGTGACCCCCATCAGGGCCTTCGCTACGCCAACAGCTGGAATACTGAACATGTCGGGGTTCCTCCTAAGGTTGGTCCGACACACAAGGTCCCGGCCGGGTGCTCCAACACCTCGCCGGGACCGTTATTAGCTAGCGAACGATGCTCGCGAACGTCACCTCCTGTCCCCGCAGCGCGGGGGTGTCACTGAACATCACTGGACTCTCTCCTCTGGGCTGGGCCCTCAGCTAGCCATCCAGGAGAGAATAAACGCCATGTGCAAATCGGTGCACAAACCAGGGCCGCGGAGGACCGCCCAAATCCTCGCAAACCGTAACTTGTGTGACTGGTGAGGACCAAAGCGCGTGCTGAGATCCTGGTCATGCAGTTTTTACCGTTTCTAAACCATCCAGGGATGTGGCGAATAGCACATTGACAAGTCCGGCGCAGGCCGGCCCGGACCGGGGATTATTAAGGCCGGTCCGAGGAGGCGGTCATGACCTGGGATGACCTACTGGCCCATTGCCTGGCCAAGCCCGGTGCCTGGCAGGACGAGCCATGGGAAGGCGATGTGGTGGTGAAGGTCGGGCCCAAGATCTTCGCGTTCCTGGGCGCTGGATCCGCCGCCACGATCGGCCTCAAGTGTGGCCCTACCCGGGAATCGGCGGATGAATGGCTGCTGCGCTACCCGCATGACGCGTCCGTGATGGCCTACATCGGCCGCTCGGGCTGGAACAGCCTGCGGATCGGCGGCGCGATCCCCGACGATGAGCTGCTCGAAGCCGTCGACGCCTCCTATCAGGCGGTGGTCGGCAAGCTGCCGAAAAAGAACCGCCCGGCGGCCGCTGACCCGGGCTGAGGCAGCGAACCCGGCTGATCAACGCCCGGGCAAAGGCGCTGGTGCGTAAACCGCGATCCGCCGCGCCCACACCATGCGGGTGGTCGCCGGCTCCGGCTGGTCCGCGAGTTATGTCGAAGCCGGGCGCCGGGCTCCGTCCCAGCGGGTGACAGAGCTGTTCCGCGATGCGAACGCGGAGCGGCGCACAACGACCGGTAGGAGGCCGGGATGCGGAAGGTGATCGCGAACGAGTGGATGACGCTGGACGGGGTGGTGCAGGCTCCCAGCTACGCTGATGAGGACGTGAGCGGTGGTTTCGCGCACGGTGGCTGGCATGCCCGCTACTTCGATGACCTGTCGATGAACTGGGTGACCGAGAACGTCCGCGGCGCGGGCGGCTACCTGCTGGGGCGCGGCACGTACGAGCTCTTCGCGGCCCACTGGCCGAACGCGCCGGCCGAGCAGCAGGTGCTGGGCGAGCCGCTGAACGCGTTGCCGAAGTACGTCGCCTCGACGACCCTCGACGAGCCGCTCGGCTGGCAGAATTCCAGGCTGCTGCGAGGCGACATCGGCGCGGCCGTGCGCGCGCTGAAGGCGGAGGAGGGCAAGGACCTCCATGTCATCGGCAGCCCCGGGCTCGTCCAGACCCTGATGGTCTTGGGCCTGGTGGACGAGCTCCAGCTGATGATCGACCCGGTGTTGGCGGGCGGCGGCAAGCGCCTGTTCGGGGACGACGGCGCGCTTCGGCCGCTGCGGTTGGCTCGCAGCCAGGTGACCAGCACGGGCGCGATCATCGCGACCTACGCTGCCGCCGGCGGCTGAGCCGGCGGTCGCCGGCGGAGCATTCCGGGGCTTGGAGCAGGCGGCGCTTTCTGTTGCATCGGCTGCAGCGTGCCCACAGCAGGCCGGCCCCGCCGCGCGCGTTCAGCCGGCCGGGCCGGCCGCCGCGTGCGTTCAGCCCTCCTGGCTGGCGGGGACCAGGACGAAGTCGCTGGCCAGCGACCACCACCGGCCGGTGATACCGGGAGGCCGCTCCGGGTCGTCGGCGGAGCGGGCGGTGAGTTCCCGCAGCAGCGACGGCTTGACCGCGAACACAGCGTCGCTGTCGATGTGCTTGCTGTCCCGGTCGAACACGTGCGTGGTGACCGGCTGGTGGCCGGGCGCGCGCACGATCACGTGGATGTGCGCGGGCCGCCACGGATGCCGCCCGGTCGCGGACAGCATGTGGCCGACCGGCCCGTCATGCGGGATGGGGTAGGGGGTGGGCCGCACCGTGATGAACCCGTACGACCCGTCCTCGCGCGCGGTGAACCGGCCGCGCAGGTGGGATTCCGGTGCCTCCGGGTCCTGGACGGCGTACAGCTCGTTGTCACCGTTCTGCCAGACGTCGAGCTCCGCCCCGGGCAGCGGCCGGCCGTCCAGCGAGCGGACGGTACCGTGCACCCACAACTGCTCGCCCGCCGGCATCTCGTCGATCCGCTCGCCGTATCCGCGCCGCGGCGCGCCGGGGACGTAGAACGGGCCCTGCACCGTCGACTCGGTGGCGGCACCGGCCGGCCAGCCGTCCTCCCCCGGGCCGCCCCCGCTGGCTGGAGCGCGGTTGGCCAGGGCGTCCACGAGCATCGACACGCCGAGCGCGTCGGACCACAGGATCCACTCCTGGCGCTTGCCGCTGGTGATGTGGCCGGTGGCGGTCAGCACGCGGATGGCCGCGTGCCACTCCTCCTCGGTCAGCGCGACGTCCTTGACGAACGCGTGCAGATGTGTGGTGAGCGAGCGCATCACCGTGCCGAGGCGCTCGTCCGGGGACCGCGCGAAGCTGGCCAGCACGGCAGCGGTGATGTCGTCGGGCGTGGTCCGCTCGGTCATGCCTGGGTCCCTTCCGTGGTGGCGGGCCGGCCGCGGGCCCAGCGGCGCAGCGAGTCGAACTCCGGGTCCGCGAGGAACTCCGCCGGCGGATGCTGCATCCAGGCATCGATGATCACCACTGCAGGCCTCCAGGCCGCTTCGGCGCACAGCAACACGCTCCGCGCAGGGTGCCGTTCTTTTCTGCCAAACGGAAGCACATGGCTGGCCACACCCGCCAGTGCCCGGGACCCGTGATAGCCGTAACGTGACGCTCACCGGCCCTGGGTCAATCCTGGCGGTGAACGGGCCGGCGGCGGCGGGGCAGGCGGAAGGAGCCGGGCACCGGTGATCCGGGTGTTGAGCTGGAACCTGTGGTGGCGTCATGGGCCGTGGCAACGGCGGCGGCAGGCGATCGAGGCGACCCTGGCCGAGGTCCGGCCCGACGTGTGCGGCCTCCAGGAGGTGTGGGGCGGCCCCCGGGAGAACCTGGCGGCCGGCCTGGCCGAGCGGCTGGGCATGCACTGGTGCTGGGCCGATGCCCACAAAACGCGCGGCAGCGATGGCGAGGACCTGTCGATCGGCAACGCGATCCTCAGCCGCTGGCCGATCACCGCGCAGGCGCAGACGCCGCTGCCGGCCGACGGGCTCGCGGACGAGCGCCGGGTCGCGGCCCACGCCTTGATCGACGCGCCCGGCGGCGCGCTCCCCATGTTCACCACGCACCTGACCTACGGGCTGGGACGCTCGCAGGTGCGCACCGCGCAGGCCCGCGCGCTGGCCGGGTTCGTGGCCGGGCACACCGGGGCGGGCGGTTACCCGCCGGTGGTCACCGGCGACCTGAACGCCGAGCCGGGCTCGGACGAGCTGCGGCTGCTGGGCGGCGTGCTCACCGCCCCGGCGGTCGACGGGCTGGTGCTGGTCGACGCGTGGCGCTACGCCGCCCCCGGCGACCCCGGTTTCACCTGGGACCACCGCAACGGTTACCAGTCCCACAGCGTGATCCCCGATTCGCGGATCGACTACATCCTGGTCGGCCTGCCCCGGCAGGACCGCGGCAAGGTCCGGTCCGCCAGCCTGGCCGGTACCGCACCGGTGGACAGCGTCTGGCCATCTGACCATTTCGCGGTCGTCGCGGAACTCCAGCCGTAGCCGCGCGGCGCCGGGGCCCGGACGATAGCACGCGCGATACGGACCGCGGCACCGCGGCCGGGGCATCCGGCGAGGTCATCACCCGCCACGGGTGATCGCGCCGTTGCCGGAAAATGCGGCGAAAAGACCGGGCGGATCCGTTTTGCCGTGGCCCGGCGGCAGGACGGCCGCTAGGCCGGGCCCTTTCCCGCAGCGGACGGGCCCTTTCCCGCGGCGGATCAGCGGAATCACCCACGAAGGGGTGACGACACCCGCCGGCGACTCGAGCAGGTTTGGGGTGTCCAGGGGATCTCGTGAATCCGGTTAAGGAGTGCGCCATGCAGCCCCCGTCAACGACACCTACTATGGGCGAGGCCAGAAGCCCGGCACAGGGCCGTGGCTACGGCCTGGTCCTGTTCGCGTCGATCCTGCTGCTCGTGATCGGTTGCTTCAACCTGATCTACGGCATCGCCGCGATCACCAAGTCCCACGTGTTCGTCGCCAGCGCCCACTATGTATTCGGCGACCTGCGCTCCTGGGGCTGGATTACGCTCATTCTCGGCGTGCTGCAACTGCTGGCCGCGGCGGGGGTGCTCGCGGGCAGCCAGGCAGCCCGCTGGTTCGCGGTGGCCGTGATCGCGCTCAACACGATCGACCAGATGTTCTTCATCCCCGCCTACCCATTCTGGTCCCTGCTGATCATCGCCATGGACGTGATCGCGCTGTACGGGCTGTGCGCCTACGGCAGCCGCGCCAACCTTGAAGCCGCCTGAAAACCGGCAGGCTATGTGGTAAGGATCCTTTCAGGAAAAAATCAGGTAACGCCCAGCGCTTCTCAAGCAGGCGGTCAGCTTCACCGGGTGACATGTGGGTGGTTCCTCCCGGGGACGGAGCCCCGGCCAAAGCCGGGAGGAGCCACAGAGCCACCCCGCCGGCCAGACTCCTACGCTGCGCCGGCGGGGTGCCTCAACATTTCTGGGGCAGCGCCGATCCGGGCGGCTTGAGGCCCGGGCAGCGCGGCGGTTAACCGGCGCCCGGCGATGCTTGCGACAAGCGCTGCCAGAGTTGCCGGAGCAGCCGCCGGTCGGCGGGTGAGGTTACCGCGAGGAAGCTCCGCTGCAGCACCCTGCTGTGGGTGCGCCGTGCAGCCTGCAACGCCTCGTCGCCCTTCTCGGTGAGGGCGGTGAACCACTTGCGGCGGTCGGCCGGGTCGACGGAACGCTTGACCAAGCCGTCCCGCTCCAGGCGGGTGACCAGGTGGGTGGTGCCGGCCGGGCTGAGCATGGCCCGGTGCGCCAGCGCCGACATGCCTAGTTGCTTCCCGGCTGCGTTGGACAGCGTGCTGAGCACGTCGTACTCGGTCACCGCCAGCCCGTGCTCCCGGCGCAGCTCGGCGTCCAGGTCCTGCAACACCGTGCGGTGCAGCATCAGCAGCGCGGTCCAGGACGCCCATTCGCCGGGCTCCAAGAAGTCGTTTTGGCCAGCGCTTGACCCCTCCATGACCCCATTATATTTCTTTCGGTAGGAAAGTGCGTGGCGTGGGCTGCGCAGATTGCGGCGCCGGCGACTGTTCAGGTAATGCGGTGACGAACTAATCGTTGCGTTAGGGGGCTAGTTACGCCCCGTTTAACGGGGATTGCTTGGCTCCTCCTCGGCTTGGCCCACCCGGCAGATCCGGCTGGGCCTTTGGCGATCGCGGCGGCAGGCCTAGGAGGAACAATGCGTTTCCCGTTGCATTCTGAACGCTTCTCATCCCGCCCCTCTGGCCGCCGCCGGGCGCGGCTTGCCGTGGTGGCGTGCCTGTCGCTGGCCGGGGCCGCCCTCGGTGCCGGGGCTACGTCCGCGGCGGCGCAGCCGTCCGCCGCGGCGGTGCCGCACCTCAATCACGTGTTCGTCATCGTGGAGGAGAACAACGGCTTCCACGACATAATCGGCAACCCGGCCGCCCCCAACTTCAACTCCCTTGCCCAGAAGTTCGGGCTCGCCACCGGCTACTTCGGGGTCAGCCACCCCAGCGAGCCCAACTATGTGGGCTTCCTCGGCGGCAACACCCATCGGGTGAACAGCGACGACGCGTACTGGACGCACGAGGTCCGCGGGCCGAGCCTGATCAGCCAGCTCGACCACGCCGGGATCAGCTGGAAGGCCTACCTGCAGGGCTCGCCGCACCCCGGTTACCAGGGGATCTGCTACCCCGCCAAGTGCAACGGGGCACCGGACAGCGACCCGCTGTTCGTCTCCAAACACGACGGCATCCAGAACTACCTCAGCTCGCTGAACCCGCGCGACTGGTCGCGCCAGGTGCCGCTTGGTGCGCTGCCGGGCGACCTGGCCAGCGGCAACGTGCCGCGGTTCAACTACGTGATCCCCGACGAATGCCACGACATGCACGGTGACCCGCCGTACTGCCTCGACGGCGGCGAGATCGGCGACCCGCAGAACCAGCACCTGGTCGCCCTGGGCGACTCGGTCCTGGGTCATCTCGTCAGCGAGATCACCAACGCGTCGTTCTGGGCGCACGGCAACAACGCGATCGTCGTCACCTACGACGAGGGCGACAACAACGCCGGCTGCTGCGACGCGACCCCGGGCGGCGGCCGGGTCGCCACGATCGTGATCACCAGCCACGGCCC
>Ga0126380_10000111_pt1 | contig 20254 bp, 32 predicted proteins | sample PanSoiMetPlot_26_FD_92544 | JGI IMG/M metagenome (GOLD analysis project Ga0126380, IMG submission 92544) | Tropical forest soil microbial communities from Panama - MetaG Plot_26 | ecosystem: Environmental > Terrestrial > Soil > Tropical forest > Bulk soil | place: Panama | collected 2016-02-17
ACTGCCATAACCTATTCGCTTGAAGGGGTAGTGGAGGACACCCTATGTCCGCTTTGGGTCATAAGCAGACATACGCGAGGCAAAAACCGATGTCCGCTTTACCCCAAAAGCAGATATGTGCATTGCACTACACGATGTCTGCTTTGGGCCAAAAGCGGACATGGCATTTTTATTCGATCACGTCGTTGGCTTGCGCAAGCAGCGCTGTTGGGACCGTTATGCCGAGCGCCTTAGCCGCCTTGAGATTGATCACCAGCTCGTACTTGGTTGGCGCCTGCACGGGAAGATCGGCGGGCTTCTCACCTTTGAGGATGCGATCGACGTAACCCGCTGAGCGGCGGTGTTGGTCGATAAAATCAACGCCATAGGAGATCAGAGCACCGCCGGTGATATAAAATCGGTTGGGAACGACCGCCGGAAGTTTGTGCTTGGCCGCGAGCATATTGATCAATTCGCGATGAGAAATTGTCAATGCGCTCCCCGTTACAATCAAACCGCCATTTGGCTGGCTTGCGAACGCGGCGATAGCGCGTTCAGTCTCGGACGTGTTGCTCACATTGATTGGTCTCACGTCCACCCCGAGTGATGGCGCTACGGATTGGATCACGGCGAACTGGCCTATCGCTGAGGCTACGGTAGGGTCCCAAAGGACGGCCACCCGCGTTACGTTGGGTGCTATTTGCTTGAGGAGCTCCAGCCACTTACCGCTCAAGCTGTTATCGAACTGCATGAAACCCGACGCGTTTCCGCCCGGTCGCGACAGACTTTCGACGTAGCCAGAGCCGACCGGGTCAGCGACGATAGCGAAGACGATCGGCACCGTGCGGGTTTCCTGAAGCAGAAGCTGTGTGGCACTGCCGCCAGAAACCAGAATGACGTCCGGCGAAAGCGCGACCAGTTCCGTCGCATATTTGCGGATTTGAACGGAATCCCCCGCTCCGAAACGCACATCGATCTGCACATTGCGGCCGTCGATCCAGCCCAGTTGCTGTAACCCTTGCCGGAACGCCTGAGACAGTGCCCTCGAGTACGCATCGTCGGCGGCGCCTACAAGCCAGCCGATCCGGCGGACACGATCGGACTGCTGCGCCCGCGCGGCGAACGGCCAAGCGGCCGCCACACCGCCGAGAAGGGTGATGACTTCGCGTCGTCGCATTGCCACCCCCGAGGCTGAGGAACGAGCCATCGTAACGATAAAATCGAGCGCTCAGGAAGGGGTGATGATGTCTGCTTTGGGTCAAAAGCAGACATGTGCAGTGCACTCGCCTGTGTCCGCTTTACCCCCGAACGCGACATCAAATGCGACATACGGAATGTCCGCTTTGGGCCAAAAAAGCAGACATTCATTTGTGCGGGCCCCTGGCTTAGTCGAGTACTTGAATTTCCCCGCGTCTAACGTGGTCGGTTACGTCGTACTCGATTGCAACGGTGTTCCTGGCGCCAATTGCTTTCGTCTGTCCGACCGATAGTTCCAACGTGTAATCCGATTTGGTCCGACTGATTCCACCAAAAGCCTCCGTTTGTTTGCGTTTACCCGAATAAGTACCTGGCGAAACCAAAATTTCGGGATCGTCGTCCAGCCGAAAAGGCTTAGCTACGATCATTTGCACTGACTCAAGTTTCACTTTCTGACTCATGATGTAGGGCCAATAGCGGACATAGCGCCGGCTATTCGATCACTTCATCGGCACGGTTTTGGACCGATTGCGGCACAGTAATGCCAAGCGCCTTGGCGGTCTTGAGGTTGATAAACAACTCGACTTTCGTGACCTGCTGGACGGGCAGATCAGCAGGCTTGTCACCCCTGAGTATTCGTCCGGCATAAACGCCAGCTTGACGGTGCGACTCCACAAAACTGCCTCCATAGCTCATCAGACCACCGGCAGTAGTGAAATTCCGGGACTGGTGGATCGCAGGCACCGCGTGGCGAACGGTTAGTGCAGCGAGTTGTTCACCGTGCGTAGCGAACATGGTATCGGAGGCGAACACGAGTCCGGCCGCACTTAGCTCCGGCAAAGTCGCAAACACGGTATCGAAATCTCGTTCATTACTGGCCTGCAGGAAGTGGAGCTGTATCCCCCGGTCGCGGGCCGTATCCTGAAGCTTCCTCGATTGTGACGCGGCCGTTGGACTGGTCGGGTTGACTAGAGCGGCGATTAGACCGGCTGTGGGAATCATCTCGTACAGAAATTCCAGCCGCTTCGGGGTGACTTCCACGCTCAAGCTCGTCACGCCGGTGAGATTACCTCCTGGGTGGCTCAGGCTGGCGACCAGTCCAATGGCGATTGGGTCGGCGCCCATCTCGAAGACAATTGGGATAGTTGTGGTCGCCGACTTCGCTGCGAGCGCCGCGGGAGCGCCTCCCGGTGCTACAATCACCGTTACATGACGACCTACCAGTTCTGTTGCCAGCGCAGCCAACCTACTGTGTTGACCTTGTGCCCAGCGATATTCGATTGAGACATTTCGGCCCTCGGCATATCCGGTATCGGCAAGACCTTGCCGGAAGGCCCTTAGACGGCTGGCAAAGGCGGCAGGCGATTCAGCGCCAAGATATCCGATTTCCGGGATCGGCTTCTGCTGTGCCCACGCCGCAAGCGGCCAAGTTGCGGCTGATCCAGCAATTGCTTTGATGAAATCTCGCCGGCGCACGTAACCCTCCACAGTGAGGTTAAGGGCGACGCCAGTTTTCAAAGCCTATCAGATTGGAGCGGTGATGTCCGCTTTGGGTTGTAAGTGCACATTTCGCAGTGCAATCGCCATGTCCGCTTTCCCTGCGAAGGCGGACATTTGCAGTGCAAAACGGCATGTCCGCTTTGGGCCAAAAGCGGACATCGGCCATCTCATTCGATCACCTCGTCGGCAAGCGCAACTACCGTGATCGGCACGGTGAGATTCATTGCTTTGGCGGTTTTCAGGTTGAGCACGAACAGGTAGCGCGTCGGCTGTTCGACTGGCAGCTCGGCTGGTTTTGCACCCTTGAAAATGCGGTCGGCCAACGCCGCAGCACGATCAAAGGATTCGCGCTGGTCAGCCCCGTAAGACATCAAGCCGCCATCGCGAGTGATGTAGTCTTGTTCATAGATCGCCGGCAGCCGGTGCTCGGCGGCGTAATCAATTACCCGCTTACGATTGAGGAAAGTTAGTGAATCCGAGACCATCAGGATGGCCTCGGGTGGCTCACGGTCCATCGCTGCGAAGGCGTCGTCGAAATCGTTGGGCTCACGCACGCCGAGTGCTTGCACCATGACCCCGATCTCGTGCGCGGCTTTTGCCGATGCCTCATAGCGCAGCGACATGCCGAGGTCGTCCTTGTTCCACAGCATGGCCACCCGGTGAAGCTGCGGCAACATTGCCTTTAGCAATCCAAGACGCTTAGTGGAGAGCGTCGCGGCGTCGTCGGCTATTCCAGTTATGTTGCCGCCCGGCCGCGCGAGGCTCTCGACAAGCCCGGTCGCGACCGGATCACCCGATCCGGTCGCGATTATGGTCGGAACACCCGATGCCTTAGCGGCCACCGCAGCCGGGTATCCGATCGTCACGACCACATCGACATTGGCGGCTTTCAATTCCTGCATCAGTTGCGGCAATTGGCCCAATTTTCCAGCTGCGCCGCGGGCCTCATAAGCGAGGTTTTGCTCAAGCGTATAACCGCGCTTCGTCAGGCCGGCGATGAGCACCGCTCCAAAGCCGGCGGTTGCTGGGATCGGTGGCCCGACAGTGAGCGTACCTAGGTGATAAATCTTGGGGGTCTCGGCGAGAGCTCCGCGCGTTACAGTAATTGCCATACTGCCGAGAAGAGCGATGAATTCACGCCGGTGCATGTTCGCCTCCTACGTTCATGGCCCCGCTTTTGATTGATTAGTGCGGTCAAGCTTTTTGCTTTCGACCTCCAGAGGTCGAATAAAGACTGCGTAAATTCAGATTGCGACCACCACGGCGCCGACCAAACGTAATGTTGGCTTTTGGGTCAAAAGCAGACATCCGTTTTGGGTCAAAAGCAGACATTTGCAGTGCAAAATGGCATGTCCGCTTTACCCCCGAGAGCGGACATTCGGCGGCGCTCAGCCCCTTACGCCGGACGCCAACACCTGCGTCTCGAAACCGGTTTCGGCGGGGCTCTTAGTCAGGAATTCAGCGACGGTTTATGGCCGAACAATCCATCAAACTTGCTCGGCAGCTCTTGGCCAATGCCGAGGAGGGTTTGCCGATCGGATGGACTCAAAAACAACTTGGGCGCCAGCGCATTTATCAATCGAGCCTGCTCGTTGAGAATCTTGAACCACGGATTCGGCAATTGCCGGGTGATTCCGTCATGGTCTCCCCTGCTGATGACCGGCTCGAATCCCGGAGCCGACATCACATGAACCGCCCGCTTATGCCATGCCCAAGCCGTGGCAAATACCGAGAGAATGTAACTGTCAATCGAGCTGATATGCTTTGCCGAAAAATTTCTGATGATATGCTCCGCACAAACTTGGGCATCGTTGCTCAGATGCTCAGGAACGAACGGCTGGCCTGCAGGAGTGAAGACCTCGATCGCCCTCTTCGCGTGGCGCGAGCCTTCGAGCTTTTTTTCTCTCGCTGATTTCCTTGGTCTTCCTCGCGGCATCTCTCATTCCTTTCCGTTACCCCGAAATCTCACCGTGAACGTCATATTTCGTGCAAAAGTCCCCCGCCGGTCTTTGAACCGCACGCCCTAAAACATTTTCACGCCGCCCCCCACCTCAGAGAAATCTTCGCACCAACCATCCTCACCAACTACGGCATGAATGCCGCGTTCTATCTTTTGCTTTGTATTGTTGTGACAATCAATGCAGAGAGACTGAAGCGAGCCGTTAAACTTTTTTAAATCTCCGTTGTGCGGCTCAATGTGATCTGCAACCGTCGCTTCTCTGATCCTGCCAGCAGCAAAGCACATGGCACATAGAGGATCGGTTCGTAATTGTTGTAAGCGCCGTGGTCATTTCATTGACAACGAAATACTCAACCGCAGAACGAACTTACTCTGTACCCCTTGAATGCTTCGATGATCTTGTCGTGGACCTTCAGAGGCTGAATGCTTTGGACGCGTCGTTTAAGAGCTTCTAACAAACCAACCAGCGAGGACGAGCGCGTATGACATGCAGTATTGACCACGATGCAGAGAACGCAATCCCGATGTTCCTATGCGTTGCGTGCAATCGCGAAGTCAACATCAGCAAAAAGGATAGTCAAGCATTCGGTATGGCGAGCGCCATCTGCGGAGCGGTCGACCGATTCCGGGCAGTGGAAGCGCCAATTCAGGTTCAATAGTTTCGTGCCGGAGGGAAAAGGCCGCTTTCGCGGAATAGAGCAGACATGGCAGTTGCGCTGCGAATGTCCGCTAATGACCACGAAAGCTGACAAAGCAAGGCCAAAGTATACGGCTAGACAGCCGCGTTTCGACTACGTTGATTGGGCATTTTCTTTGCGTCCATGTCCTGCTCGAACTGTCTTGCAAGCCTGAGAAAACCCCTAACCAAATATTGGTACTCAGCCCTCAGTTCGGCATTGTCTACGGCTTTCGCTTTCTCGCGAAGCACCTCGGCCAATTTTCTACACTCGACGCTGGGTTTCATGCCTAAACCAACAGAGCAATGAATGCGACGGTTGCTCCCTATGTCGGGTAGCGACCATGAATTTAATCTGGAACCAATTGCAGGGATCGTCATGACACCGCGTTGGCGTGCCGCTGCGCTGGGTCAAACGTTCGCTCGCTGTCACCAATAATCAGCTGCAGCTGTTCCTCGAAGGTGAACGCCAACAAATCCAAACCGGACGTTTCCCGGCATGATGACCTTACTGCGCCGACTTTTCAGGTCTAAGGTAATCATCGATCGACCCCGCTGGCCGAGGGAAACTCGAGGACGGCATGACCAAGAAGCTTTCGAAACGTGATGTGCTCAGGGGCGCGGGGGTGCTTGGCTTTAGCGCCTTTGCCATCCGGGTCGCTGCGGCGCCTGCGGCGGAAGCTGTTACATCGACCTTGATCGCCGGGGCAAAAAAGGAGGGCAGGGTTTCCTTTTATACAGCGATGGACTTGGAGTTCGCTGAACGCCTTGGCAAGGCCTTTGAGGCAAAGTATCCCGGCATTGCCGTGCGCGTGGAGCGATCCGGCGCCGAGCGGGTGTTTACTCGCATCGCTCAGGAATATTCCTCCAACATCCGGGCCGTCGACGTCGTCAACACCTCCGACCAGGCCCATTGCATCATTTGGAACCGCAATGACTGGCTTGCGCCGTACCTGCCGGAAGAGGTCGTGAAGCACTACGACAGGCGGTACTACGACCCCGACGGGCTGCATGTAACGACGCGTATTCTGATCTCTCCGCTCGCCTACAACACCAATCTTGTGAAGAAGGACGATGCGCCGAAAGGCTTCAAAGACCTGCTCGATCCGAAGTGGACGGGCAAGTTGGTCAAAGCGCACCCGGCATATAGTGGCACGATCATGAATGCGACGTTCGAGATCGCGCGCGATCTCGGCTGGGACTATTTCGTGAAACTGGCGGCACAGAACGTCATGCAGGTCCAGTCGGCCACCGATACGCCGAAGCGAATTTCGATCGGTGAACGCGCGGTCATGGTGGACGGTGCGGGCTACCTTGTCATTCGCTACAAGGAGGCGGGGCAACCGATTGACATAATTTATCCCGAGGAGGGTACCCCGCTCGCCACCGGCCCAAGCGGGGTCTTCAGGGCCGCCCCCAATCCGAACGCCGCCCGACTGTTTCAGAACTGGATGCATTCGCGTGATGCCCAGCAGATACTCGTGGACTATGCCCGCCAGTATTCGCCACATTCCCAGACCGTGGAGAAGCCTGGCGTCCGCAGGCTCGCAGATATCAAGCTGATGAGCGAGGATCCGGAAGGTGTGCTTTCGCAGGCGGAGGCGGTCAAGAAGCGGTACGCGGAGATTTTCAAGGTATGATGACAAACTGTTCGCTCGCGCAGGCGAGGTGAACAAATGGGCGCGCCGCCATCGTCGCCACCGGTCCCCGGCGGACATGGCATGCGTGCAGCCGCACGTCCGTTCGCGGGAGCAAAAGCCGATCCACTTTGACCTTGCCTAGTGCGCGGCAGTGACTCTTGTTTCATTAAGCCAGGAAGCGCTGCACTTATCGAAAACTCTGTCACCACCCATATCGATAAGGCCGATATCGGTGATAATAGCGACGCTGATGATGATACCGGTAGGGCTGGTACGCATATCCGCCGTAACCCACAGGAGGGTAGGTGCCGCTCACCGGTTTGCCGTAACTGTCGCCGTACCAAGGTGCGTTGGGGCCGAAGTTCGGAAGGCTTTGCGCGAACGAGATAGCCGTTGCGCTCAAGAGCACCGCCAATGTCAAAACGAATGTCTTCATGGTCCAATTCTCCGATGTCGATTAATCGGAGAACCGGGAAAACCGCGATTGTGTTCCTAAGGTTTGCCGAGTTCTCCCGTACGAACGGGCCTTGAGGGCATCGCGTTCGGGTCAGTTCGACATATCGGGGCGCGGCGATCGAAAACGCTCCACCGGGCTAAGCGGACATTGTTCAATGGGTTTCGGCTGGATAAAGGAAATCAGTTGATGCCGCAGAATGTCCGCTAGCGATCCGAGCCGGATCTATACGCGAGCTCCCCTTCCAGCATGCCCACAAAAAGAGGTAGAATGATACGGGTCGAACCTTGGGAGCTGGGGATGAGACGGCGCGAGTTCATCAAGTTGTTTGTTGGAGCGGCCGCGGGGTGGCCGCTTGCCGCACACGCGCAGCAACCGACTGGAGCGCGGCGTATCGGTGCGCTTATGAACATCGCTGAAAGCGATCCGCAATCGCTGATCTGGGCCTCGGCTTTCGAACGTGGCTTGCGGGAACGAGGCTGGAAACTCGGAAACGACTTGCAGATCGAATATCGCTGGGCCAACGACGAAAATCTTTACAGGAGATTTGCGCACGAACTGGTTGCACTTACTCCCGACCTTGTTCTGGCTGTCAGTGGATCAAGCGCCACCGCATCGAAGGAGGTGACCAACGCCATTCCCGTCGTTTTCATGGGAACCAGCGACTCGGTCAATCGTAGATTGATCGCCACCATGGAAAAACCCGGCGGCAACTTCACGGGCTTTATCGAGTTCGAATCCAGCATAGGTGGAAAGTGGCTGGAGTTACTCAAACAAACGGCACCTAGCGTGACGCGAGTGGCGGTTCTCAGGCATCCTACGCGGTTGGCCTGGAGGAATCTGCTGGCCGCGATTGAGGCGGCAGCGCCTTCGCTCAATGTAGAGGTGACCGCGATCGATGCACGCGGCGCCATCGAGATGGAGCGCCTAATAACTGAATTTGCAGCCAGTTCGAATGGCGGTCTGATCGTAACGCCGAGCGCTTTTTCGGCGATCTTTCGGGAGCGGATCATCGCACTTGCCACTCGGCTTAAACTACCTGCGATCTACTTCAGCCGATACTTCGTGGTTGACGGTGGTTTGATCTCCTATGGCCCCCGATACGATCGACCAGTTTCGTCGCGCGGCGGGCTACGTTTATCGCATCCTCAAGGGCGAAAAGCCTGCCGATATGCCGGTTCAAGCACCGGCCAAATTTGAACTCGTAGTCAATATCAGAGCCGCCCAGGGGATCGACCTTACCATTCCCGGGCGCCTTCTCGATCTCGCCGACCACGTGATCAGATGATACGAAACGTCCGCCAACATTCGCTTTGCCAGTAGCGGATATTTCGTAAGATGCGAATATAATGTCCACCTCTGGCCGTCATGTCATGTACCAAACAAGGGAATGTCCGACCGGTCTACCCTAATTGCCCTTAACCCCCGCCGCCTTGATAACTGTGTCCCATCGTTTCACTTCGGCGGCGAGATGCGATTTCAGCGCATCGGGCGTTGCCAGAGCCGAAGCAACGGGTTCCGTGCCGAGGCCTGCAAACCGTTCAATCACCTTAGAATCTTTGATCGCAGCCTGGAGTGCGGTGACGAGCTTGGCTGAAACATCTTTCGGTAAACCCTTTGGCGCCCACATGGCGTGCCACGCCGACACCTCAAAGCCCGGGATCGCGCCGCTGTCGAGAGTCGGCAGGTCTGGAACCGACGAGACTGAACCTCGTCGTGACCGCGTAACCTTTGATCTTGCCTTCTTTGATCTGGTTGGTGGTGTTGGTCGTCTGGTCGCACATGAAATCGAATTGACCGCTTATCAAATCGTTCATGGCTGGACCGGTGCCGCGGTAAGTAACTCCCTGCATCTGCGCTCGAATTTCTTTCATAAAGATCAATGCGCACAAGTGCGAGGCCGAGCCCACACCTGCGTGACCATAGGTGACCTTGCCACCTTCTGACCGTATCCAATCCAGAAGCTCCGTTACATTCTTGGCGGGAACGCCGGTCTTGGATACCAACGTCATCGGCACGTCGGTGATGCGGCCAAGATGATCGAAGTCGTTCACGACGTCGTACTTGAGGCCCTCATAGAGAGCAGGAGCCGTAGCCTGTGCAATGTGCCAGACAGCGATTGTGTAGCCATCGGGAGCTGCCTTGGCGACGCGGGACATGCCGATCGTACCCCCAGCACCGCCGATGTTTTCGATGATCACGGTCTGACCGAGTGTCCTGCTCATAGATTCGGCGACGAGACGGGCAACCGTATCCGTAGGGCCTCCCGCTGCCGCGGGGACGATGAGCGTGACTGACCTCGCCGGAAATGCAGTTTGCGCTGCCGCTATCTTTGATGTCTCCGCAGTTATGAGGGCGAGCGCGCCGAGCAACAGTGCGTGAGGAAACAAACCCATGGCCAAACTCTCCAAGTTCGCAGCGGTGCGGCCTTTTTGTCGGACGCTGACTCTTTTTTAAAGCGGCTCGACTCCGGCCGCAATTTGGTCGTCTGCGCGGTTAGTAATCGAATAGCGTCGGCATATTACGAGTGGGCTCTCGGGCCCTCAGCGGACATTTCGTCGCGCCGCCAAGTATCTGCTCTGGGGGGGAATGCAGATCGCGCAAATCGCGACATCATCGTCAAGCAGCATGCGGGTTCGATTGAGGTCGATACACTGCCAGGCGAGTTCACCGAATTCAGGATTGTTTTGACGCGTACTGCGGCGTCTCTGTGAAGATCAGGACGGCGGAAGCCTTCAATCACGAACGGAGCAATCGCCGCTAGCGTGCGCTTTGGGCACCTAGACAGCATGAATTATCGATCAAAGCCGACTTGATCGCTCTTGAGTCGCGGTATGTCGGCCTTCTCGCGCATCATAAGCTCAAAGCAGCCGACGAAGACGGCCGCCAAGGGTAGCAAATACATCCAGAGCTCGGTCGTCAGGTAGAGACGCCCGAACGGGTCCAGATGTTGCGAACGGTGGATCATGAACTCGATCGAATAACCGATGGTGGCTAGCCAAAGCAACCACCGGGTATACCGGAAAAATAGCCAAAGGTGCTTTGCCGACATCATAGCCTCGCTTAACGCAGTATCGATCGTAGCGAATTTGCCGACGCCGGCAAGCGCGTTTGTGCGCGGGAGAAGGAATTTATCATTTGGTGTTGCGACACAGGCTGCTGCGATCAACAGACCGGCCTGCTTTGGTCGGCGCGGTACCCCGGCTGCCAAAATCCAAATGGAACTCGGCTTCGACGATACGTCACATGATAATGCGAGGGGCATCGGACCTTGCTATTGTCCTGAAAGACCTCTTTGCAACTTGGCAAATCCAGCTGACGGTCTCGGGAGACTGCTTGATGACAATAAGGTGGCTATTCATTTTCTTGGTGACCTCGGGCACGGTCTGCACAGCGTCAGCTCAGGTAGCGGACATTGCTGGCGTCCTGCCCGGTTATCGATGGGTCTGTGAACTCACCGATGAGATTTCCGGAGATTTGAAATTCACAACCACGGTCTTTGTGCTCGATGTGACCGAGCAGGAGATCAACGCGCGCGTATCGACGCGTGGATCCAGCGCGCGTCAGATTGTGTATGATCGAAACTGGAACCGAATCGATTACAGTGTTTGGAAGTACAGACCGTCCGACGGCGCCGGCATTAAAAAGCCTCTTCAAGTTGGCAAGGAGTGGCGGTTTGAGAGCAAGGCCACACACTTTCAGAATGGCACCGCATTGACCATCACGGGGGAATCCAAGGTGGTGGGCGAGGAGAAGATAACTACCGGTGCCGGCACATTTGACACGTTCAAGATTGAGACGAAAATGCGCCAGGTCAATTCAAACGATCAGACCAAGGCGTCAACGATTAATGCCGTTCTTTGGTATGCGCCGACCGTCAATCGCTGGGTGCGCAGGACCTACAAGCTCCAGATCGAAGGGCGGTTGCGGGATTCGAATACAGAGGAACTGACCGATTATTCCCGAAAACCGTAGCGCCGGATGACATGGAGCCGGCGCCATTTCCAGGCTTGGAAATTGGGCGCCCGTCGTCCGGCCATCTTTCGCTCCCCGACACATTTGCTTACCCAGACGAGTAGCCAAAAAGTGGCGGATTGGTTGCATGTTAAGACGTCTCATCGCCATCAACTTTCTGTTCTTTTTGCATTGGTCCTGCGCGGCCCAGACGATCGATCCTGGAGCTATCCGAGTTGGCGATCGCTGGTCGTACGATATCAAGGACGCATTAACCGGTGATCTCAGACATGCGATCACGGTCGTCGTGGTAGAGGCGAACGATAAGGAGATCACGACGCGCGTCTCTTATCAGGGCAAAGATCGACCTCAGACGGCGGTCTACGACGCTGATTGGGGCCGAATTGACGACGGCCTCTGGAAGCTTCGTCCTAGCGGGATTGGAATAAAGAAACCGCTGCAAATCGGCAAGGAATGGAAATCTGATGCCAACGGCCTGAATTTGCAGTCGGGCGTCGCTTTCCATGTGTCCGGAGCTGCAAAAGTCGTGGGACAGGAACAGGTCGCAACGTCGGCTGGGAGATTCGATGCGTTCCGGATCGATATGACCGTGCGATTGGTCAACACACGGGATCAAAGCAGATCTCAAACCTGGACCTTCGTGGTCTGGTATGCACCCGCAATCAATCGCTGGGTAAAGAGGACATCCGAATGGCGGCAGGAAGGACGCATCAGAGATTCGTATACTGAGGAACTGACCGGATACTCACGTAAACCCTAGTACCATTCGATATCATTGCGCAGACAATTCAGCCTGGGAGCGCCCGACCGCGACGGAAGACGACTATTCCCGGTGGCAGCCTCGAATGCGCTCGCGGCTGTCCTTTAAACGAATTCCACGCCGGTTTCTGTCACGGTGCGCCATACAATCCGGCACGGCCGTATGCAGAACCCGCCGTCAAACGACAGACCCAAACCTTCGGGAAGTTCGACTGTGTTTGCGATCTGTATGCGTGCGCCAGCGTTGGTTACATTGCGCACAACACAGTCGATAACTGCGGATGTGCCGAGAATGATCTTCGCGGCCTTTAGCAAACGCGATCGGCTGGATTTCCGGCGTTCCCGCATTGTAGGCCTTCACCTATTTCGCGGAACTGCACGGCATCCAGACAATTGCCGGACTCGCCTTGAGCTTGATCGGTGCAATTGAAACAACAAAGAAAGCATTTCTTTAATAGATGAGATTTCGTTGTTAAAACAGCGGACAATCGCGCCAACGACGTATGCCCCTGAAGTATAATCTTTATTGAAAAGCGACTGAGAAATATACGAGATGGTGACTAGACACTTGCAGTGAGTCCGGTACGCTTCCCCTCACTAAAGGGGACGCGGTCGAGAGGCTTAAACCAATGTCGCAACCCCAGAATTTCGATCCTACAAATCCCCCGGTCGGGCAGCGACGATGCCCGAAATGCGGACTGCCGATGGTTCCGGCGCAGATTGAGCCGACCGAAAGGGTGTTCGAGGATCAGCGTACATTCGAGTGCGTCCGATGCGCTTACGCGGAGACTATCGTCGTCCAACTCAGTTAAAAGTGGCGTTTGATTTCTAACCGCGACTCGCACCGACCAGTCGCCAAAATCGCAAAGCGGAAATCATTACAGAACGTGGCAAGCAGTTGCCTAAGGCTTGTGACCAGATTGTCACAACGACCGGGGTTCGTGCGCAATAGGCAACAGCGGTATTGATCTGCCTCCGGGCCCGATCTTGCGTGGGGCATTTTCTGTATGCCAATTCCGGGCGCGCCGAAATCGGTCTGGCGCCGCGAGGGAATGTCGGTCCGCAGAGGAGAAGCAGATGCACCGCCCCTTGGTCGTGATTGCGATGGCTTTGGCGCTCGCGGGGTGTGCGGGCAGCGCCCGACAAGACCGGGTTCTCGGCGGTGCATTGATCGGCGGTGGCAGCGGCGCGCTTATCGGTGGCCTTGCCGGCAGGACGGCTGGCGCCGCAGTTGCCGGAGGGCTGATCGGCGCTGCAGCGGGTGCGATTATTGCCGACGCTACGCGACCCGGCTGGTGCTATTATTGGCGGAAACATCGACGCTATTATGTGCGTTGCTGATCCGACAAAATTTCGCAGCACTGATTGATGTCGGTTTGCCCACACGGCGATATGTAATTGCTACGGCCGTTTTAAGATAAAAACGTCGCCAAGTCCGTCGCAATGTTGTCCGATTGCGCAAGTTGGACGTCCTTTCGGACCACGCGGTATCGGCAAGCGGCCGCCGATACTGGGTGATGGAAATCGGCGGTCGTTGTGGGGGAGTCGCAAGCCGCGACTTTTCCGTAGATGGGGTTAACGCGCCCTAGTCTCGCGGCGCGACCCGGGAAAGGTGGGTGCTATTTAGTAGAATTTTACGGCCAATAACCAAAATTTTGTGCCGGCGAGTGATTGGCGCGACATAAAAGAACGCTCGTTTAAAAAAGGACGAGCGACATGCTATCGATCATCTGCGGCGTTGTTTTGACCGGACTGAGCTTCGGCAGTTTCTGGCATTTGCTTCCGCGTAATGGCAAAGAGCATCCGCTTGTCGAAAACACCACCGTCGGTTCAACGGTCACAATCACAATCATGTGCTTTCTGACAATCGGCTTGGCCTTGTTTTTCAACGGATTTGCCGGGTAGGTGCGCTACGGCGCGACTTTAATAACAGCGAATATTCAAGGGCCGTAAACATGGATTAGCTTGTCATCCGCTAAATGAAGAAAGCTGCTCCCATAGGACCATACGACTATTTTTTTCCCATCTCTTGTAATGATGTCCGACGTGCGGAGCGGCCTCCTTTCGCAAGCTAATAGCACTTCCGATGCTGTCATTCCGATCCTTAATTCCTTTAGCTTGGCGCACGCCTCTCCATCTGGTTGCTTGATCTGCTCGTCCTCTTCAAAGCCAGTGGATATGATAGGTTCAGCGAGTTGTGCGCAGGCACTGAGACTTAGGAGTGCGGCTACAAGCAGTCGTGCTGACTTTCCCGCCATGATTCGATGTTTCGCGATCCGACTGCTCTATTCACCTTGAGTACCAGCGAAACCGTTCAAACAAAATAACCGTCGTGTTAACTTTGTTGGAGCCTGCATCACGCGCTGCAGGACATGTCGCATTCGCATGATCGGTTGGGTGCTTCCAAGTATTGACGTCGCAGTCAGAGCGCGGGTGAGGGTCGCAGGATACATAATATGAAAGAAACTCGATTCATTCCACCAAAAGGCGCGTTTACGCGCACCGTACCAATTCGATTTTCTCACTGTGATCCGGCAGGAATTGTCTACTTCCCGCACTACTTTGATATGTTCAATGGGCTGATTGAGGATTGGTATACTGAACAGCTCGGTGTCGCATATGCCAAGCTCATCCTCGACGATCGACACGGCTTTCCTTTCGTTCACATCGAAACAGATTTCAAAATACCGAGCCGAATGGGCGAGCACTTGGATCTCACGTTACTTCTCGAACGTGTCGGTCGATCCTCATTGAGCGTTATCATCATAGGGCACTTGGCTGGTATCGAAAGGCTGCGCGCGCGCCTAACGACCGCAATGACCTCCTTGGAAACGCAGAAGTCTATCGAATTGCCCAAGGACTTGCGGGATAGGTTTGAGGCGTATTTGAAGCTTACCGGCGAGGTCGGAAAATCTGGATATTAGGGCAGCGCATCAGGCTAACATGCTGAGTCAAAATCATCAGAGGCGGTATTGTCCCCGATCCTCGAGCATTCGACCTCGGCCTAGTGTGAGCTGCATCACGCACGGGTGCCACCTGGGCGACCTAAGCTCGATGTCATGCGCTTCGGACCTGTATTTGACCACTGCTGGGAAGCCCTTGGTTGGGCATCGGCGGCTATAACGCTTGCCGGGATGGCATCTTTCGCGCTGGTTGCAACTGCCATCGACGTTTTGAGACCCATTGTCCTCTAAGCTGACAGGATACAATCAGGATTTCTTGCCAGCCCGACCGGTCACCCTGTCAATCCACGCCGTGAGCGCATCCAGCACTTCTTCAAGCACCTGCGCATCATTTCGGCCTGTGCGCGCGGGCATATGGAAAGAATGGTCCGCGTCTGCAAACAGCTCTAGCGTTGTACGCTTTCCGAGCGTTTTGCAAAGCGGTTGAAGTTGATCGAGGGACGCCAATGTATCGCGGGTACCCTGCAGGAACAGCATCGGGATTTGTACGTCAAACAGATGCTCAGCGCGGTCCTGCGAAGGACGGCCGGCTGGATGAAGCGGAAAGCCGAGGAATGCCAGCCCACGCACGCCCGGGAGCGAAGCTTTCGCCTGTGCTTGCGAGGTCATCCGGCCGCCGAAGGATTTGCCTCCGGCGATCAGCGGAAGGTCCGGTAGCAAGCGTAAGGCTGTGGCCGAGGCAGCGCGGACCGCTGCATGGGCCAGTTGCGGCGGATCTGGTCGCCTGCTGCCGCGCTCCATGTAGGGAAACTGGTAGCGCAAAGTGGCGATACCTCGCAAAGCAAGCCCCCGCGCGACATCTGCCATGAAGGGATGATCCATTCCCGCTCCGGCGCCGTGCGCCAGCAGGTAGCAAGCCCGTGCGCCTGTTGACGCCTGGAGCAAGCCGGAAACGCGAATGGCGTCGTTAACTTCAATACTGATAGGATTGGTAGCTCCAGAAGCCATCGGCTAATCCCAATAATCTTTGCACCTCACAGTTTGGCCGCCGAGATCCAGTCGCAATGCGGCGCCCGCGACAGAAATTTCAGTGTGCCGGCGCTGATGGTAGCCAGCGCACTGGCGCACCCTGGGAGTTTGCTTTTCGCCTAAAACGCGCGTTTGGTGTTCGGCGATTCCCTTTGCACATCAAGGATGTCCAGCACAGGGCATTCAGGGGCCGTTGTGCCGGTACATTGGGCAACCGTTCTTGCCAATAACCGTTCCAACCGACGAAGGTCGGTGATCTTTGCCCGAACGTCTTTGAGGTGATCTATGGCAATATCGCGAACTTGGCGGCACGGTGCTTTGTCGGGACCCCCAAGCCGAAGCAACGCACGAACGTCACCGGGGGAAAAGCCTAATTCACGCGATCGCTTGATGAATGCCAGCAAGCGCACATGTGTCGAACCGTAGGCGCGACGACCGCCAATAGTCCGCGGCGGTTTCGGCAGAATTTTGATCCGCTCGTAGTAACGTATTGTTTCAATGTGGACACCGGTTAGTCTCGACAACTCGCCGATCATAATGCCATCGGTTCGCGAAACCTCACCCAAGCGCATAAAAAGACCTTGTTTCTGTAGCCGCTACAGGATGCATCTAAAAGCGGATGTCGTCGCTCCGCAGTTTGATGCAGACATCCTCAAATCAGACCGCGCGTTGGTCAACAAAAAAGCGGGCCCGAAAAGTCAAACTCACCGAGGGGGGGCGGTGCAGTGTATTATGTCATCAACAAAAAAATCTGCGTCGTCTGCTTTCGGGTTGCCGACATGCCGACGCCGAAAGTGCCGTCAGTTCAGGGCCGATGCACGTATTGCGGCACGCCGGTGTGGGTAGCAAAAAAGTCGCCCGTCGCACCACCCAAAGTTTTGTGCTCACTGCATGGACCTTGAAGACCATATGGAATCTGAGCGGCGCGATCGTCGCGGCGCCGCTATCAGATCCATTGATGAACTGTGCCGAGGTAAACCACTCGTGTAAAGCGCACATTGCCTCTTGAATGGCACTTGAGCAGCAGCAGAATTGAGCGTTATCAAAAGGGAAAAATCAGAGATTCGGGAGTAGAATTCCAGATCGAATCAGCCGTCTTTTGTCGCGTACCGGGTAACGGCTTGCGGCAGGAGAAAGAGGTGGTGGACACCAAGGGATCAGGCAAAAGCAAGGTTGACGTCTCGGAATTGCAAGCAAAATTGGCAGCGCTCGAAACCGAAATTCAACTCGTTCGCGACCTGCGGACGCAGGTCGCGAAGAAGCTTAAGAAGCAAGTGCAGTCGCAGGGTCGTCAATCGCGCCTTGCGACACACCTGCGCGCGCGATGATCGCTTACCGATTGACCCGGGCGCAATTCTGGTAATCGAACGCTGCGGGTGGCGTTCAGGAAGCCCCGCGCCATGCGGTCAGTGGTATCGGTTCTTTTCCAGCTTGATTGGCCTGCCGCTGAATAAATCATCCAAAAGTTGGTAGAGCTGCGAGATGGGCTTCGAGATGGTTTGGGCAATGCCAAAGCCGTCAGTGCAGCTGGGATCGGCGCAAAATGGATGGCCGCTTGGGGTTAGCATCAACTCCGCCCCACACCCTGCGCATATGTCCGGCAGGCGTGCATTATCGTCATCAATCATCGCGCGTCTCGCTTCGCTCGTTTCGTCTTAAGTCGGCGAACAGGCTATTAGTGATAAGCCTATTTAAAGGAGGCTTCGGACCGACGACCTGTTGAAAGCCGCCAAAAATTTGCTTTCAAGCGCCAACTTACCAATCGGAGTAATCTGACACCGAGTATTGCTTCTCCAGAGTAGGGTCCCAAAAGCGTAAAGCAGTTGGACGATGGTCCAACTGCTTTACGCTTAACGGTCGTCTCTAAACGCTATCTTTCCAGATAGCACATCATCTCTTCGGCCCGTAACGGCGCCTCTGTTGCGGGCCGTTTGTTTGCGAACGACTAAATCGGTGTGCGCTTTTATTCCGCTGCACTCGCGCCTGAGTATTGCTAGCCTAGCTAATTGGCCAACCGGCGAGGGACAAGCAGATTGCCAGTGAATACCTGAACCGGTTCGCCGTGTTGGTTAAAGGTCGTTGTTCTCACTCTAATCAAGCCCCGGTCTTTGCGCGATTTGGATGGCCTCACCTCGAGCACCTCGCTTTCAATGCGCAGCTCATCGCCCGGACGCACCGGGCGTGGCCAGCTTAGTTGGTCGAAACCTACGCCGAGGACGCCATCTGCAGGTCTGAGCTCGCCGTCCACCAAAAGGCGCATGGTCAGTGCAGCGGTATGCCAGCCGCTTGCCGCTAGCCCACGAAAAACTGATTTGCGAGCAGCGCTTTCATCGAGATGGTAGGGTTGTGGATCGAATTGCGTGGCGAATGCAATGATCTGCTCCCTGTCTATTTGCAGGCGTCCCGAATGGTAGACCTGTCCCACGGCGTAATCTTCGAGATATTGCTTGGTCATCTTCCGATCAATCATTTCGTGAACGCTGCAACTGGAAGTCCGACACGGCCAATTTAGCACAAGGAGAGTTCGATGATCCGCAAAGCAAAGGCCGTTTGGCGCGGAACCGGCCTCGCCGGGAACGGTAATCTTTCCACCGACTCCGGGGTGCTCGCCGAAACGCCATATTCCTTCAGGACGCGTTTCGAGAACGAGAAAGGCACCAACCCCGAGGAGCTCATCGCAGCCGCGCATGCCGGCTGCTTCACGATGGCGCTCGCCTTTCAATTGCAGGCCGGCGGCTACACGCCCACTGAGTTGACTACGGAGGCAGCCGTGAGTCTCGAACCCGAAGGCCAGGGATTCCGCATCACGCGCTCGGCCCTGACGCTACGGGCCAGTGTGCCGAATCTCGATCAGAGCACATTCGCCAGGATGGCCGGCGACGCTGAGAAAAATTGTCCAGTCTCCAAGGTTCTCAATGCAGAGATCACACTCGACGCCAAGCTGGTTTGATGGCGCGGATGTATCGCTGATGGCAGAAAACCGGATGAGAAAGGGTCAGAGCAAGTCCAAGCCGGCAAAATATCCCAGGCCTCAGCAGCTCGCAGACTTTGCCAAGGCCCATTTGCCGACGATGCATGCGTTTCGGGTTTTCGTGGATGCTGGAGGCCTCATGTCCTACGGCGCGAGCACATTCGAAATTTATACGAACGCAGCCGAGCAGGTCGCGAAAATCCAAAATGGCGCTCGGCCGAGTGATTTGCCGCTGCGACAGGCAACGCGGTTCGAGTTGGTCATCAACAACAGGACGGCGAAAGCGCTCGGGATTACAATCCCGCCGACATTGCTCGAGCGGGCCGACGAGGTGATCGACTAGGCTGGTCGGCGGTTGATGCGTGGTATTCTTCATCTGTTTGTAATGAGCAACGGCATTCCGCCGCGTGGACGCAATGTTACCTTGGCGACAGGGTTTGGCTTGTGCCCGGGAACAGGCTGAAAGCAAAAAGCGCGGACAATCGTCGCAAGTATTACGGCGGCCTCGATCATCGCGAATCCTGCTCCAATGCAGATGCGCGGTCCGGCTCCGAAGGGCAAATAGGCATATCGCGAACGTTTTTTGACCCGGTCCGGCGCAAAGCGATCCGGATCGAATGCGTTCGGATTATCCCAAAGACCGACGTTCCGATGCAGCGCGAAAACAGGAATGTGGATACGCGTGCGTGCGGGGATCTGCACTCCTGCAATTTCCATCGGCACCTTCGATATGCGCGCGATGCCCGGCGCGGGCGGGAATAACCGCATGGCCTCCTGGATAACCTGTCGGCAAAATAATAGGCCTTCGACGTGACCGGCGTTGATCATTTGATCCCCGGCAACTGCCCTGACTTCCTCCAATACAAGTTGTTGGGTGGTCTGGTCCTTGGCCAGCAGCCAGAGCGTCCAGGTAAGCGCGACCGCGGTTGTTTCATGGCCTGCAGTGATGAAAGTGAGCAGGTTGGCTACGATCTCATGGTCGCTCATGCTTCGCCCAAGCTCGGGGTCACGTGCGGCGAGCAACAGATTGAGTAGATCAGGCTGCGAGGACTGAACAATACGTCTGGACTCGATGATTCGTCGGATATCCCGATGCAGGAAATCGCGCGATCGCATAGCCCGACGGCGGCGCGGATAGGGCATCCATTCCGGAATCGAGAACATTACATAAATGATATGCCACGGGATTGTATCGAAATTGTCCGACAACG
>Ga0126380_10000113_pt1 | contig 20087 bp, 14 predicted proteins | sample PanSoiMetPlot_26_FD_92544 | JGI IMG/M metagenome (GOLD analysis project Ga0126380, IMG submission 92544) | Tropical forest soil microbial communities from Panama - MetaG Plot_26 | ecosystem: Environmental > Terrestrial > Soil > Tropical forest > Bulk soil | place: Panama | collected 2016-02-17
GGTGGCGTTGACGCGCCCGCAGCCGCACTGGCACGTGCTCGACGTTGCGACCGGCGCCGGCCACGCCGCCTACGCGTTCGCGCCGCATGCCGCGCGCGTGTGGGCGACCGACATCACCGACGAAATGCTCAACCTCGTGCGCGGCGAAATTGAGAAGCGCGGACTCGCCAACGTGCGCACCGCCCACGCCAAGGCGGAAGCGCTGCCATTCGAGGACGGCGTGTTCGATCTCGTCACCTGCCGGGTGGCGCCGCATCATTTCGACAGCATCCCGAAATTCCTCGACGAGGTGCACCGGGTGCTCAAGCGCGAGGGCACGTTCGCGGTGGTGGACAACGTCGTGCCGCCGGGCGGCGTCGGCGACTACATCAATGCCTTCGAGCGTTTTCGCGACCCCAGCCACCTGCGCGCCTGGACGGTGCCCGAATGGCACACCGCGCTTGGCCGCCATGGGTTCATGGTCGGGCACGAGGAAGTACTGGCCAAGGAGATGGACTTCGCCTACTGGGCCGGCCGCCACGACGCCACCATGCAGGCCTACCTGCGCGCCATGCTGGAGCAGGCGCTGCCGGCCGTGAAGGACGTGCTGGCGCCGCAGGAGAAGAATGGCGCCCTGACGTTCCGACTCAGCGAGATCCTGTTCGTGGCCCACCCGACGGCGGCGTGAGCCGCGTCCGTTGCGGTCGCCCGTCCGCTCTGGCGCCCAGCGGTCGATCACGACAAAATGTCAGCGAGGGTTCGTCCGATGCGCCGCGCTTCGTTCACTGTCATTGCGCTGATGGCGCTCGCCGACCTGGCGTGCGCCCAGGGCCAGGCGATCGGGCCGGGCGGCACGCCCATGGCGCCGGGAGCGTCGCAGCCGCGCGACTTCACGCCGGGCGGCATCGGTGCCGGCGGCGTCAAGGTTTCGCCCGGGCGGGCTACACGCGGCGTCAATGTCCAACGGATCGGACCGGGCGGCACGCGATTGGCGCCGGGTTCGGCCGGCACTGTGGATTCGGGACCAAGCTTGCGCCCGGCGCCGGCGGTCGCTCCGTCCTCGCCACGCGCGACGACGGCGATCTACACCAAGCGCCGTCACATTCATCGCGGCAAACACAGGCTGCGGCGGCCGAGCCCGAACATCATGTAAAAGCCCCGGGCCGGGGCCCGGGGCTTTCGTCTGCGATGACGGGACGATCACAATTACTCGATCGTCTCGGAATCCTTGCGGAGCTGGAGCCGCACATTCGGATCCGGATCGGCGCCGATCACGTGACCATAGTCGTCATAGACCGTGAAAGGCGTCACGGCGCCGCGCGGCGCCCGCACCCGGGAGCCCGGACGCACCTGGGCAAAAGCACCCTGGTCGTAGGCCCGGGGGGCAACCTGCATATACAGGCTGGGCCGCGCCGCCTGCGCATGGGCGATATTGCCCGACCCGACCGACGGGTCATACGACTGGGCAAAAGCCGGGGTGGCAAACGCCAGAGCGGCCGCAGCAAGAATGATCTTCTTCATTTGTCGAACTCCTATTCGGTAACCCCCACCTTGCGCTGCTCATGTGTGGCGGAATCGCCTTTTGTGCAACGCAACAAATTGTGAGCGTCCGGTGAGAATGCGTGAGCGATAGTGCCCGTCTATCGCGGTGTTCGTACGCATATCGGGCGACGTGTAACAATCCCGCGATGCAGCAGTAACGTCTTGTTGAACCACCCGGCCGGCTGATTCGTTGTAGCTCTTGCACCAGGTTCCGGAGCAGCCCAATGGCGCTGCACGACACGATCGCGACCGGCCCACCGATGCAGCGCGGCGACCACATCGACCTCGCCGATGTCCGGCGGCGCCTGCGTGCGATCTTCATCGGCTCCATCGGCAACCTGGTCGAATGGTACGACTTCTACGCCTACGCGGCGTTCGCGCTCTATTTCGCGAAGTCGTTCTTCCCTGACGGCGACGAGGTCGTGCAGCAGCTCAATGCCGCTGTGCTGTTCGCGGCCGGGTTCCTGGTGCGCCCCTTCGGCGGCTGGCTGTTCGGCCACCTCGCCGACCACTACGGGCGGCGCAATGCCCTGACGCTGTCGGTCGTCTGCATGTGCTTCGGCTCGCTGATGATCGCTGTGACGCCGACCTTTGCCAGCATCGGCGTCGCGGCCCCGGCCCTGCTCGGCCTCGCCCGCATCGTCCAGGGCCTGAGCCTGGGCGGCGAATACGGCACCAGTGCCACCTATCTGACGGAGGTGGCAGACGAGAAGCACCGCGGCTTCTATTCCAGCTTCCAATACGTGACGCTGATCGGCGGCCAGTTGTGCGCGCTGCTGGTGCTGCTGTTGCTGCAGAAGGTTTTCTTGACGCCCGACGAGCTGCGCGCCTGGGGCTGGCGCATTCCGTTCGCCATCGGCGCCATGCTGGCGATCGTCGCCGCCATCATGCGGCGCAACCTGCACGAGACCGACGACTTCATCGCCGCCAAGGCGGCACAGAAAGTGACGCGCGAGAGCTCGCTCAAGGCGCTGCTGAAATATCCGCGTGAGGTGCTGCTGGTCGTGGGCCTCACGGCCGGCGGCACCGCCGCGTTCTATACCTACACGACCTATATGCAGAAGTTCCTGAAGCTGTCGGTGGGCTTGAGCGACGACCAGACGACCCTGGTCACCGCCGGCAGCCTGATCTTCGCCATGCTGCTGCAGCCGATCTACGGCGCCATCTCCGACGTCATCGGCCGCAAGTGGCTGCTGATCGGATTCGGCATCGCCGGCACGCTGTTCACGGTGCCGCTGCTCACCACGCTGGAGCAGGTGAAGGGCCCGCTCCTCGCCTTCCTGCTGCTCGCGGCAGCGTGGATGATCGTGTCGGGCTACACCTCGATCAATGCGGTGGTGAAGGCGGAGCTGTTTCCCACCAAGGTGCGCGCCACCGGCGTCGGCCTGCCCTATGCGCTCACCGTCTCGATCTTCGGCGGCACCGTGGATTCGGTCGCCCTGTGGTTCAAGTCGCAAGGCCACGAGATCTGGTTCTACTACTACCTCACCGGCATGATCGCCATCTCGCTCGTCGTCTACCTGACGATGCGCGACACCAAGCACGCCTCCGCCATCGGCCGGCACGAGTGATTGCGTGACGAAGTCGCGCTGCCGCTTGTTAAAGAGCAAGGCGATGCCCGGCGCCTACCGCACCAGTTCCCGCATCGCCCGATCCAGGCCTTCCAGGGTCAGCGGATACATGCGGTGGCCGAACAGCTGGCGCACCATGCGGATCGACATGGTGTGCTCCCAGTGCGCTTCCGGCACCGGGTTGAGCCAGACGCAGGCCGGATAGGTGCGCGTCATGCGCTCGAGCCAGGTCTGGCCAGCCTCTTCGTTGAAGTGCTCGACCGAGCCGCCCGCCACCGTGATCTCGTAGGGGCTCATCGACGCGTCGCCGACGAAGATGACCTTGTAATCGTGCGGGTAGGTGTGCAGCACGTCCCAGGTCGGCGTGACCTCCTGCCAGCGCCGGCGGTTCTCCTTCCACACCCGCTCGTACAGGCAGTTGTGGAAATAGAAATGCGCCAGGTGCTTGAACTCGGTGCGCGCGGCGGAAAACAGTTCTTCCGTCGCCTGCACGTGCCAGTCCATGGAGCCGCCGGCGTCGAGGAACAGGAGCACCTTTACGGCATTGTGCCGCTCCGGGCGCATCTTCAGGTCGAGCCAGCCCTTGTGCGCCGTCTCGCGGATGGTGCCGTCGAGATCGAGCTCCTCGGGCGCGCCGGTGCGGGCGAATTTGCGCAGACGCCGGAGCGCGATCTTGACGTTGCGGGTGCCGAGCTCGACCTCGTCGTCGAGATCCCTGAACTCGCGCTTGTCCCAGACCTTGACCGCGCGGAACTCGCGGTTCTTGTCCTGGCCGATGCGCACGCCTTCCGGATTGAAGCCCCAGGCGCCGAACGGCGAGGTGCCGCCGGTGCCCACCCACTTGTTGCCGCCCTGGTGACGCCCCTTCTGCTCGGCGAGCCGCTTGGCCAGGGTCTCGAGCAGCTTGTCCAGCCCGCCCATGGCCTCGATCTGCCGCTTTTCCTCCTCGGTCAGGTACTTTTCCGCCAGCTTCTTGAGCCACTCGGCCGGAATCTCGACGGCGAGCGCGTCCGCCATCAGCTCCAGCCCCTTGAACACATGGCCGAACACGCGGTCGAACTTGTCGAGGTTGCGCTCGTCCTTCACCAGCGCGGCGCGCGACAGGTAGTAAAAATCCTCCACCCGGCGGCCCGCCAGGTCAGCCTCCATCGCCTCCATGAGGGTGAGGTACTCGCGCAGCGTCACCGGCACGCCGGCCGCCTTGAGCTCATGGAAAAAGGTAACGAACATGACCCGATTTGTAGCCCGGATGGAGCGCAAGCGAAATCCGGGAACAGCCCATCGGTCAAAGCCATGCGACCTTTGGCGCAATCGGCCGCCCTGCCCTGATTTCGTCCTTCTCGGTGAGCTAGAAGGAGCGCCCTTCCAGGAGGTTTCATGCGCCGCATCGTTCTGGCCAGTCTGGCGGCCCTGCTCGCCATGGCGGCCGCCGCCGACGACACTTTTGCTCAGGTCGGCTTCACGTCGGATCTGACGGTCTCGTGGGAGGTGAAGAACCGCTTCCGCCTGTTCCGCTACGAGAGCGACTTCCTCAAGCACGTGGACGCCGACCGCGGCGAGGGCGTCCTGGCCGCCGAGCAGCGGCTGGCGCGCGCCACCGACGGCCATGGCTGGGCGCGCACCATGCTCAACAGCCTGTGCATCGACGCATCCGGCAAGCTGGTTGAGGTGTGCGACCGCGACGGCGAGAAGGAGATCTACCTGGCGCCCACCGACCACCGCGTCGGCGTGCTGGTGCCCAACGCGCCCGCCGGCGCGAGCTGCGCCTGGACGTTCGACAACGGCCAGGACCCGGCGCAGGCCATCACCGTGCCGTGTGCCGAGGAGGTGCGGCTGCGCGTACGCTACGGCCGGCCGACGGTGGCGACCGCCGACATCCCGCTGCCCGACGGCTCGATCAAGCGCGCCAGCACGGAGATTCTGGTGCGCGACCTGCTGATCGCGGGCCTGGGCGATTCCATCGCGTCGGGCGAGGGCAATCCCGACCGCCAGATTGCCCTCACCGACGAAGGTTTCTGCTTCCGCCGCTTCCTTGGCACCGCGCGCGACGACTATTACCGGCCGGGCCGGGCCGGCTATCGCGGCAACCGCACCTGCGAGACCGGCGCCGGCGCCGGCAACGACAAGGACTGGACCGCGCACCGGGCGCGCTGGATGAGCGCGGCCTGCCACCGCTCGCTCTACGGCTACCAGGTGCGCACCGCGCTGGCGCTGGCGGTGCAAAACCCGCATGTCGCGGTGACGTTCCTGCCGCTCGCCTGCACCGGCGCGCAGATTTCCAAGGGTCTGCTCGACCAGCAGGGCGCGAGCGAGATCATCTGCGCCGGCCGCGGCGGCTGCTCGCGCACGGTTCCGGGGCAGCTCGTGCAATTGCGCGACGCGCTCGCCGCGGCGCGCCGCCAGCAACCCGAGCGCGCGCTTGATCTCGTCCTGCTCACGATCGGAGCGAACGACATCCATTTCTCCGAGGTCGTCGCCAATGCGCTGCTGTCGCAATCGGCAGAACGGGTGGTGTTCAATCGCGCCGGCCTGATCGCTACGGTCGAGGATGCGCAGAGCGCGATGACCAGAACGCTGCCGGCCGACTTCGCGCGCCTGCGCGCCGCGTTGAAGACGCTGGTGCGGGGCGGCGATCTTGGCCGCGTGGTCTATGTCGCCTACAGCAACCCGGCGCTGATGCCGGACGGCTCCCCCTGCCCGGCTGGCCGCGGCGGTTTCGACATTCATCCGGCCTTTGCGCTCGACGCCGGGCTGGTGCGCAGCGCCGCCAGCTTCGTCGACGGCAGCTTCTTCCCGCGCCTCAAGGCGCTCGCGCTGTGCCAGGGCGGCACCATCTGCCAGAGCGGCGAACGCATGACCTTCGTCGACGCGCATCAGCGCGTGTTCGTCGAGCACGGCTTCTGCGCCCGCGGTGACGGCGACCCGGTGTTCGACCAGGAGTGTTTTTCCCGCGACGGCCAGAGCTTTTACAAGAGCCCGGTGGAGGGCGCGGCGCAGCCGCTCAAGTGCGGGCGCAGCGTGCGCGAATTCCGCCCCTACGCGTCGCGCGCGCGCTGGATCCGCACCGCCAACGACAGCTACTTCACGGCCATGACGTATCCGGAAGGGCTCGGGCCGGCGCAGCCGGCGGACATCCACGACGCGACCTGGGGCGTGGTGAGCGCCGTCTATGGCGGCGCCATTCATCCGACCGCCGAAGGCCACGCCGCCATGGCGGACGCGGCGCTGCCGGAGGTCGAGCGCGTGCTCGGCCTGGCCAGGCCGGAGGCGCCGGTGACGGTCGCGCCGCTGCCGCCGCCGGAGAACTAAAGCGAGATGACTTTTCTTCGAATCGTCACCTCGCTTTAGCCTATTGTTGGAGCATGATCTTTTCCGAAAACCGGTGCCCAGCCCGGATCACGTCCGGGCCAGGCTTTTTCGGGATCATGCTCTATCTAGGCCGCTGACTCGGCCACACCCGATCTATCACTCACCTGCTCGAATGCCCGCCCAGGCCCTGGGAATCGCCAACACGCGCAAGCGCGAGCACCTCCGGGTACTGGAAACGCTTTTCGATTTCGCGATCGAGCAGGGTCAGCTCCTCACGCAACGCGGGATGACGGTGCTCGGGCAACGTCAGGACCAGGTTATCGAGCATCGCGCGCAGCCGCCGCGCCACCTGCAAATTGCCGGAGCCGCAATCGCGTGTCTCGCTGAAGGCGAGATGCACAAAATCTTCCCAGTTCGGCGTTCGGAAGATCACACGCAAGCGTCCCGATTTGTCGACAATCTCGTCGGTGCGCAGGTGGCGCTTGCCGACCATGCGAAGCAGGCGGTGGAGCTGATCCAGGGCAAGAACCGCCGTTGTCGGATCGTTGATGGCGGATGACAACGCGCGCAGCGCGATGTCGATCACAATGCGGAATGCGAACGTCGGATCCTGTTCCATCGTGCGCTCGGATCCAAGTGCCACGACGGAGCGCAGCTCGTCGTCGTCAAGCGCCGAAGCCTTGCCATACAGGTTGAACAGGGGCTCATCGACAGCAACGAAGTCGCCGACCTGCGGAACGAACTCGATCGTTCCGTCGCATCGCTCCGCGGCCGCCACCAGCGCCTCCACGTTGGCCGCAAGAACAATCCCCGACGTGCCGTGATGCGGAATGACGCGATCCGGCGGACCCAGCGCGGCACGCGGGACGTCGGCAACCTGCGCGCCTCGGCTCTGCTCGGGATAGACGTTCTCGATGACGGCGAGCCCGGCTTGGCCCACGCGGGCCAGAATGCTGATCGGACGCAGCAAGCGCGACGCGTAGTCGATCAGATAGAAAAATGCCGCAAAGCTGAGGAGCCCCAAAGACGCGGCGAGGAACAGCACGAGCTGATGGACTTTCGTATCGACCCGGTCCTGGGCGCTCAATGCAAAGAGCAGCGTGAATATGAAAAGACCGACGGTGTACTTGACCACATTGTCACGCAGCAGCGTCGTGGCGATGATGCGGGACGTCAATTGTCCGCCGGCAACCTGAATCGCCACCAGCAGAGAGCCGAAGGTGAAGACCACGAATGACAGCGTTGCCGTGACGATGGCCTGGAGCGTCGCCTGCGCTCCCGACGTCGCGAAACCCAGCAGGGTCCATCCCAGCGAGGCATCGGCCCAATGCGCCAGGCGCGTGACAACCAACTCGAGCGGAATAGCGACAAAAGGAACGATCCAGAGCGACGATCTCACATAACTTGTGAAATAGTAGCGTTGACGCCAATTCATTGATGTCTTCGACAACTCTTATAAGGATCCGAGCTTCGCTGGCGCCTTCGCCATCGGCGCCGCAATCAACGCAAACTAATGCCGGGCCGTATTTTCACTATGCCGGTGGATGGCTGCGACAATTTGATTTGCGTCAAAAATGCAGCCGGCCGGCGCCGGTGGGAGGAGCGGTCCGCCGCACGCAACCCGCTGTCGGCAGTGACGATGCCCGTGTCGGGACGATGCTGTCGAAAAAAGATTTTGCGGGCACCTCCGAGCAAGACGATTTCAAGATCAGTCTCGGATACGCAACATTGATTCAAGGGTTCAACCCATATGATTCTATTGGTGCGCATTTCTATTCTACGGTTTCTCCGCGGTGTTTTTTTCGACAGCATCGGACAACTGCGGTGGTCGAACCTGGAGAGGTCGGGCCCCTCGCGCCGCGTCAGATCGGGGGTTCTCGAGGCGGAAGCGGCGTCTCCGCGGGCAACCGCTCCCGGGTCGAACATATGCAGTTCTGTGTGCCGCACCGCTAGCTTCTCAACAGACTCTCAACGGCTCCTCAACGCACGGCCTACTCGGCGGCGTCCGGACGCAGCACGCCACGGCGGATCTGATCCTCCTCGATCGACTCGAACAGCGCCTTGAAGTTACCCTCGCCGAAGCCCTCGTCGCCCTTGCGCTGGATGAACTCGAAGAAGATCGGGCCGATCGCGGTCTTGCCGAAGCGCTGCAGCAGCACCTTGGTCGTGCCGCCATCCACCACACCCTCGCCGTCGATCAGGATGCCGTTGCGGCGCAGGCGCTCGATCGGCTCGCCGTGGTTGGGCAGGCGCTGGTTGATGCGCGAGTAGTAGATGTCGTTGGGCGCCGGCATGAACTCGACGCCGCGCGTCGTGAGCGTCTCGATCGTGGCATAGAGATCGCGTGCGCCGAGCGCGACGTGCTGGATGCCCTCGCCCTGATACTGCTGCAGGTATTCCTCGATCTGCCCCTTCTCGCCGGCGTCCTCGTTGATCGGAATGCGGATCTTCCCGTCCGGGCTGGTCATGGCGCGCGAGTGCAGGCCGGTGAGCTTGCCCTCAATGTCGAAGTATCGGATCTGGCGGAAGTTGAAGAGCCGCTGATAGAAGCCCGCCCACTCGTCGAGCCGGCCGCGATGGACGTTGTGGGTGAGATGGTCGATGTAGAAGAGGCCGGCGCCCTCCGGCTGAGGTTCGTGCGCGCCGAGCCAGATGAAGTCGACGTCGTAAATCGAGCCTTTGGCGCCGTAGCGATCGACCAGGTAGATCTGCAGGCCGCCGATGCCTTCGATCGCCCGAATGTCGAGTTCGTTGGGGCCGACCGTGGTCATTGCAGGCCGGGCACCCAGCGACAGCGCGCGCTCGTAGGCTTGTTTGGCGTCGACGACGCGGAACGCCATGGCCGGCGCTGATGGTCCGTGCTGCGCCGCAAAGGTGGCGGCAAACGAGCCCGGCTGCGCATTCAGGACCAGGTTGACGCCGCCCTGGCGATACAGCGTCACGTTCTTCGACCGGTGTTTGGCGACGGCGGCAAAGCCCATGCGTTGGAACAGGCGATCGAGCTCTTCCGGCTGCGGGTGACAGAACTCGACGAATTCGAAGCCGTCGGTGCCCATCGGGTTCTCGTCCGAAATTTCGGGCGGCGGCGCGTCGTGCGGAAAAGGTCCCATTGGCTCTCTCCGAGCTGGCGAGTGGTTTTTGCGGGCGCGCAGTGGCTCGCGTGGGCGTCAGACTACGTGCTTGGCGCCCATAGGCGGCTGCCCTGCCGCGGCGGACGTCAACGAAGCGCACCCGACGACTCCGTCCGCCAGCAGGATGTCGATCTCGGCCGGGCCGATTGCAAGCCCCTGGACACGCTTGAGGTCGGCGCCTCGCTTACTGTCGAAGCCGTGGTTCCGGGCCGCCGCCGAACAGGTGAAGGATCCGCTCGCCGCGGCGACCTCCTCGGAGTGGCGGAGTCCTATGAAAAGATGGCGGCAGAAGCCGAGGTCCCGGCCCTCAAGAACGCCATAGCGGCTCGCGCCGTAGCGCTTCAGGCGACGCCGAGCTTCTTCTGCAGGCTGGTGGAGGAGGTCGTGTACTGGAACACGAGCCGCTTGTCCGGGAAGACGTAGCGGTGCGCCTTCTGCGCCATCAGCGCCACCTCGTGGAAACCCGACAGGATGAGCTTGAGCTTGCCCGGATAGGTGTTGATGTCGCCGACCGCAAAGATGCCCGGCTCGCTGGTTTCGAACTTCTCGGTATCGACCGGAATGAGGTCGCCGTCGAGCTTGAGTCCCCAGTTCGCTACCGGCCCGAGCTTCATGGTCAGCCCGAAAAACGGCAACAGGGCATCGCAAGCGATGTTGAACGTCGATCCGTCGTTGCGCTTGACCACGGCGCAATCGAGCTTGCCGTCGGCGCCCTTGAGCGAGGTGACCTGGCCGAGCACGAAGTCGATCTTCCCCTCGGAGACCAGCGCCATCATCTTGTTGACGCTGTCGGGCGCCGCGCGGAACGCGTCGCGCCGGTGCAGCAGCGTGAGATGGCTGGCGATCGGCGCCAGGTTGAGCGTCCAGTCGAGCGCGGAATCGCCGCCGCCGACGATGAGGATGCGCTTGCCGCGGAACGCCTCCATCTGGCGCACCGCGTAATGCACCGAGGTTCCCTCGTAGGCTTCGATCCCCTCGATCGGCGGTCGCTTGGGCTGGAACGAGCCGCCACCCGCCGCGATCACGATCACCTTGACCTCGAACACCTTGCCGCCGTCGGTGGTGACGCGGAACAGAGGATCCCCGATTCGCTCGATCGTCTCCACCATCTCGTTGAGGTGGAAGGTCGCACCGAACGGCTTGATCTGCTCCATCAGCGCATTGGTGAGGCCCTGGCCGGTGATATAGGGAATGCCGGGAATGTCGTAGATCGGCTTCTCGGGATAGAGCTCGGCGCACTGACCGCCGATCTTGTCGAGGATGTCGACGAGGTGCGCCTTCATGTCGAGCAGGCCGAGTTCGAACACGGCGAACAGGCCGATCGGCCCGGCGCCGATGATGAGCGCGTCGGTCCGGATCGGTTCGGTATTGAAGCGTTCCATCTTCATCGATCTGTTTCCGGCGAGATTTTGCGGGTTGTGTAGCGGCCGCGGCGCACGAGGAAAAGAGCTTTGGAGCGCGCCGACGTGGTTCGAACGATCATCCCGCCCCGATCTGCCGTCGGAGTACGATCTTCTCCGGAACCGGATGGCCGCTTCGCAATCATGCTCTACCGCCCCTGATAGGCGGGTGTGCGCACGACGAGGCCATCGAGCTCGTCGCTGATCTGGATCTGGCACGACAGCCGCGAGTTCGGCTTGGCGTCGAAGGCGAAGTCGAGCATGTCCTCCTCCATCGGCGACGGCGATCCCGTCGTCGCCACCCAGGCTTCGTCGACGTAGACGTGGCAGGTGGCGCAGGTGCAGGAGCCGCCGCATTCGGCGACGATTCCGGTCACGCCGTTCTGCAGGGCCGTTTCCATCACGGTCGAGCCCACCTCGGCGTCGACCGTGTGGGTCGTGCCGTCATGTTCGATGTAGGTGATTTTGGGCATCGCGAACCGGGGTTACCTGCCGCGACGGCGCGCCGCGTCGCCCGGCAGGTTCGCGCCGCGAATGCTCGCGTGGCGATTGCTGGCGCAGCAAGACATCACGCCTGACGCGGCGGAACGGTGACCACGAGCCCGTCGAGATCCTCCGTCACCTTGATCTGGCAGGACAAGCGCGAGGTCGGCCGCACGTCGAAGGCGAAATCGAGCATGTCCTCTTCCATCGGCGAAGGATCGCCGGTCTTCTCCTTCCACGTCTCGTCGACATAGACGTGGCAGGTCGCGCAGGCGCAGGCTCCCCCGCATTCGGCCTCGATGCCGGGAATATTGTTACGGATCGCCGTCTCCATGACGGTCGATCCGACCTCGCCCTCGACGGTGCGAGCCGGCCCATCGGATTCAATATAGGTGATCTTGATCATTGCATGGAATGAAAAGGGGAAAATGCAGCCCGACGACCGGACGAGACGTCCGGACGGCCGCGATAGTCGCCTCTATAACGACTCGGCCGGTGCCGCGCAATCACACGACGGAGGACGGGTGAGCGAGGGCTCCCGTCTGTCGTCTTTTCCTCGGTCGCGTGGTCAATGAGCGCGCAACACGTCAGCGATGAAGCTGCGGGCTTCCTCGGTGACGGTGCGGAGCGCAGCCAGCGCCCGGGCCATGTCGGCGGCATCGGCGGTGTCGATGAATTCGACCGCCTCGGCCGCACGCGCGACGCGCACCGCCCCGATGGCGCGGGCCGAGCCCTTCAGCGTATGCGCCAGGGCGGCAAGCGTCTCGGCCGGAGCTGCCTGCATCCGGCCCATCAGGATCGCGGCCTGGCGGTCGAACAATTGCAGCACCTCGCGTTCGAGGCTGCGCTCGCCCAGCGTCATGCGGGCGAGGTGGACGAGATCGACGGGGCGCTCGAGCGATGCGCGCGGCGCCGCCCGTTCCCGTGTTGCAGGCGAAAGTTCGGTCATGTGCCCATCCCCGTGGTCTTGGTGTTGGTATGCGCGCAGTGTGCTCGGCCATGGGCGAAAACCCGGTAAAGCCAGGGCCAATGCGGCTTTTCTTCAAGGCAAGCCAAGCATGCCGATGGTTAAGGTTCGATTAACCCTTGGCGCCGTCCGCAATCGCCCGGACCCCGCCCCCCTGGATCCGGCCCTCTGGGGCTGCGGGGGCGGGCGCGGGCAAAAAACCTCCGGGGATTTCGCCGCAATTCAACCAATAAGCTCGTGACCTGACGCGTTAACGATGATTAAAAAGAGGTTAATGATGCGGTTTCTTTCGGCTCGCGAGACCGATTAAGATGGCCGCGCGGCGGTCTAAGTTCCTACGGCCCTCTCGGCGCCGACCGCCGGCGCGTGGGCCAGAAACATGCCCGCGACCGCTGGGAAGAGGGTCCTATGGCCCTGATGTAGAGTGGAAGGGGGACGCGAGGCGGACATGGCGAATATCCCAAGGAAAATCAAAGATCCGACCGAGGCGGCATTGTCCGCGATCCAGGATGCTCTGAACCTGCGTGACTCCCCTTCACAGACCCCGGCCCAACCTGCCACCGCCGAACCAGCGGCGGGTGATCTCGATTTCGGCCGCCGCAACGGCCGCATTCCGGCGATGGACGAGGACCTGTTCCGCGACGAGCGCGACCAGTTGTCCCTGCCCGGCGTCGGGACCGACGCCCAGCGCCGTGCCGCCAACGATGACCGCCAGTCGGTGGGCCAGATTCTCCAGGCACTGCAACAGCGTCCGTCCCGCCTGCCCTATCTCTTCGCCCTGACATTCTCGGGCATCTGGACCGCGGTGGCACTTGCCGCCGCCTGGAGCCTGGCCGAGACCGGTCCGCGCGCCCTGCTGGCGCAGGGCGGTCTGCCGCTCCTCGGGCTGGCGGTGGCGGTGCTGCTGCCGATCCTGTTCTTCGCCGTGATCGCCTACGTGGTGGTGCGCGCGCAGGAGTTGCGCCAAATCGCCCGTGCGATGACGCAGGTGGCGATGCGGCTCGGCGAGCCCGAGACGATGGCCGGCGAGCAGGTGGTGTCGGTCGGCCAGACCATCCGCCGCGAGGTCGCCGCCATGGGCGACGGCGTGGAACGGGCGCTGGCGCGCGCGGCCGAGCTCGAAGGCCTGGTGCACAACGAGGTCGCGGCGCTCGAGCGCTCCTACAACGACAACGAGCTGCGCATCCGCGGCCTGATCCAGGAGCTCGCCACCCAGCGCGAGGCGCTGGTCAATCAGGCCGAGCAGGTGCGCAGCGCGCTGTCCAACGTGCACTTCGGCCTGACCCAGGACATCACCTCGGTGAGCGAGCTGGTGTCGACGAGCGTCAACGACGCGGCGCAGCGCATCACCCAGTCACTCGCCGAGAAGGGCGAGCACATCACCCTGGCGCTCGGCCGCGCCGGCGACTCCATGATCGACGCGATCGGCGACCGCGGCGGCGACCTTCTGGAACAGCTTTCGCGCACCGGCGACGAAGTGAGCCGCACCCTCGACGCCGCCAACACGCGGCTGATCTCCGCGCTCAACTTCAAAACCGATGAGATGACCGACAAGATCGTCGACATCGCGGGCGAGCTGTCGGATACGCTGTCGACGCGGCTGGACCGCATTTCCGACGACATCTCGCGCAAGACCACGGCGCTCGGCGACCTGCTGGCGCAGCGCACTGAGGAGATCGGCTCGAGCCTGACCAGCCAGACCGCGACGGCGACCATGGGGCTGACCAATCACGCCCGCGAGCTGAGCGAGTCGCTGGCCGAGCAGTCCCGCTCGATCACCCAGGGGCTGGAGAGCCAGTCGCGCGAGATCGCCGACAGCTGGCACTCGCACTCGCATTCGCTGACCGAGTCCCTGTCCGGCCACTCGGCAAAGTTCCTCGACGACTGGACCAATCACTCGCAGTCGCTGACCGCGGCGCTGACGGCGCAGTCACGCGAGATCACCAACTCGCTGACCAGCCGCTCCAACGAGATCATGACGAACCTGGTGGAGACCGGCAGCCGGCTCGCCGAAACCATCGTGACGCGCGCCGACGACGTCAACAGCACGCTCAAGTCGACCGGCGAGTCGGTCGTGCTCGACCTCAGCCTGCGCGGCGGCGAAGTCGTGGGCAAGCTGGAGGAGATCGGCACGCGCATCAGCGACACCATCGTCACGCGCGGCACCAAGGTCACCGAGACCTTTCGCGAGACGGCGGATTCGCTCGCCGCGACCCTCAATGCCAAGGGCGACGCCGTCAAGGAGATGCTGGCGACGCGGCTGCAGTCGTTCGAGGAAGTGTTCATGCTCGGCGGTTCGGAGCTGGCGGAAAAGATTTCGCGCGACTCCTCCACGCTGGGCAACCTGATCACCCGCAATCTCGCCGAGTTCGACCGCACCGTGAAGGTGTACGGCGGCGAGCTGGCCGAGCGCCTGAGCACGCGCACCGGCGAGATCACCGAGGCGATGCGGGCGCATGTCGAGAATTTCGACAGCCGCGTCACCAGCAAGACCAGCGAGGCGGCTGTCGCGCTCGACCAGCGCATCGTGCGCATCGAGCAGGCACTCGACAACCGCACCCAGAGCCTGAGCGAGATGCTCGGCAGCCGCGTCATGGAGATCGCCAAGACGCTGGCTGACGGCGGCAAGGAGGTGGTCGGGGCGCTCGACAAGCGGATCAACGAGGTCACCGGCGCCATCTCGGCACGCGGCACCAAGCTGGCGGAAACGCTCTCCGCCAAGGCCGACGAGATCGACCAGGTGCTCGGCAAGCGTGCCAACGAGATCGGCGACACCGTGGAGAGCCGTATCGGCCGCTTCGAGGAACTGCTGGTCGGCCGCGTCGAGGCCACCATGAGCCAGATCGAGGCGCGCGGCGCCTCCGCCGCCGGCGCAGTGAGCACCATCGTCGACCGCCTCAACCAGACGATCACTACGAACAACGCCACGATCGAGACCAGCGCGCAGGAGGCCGAGAACCGGCTCGCCGCGCTGTCGTCCGGCGTCGCCAGTGCGCTCAAGCAGAATGCCGGCGAGATCGAGCAGGCGATCGCGGCGCTGGCGACCGCCACGTCGGAAAAGCTCACCGGCATGTCCACCAACGTGCTGACCAGCCTCAGGCAGGACTCGTCCGAGATCGAGAACCGCCTGGGCGGGCTCGCCACGTCGACCTCGGATGCGATCCGGACCAGCGCCGGCGACGCCGAGCGCACGCTGACCGCGCTGTCGGCCGGCGTCACCACGATGCTGAAGCAGAATGCCAGCGAGGTCGAGCGCACTCTGCTCGGCGTCGGCGCCGAGGTGGTGCGCAGCTTCACCGCCAAGGCCGACGAGATGAACGGCGCCATCGGCAACAAGGGCACCGAGATCGCGCGCCTGCTCGACGACCGCAGCAACAGCCTCCTGCTCGCCATCGACAGCAAGAGCCGCACGCTGGTGAACGAAGTGGGCCGCATCACCGACGCCACGTTGAGCTCCATCGAAAGCCGCGGCGTGACCACGGCGCGCGCGCTCATGTCCAACAGCGAGGAGATTTCGCGGCTGATCAACGAAGCGAGCAGCAACGCGTCGGCCACCCTCACCCGCCAGCTGCGCGACCTGCAGGAGCAGGGTCGCTCGGCGGTCGAGCAGTCGCAGCGCACCGCCGGCGCCGCCGTCTCCGAGATGCACGAAACGCACGGCATGCTGCGCAACGACGTCAACGCCCTGTTCGAGCGGCTGCGCGAGGCCAATTCCCTGCTGCAGGAGGTCCTGAGCGGCGCCACCGAGAACCTCGGCGCGATCGAAAGCTCGCTGTCAACGCGGGCCGCGGAGTTCGTCAGCGCCATGCACGACGTGGGCGAGCGCAGCAACGCCGCCGGGGTGCAGGTCGACGACCACATCAAGTCGTTCCAGGCGATGTCCGGCAACGTGCTGAATGAGATCACGGCGCTGGCACAGCAGTTCGACGCCCACGGCCGCGCCCTGGTTGCGGCGGCCGGCCTGGTGGAAAAGAGCAACGTCCAGATCAAGGACACGCTCGACGACAATCGCCGCTTGGTCGACAACCTGGTGGGCGACCTCGTCGCCAAGACCGACCACCTCAGTTCGGCGATCACGACCAAAACTGAGCAGCTCAGCGAGGCGCTGGGCACCAAGACCAACGCCGTGATCAACGAGTTCGGCGCCCGCACCGAGGCGCTCGAGCAGCGGCTCAAGCGGTTCGGCGCGCTGCTGACCGAATCGTTCGAGACCTCGGAAGCGCGCGCGCGCGATATCGCACGGGTGATCTCGGAAGCCAGCTCCGACGGTGCCCGCGCCATCACCAGCCAGTACGACCTCGTGCGCTCGACCTCGGACGACGAACGCCGGCGCACCACCGACGCCATGCGCAGCATCTTCGACCAGACCAACAGCGAGACCATCGCGCTGTTCAAGCGCACGGCCGACCAGTTCGGTGAGATCGTGCACGATCTCAGGAACATGACCGGCGAGATGCAGCGCGAGCTCGAGGCGACGCGCGACCTGGTGCGCAAGGGCATTCTCGAGCTGCCGCAGGAGACCGCCGACAGCGCGGCGCAGATGCGGCGGGTCATCGTCGACCAGATCGAGGCGCTGGCCGAGCTCAACCGGATCGTGGCGCGCCACGGGCGCGGCATCGAGGCGCCCGACGCGCGGCGCGGCGCCCGCGAGGAGCCGCTCGCCACCGTGGGACGCGGCGGCAGTGGCGGCGTCCGCCCGGCGGTGTCGGAAGCCCGCGCACCCTCGCCCGTCCGCGCGGAACCGCGCGGTGGCGACAGCCGCACCGGCTGGCTCTCGGACCTGCTCACCCGCGCGTCGCGCGACGAGGACCGGCCACGCGACGAGGCGCCGCGCTACAGCATCGACTCGCTCGACTCGATCTCCACCGACATCGCCCGCATGGTCGACCACGACGCCATGGTGGACCTGTGGGACCGCTATTACCGCGGCGAGCGCAACGCGTTCTCGCGCCGGCTCTACACCCTGCAGGGCCAGCAGACCTTCGACGAGATCCGTCGGCGCTACCGCGCCGACCGCGAGTTCAAGCAGACGGTCGACCGCTACATCGCCGAATTCGAGCGCCTGCTCGACGAGGTCTCGCGCGACGACCGCGGCCAAGTGGTGGCGCGCAGCTACCTGACGTCGGAGACCGGCAAGGTCTACACCATGCTGGCGCACGCGGCCGGTAGGTTCGATTGAGGGCCGCTGTTCCGTAGGGTGGGTAAAAGGCGCGCAAACACGCGGCGATCAACGCATGATGCCAAGCGTGCTCGCCGTGCCCACCACTATTCGCGAGGCCGCACGCGTGGGTACGGCGCGTTCCGATGCCTCACGCGTTGAGAGTTCGGCGCAGCGCGCCTTTGCCAACTCTACGAAGCTGGGATCTTGTTACCGCCCGGCGGCGGTGGCCTGCGCGTCCGCGGCAGGCGGGCGACGGGCCGGGCGCGCCGCGCGGCGCGGCGGGGTGGCGCGCGGCGCCGAGCGACCCTGCTCCACCGGCGTCTGCGCGTCGGAGGAGCTCGGGCCGAACAGGACGCGCTGCGGGTTGCGGTCGAAATTGCGGATGGCGCGGCCGAGATCGGCCAACGTGCGCCGGGCGTCCACGGCGAGCGCCTCGTATTCGCGCAGGCCGTTGTTGGAGAACCGCGTCAGGCCGACCGAGATCTCGGCCGTGCGCTTGTCTAGATTGTCGCTGAGCGAGCGCATCGAGCGCGCCGTGTCGACAAGCTCGGTCTTGATGTCGCCGCCGGCAAAGTCGTCGAGCCCGGCCATGATGCGGTCGAGACGTTCGGAGTTGCGCGCCAGGGCCGACGAGAAGGTTTCCAGATTGCCCAGCGTGGTTTTGAGGCTCTCGCGGTTCTCGACCAGGACCTCGTCGACGCGCTTGACCAGTGCGCCGGCGCTGGCGGCGACGTCGCGAATGGTGGTGGTGACGTCCTGGGTGGCGGTCGGATCGGCGATCAGCGTCGCCGGCTGCCCCTTCTCGGACACCAGCGGGGCGGCGTCGGTCGCGCCGCCCTTGACGGAGATCGACGCGATTCCGGTCAGGCCCTGGAAATCGAGGCCGACGCGGGTGTCGGCGCGCATCGGGACCGCCTTGTCGACCGCGATGGTGGCGATGACCTGGCGGGGATTCTCCGGGTTGAGCTTGAGGTCGGACACCTCGCCGACCTTGATGCCGTTGAACAGCACCCAGCCGCCGGTGCGCAGGCCGGAGACAGCGCCGTCGAACACCACGCGGTAGACAGCGCGCTCGCCGCCGTCGCCGGTGCGGGAAAACCAGTAGACGAAGCCGAACCCGCCCGCGATCACGGCGAGCGTGAACAGCCCGATCACTACGTAGTTGGCCCTCGTCTCCATCGGCCCTAGCGTCCCAACCTCATTCCGCGGCCACCCGCGCCCGCTTGCCGCGGAAATAGTCCCTCACCCATGGGTGATCCGACGCCAGCATAGCGTCGATCGGACCCTCGACCACCACCCGGCCATCCGCCAGCACGGCGATTCGGTCGCAGACGGTATGCAGGCTATCTAGATCATGGGTTACCATGAAAACCGTTAATCCTAAAGTGCGCTGCAGGGTGCCGATCAGGTCGTCGAAGGCGCCGGCGCCGATGGGATCCAGCCCCGACGTAGGCTCGTCTAGGAATACGATCTCAGGATCGAGGGCCAGCGCCCGCGCCAGCGCCACCCGCTTGACCATGCCGCCCGACAGTTCGGCGGGGAATTTTTCCGCCACATCCGGGGTCAGCCCGACCATTTCCAGCTTGGCCATGGCGATCTCGTCAAGGAGGCGCTTCGACAGGTCGAGATATTCGCGCATGGGGAACTGCACGTTCTGCCGCACCGTCAGCGAGGAGAACAGCGCCCCCTGCTGGAACAGGATGCCCCAGCGCCGCTCGGTGGCGCGGCGCAGCCGCTCGCCGGCCTCCCCGAGGTCGATGCCGAACACCTCGATCGAGCCCGCCCGCTTCGGCACCAAGCCGATGATCGTGCGCATGAGCACCGATTTGCCGGCGCCCGAGCCGCCGACAAAGCCCAGAATTTCCCCGCGGTAGACGTCGAGCGACAGGCGGTCGAGCACCGTCGCGGCGTCGAAGCCGACGACGAGGTCACGCACCCGGATAATCGGCTCCCTGGCCGCCATCTACTTTCCGATCGCTGCGAAAAACATGGCAAAAACGCCGTCCATCACAATGACGAGAAATACGGACTTGACCACCGAGGCGGTGGTGTGGAGCCCGAGCGACTCCGCGCTGCCCTTGACCTGCAGGCCTTCGGTGCAGGCGACCAGCCCGATCAACAGCGCCATGAACGGCGCCTTGATCATACCGATGGCGAAATGGTCGAGCGAGATCGCGTCCTTCAGGCGCGAGACGAAGATTTCCGGGCTGATCCCGCCGTACAACCAGCATACCAGGCCGCCGCCGTAGAGCGCCGCCATCGAGCCCAGGAAGGTGAGGATCGGCAGCGCCAGCACCAGCGCCAGGATCCGCGGCAGCACCAGCACGTCGACCGGCGCGAAGCCCATGGTGCGCAGCGCGTCGATCTCCTCGCGCATCTTCATGGAGCCCAGTTCGGCCGTGTAGGAGCTGCCCGAGCGGCCGGCGATCATGATCGACACCATGATGACGCCGATCTCGCGCAGCACCAGGATGCCGATCATGTCGACCACGTAGAGCTCGGCGCCGAAGCGGCGGAAGTGGAAAATGCCCTGCTGGGCGATGA
>Ga0126380_10000114_pt1 | contig 20081 bp, 20 predicted proteins | sample PanSoiMetPlot_26_FD_92544 | JGI IMG/M metagenome (GOLD analysis project Ga0126380, IMG submission 92544) | Tropical forest soil microbial communities from Panama - MetaG Plot_26 | ecosystem: Environmental > Terrestrial > Soil > Tropical forest > Bulk soil | place: Panama | collected 2016-02-17
AAGCCTTGACCAATCGCGTCAGTCACGTCGAACCGTTGCCGGACGGACTCGGCAAGGGCGATCACTACGAGGTGAAGATCAACTTCGAGCTGAACTCGGAGTAGCAATCGCCGCTTGTTTCGCCCGCGCACGATTGGCTTGCAGCTCGGCCAGATGTTTTTCCGACCAGCGACAAAGCGTGCGCAGCGGTTCGATTAATGTCCGCCCCAGCCGAGAAAGCGAATACTCAACCCGCGGCGGCACGACCGGATAGACTTTGCGCACAATGAGTCCGTCTCGTTCGAGGCTGCGCAACGTTTGCGTCAGCATTTTTTGCGAGATGCCGCCGATCTCGCGATGGAGCTCGGCATAACGCATCGTTTTGTTTGAGAGAAGTTGAATGACAATCGCTGTCCATTTGTCCGCGATGCGATCGAGAACCAGGCGGGAGGGGCATTGCGAATCCATCACTGAAGCCATGACATCTTACTAAACGCCCCTCGTTTCACGTTCAAGTCTGGATGTAACCTACAAACGGGTGTGTATAGGCTGACTTGACCGCTGAGCGACATACCCGAAATTTAGGTATGTCATTAGATTTACTTTTGGACGAGGCAAGCGAGAAACAGCCGACCCTTCGTCATTCCGTCGAGAGCGATTCGTTTTTGCTCGATGAATACTCGCGCACGGTTGTCGGCGCGGCGGATCGGGTCGCGCCGTCTGTCGTCAATATCGACATCAAGCAGCGCGTCGAGACGCGCGGACGAGCGCGCGAAGTCGGAGGGAGCGGCTCAGGATTCATCATCGCGCCGGACGGATTCATTTTGACCAACAGCCACGTCGTTCACAATGCGAGTGCGATTACGGTGAATCTTTCCGATGGGCGCGATTTTCAAGCGCAATTGGTCGGAGACGATCCCGATACCGACCTCGCGGTCGTTCGCATCGACGCGCCGCAGCTCGCGAACGTGCGCCTGGCTGATTCGGAAAAACTGCGGGTTGGCCAAATCGTGATCGCGATTGGAAATCCACTTGGTTTCCAGGCGAGCGTGACCGCGGGCGTGGTCAGCGCGCTCGGGCGCTCGATGCACGCCCAATCCGGCCGCTTGATCGACAACATTATTCAAACCGACGCGGCGTTGAATCCCGGGAACTCCGGCGGGCCGCTGGTGAACTCGGCGGGCGAGGTGATCGGCGTCAACACGGCGATGATTCGCCCCGCGCAGGGAATCTGTTTCGCGATCGCAAGCAACACCGCGAAGTTCGTCGCCGCCTGGTTAATTCGCGACGGGAAAATCAGGCGCAGTTACATCGGCGTCGCCGGCCAGAACGTGCCGATTCATCGACGCGTTGTTCGCTTTTATAATTTGCCGCTCGAGACCGGCGTGCTCGTTGTTTCGATCGAGAAAGATAGCCCGGCAGCGAAGACCGGTCTGCGCGAAGGCGACGTGATCGTTGCGTTCAATGGCGAACCGATCGGCAGCATTCATGAATTGCACCGTCGATTAATGGCCGAACAAATCGGCATTGAATCGAAGATTCTCATTATTCGCCATACCGAGAAGCTTGAGTTGCCGATCGTGCCTCAAGAGTTGCGGCCGCGCGATTGATCGACTTGCGTTTCAGTTTTTGCTGAAGCACGCTCGCGCGTGAAAGTTCTCGTAATTGGAAGCGGCGGTCGCGAACACGCGCTGACCTGGAAGTTGAAACAATCGCCGGCGATTGATCGGCTCTTCTGCGCGCCGGGGAATGCCGGAACAGCCGCGATCGCGGAAAATGTTTCGATCGCGGCGACCAATCTCGCGGACCTTGCCGCGTTCGCGAAACAGAACGATGTCGATCTCACGGTGGTCGGTCCGGACGATCCGCTCGCGATGGGGATTGTCGATCTTTTTGCGGCTGAGGGTTTGCGAAGTTTTGGTCCAACGAAATCGGCCGCGCGTTTGGAGTCTTCGAAAATCTTCGCGAAGGAATTGATGCGGTCGCAAAAAGTTCCGACTTCGCAAGCGAGAACGTTCTCTGACAGCGAAGCAGCCCTGGCTTATTGCGAGGAATTGAAATTTCCGGTCGTGATCAAGGCCGACGGGCTCGCCCTGGGCAAAGGCGTAATCATTGCCGAAAACATCGCGACCGCGAAATCGACTGTCGAAATGATGATGAAAGAAGCGCGCTTTGGCGAAGCCGGCCGACGCATCGTGATCGAGGAATTTCTGCGCGGCAGCGAATGTTCGATTCACGCGCTGGTCGATGGAAAAAATTACCAGTTGCTCGAATCGGCCCGCGACCACAAGCGCGCGTTCGATGATGACGAAGGTCCAAACACCGGCGGGATGGGCGCGTTCAGTCCGGCGAACAATTGGAACGCACAGCTGCAATCGAAATTTGAAAAAGAAATGATGCGCCCACTGCTTAGCGGCTTGGCCAAGGAGGAAATTATCTATCGCGGTTTGTTGTATCCCGGACTGATGATCACCGCTGGCGGGCCGCGCGTTCTCGAGTTCAACTGCCGCTTTGGCGATCCGGAAACCCAGGCGCTCTTGCCGCGATTGAAATCGGATTTGCTGCCGCTATTGGAAGCGACGATCGACGGCAAGATCGACAAGTGCAAAATCGAGTGGGACAAACGCCCGTCAGTCACAGTTGTTCTCGCATCCGCGGGCTATCCAGGAAAATACGAGACCGGGAAGCCGATCTCCGGTTTGGAAAAAGCAGCGAAGCTCAAAGACGTACAGATTTTTCACGCCGGCACAAAACTCGCGAACACCGAAGTCGTGACCGCAGGCGGGCGAGTTTTGGCCGTGACCGCTCTTGGCTCAGACCTCGCCGTCGCGCGGGTTCGGGCCTATAACGCCGCCGCCCTCATCCAGTTCGAGGGCTGCCATTATCGCCACGATATTGCTCTTGGCGTGGCGAACAGCTAACAATAAACCCAATGTTGAATCGGGCGGCCATCATCAGCCTTTCATTTTTCCTGGCGATCAGCGTTTTTGGGCAAAGTCCATCGCCGAAATCTCCACCCGCTTCGCCAACGCCATCGCCTACCTCGACCCCGAGCACAGAGCAGATCATCAATTCCCTGGGCGAGAACGATCTTCAGGCCGCGATCGCAGCGTTAAAGAGCAACTTTACGAATCCGGAAGCGATCACCGACGCGGAGCTGAATCGCGCGACGCTCCATGGATTGCTCATACGGATGCCCGGCGGCTTGGTGTTGATGCCGGGCAAGGAGAACGCGCCGACCGAACCCAGTTTTCCATTTTACAGCGAAGTTTTTGAAAATCACATCGGCTATGTTCGAGTCGGCGCGCTCGATGCGAACAATCTGAGGGAGCTCGACAAGAAGCTTCAGGATTTTACCGCGAAGAAAGTGGACGCGGTGATTCTCGACCTTCGCGCGAGCGGGAACGGTGATTTTGCGACTGCGGCGGAGTTTGGAAAACGATTCTGTCCGAAAGGCAAGACGCTCTTCAGCGTGCGCAAACCAGCCTCCCGCGAGAATAAGGGATTCAACTCCGATCGAGATCCGTCATTTCAAGGTCTGGTGACTGTCTTGTGTGACAGCGATACGGCCGGTGGCGCCGAAGCTCTCGCAGCCACGCTAAAAGTAAACGACAAAGCGTTGATCATTGGACAAACGAGCGCCGGTCGCGCGGTCGAATATTCCGATTCGCCACTGCCAAGCGGAAAAACTTTGCGGGTCGCGTCTGCCGAAGCGGTCTTACCGGATGGTCAGCCGCTGTTTCCGGGTGGAGTAAAACCGGATTTGCCGGTTGAAATGTCGATCGCGGACAAGCGCCAGATTTTCCGTCAGGGTGAAAAAGGAATGTCGCAATTCGTTTATGAAACGGAGCGGCCGCATTTGAACGAAGCGGCCTTGATCGCCGGCACGAATCCCGAGTTGGACATTCCGGATGCGCAACGGCGCTTGCGTGCGCGAGAGAAAACGGCCCTGCGCGATGCGGTTTTGCAGCGAGCGCTAGACGTTGTCACTTCGCTCGAAATTTATCAGAAGCGTTGACGTGCATCCGCTGGAAGAACGAATCGGTTACAAATTTCGCAATCCGCTCCTGCTGGCTGAAGCGCTTACCCATCCAAGTCTCGGTCACGAAACGCAGCAGCGGCATTTCGACAATCAACGCCTAGAATTTTTGGGCGACGCAATTCTCCAGCTCGTCATCACCGAATATCTTTTCGGACATTTTAAGGACCAGCCGGAAGGGCAACTGACAAAACTGCGCTCGCGCCTGGTCTCACGCGATGCTTTGAAAAGTCACGCGATCGAGCTCGATCTCGGACAATTTTTGTTGATGGGGCGCGGCGAGGAAGCGAGCGGAGGTCGCGCGCGCGTTTCCACACTGGCGGATGCGTTCGAAGCGCTGATCGGTGCGATTTATCTCGATGGCGGTTTGGAGGATGCAAAAAAGTTCATCCTCGAGCAGGCGCAGAAAAATCTGGCCGACGTCACGGAAGAGCCGGTCGACATTAATCCGAAAGGAAATTTGCAGGAATTGCTGCAAAGCATTTCGCCTCGAAGTCCGGTTTACGAACTGGTTTCCCAAAGCGGGCCGGAACACGACAAACGATTTGTGGTTCAGGCGGTTTGGGAGGGGGTCGTTCTCGGGAAAGGCAGCGGCAAAAGCAAAAAGCAGGCGGAGACCGCTGCGGCTGAACAGGCGATGCAACTCAAGCGCTGGAAAAAAGCGAAGCGTGTCGGTGCCGAACCCGCGCGCAAGACCGAGAAGAAAAAGAAACGCTAGTTCTTTTGCAGCGCGTGACTTAGCGCGTCGATTGATTGCCAGCGAAAATGGTTCGCGATGCACGCAGTCACAAACTTTTTCGCCTCAGCGATTGAGTCTTTGAGAGATTTACCCGCAGCGAGACCAGCCGTGATCGCTGCAGAATAGGTGCAACCGGTCCCGTGAGTGGCCACCCCTCGCACAAACGGCGTGGAAAATTCCGAAAACTTTCCGTTCGCGAATAGAAGATCGACCGCATCCTTGCCTGCGAGATGACCACCCTTGAGCAAGATCGCCGTTTTGAATTTACGCGCTAATTGGTTGCCCGCGCGCTCCATCGATTGTCGATCCTGGATCTTTCTGCCGAGTAACTGCGCCGCTTCGTCCAGGTTTGGCGTGACTAAGCTCGCCAGGGGAAATAATTCACGCTGATAAATTTCGATCGCATTCGCTTCGAGCAGGGGATCACCGCCTGTCGCGGTGATTACCGGATCGACAATGAGCGGAACTTTTCGCGGAAGATCGACAATTGATTTCGCGACCGTCGAGATAATTTCGGCTGAGTAAAGCAAGCCGGTCTTGATTGCAGCGATTGGAAAATTTTTTGCGAGCACTTGGACTTGTTCCCGAACCATGTCGGCGCCGACCGGTTCGATGCGCGTGACTTTGCCGGGAATTTCAGCGACCACGCAGGTGACCGCACTCAAGCCGTAAACGCCAAGCGCGTTGAATGTTTTCAAGTCGGCTTGGATTCCGGCGCCGGAGCTGCTGTCAGAACCGGCGATCGTCAGCGCGACCGGGATCGATTTTGTCACGCGCCGTCGTTGCCGATGGCTTCGACCGGACAACCTTCCATTGCCTCTTTGCAGAGGGCTTCCTCTTCTGGACTTTCGGCTTGTTTGTAAACGTAGGAATGGCCGCCGTCGTCGTTCCGTTTGAAATTGGCCGGCGCGGTCTCGCGGCAGAGGTCGCAGTCGATGCATTGCTCATCGACATAAAATTTCCCCGCCGCATTCTCCGGGTATTTGTTTGCCGCGTCCGCCATGTCTAAGTTCGTTGAGTGAGATCAAAACGTTAGGGAAATCGACTTTCGGTGCAATGGAATTTGACCATTCCCAAAATTGCACGCGACCATAGACGCAGTCCGATCCGAAGCATTTGCAAAAGTGAAAAAGGAAACCGCCAGGACGTTGCGCGCATTCTTGATTGAGCTCGCGATTTATTCGGTGCTCGTAGTCGTTTATTTTTTTCTAGTCCTCCATTTCCTCGGCGAGTGGTTAGTGCAACTGCATAATCGTTACGCCTACGCGGTTGTTTCCATTCTTCTAATCATCGGTCAGGCGGTTCTTCTTGAGGCCGTTACCACGCTTCTGTTGCGCATGATTCGCGGTCGCTCCGAATAACGATGTTTTTCCCGATCTCTAACGCGCACATCAGCCCGATTTATCTCGTTGTCGTTGGGTTCTTAATCGGCATCCTGGGCGGATTCTTTGGCGTCGGCGGCAGTTTCATTGCGGGCCCGGCGCTACGTCTGATGGGCGTGCACTGGAATTTCGCCGTCGGGACCGATCTCGCGCACATTGTTGGCAAATCGGTAGTGGCGGCAAGACGTCACCGGGCGCTCGGGAACGTTGATCTCAAACTCGGCTTATTGATGGCGGTCGGAACAATCGTGGGTGCCGAATGCGGCGCTCAATTAATTCAAGTGCTAAAGCGCGCCGGCAATGTCGATTTTGTCGTCAGCATCGTTTCGATCGTAGTCTACATCAGCATCTCAAGTTTCATGATTTGGGAGAGCCGCAAAACTCTTCGCGAAGGAGACGCACGCGGCACTGCAAAGACCATTTCACAAAAGAAGAAGGACACCTCCGCGTTCCGTCATGTCACAGACGCGATCCAGGGTTTCAAACTTGCGCCGATGATAAAACTGCCTGTATCGGGCGTGACCATTTCGCTCTGGGTCATTCTCATCGTCTCGTTCATCGGCGGATTGTTCAGCGGATTTCTCGGTGGCGGCGCCGGCTACATTCGAATGCCGTCGATGGTTTACGTGCTCGGCATCCCTACACATCTCGCGGTCGGCACCGACTTGTTTGAGATCATTATCTCAGCGAGCTACGGCACCTTCACGCATGCGATCAAAGGCAACGTCGACATTCTGATCGCGCTCGTGATGCACACCGGCGCAGCGATTGGCGCTCAAATCGGCGCGATTTCCACGCAATATTTTGCCGGGCCGAAAATCCGGCTCGCGTTTGTGCCGTTGCCACTGATCGGCGCGGTCATTGTTATTTACACCCTGATAAGCGGTCACAAATTGTAAGCGCGATGAAGATCCTGATCTGTAGCGATGGAATGCCGGCGGCCGATAACGCGACGCGCCTCGGCGCGGCTTTCGCTGGCCCGTTGCAGGCGAAGACGACTCTTCTTGGCATTGCCGAAAAATCCGGCGAAGAGACCACGTTGCGCGCGGCCCTGGAAAAACAAGCACTATGGTTGCGCGAGAAAAACGTCTCACCGCAGATCGCCGTTCTCGCCGGCGATCCGGTCCGCCAGATTGTCGATCAAACGACGAAGGAGAAGTATGATCTCGTCGTCATCGGCGCGCGCAAAACCGCATCGACCGGCTTATATTGGCGCTCGGCGAAAACCTACGAAGTGATCAAATCGATTTCGCCGCCGGTGTTGGTGGCGATGGGCGAATGGGCGCAGCTGAAACAGTTTCTCGTCTGCACAGGCGGAAAGGAATTCATCGAAAACGCGATTCAATTGACCGGGAAACTTGCGTCCGCCGTTCATGCAGCGGTCACATTGCTCCACGTCATGGCCGAGCCGCCCGCGATTTATGCCGACCTGATGCGACTGGAGGAGGATGTCGATCTATTGCTCCAGTCGAATTCCGAGCTCGGGACCAATTTACGCACGCAGAAACTGGATCTGGAAAAAGAGGGCGTGCCGACTCAGGTTCATGTCCGCCACGGAATTGTGGTCGATCAGGTTTTCAACGAGGTGCGTCAAAATCAATTCGACCTGATCGTGACCGGTTCGTCGCAAGCACGCGGCATGGTCCGCCATTACATCATGGGCGACTTGACCCTCAGCATTTTGAATCACGCGGACTGTCCTGTGCTCGTGGCACGCCCCGGTGCGGCCGCAGGCCCGCTTGGTTTTTGGCGCTCAATTCGGCGCGCGTTCGCGACCTCGCCCGCTAACTAACCGCGCGCAACTTTTCGATCGACGTTTCGCCGCGCATCAACGCTTCACCGACGAGGATCGCGTCCACACCGCACGCTTTCACACGTGCGACATCGCGCTCGGTCTTGATTCCGCTTTCGCTTACCAAAACAATTTCGTCCGGCACTTCACGGCAAAGTTCTTCGGTGACCGCAACATCGACCTCGAACGTGGCGAGGTTTCGATTGTTAATTCCGATGATTTGCGCGCCGGCCGCGAGCCCGCTCTGCAATTCCCCTTTCGTATGCACTTCTACCAGTGCGGCGAGTTGGTGCTCCTTCGCCGCGCTTAGAAGATCGACCAGTTGCGCTTGCTCGAGCGCCGCGACGATTAAAAGGATCGCGTCAGCGCCGCTCGCCACTGATTCTGTAATTTGAATTTCATCGAGCATGAAATCCTTACGCAAAAGCGGGAGAGAAACCGCGGAGCGGACATTTTCGAGATCCTCCAGATCGCCGCGAAAGAATTCTGTATCGGTCAAAACCGAAATGGCGTTGGCGCCGTTCAGTTCGTAATCCTCCGCGATCCCGACCGGATTGAATGACTTTGCGATCACGCCGGCAGACGGCGACGCCTTTTTCACTTCGGCGATGATCGCCAGGTTGCCATCGGGCTGCATCAACGCCCCTCGAAAATCGCGGAAAGTCTTTCGCGCGCGCGCTTGTCGATCCAACTCGGCGCGGCGCGTCTGCAATCGCTTAATTTCCTCGCGTTTCGCGCGCAGGATTTCCTCGAGCCGGTTCATGCGTGGTGGAACTTAAGCTGCTTGAGTCGGATGCCAACGGATGTAATCTTCCGGCTCGCCGCGCCGAAGTAGCTCAGCTGGTAGAGCAACGGTTTCGTAAACCGTAGGTCACGGGTTCAAATCCCGTCTTCGGCTCCAGTTCCGAAAGCTTTCGGAACTGTCACGCCGTAGCCAAGGCGGACTTTTTAAACCTTCGGCCGCTGTTTGTGCCAATCGGTCGATCGCTCGTAAGCGTGCGCGATTTGGAAGATGCGCGCTTCGTCGAGCGGTTTGCAGAGAATCTGCAGGCCAATCGGCAATTGGCTGCCATTTTCTTTCGCGAAACCGCAAGGAATACTGATTCCGCAAAGACCGGCGAGATTTGCGGTGTTGGTAAAGATGTCTGCCAAATACATCGCCAGTGGATTTGCAGTGCGTTCGCCAATCTTGAAGGCCGGCTCGGGTGAAGTCGGGGAAACGATCGCGTCGCATTTTTCGAATGCCTTGACGAAGTCCTGGCGAATCAGTTGGCGCACTTTTTGTGCGCGCACGTAATAAGCGTCGTAGTAACCGGAGCTCAAAACGTAAGTCCCGAGAATGATCCGGCGTTTTACTTCGGCGCCGAAACCTTCCTCGCGCGTGCGCCCGTAGAAATCGAGGATGTCCTGCGGGTTCTTCGCGCGATGCCCGTAACGAACGCCGTCGAAGCGAGCGAGATTAGCGGACGCTTCCGCCGTCGCGAGAAAATAGTAAACCGCGATCCCGTGATCGGTGTGCGGCAAACTGAGATGAACAATTTCCGCGCCGAGCGATTCCAATTGCTTGATCGCCGCATTCACCGCCGCGCTGACCTGCGGATCGATTCCTTCGACGCGATATTCTTTCGGCACGCCGAGCTTAACTCCCTTCAAATCGCGGCCGAGATTTTTTGTGTAATCGGGGACCGGATCGGGCAGGGAAGTCGAATCGAGCGGATCGTGACCGGCCATCCCGCTCATGATCATTGCCGCGTCGCGAACCGTTTTCGCGAGCGGTCCGACTTGATCGAGCGACGACGCGAACGCAGTTAGGCCGTAACGGGAGACGCGGCCGTAACTTGGTTTTACGCCGACGATGCCGGAGAGCGATGCTGGTTGTCTGATCGATCCGCCGGTGTCGGTGCCGAGTCCGCCGAACGCAGCGTCAGCCGCGACCGCGGCCGCAGATCCGCCGCTCGAACCTCCTGGCACACGCGAAACGTCCCACGGATTGCGCGTCACTTTGAAGCTCGAATTTTCAGTCGACGAACCCATCGCGAATTCGTCCATGTTCGTTTTCCCGAGCGGGATCGCGCCGGCCGCACGCAGTCTCCGAATCACGGTCGCGTCGTAAGGCGAGCGATAATTCCCGAGAATTTTCGAACCGCAGGTGCACGGCTGACCTTTGACGTTGATGATGTCTTTGACCGCAATCGGCACGCCGCCGAGCGGGAGATCAACATCCACCTTTTCCGCTTGCTTGAGCGCCGCATCGAAATCGAGAGACAGATACGCATCGATCTTCGGTTCAACGTTTTCGATTCGCGCGCGGAGCGATTCAATGACTTCGCGCGGCGAAATTTCCTTTTTGCGAAGACGGGACTGAAGATCGGCGATGGTGAGCGCCGGCAAATCTTTCTCGCTCATTCAACAACTTTAGGAACGATGAAGAGCTGATTCGCTTTTTGCGGAGCGTTCGCGAGCGCTTCCGCGGCGGTGAAGCAGGGACCCGGTTCATCTTCGCGAAAAACGTTGAACATCGGAACAGCGTGCGCGGCCGCCTCAACGTGGCTGACATCAACCTCGCCGAGTTTTTCAGCGTATTTCAAAACGTCGGCGAGCTGTTTTTGAAAAAGCTTGGTCTCGTCGTCGCCGAGATTCAGGCGCGCGAGTTTCGACACGTAGCCCACGTCGAGATCGGTGGATTTGGCCATGGCTTAGAAATGCAGGTGATTCAGCAACCAAATCGCTGCGATCAAAAGCGCAATCACCAAAACCAAAAAAATAATGCGGCCTTCACGGCGCTGTTTGCGGAGCGAACCCCGCGGCCGGGCCGGCGCGCCTCCGCCGTAGCGTTCGTCATGCAACGCCATTGAAACATCCAATCGACTGCCGCCTGAGCTCGCGCGCATGAGCAACTCTTCTCGCTGGCGCTTTTGAATTTCTTCAGCCACCCGCGGCGCGTCGTCGATCATCTGCTGAAGCTTTTGCATTTGATCGCGCAGCTCCGATTCCTGCTTTGCCAAGTCCTGTTTTGTTTGATCGAGCGGGGTGTTCGATCTGATCGGACGTCTAAGCATGCAGGATTACTGAATGCGATGGGCCATCCAGAAGAAAATGAAAAGAGCGATGAAGCCGAAAATGATCAGTGGCAAACTGAACGCGAACCCAATCTTCACCCATTCCGCCAACGACCGGCCACCGCTGGAAAACACCGGCTCGATTTCCGGCAACGCCGCGCCGCCTTCACTTTCGTCGGTTGCCTGCAATCGGCTGCGCTGCTGCGTGTATTCGACGCGTGCTCCTTCCACCGTGCTCAACGCGCGGCTCAGTTCCTTGTGCAGGTCGGTCGGATTCCAACTCTTGGGATCGATCCCTTCGATCAGCTCCAGATGTTGTCCGAAACTTTCCCGCATTGAACGCAACTGCTCGAGACGCTTTTGCGCGTCGTAAGCTTCGCGTTCGAGAACAACGAGCGAGCGCGTCAGCTTATCGCTCATCTCGGCGCGGCCGCGTTCGAGCTCCTCTTGTTTGCGGCTCAGCTCCTCGAGCTCGCGCTTTTGCTTTTCGATCTGGTCCTGTTGGCGTTTGAGCTGAAGCAACTGCTCCTGCGCTTTTTGCACCTGGGAATCAAGATGCTCGGGCGACAGCGGCTCCTCTTCACTCAGTTCCAACATTTGTTCGATCGGGCGAATTTTCTCCGGCATGTCAAACTTCTTCAATCGTGTCTCACCTTTCGTGTGGTTGCCGCTGGGCGCACATTAATGACGCGCGCGGAGATTTCCAATTGTTTCGGAGAGAATTTTCGCGCGACAATTTCGACTTAACGGCCCGGCATCATTTCGAGCAAAACGCCTTTGAAATATTCCGTTTCGGGAATTGTCGGCAACACAGGGTGATCGAGAGCTTGCTCGAACCGGCGAAGTTTTCTCGCCGAACGACGCGCATCGACCAGCGCGTCGGCGATCGTTTCATTGAACGCCGCATCATTCACGTGATGGGAACAGGAAAAAGTGGCGAGCAATCCATTCTTCGAAAGCAATTTGAACGCGCGCAGATGCAGCTCGCGATAACCGCGCAAGGCCTCGCCGAGTCCGCTCTTGGTTTTCGTGAAAGATGGCGGATCGAGAATGATGAGATCGTATTCCGCCTCGGCCTTCTCGGCTCCACGAAGAAACGCGAAAACGTCCTGATCGATCCATCGAATCTTCGCTCCATTTCGTTCCGCGTTTTGTTTGCCGGCCGTGACGTTGTCTGAATTTTCCTCGACCGCGGCGACATTGGTCGCGCCGGCTTTTGCACAGGCGAGCGCGAACGCGCCCTGGTTCGCAAAGCAATCGAGAACGCGTCGACCAGATCCGAATTGCGCGACGGCGGAATAATTCGCTGCCTGATCCAGATAGAATCCGGTCTTCTGCCCATGCAAAAGATCGACATCGAATTTCAATCCGTCGATTTCAATCGTGGTCGGCCCCGATGGCGGCTTGCCTTCGAGGACTCCGGTTTGAAAAGCGAGCCCTTCGGCTCTACGCACCGGCGCGTCATTACGTTCGATGATCGTGACCCGGCCGAAAAGATCAACAATCGCACCGATGATCAGCATCTTTCGAAAATCCATCGCCAGCGTCAGCGTCTGAAGGACAAAATAGTCGCCGTAGCGATCGAGAATCACGCCCGGCAAACCGTCGCTTTCACTCCAAACAACTCGCCGCAGCTTCGGATTAATGTTCCGCCGATCGCGATATTCGGACGCTTGCGCGATCCGGCGTTTAAAAAAATCGAGATCGAGGTCCTGGCGCTGTCGCGAAAACCGGCGGGCCACGATCTGTGATTTGGAATTGTAAATCGCGCTCCCGATGAGTTTATCGCGGCCGTCCTTGAGCGAAATCACGTCGCCGTCGGCCGGTTCGCCGAAAATTTTCAGGACTTCGCTTGAAAAAACCCAGTCGTGGCCGTGAAGAATTCGCGCGCGGGGTTTGACGATCAATCCAGCCATGGCAAAGAATGGTAATGCAAACCGACGCACAATCGATTGTCGATCTTCCGGGAATAAAAAAATTGCGGAGCGGGAAAGTCCGCGAAGTGTTCGATCTGGGTGACACGCTGCTCTTTGTCGTGACCGATCGCATCTCGGCGTTCGACGTTATCCTGCCCGATCCGATCCCGAAAAAAGGCGCGGTGCTCAACCAGCTCTCCGCGTTTTGGTTCAAACGCTTCGGCAAGATCGACAATCACTTCATCACTGCGGACTTCGATCAATTTCCGAAGTCACTCCAGAATTATGGCGACCAGCTCGCCGGCCGTTCCATGATCGTGAAAAAGACGAAACCGCTCGCAGTGGAGTGCGTGGTGCGCGGTTATCTCGCTGGCTCGGGCTGGAAGGAATACCAGGAATCGCAAAGCGTTTGCGGGATCAAGCTGCCCGGCGGTTTGAAGCAGGCCTCGAAATTACCCGAGCCGATTTTCACGCCCGCGACCAAGGCCGAGACCGGTCACGACGAAAACATCGACATGGCAACGTGCGCCAAGATTCTGGGAAAGGAAATCGCGGACCGCGTAAAGGATTTGAGCCTGCAAATTTATTCCACCGGGCGCGATCACGCGGAAAAGAAGGGGATTATCCTCGCCGATACCAAATTCGAATTCGGGACGGTCGACGGAAAACTGCTTTTGATCGACGAAGTGCTGACGCCGGATTCGTCGCGTTACTGGCCGGCCGACCAATATGCGGTCGGTCAAAGTCCACCGAGCTTCGATAAACAATTCGTCCGCGATTATCTCGAGACGCTCGATTGGAACAAGACCGCGCCCGGACCGAAATTGCCGGGCGACGTGATCGCGCGCACAGCGGCGAAGTACGTCGAAGCGTTCGAGCAATTAACCGGCGAGAAATTGAAGTAGAGCTATTTCCCGAGTAACTCGGCGACGTCGACTTTCTCTTCTTTCAGTTCGGTGATCGATTTGTCGATCTTGCCGCGGCTGAAATCGTTGACCGGAAGTTTCTGCACGATCTCCAATTTTCCGCTGCTGACGCGCGTCGGAAATGAGGAAATCAAATCCTTTTCCACGCCGTAACTTCCATCGGAGCAAAGCCCGACGCTGTGCCAATCGTTGGCTGCGGTGTCGGTCACCAAAGATTGGACCGTATTCATGGCCGCATTAGCTGCCGACGCCGCTGACGAAAGTCCGCGCGCCTTGATGATCGCCGCGCCGCGCTGTTGCACTGCGGCGATGAAGTCTTCCTTCAACCATTTTTCGTCGCCGATAACCTTGTCGGCTGGTTTGTTGTCGATCTTTGCGTTGTAAAAATCCGGATACTGCGTGGAGGAATGATTTCCCCAGATCGTCATGTTCGTTACGCGAGTGATCTCGACACCGGCCTTGTGTGCAAGCTGGGCGCGCGCGCGATTCTCATCGAGTCGCGTCATCGCGAACCAACGATCGCGCGGAATTCCTTTTGCGTTGTTCATCGCGATCAGACAATTCGTATTGCACGGATTTCCAACCACGAGCACACGGACATCGGCGTTCGCGTTTTTCTCGATCGCTTTTCCCTGGCCGACGAAAATCTTGCCGTTGATCCCGAGAAGATCTTTGCGCTCCATGCCGGCCTTCCTCGGCACGCTGCCGACGAGCAGCGCCCAGTTAATGTCGCGAAATCCTTCGTCGAGATCGGCGGTGGGCACGATTGATTGCAAAAGCGGAAACGCGCAGTCGTGCAATTCCATGACCACGCCTTCGAGAGCGTTGAGCGCGGCCGGGATTTCGATGAGGTGCAAAGCGACCGGTTGGTCCTTGCCAAACATTTCGCCGGAAGCGATTCGAAAAACGAGTGCATAGCCAATCTGTCCAGCGGCGCCGGTGACGGCGACTTTGATCGGAGACTTCATCATTATTCTTTAGCCACTGTCCTTGTCATGTCGAGCGGAGTCGAGATATCTCTAAATATTTCTGAGGCAGATGACAAAACTACAGCCGCCCCGTTTCTCGGAGCATCTCGCGGATCAGCTGCATTCGCTTTCGCTCTTTTGGGCTGGATCGCAGTTGTGAAATCGTGCGCTGCATCCGACGCGTCCAGTTCGAGCTCGCGGCCGTGCCGGGGACGTTGAACCGATATTTGCGAGCGAGGAGGTCGGTGATCATCACCATCGCGATCCACGATTCGGTCTTGAAGAGCGCGCGCAGCACGGATGGATAAAAATCACGTTCGAAATCGATCTGGTCGCTCGTGCGTTTGAAATCGGCGAACGTGGCGATTTTTTCCAAGTCGAAGCGCGCCTGCTGGGCCGCGGCGTCATCGCTGTTCAAAGCGTCTTCCCACATCGCGCGGAGCGGGGGATGATCGTGCGTGCAATAGGTCGCAACCGAAAGGCGTTCGTATTCGGAGCCGGGAACAACACGGCCGTGATAATATTCCCACTGCGGAATTTTGAATCCGGCGATGCCGAGTGAGCGCAAACTCGGCCGCACATAATCCGGCACCGTTCCCAGGTCTTCACCGATCACGCGCGTGTTTCCGGATTCCTCGCGCACGACGCGCAGATATTCTTCGCCTTCGTGGCGGTTTGCTTCCGAGTTCTCGGGTCCTTGATCGTCGCGCGGGTGAAAGTGGGGCGACCGGCCGCCGGTTTTCTGCAGCATTTGGTTCCAATCAAGCTCGAGAAATTTTTTGTTTTGCTGCGGCCGCCACGGAAAGGCGTAAATCCGATAAAAACCGAGGACGTGGTCGATCCGAAAAATTTGGAAGCTGTGACAGATGCCGCGGACGCGTGCGCGCCACCAATCAAAGTTTCGGCGGCGCATCTCCTCCCAATTGTAAATCGGAATTCCCCAATTCTGTCCCCATTTTTGAGTGAACTTGTCGTCTTTGAAGTGCGTCTCGGGCGGCGCGCCACCGCACCAATCGAGCGCGAACTGCTCGCGCTTTGAGAAAACGTCAGCGCTGTAATAACTGACCCCGAACGGAATGTCGCCCATTAACGCGACTCCGCGTTTTTTAGCATAATCTTTGACCTGCGACCATTGCTCGTGCGCGATCCATTGCACGTATCGGAAGAGCTCCTCGCGTTGTGCGAATTCCTTTTTCTTTTGCGACGATTGCCGGTCGACCCAATTCCGCGCTGAATCGACATCCTGTTGTTCCTTCGGCCATTTGTCCCACGCTTCGCTGCCGCCATTCTCTTCGATCAAAGCTCGGAAGAAGACGTAGTCGTTCAGCCAGCCGGACTGCTGTTCACAGAACTTGCGAAACTTTGATTGCCGATCTTGCAGTGCGGAAGCCGCGAAATTCTTAAACGCCGCCTCGAGCAAGCGCCGTTTCAATCTTTTAACGGCGGCGTATTTCACCGGGCCATGTCGGAGTCTGGCAAGACTTGTCCTGAGCCCAGTCGAACGGTCGACATCGGCGAGCGCGGCGTCGCAGTCCTCTCGCGTTAAATCTGCCGGCGAATCGGGCGCGAGATGCAACGTTGTTGGTTCGATCGCGATCGCGCTGATCGCGTTGTACGGGCTGTTGTCGTGGCCCATTTCATTGATCGGCAACAGTTGGACCACTTTGAATCCGATCTCGGTTGCCCAATCAATGAACTCACGCAGCACCGCGACGTCGCCGATTCCAAGATCGTTGTCACTTCGCAACCCGAACAATGGCGCGAGAATTCCCGCGATTTTTTTCTCCGGCGACAGTTCCATTCCCGAGACCTGTTAGCCCCTCTGCACCTGCCAGTCTTCGACGAGTTTGTTCGGGATTTCTTTCAAAAATCGCGAAGGTCGCTGGAAAACATCGCCGTAGCCACCGGTCAGCCGCATGTGTGAGTAACTGAGATAAAGCTCGTCCTTCGCGCGCGTTATCGCGACGTAAAACAAGCGGCGCTCTTCTTCCAAATCTTTCCGTTGATCCATCGAGCGGCTGCTCGGAAACATTCCGTCGGTCAACCAAATCACGAAGACGGTGTGAAACTCCAAGCCTTTCGCTTGATGAACGGTTGAGAGATTCACCGCTTCGCGATCGGCATTTTGATTCGGAGCCGCCTCCGCGTCGACGTTGCTAATCAACGCGAGCTGCGAAAGAAATTCGCTCAAGTCTTTGAACTGTCGCGCGAACGCTGCGAGCTGGGTAAGATCTTCTTTGCGCAGTTCGTAATTGGTAAAATTCACCTTCGCGTAGTCGTCGTAAATTGCTTCGACGACAGAGGTGATCATTTCGGACGGCGGATTCGGCTGACCGCCGGGTGCTATTTCGCCCATGGTGTGGGCGAGCTGCGTCCAAAGCTTCTTCGATTTCGCGCTGACATTCATCGGCAGTAATCGTTCGCTCCAGGAACTGATCTCGCCTTGTTCATTCAACGATTTGTCCCATGCGCTCCAAAGATTCTCCGCGCTGCGATTTCCAATTCCCGGCAGAAGCTTGGCCATTCGCTTGAAAGCGACTTCGTCCCGCGGGTTGGCGACCAGCCGCAAAAATGAAACGACGTCTTTGATGTGAGCCTGTTCGAAAAAGCGGATACCGCTCGTGATTTGATACGGAATTCCGCGGCGCGAAAGCTCGAGTTGCAGCTCAAGCGCGTGATAATGCGAGCGATACAAGACCGCGATTTCGTTTAGATCGACATTCTCATCGCGCAGCTCAAGGATCCGTTGCGCGACGAACTGCGCTTGTTCGCTGCCGTCATTCAATGCGACGACTGCCGGCTTCACCGAATTCGACTCGCGCACCGGCTGCAGATTTTTTTTGAACTGATCAACGTTGGCCGTGATCGCCGAGTTCGCGACCTGCAAAATCTCCGGCACGCTTCGGTAGTTCATCTCGATCTTAAAAACCTGCGCGTCCGGATAACGTTTCGGGAATTCGAGAATGTTTTGGAAATTTGCGCCGCGCCATGAATAGATCGATTGCGCGTCGTCGCCCACGACCATGACGTTGCGATGCTCGCCCGCCAGCAAATCGATCAGGTCGGCCTGGATTTTGTTCGTGTCCTGGTATTCGTCGACGAGAATGAATTGAAACTGCCGGCGATAGAACGACGCGATGTTCTCGTGCTTCTGGAGCATCGTGAGCGTTTTTTCCAGCAGATCATCGAAATCGACCGAGTTCGTCGCCTTTTTCTTTTTCTCGTAACGCGCGTGGACGTCCTGGATTTTCTCGAGTAGCGGCAGGAAATACGGAAACTTTTCGGCGAGCAGGTCTTCGAGCGGTGTCTCAGTATTCACCACAAAACTGAAAAGCTCCGCGAGCACGTCACCTTTCGGGAATCGAATCTCCTTCGGATCAATCTCCGCGCTCGCGACCACCGCGTTGATCAAATCTTTTTGGTCTTCGCGGTCCATGATCGTGAAACCGCTGTTATAACCGAGCGCGCTACCGTGCCGGCGAAGGATGCGATTGCCAACTGAGTGAAACGTTCCGCCCCAAATCCCGCTCGCGTCGATCGGCAACAGATTCGCAACGCGATCGAGCATTTGCCGCGCGGCTTTGTTCGTGAAGGTGAGAAGCAAAATATTTCGCGGATCGATCCCGTTCTCGAGCAAATACGCGACGCGGTAGGTGAGCGTCCGCGTCTTGCCCGAGCCGGCGCCGGCGATGATCAACTGCGGTCCAGGTTTCGCCGTGACCGCCGCAAGCTGTTGTTCATTCAGCTCCGCCGCGTAATCGATGTGGATCGATGTCGATCTTGCGGGACGATGCAGCGTGTATTGACGGGACACATTTTACCTTTAGCGGCGGTCAATCGCGGTCGCAATCGCCTCAGTGCACGATCACGTTGCACGAGGCCGCGCGGCCGTGATCATCGAGCGCTGTGAGCTCGAACTCGCCCGCGTCCGCGTCCCAACCCACGAATTCATTTGGACCGGCTTGGCCGATGAATTTCTTGCCGGCAAACCAATAAATCTTTTGCACGTCGCCATCGACTTTCGCGCGAAGCGGGACCGTTTTCGCCGACGCGAGAACAATTTCTTTGTTCGCGGGCGAAACAATCCGCGGGCTGTGTCCGGTCCTTCCGGCGATCTCGCTTCCTGTTTCGGGCAAGAACGGTGGCGGTGTTTTCCGCGGAACGCCGGCTTGTTCGAACAATTTCAAAATGTCGCCCGGCCAGAATTCATAAACCTCGCGCCGCAGCTCGCGCGTGCCGTCATCAATTGGAACGCGAAGCCCGCTCGCTTTGTCGACCAGGACTTCGCGATGCACCTCGCAGGTTTTGATCGGCGACATCCCCGGAATGAACCAACCTTCGACGCGTTGGGTGCAATGTTCGTTCGGCAAGTCGCCAGACAACGCGCAAAACTCCACGCGTTTCAAATTCGCGCCCGGCGGGGGAAGGTGCGGCGTGACCGGTTCGGGCCAGCTCGCGCGCAAGGTATCGATGATTTGAAACAACAACGGCGCGGCCGCGGTGCGTCCGATGAATCCCGGATTGGCGCGTCCATCAAAATTTCCAACCCAAACGCCAAGAACGTAATGATCGAAGACCGCGATCGACCACGCGTCGCGAAATCCATGCGATGTTCCCGTTTTCCAATAAACCGGAGCGCTATGCGCGCCATCGGCGCAATTCATTTCCGGACGCGGAACGTTGCCGAGCATTTCCAAAGTCAGGAACGCCGCTTCCGGCGTTAGAATTTTCTTCGTCGCCGCGATCGAATTACGCGTCACATATCGCAGCGGGCGCATTTCGCCATTGTTCGCCAGTGCAGCATAGAGCCGCACGAGATCCTGCATCGACACTTCCTCGCCGCCGAGCGGGAGCGCGAGACCGTAGAATGATTCAGCCTTCGGCAATTGCACGTCCGACTTCTTGAGGAACTGATAAAACGTCGGATGCGCCAGATGCGACGTGAGCTCCACCGCGGGAATGTTGCGGCTGCGCGCGAGCGCATCGCAGGCGCGGATCGGACCGAGAAATTCGCGGTCGAAATTTTCCGGATTGTAATCGCCGAAACTGCGCGGCGCGTCGGCCAGGATAGACAACGGATGAATCAATCCTTGCTCGAGCGCGAGCGCGTAAACAAACGGCTTCAGAGTTGATCCCGGCGAGCGCAAACTGCGCGTTCCATCGATCTGGCCGTTGATGTCGATTTTTTCGAAGTCGGCCGATCCGACTTGCGCGAGCACTTCCATCGTTAGCGTGTCCACCAAAAGCGCGGCCGCATTTTGGAAGCCACGATTTTGGCCCC
>Ga0126380_10000115_pt1 | contig 20073 bp, 16 predicted proteins | sample PanSoiMetPlot_26_FD_92544 | JGI IMG/M metagenome (GOLD analysis project Ga0126380, IMG submission 92544) | Tropical forest soil microbial communities from Panama - MetaG Plot_26 | ecosystem: Environmental > Terrestrial > Soil > Tropical forest > Bulk soil | place: Panama | collected 2016-02-17
CACCTGGAATGCCAACCTTCGACAGGCCGGTGCGCAACGGGCATTGCCCGGTGATGAAGGTCGAACGGCCTGCCGTGCAGCTCTGCTCCGCGTAGTAATCGGTGAACATCATGCCTTCGCGCGCGATGCGGTCGATGTTGGGCGTGCGGTAGCCCATCACGCCGAACGAGTAGGCGCTGATGTTGGTCTGGCCGATGTCGTCGCCGAAGATGACGAGAATGTTGGGTCGTTGTCCGGACGGCTGTGCGGGCGCGGGCGCCGGCTGCTGCGCCTGCGCGGTCGCCGCCAGCGCCGATGCCGCGGCCAGCGTCGTGCCGCCGAGCAGAAGGTCGCGCCGTTTCACTCCTCCACTCCGAGGCGAGGCATTGTCGGTATTTTTGCGCGAAGAGTCGCTCATGATGTTTTCCTTTCTGACTCGACATGGTTGGCCGCCGCCTCGGCGGTTCGCGCCTCAGCGCCAACCGCTGCGAAGATGCGCCGGCCAGTTTCCTCCCGACCGGCGCGTCGCGCGAGCGATCAGCGTGTCGGAGTGAAGCGCTCCAAGTCTTTCAGCCGTTTCAAGGCGGCCTGCTGCCGCAGCAGCCCGTAATTGATGCCGCTGGCATTCAGCGAACTGCCCTCCTGGTAGGGGAACTGGTCGAAGTCCGAGAAGAACTCCTTGATCTTCCCCTGGACGGGTACGAGCAGCCAGATGTTCCGCGCCAGGAAGTCGATGGCACCGCCGCCTTCCTCGAGCCCTCGTTCATAGGGGTCCATGCGCAGATTGGTGATCATTGCCCAGGCGGTCACCTCGCGCGTGCCGGTCGCGATGTTGCCTTTCGACTGAGCGAAGCTCAGCTTCCAGTCGTTCCAGCGCAGCGCGTTGAGGTTGCCGCCCTGATCGAAATAGTAGATCGCATCTCGGGGCGACTGGTTCGTCTCTCCTTTGAAGAACGGCATGAAGTTGTAGCCGTCGAGGTGGACCTTGAAGGTCTTGCCGCCCGCGGCGAAACCGGTCTTCATCCGCTCCTTGATGTCCGGGATGCCGGCCGCGGCGCACAGCGTGGGGAACCAGTCGATCAACGAGATCATCTCGTTGTATTGCGTGCCAGGCCTCACCACGCCGGGCCAGCGCACCATCATGGGGATGCGGAATCCGCCCTCCCACGTGGTGCCCTTTTCGCTGCGGAACGGCGTCATGGCGCCGTCCGGCCACAGCGCGATCTCGGCGCCGTTGTCGGTCGTGTAGACCACGATGGTGTTGTTGGCGATGCCGAGATCGTCGAGCTGCTTGAGCAGCTCGCCCACCATGCCGTCGTGCTCGACCATGCCGTCGGCATGGATGCCCTTGCCGGTCTTGCCCAGCGACTCGGGCTTGAGGTGGGTGAAGACATGCATGCGGGTGGAGTTGAACCAGACGAAGAACGGCCGGTTGGCCCTGGCCTGGCGCCCGATGAAATCTTTGGCTGCGCCCAAAAACTCTTCGTCCACGGTCGGCATGCGCTTGGTGTTCAGCGGGCCGGTATCCTCGATCTTGCCGTCGGCCGATGACTTGATGACACCGCGCGGCCCGTACTGCTTCCTGAAATTGGGATCCTTCGGATAGAAGTAGCCTTCCGGCTCCTCTTCGGCGTTGAGGTGGTAGAGATTGCCGAAGAACTCGTCGAAGCCGTGCTTGGTCGGCAGATGCTCGTCGTGGTCGCCAAGATGGTTCTTGCCGAACTGGCCGGTGGCGTAGCCTTGCGTCTTGAGGACGTCGGCGATCGTGGGCATCCAGTCCTGGATGCCGTGCGGATCGCCCGGCATGCCGATCGTGAGCAGACCGGTACGGAACGGCTCCTGGCCGAGAATGAACGAGGCGCGGCCGGCCGTGCAGCTCTGCTGACCATAGGCGTCGGTGAAGATTGCGCCCTCGCGCGCGATGCGGTCGATGTTGGGCGTGCGGTAGCCCATCATGCCCATCGTATAGGCGCTGATCTGCGGAACGCCGATGTCGTCGCCGAAGATGACGAGGATATTGGGCCGTTGGTCGGCCGCCGCCGCCGGGGCGGGCGCCGGCTGCTGCTGTGCCTGCGCGACCTGTGTCGGCGCCGCCGATGCCATGGCGGATGCAGCGGCGAGCGTGGTGCCGGCGAGCAGCATCTTGCGCCGGCTCATGGGACGGTCGTTCATGTCCGCGGTTGAATTTTTCCGTGATTGCCGATCCAGGGCCCTCGTGTCGTCGGTCATCATCTTCTCCTTTTGCTTGATGTGGCCCCCTTATGGAATCACGTAGTTCACCAGCGCGGTCTGCCGCAGCAGCACTTTTCGGATCACGTGGCTGGCCTTGACGCGGTCGGTGAAGATGGCCACGCTCGCCGTGCTGCCGGCCGGCAGGCGCTCGGCGATCGTCTCGTCGTCGAGGCGGATGCGCACGACGAACGGCGCCGTCTGGACCTCCGCCGGCGCCACGGCCGAGCCGGAGACCTGGGCCTGGCCAGTCGCCACCGCCTGGATCAGGGTCTCGACGCGGCCGGCAAAAACCTGGCCGGGAAACATCCTGAACGTCGCCTCGGCCGGCTGGCCCGGTTCGATATAGCGCGCAAAACTCTGGGCGATCTCAGCGCCGAAGATCGTGTCCGCGGTGTCGATGAAGGCCATGACGGGAGACTGCGCGGTGACGCGCGCGCCCTTGCGCAGGGCAAGATTGGTCACGTAGCCGTCGGCCGGCGCCCGCACGATGGTCTTGTCCAGGTTCCACTGGGCGCCGTCGACCTGCGCGCGCAGCTGGTCGACCTCGGCCTGGCGCTGCTCGACGTCGAAGGCGCGGCCGGTGCCGCGCGTCTGCAGTTGCGTCATTTCCGCCAGCCGCTGCTCCTGCAGCTTGAGCTGGGCCTCGAGCGCGCGCACCTGCGCCTCGTAAGTGGTTGGATCGATGCGGAACAGGACGTCGCCCTGCTTCACCGGCGTGTTGGCCTCCACCGGCACGTCCACGACCTCGCCGGCGACCGACGGGATGATCTGCACCGAGTTGCGCACGATCACGCCCGGCCCCGACGGCGCGCCCCACTGCATGGGAATGAACAGGCCGATCAGCAGGACCAGCAGGACGATGACGGGCGAGATCTTCCAGAACAGGTTGAGCGGAATGAACTTCAGCCACACGAACAGCGCCAGGATCGCGATATAGATGTTGAGCAGGACGACGATCATCGCGCCGCCTCCGGCGGCGCCGCTTGTGGCGGTCCCGCCTGCGGCCGCGGCGCGTCCGGCCTGGCCGGCACGTCCACGTAGGCCCAGATCATGACCAGCGGCCACAGCACGAAGCCGAAGATCAGCGTGACCCAACCGCCGATCGCCACCGCCTCCGCCCACGGGTGTCCGCGCTTGCGCGCGACGTGACCCGGCAGCATGCCGAGCGCGATGAAGACGGCCGCGAGCGTCGCGACCAGCACCACCAGGACGATGACGGCAAAGATGTCGAGGAACGACATCCGACACTCCGTGAGTCACCATCGTCGGCGCAGCCGACCGTAGGCGGCGCCGACCGTCGTTCGTCGTCTCACGCCGTTCGCAGCAGCGCGCTGCGTCGGGCTATGGGCAGGCGTCCCAGAAGCCCTGGGTGCGGCCCGGATCGGTGTAGTACCAGCACAAGCCCGGCCCCGGCGCCGCGCCGGCCCACGCCGCCGCCGTCGCTGCCGTGACGAAGCCGATCGCGGCGCCGGCCGCGATGGCGCCGCCCGGCCGCCACCGGTAGGCGGCCGGACGAGCCCAGCCGCCGTAGCGCACGCCGGGCGCAACGACCGCGCCGCGTCGCACCGCAGCGCCGCCCACTCCCACCGCCGCGCCGCGCCGCACCGCCACTCCGCCACGCGGGCCGACTGCCACCGCGCCGCGTCGCACCGCTGCCCCGCCGCGCGGGCCAACCGCCACCGCGCCGCGTCGCACCGCGACCCCGCCGCGCGGTCCGCGCACCGCCGCGCCGCCGCGCGCGACGCGGGCGACCTTCTCGATGTTGCTGTCGGGCTGTTCGATCGCTTTGCTGATCGCGAGCGGCGTCGCTTGCGTCGGCAGCGATGCCGGCAGGCCCAATGCGAATCCCGCCAGAGCCAGGGTCAAAATATGCTTCTTCATGACACCTCCTTCATGTCCTCCCAAGCCCCTCACGTCTGTGCCCGCGGGCTCGCACCAGTGTGCGCCCAGCGGCTATCGGGGCGGCCGCGCAGCTGTCATTGGCCGTGTGCCCGCTCCAATTGTGCCATCACCTCGTCGACGCTGAAGCTCGACGGTTTTTGCCGCGGCGGGAAGTCCTTGAACGTCGCGACGAACTGCCCCACCAACGCCTGAGCCGGGACGAGCAGGAACGCCCGCTGGATCGTCCAGTCGTAGTAGGTGTTCGACGTGATGTCGGCCCGCTCGTACGGGTCCAGGCGCAGATTGAATATCTTGGGCAGGCGGCGGCAGACGAATGGCGCGGCCCAGATCTCCAATGTGCCCTGCACCTTCTGCTCGCAGAACACGACTTTCCAGTTCTCGTAGCGCATCGCCACGAGCTGGGCGTCGTCGTTGATGTAGAAGAACTCCCTGCGCGCCGATTTCTCCTGCTGCCCGGTCAGCAACGGCAGCTGGTTGTAGCCGTCGAGGTGCACCTTGAACGTCTTGCCGCCAGAGGCATAGCCGGTGAGCAGCTTGTTCTTGATGTCGGGCTCGCCGGCCGCCGCCAGCAGCGTCGGGAACCAGTCGAGCGCCGCGAAGAGCTCGTTGCTGACCTGTCCCGGGCGGATGCGGCCCGGCCAGCGGATCATCGCCGGCACGCGATAGGCGCCTTCCCAGTTGGTGTTCTTCTCGCTGCGGAACGGCGTCATGCCGCCGTCCGGCCACGAGTTCATGTGCACGCCGTTGTCGGTGCCGTAGATGACGATGGTATTGTTGGCGATGCCCAGGTCGTCGATCGTCTTGAGCAGGTTGCCGACGTGGCCATCGTGCTCGAGCATGCCGTCGATGTATTCGCTCAAGCCGCTGCGGCCTTTGTATTCCGGCCGCACATGCGTGTAGAGATGCATGCGCGTTCCGTTCCACCAGCAGAAGAACGGCCGGTTGGCCTGCGCCTGCCGCTTGATGAAGTCGATCGCTGCGTTGGACGTCTCGTCGTCAACCGTCTCCATGCGCTTCCTGGTGAGCGGCCCGGTGTCCTCGATGGTCTGCCTGCCGACCCTGCCGAAGCGCGGATCGACGGTCGGGTCGTCCTGCTCGGTGGCCTTGCTCTTGAGCACGCCGCGCGGGCCGAATTTCGCCTTGAACGCCGGGTCCTTCGGATAGTCGGGATGCTCGGGCTCTTCCTCGGCATTGAGGTGGTAGAGGTTGCCGAAGAATTCGTCGAATCCGTGTGCCGTCGGCAGGAACTCGTTGCGGTCGCCGAGATGGTTCTTGCCGAACTGGCCGGTGGCGTAGCCGAGCGGTTTGAGCGCCTCGGCGATGGTGATGTCTGCCGCTTGCAGGCCGAGCGTCGCCGCCGGCAGGCCGACCTTGGTCATCCCGGTACGCAGGCCGGACTGGCCGGTGATGAATGATGCCCGCCCGGCCGTGCAGCTCTGCTCGGCGTAGTAGTCGGTGAACATCAATCCTTCGCGGGCGATGCGGTCGATGTTCGGCGTCTTGTATCCCATCACGCCGAACGAGTAGGCGCTGACGTTGGCGATGCCGACATCGTCGCCCCAGATGACGAGGATGTTCGGCCGCTGCCCGGACGGGGCGGGCTGCTGCTGTGCTTGTGCCTGCGCCACATGGAGTGGCGATGCGCCGCCCAAGGTGGTGGCGGCTGCGAGCGTCGTGCCGCCGAGCAGAATGCTGCGGCGGTTGAGGGTGCGTTCCTTCCCGTCAATGTCGTCACGATCGTCCCTGTCGCTCATGACTCTCTCCCTTGTCTGAGCACGCATCTGAATCCGACGTGGCTGGTCGACGTATCGACCGGCTCGGCGTGGCGCGCGGCCGGGCGGTAGCGCCGGCAATAGTTGGGCGCGCACAGGTGCGAGCCACCTTTCAGAACCTTGCGCGGAATCCTGATCTGCGGCTGGCACGGGTCGTAGCTCGCAGCCTCGGGCCCGCCGCGTGGGTTTTCCGGAATGCAGCACGCCTTCGGCGCGTCGGCTTCGTGCCGTGCCGACCACCAGTCGGTCGTCCATTCCCACACGTTGCCGATCATGTCGTGCACGCCGTAGCCGTTGGGCGGAAACGCCGTCACCGGCGACGTGCGCGCATAGCCGTCCGAGGCGAGATTCTCGTGCGGGAACATGCCCTGCCAGGTATTGGCCATCGGCCGGCCGCCGGGCTCGAACTCGTCGCCCCAGGCAAACTCGGCGCCCTCGAGGCCGCCGCGCGCCGCGAATTCCCACTCGGCTTCCGTGGGCAGTTCCTTGCCGGCCCACCGCGCATAGGCTTCGGCATCCCGGTAGGCGATGTGCACGACCGGATGATCGTCGACGCCGCTGATCGACGAGCGCGGCCCATAGGGCCGCCGCCAGTCGGCGCCGAACTTGAAATTCCACCACTGGCTCCAGTCGCGCGTGTCCACGGGATGTCGCGGCGGCGTGAACACGAGCGATCCGGCCTTGAGCATGTGCGGCAGCGCGCCGGGATAATCCTTCGCGTCGGGCTTGATCTCCGCGAACGTGACGTAGCCCGTAGCATGGACGAATTTGCGAAACTCGCGGTTGGTCACCGGCGTGCGGTCGATCCAGAAGCCGTCGACCGTCACGCGATGGACCGGCGCCTCTTCCGGGTAGTGCCGGTCCGATCCCATTCGGAACGTGCCGCCGGGAATCCACGCCATGTTGACAGGAGGGTCGGCCTGCTCAGCGCCGCGTCGGCTCGATGCAACCTCGATTTGACTCATGCGAGCGGACCCCTTCGGGAGCCGGATTTTCCTATTCGTGCTTCGGAGCAATACTATGGGCGGCTGCCGACACATGTGTGAAGTGCAGCCGCCCGCAGGCAACCAAAACGTGATTTTCATTCAAACTGTTGTGTCTCGACATCGAGTACAGCCCAGCGACACGTGTCATGTCCCATCGCGTCCTGGAACTTCAGTTCTCTCTTGGCTCGCGATAGCCTCGCCCTGCCTATCCTGGCGCCGGCAGGCGCCCGGGGCCATCATGGGCAACCCTGAAATGCGACCAGGACAAACCCTGAGGGCTGCGGCGGCGCACCTTCGCGTTCGCAGACCCCGGATCATCCTGGCCAGGCGGGTGTAACCGCATTGCCACATGCCGGTGTAGCCGCGTTGCCACATGTCGGGGCAAAAACCCTGTCGCGCGCGAAATTCAGGGTATTCCCCGATAGGTCGAACGACCCCGCGCGGAGAAAATTCACATACTGCCCACGGAGTCACGCCCGCCATGCTCGACCGGCGGGCGACGGCAGGGAGGCCGTCATGGCAGATCGTCGTCACACGTCACGCATGCGTGCGGCGCGCCGCACGTTGAACGAAACGCGCTTCGCCGCGCGACTGTGCGTCGCTGCGCTCACCGCCGTCGCCGCGAGCGCGCCGAACCGCGCGCAGGCCGACGAAGGCGGCGTGGGCTTCTGGGTGCCGGGCTTCTTCGGCAGCATGACGGCGACGCCGCTGGAGCCGGGGTTCTCGATGGCCGTGATCTATTATCATGGGGAGGTGACGGGCGGCGCCGACGTCGCCTTCGCGCGCCAGGTGCGGCGCGGCAATATCGCGGCGAACTTCAACGCCAATCTTAACATCGACATCAGAGGCCAGGCCGACCTGGTCCTGGCAGCGCCGAGCTATACGTTTGCGACGCCGGTGCTGGGCGGGCAAGCCAATCTCGCGCTGGCGGTGCCGTTCGGCCGCAGCACGGCCGACGTGAATGCGACGCTGACGGGCAATCTGGGCTTGGGCGGACCTGGCTTTGCCATCGGCGGCAGTGCCAGCGACGCCGTCACCGGGTTCGGCGACGTGATCCCGCAATTCTCGCTGCGCTGGAACGTTGAGGGCGTGCACAACTTCATGACCTATGTCACGGGGAACCTGACGGTGGGCGCCTACGACGAGACGCGTCTCGTCAATCTCGGGATCGGTCACAATGCGATCGACGCCGGCGGCGGCTACACCTACTTCAACCCGCAGACCGGTCATGAATTCTCCGCCACGCTCGGCTTCACCTACAATTTCGAGAACACGCACACGCAGTACCAGAACGGCATCGACATGCACCTCGATGCGGGCCTGTCGCACTTCTTCACCAAGCAGCTGCAGCTCGGCATCGTCGGCTATGCCTACCAGCAGATCTCGTGCGACAGCGGATTGGGCAACCGCCTCGGCTGCTTCGACGCGCGCGTGTTCGGCCTCGGGCCGCAGCTCGGCTACGTCTTCCCGATCAGCGAATATGCCCAGGGCTATCTCAACCTGAAGGCCTACAGGGAATTCGAGGCCGAGCACCGGGCGGAGGGCTGGAGCGCGTGGGTGACCCTGGCCATCTCGCCAAAGGCGCCGACACCGCCGCCGACCACGGGCCCGCCGGTACGTAAATAACGATCCTGTGAACGTGGCAACGCGCCTGCGGCTTGACTCGCAGCCGCCATTCATGTCGGCTCCCGACGTCTATACCCCGTTGAGTCTACAATATGACAGAGTTAACGGGGCGGGGTGCGTTTATTCGGTACCGGAGTGGCGTCACGTGTCGATCAGACTGGCCGCCGTAATTACGCTGCTTGCGTGCAGCCCGGCTTCGGCGCTCGACTGCTACAGCACGCCGCTGCGCGACAAGCGGCATTGGAGCTGGCGCCAGGTCGAGGGACGTACCTGCTGGTATCCGGGCGCGCCCGGCATGAGCAAGGCCGCGCTTCGCTGGCCGCCCAGTTCCACCCCTATGCGTCCGCCAGATTTGACGAGCGGCAGCGCCACACGCCGAGCTCCGCCGAAGGAGTCTGAGGAGGATCAACTTCTTCAAGAATCCATCTGGCCGCCATTGGACGACAGTTTCGAGGAGCGCTTCCAGGGCGCGCGCTAAAGCGAGATGACTTTTCTTCGAATCGCCATCTCGCTCTAAGTTATGCTTGGAGCATGATCTTTTCCGAAAACCGGTGCCCACTTTTCGGGATCATGCTCTAGCCCAGGTCGTGTAATCATAAATTTGGGTGCGGCAGATCAACACGCGTTTGACGTCGGCTATGCCGCTGAAAGCGGCGCCAAAACGCGCACCGGCGATGGGCTGCTTTGTGCCAGGAGCGGTCATTTGTTGAACCGCTGCCAGATTGCAGACATACCGAAGCGACGCGCGGCCATGTGAAAATTGGTTGGGCAGTTCCAGTGCCATTCAGCCCTCGGTCGAGGAGCGCGCCTGAGCGCGAGCATCGCGGCCGCTACTCGATTGGACTACGGTACAATACCGCATTGGCAGTTGCGCCGATTGTCATCGTCGTGTGCGCCTTGAGGCACCGTACCATGGAGGCAGGGATGCGGAGCGAACAGGTGTACTGGGTGTTCACCGTTACCGTCGATCAGATGGACAAGCTCACGCCGCTGATACGAAAGCTTGTGGCCGCGACAGAGAAGGAGCCGGGCGCGCTGCAGTTTGAGTGCAACGTCGGGGACGACCAGAAGACGGTTGACTTCTTCGAACGCTACACGGATTCGAAGGCGGCCCTGTTCCACCAAGCGGAAAGCTTCGCGCCATTCGCGAAGGAGTTCTTCGCTGTGGCCAAGCTCACTCGTTGGGTTATCTATGGCACGCCCTCGGACGCGTTCAAGAAGGCGAACGCGGACTTCCACCCGATTTACATGACACCACTCGATGGTTTCGTCAGGTAACGGGATTGGCTAAGGTCGCGAGTTTGGCCAGGGGACATCAAACTGGCCCGTGTTACGTTCGGCGCGCAGCGGTGGCCAACGTCTCCTTTGGGTCCATGTGCTGACATTCCGCGGATGGCTTTGGCGCTAATGGGGCGACGACATCGAATGCCGTCGCCCTTTGTACCGGAGAGCGTGAGATCTATTGAGTAGACAAGCCTGTGAGCGGTTGCACTCGTGTGACCGGCGGTGGATTCCATTTACCGGTGAGCGCCTCGGGCTTCGGGCTGTAGAGGCGCATGGTCAGGTTGAACGGGCCCTTCGGCGCGGGCAGCCAGTTCGTCTCCTTGTCCTTGCCCGGACTTTCATTCTGGAAGTAGAGATCGAGCGAGCCGTCGGGGTTGTATTTGAACGGCATCCAGCTGCTTACGGCGAAGCGATTGAGCGGGTTGGCGACCTGGAAGCCCTCCGGATCGTAGAGCGTGATCGACCAGAACGCCTGCACCGGCGGGATGGTCTCCTTCTCGAAGTGGATGGCGTACTTGTTCGCGCCATCGAGCGGCCTGCCCTCGTCGTCGCCAAGATTTAGCGGATAGATCGCGTCCTCCGGCAGATTCGCGCCGAGCCCCACCTGGGCGACGATGGCGCGCTTGAGGTAGTAATTGCCGTAGACCCCCATGGTATCGGTGTTCATCGACCAGTGGTTCGCGACCCGCGCCAGCGTCGGGAGTTTCCATTCCATCAGCTTCTGTGCCGCCGCCGGCGCGTTCTCGATCGCCTTCATGACGGCTGGAGCGACCTTCTCGGCGTCGAAGCTTTGGCCAGCCTCGAAGCCGATACGTCGCAGTCGTGCGATGATCGGCTGGTCGGTGAGGTGCGGCGGGTTCACCTTGAGCAGTTCGGCCGCATAGACGAAATACTTGGCACCCGGCATGGAATCGACCTGCGCCTTCGGCGGGGTCTTCATATCGACGCTCGGATCGATCTTCACCTCCGGCGCCCGCGGAGCCTTGCCCCACTCGGACAGCAGCGTGACCTTGAAGCCGGCCTGGATTTTGTGGACGGCATCGTAATCCGGCGGCCCATCGGTCTTGGTGCGGGCGATGATCCAGACATAGGGCGTCGGTGCCTCGATCCGCCGGGCCTCCTTCGGCAGCTTGAATTCGTCGATGAACCGATCGCGCAGGTCGGGACGCCAGCCGGGCGGGGTCACCAGGAAATTGCCGGCCTGTGTGCCGGTGGTGCGCCAGCCGGGCGAGGCGAAGACGTCCGACCACATGTCGAGCATCGGCAGCAGATAGTAACGGCCGTTGGTGTCGGGGACCGAAACGACCACCGGCTCCTTGGTCATATCAAGGTAGGCGATCGAGTAGAGCGTGTCGAAGTTGGGGCGCACGACGCCCTTGAAATTCGCGGGCGGATACTCGGGCACATTGTTGAACATGTTCATTGGGCCCTTGCCGAGCTCTTTCCCGGGCTCGATGTTGGTGAATTGCCTGCGGGTCACGTCCATCGTCACGAGCGAGTAGAAGTAGATGTAGGCTTCGACGGCAATCGCTTGCGCCTCTTGTTCGGTGGTCACGGCCTGCGCCCCTGCCGGTACGGTCAAGATAACGAACAAGCCGGCACCGAAGAGGCTGGCCAAAGGGGTGTGCTTCATGGCTATCGTCCTGCCTTGGATTGAGTATTGGCCAACAATACCAGGGGCCCGGGGGGAGCGGGATATTGGCCTTTGGTGCATGGCGGATCGTCGACCGCTGTCAGCGCCAGATTCTCGACAAACTGCTGGACCAGGACGAACTGCCAGAACTCGCGGGCGAAGAAGTCGTTCACGTAGCCGCGAGCGCCAGTGTTGAACGACCCGCCGCGAATGGACGGCGTGCGCTCCTCCAAGGCCGCTACTCTTTCCGCCAACCATTGCCCGGGTCGAATTTCTGGATCTTCTCCGCCGCTTGCAAAGTCTGCGGCCCTAAATCCGCTTCGTATAGGATCCCATCGTGATTGATCATGAATGTCTTGACCCCTGAAACGCCGTATGTCGCCGGATAGGCAATCACTGCAAAGCCGCCGATCATCTTTCCCTTGACGACATAGTCGTAGGTGCCTCCCGGCGCATGCTCTCCCTGTCCGGTCAGAATTCGGAAATGATAGCCCTGAAAGGGAATGGGCCCGGAATTCTCGCTCGCTGGCCGGTAGCCGTCGCGAACCGCATTGGCGACCAGCGGACCTAACGGGCTTTGGGCTTCGCCCGCACCGGCCGGCCAATAAAGACCATCCTTCTTGCCCGGGCTGCTTCTGAATTTCTGAGCATATTCCGGCACCTGCCCATGGGCCCGTTCCATAACCGCATATTCGCGTTGCGCAGCGACGATCGCGCGCAATGCCTCGACGGTGTGAAGCTCGTTTCGTCCGACGCGCCGGTTCAACAGCTCCTCTTTGCCCGCCGCGGCGTCGAAGGACCAGCGATTGCCCTTGCGAACCAACGGGAATGGAAACGGAAAGTTATCATTGCCGACCGTGAGCACAGCCTTGTCCGGGCCCTGCATCTCGAACGCTGATTTCTGCTCGTAGGCGCCCACGAAACGCTGGCGCTCCTGGGCGTCTTGTGTCGGATCGCCGCTCGCAAGCCACTGCCTCGTGTCGGCTCCGAGGATTTGAACGATCGATTCGCCGTTGCCGGTCTTTGCCGCCAAGAGGAGCGCCCTTGCGGCTTCTTGCGGCGAATTGAAAGCGGCCGGGGGCTTGCTCGCCGGCGCTGCCAGGGCTCCCGCGATCCCTATGGCAATCGCGGCGATGATCGGCCCAAGCACGGCGAACAGGCTCGTTGGCGATCCAAATCTCCGGCTTTGACGATAGAGCATGTGCCGCCTCCTTCGTCGAGAATTGAAACTGAAGAAAACGAAAAACGCCATGCGATCAGCGGCGCCTGCCGCCGCCGCGCTCCGGCGCGCGAGCGCCGCCACCCCGGCCAAATGCTTCGCTCTCGGCCGGGCGACGGTCCGCATCGTAAGCGCCGCCCATCGCATTGCGGCTCTCGGCGCCGCGCGCGCTCTCCCGTCTGACGTCCTCTCCGCGGCCGACGCCCTCGAGCGCTCGAGGGTTGTAGCCGCCAGCTTCTGCGGCGCCCCGCCGTTCCAATTCGCCAGTGCCTGCAGCGCCCGCCGCGCCACGGCGTTCCAATTCGCCAGCGCCTGCGGCGCCGGCCGCGCCCTGGCGTTCCAATTCGCCAACGCCTGCAGCGCCGGCCGCGCCACGACGTGCGAATTCGTCCGCGCCGGCAATCCCTGCCGCGCCCCCGCGTTCCAGTTCACCGGCGGCCGCACCCAGCCCGCCAGGAATCCCTTGCGCCGCGGCCGCGCCAAACTGCCCTGACGCGGCGCGGCCGCGAAATTCCTCACGCGCCCCGTAGGCCGCAGCCGTCTGCCCGTAACGCGCGGCAACCGCCGTGCTGCCGTAAGGAACGCCGAGGCGATGATTGATGTCATGCTCCCAGTTGGGATTCGTGAGATTCGCCCGGTTGAACTGATTGAAGTTGTTCGTGTTGATGTTGACGCTCCCGGTCCCCCAATTGCAGCCGCCCCAGAGCGCTCGGCCGACCACAGCGCCGGCGCCGAACGCAATGCCGCTGCCAACAGTGGCGGCCGTGTAGCCCGGCGGGTACCACGAATACGGCGGATAGCTGGGATAAGGCCAGTCGCCGTAGACAGCATTGGGATCGTAAGTCGGAACGTAAACCGTTTGCGGATTGGCGGGTTCTATCACGACCGCCGATGTTCCACCCTCAATGGTCTGCGTCGAGACGTTCTGCTGACTCGTAGTCTCGAGGCTGCCGGCATTCTGGGCTCTTGCACGCAACGTTTGAACCGCATTGAGCACATCTTTTTGCTGCGCCAGAAAGGCATTGCCGAGCGTCTGCGTCCAATCGAGCTCGTCGTTCATCATTTGCAGCACCTGCGGAACCGCAACGATGGATTTGACGCTTGCATCCCATGATTGGGCCTGCAGGGCATCTTCGAGCGCCTGGCCGGTCAAGTTCGAGTTGGCCGCCGCCCACCGTTCCGCTTGCACGATCTCGATCGGATAGGTCGATGCCATGAGCACCTGCGCAAGCAGGGAATCGGGATAAAGCGCAATCGGGGCGACCAGCTGTTGCAGCTGCTCGCCACTCAAGATCTTGTCGCCGCTTTGCGCATGCCCCTGCGTCACAAGTACTGCCAGGAGGAACACAAACCCCACCAATACTTGCTGGACCAGTTTGCGGCTTGCAGCCGCGAATCCGCCTGTTTCGCGCAGGTTATTGGTCATGAATGCCTCCCTCTTTTTTTCCGCGGAACGAATGATTGCGGTCGGTCGCGCGAATGCCGGCTTGTTCGCGGCGTGCTCGACGCTGCCTCATCACCATCTTCGGGCCGTATCCGATCGTCGTGCACGGCACGCCGGAACAGCAGGCCGAGTGGCTGTCGCCGTTGATCGGCGGCGAGGTGCGCGCCAGCGCCATGCTTACACGACGCACTCCGCAGACTCTCGAAGGGACCGGCGGCAGGTACGGAACGCCCGGCTCAACCGTTGAACTGGGATTGCTGGTGTGCTGGGCGTGAACATTCAGCGCGGCAAGTGCCGGCACCGCGCAGCCGGCGAGCATCCCGCCGAAGGTGACCTGCAAATACCTTTCGTTCATGGGCGCCTCCGCGATCTCTTGAAGGTCAGCCCTCGGTCGCTGTCAGCCAGGTGGACCTTTCCCACCGCCGACCATGCTGACCCCGAAATTGTCGAGAGGATATTGTCCCTAAGGGCAGTGTTACGGGGCTCGTCCGCCCACGTCTTGATGTCCGCAATTGGCCCTTCTGCGACATCACGAGGTGATCCGGCCATGTCCGCTCAGGAGAGCAAAAGCGGTCGTGCAGCGAAAATCGTCGGCAGGCCGAGTCTGACCCCATTCCGGACAATTGCGCTCTTCTGGCCTGGAAGGATCAGCGACTTGCCTTAGCCGACAGTGCAAATCCGTCATATAGCCAGGCAAGGCACTGGAACGTGTCGGCTTCGGTGCGTTCACCGAGCATCTGCCAATAGACTTCGCGGTTGATGCCGTCCGAGTGATAGATATCCCAGATGTAACGGGATTCGAGCGTGACCCGCGCCGTGCGCACCACGCGGGCGTTTTCGTAGCGCCGAAAGGCCGCTTCGTGATCACCGTTCGCGGCGGCAATGCAATCAGCCAAGCAGAGTCCGTCTTCGATCGCCATACAGGCGCCTTGTGCCAGCGATTGCAGGGTCGGATGGGCGGCATCGCCCAGCAAGACGACACGGCCCCTGTGCCAATGCCGGACCGGATCGCGGTCACCGACCGCCTGACGACGGTCGAGATCGAGCATCGCCAATAGCGCCTTCATCGTTGGATGCGCGTCACAGTAAGCCTCCTCAAGCTCGGCACGGTAGGCTGCGACGTCGCCCCGCTCTGAACGGGCCGACCTGCGGAACACCGCCGCAATGTTGAAGAGCGTCCCGTGACGAAGCGGATAATGAACGATGTGGAAACCGGGACCGCCCCACAGTGCGACGATGTCGCGCTGAACCTCTGCCGTGACGTCGCCCATCGGTACAATACTGCGAAAGGCCATAAAGCCGTTGGCCAGTGGGCCCCCGTCGGCGAGCAGTTGCGCACGCGTGCGCGATCGGATGCCGTCGGCGCCGATCAGTGTGGTGCCTTCGAAGGTGCGACCATCTTCGGTCACCACCGTGACTTGGTCACCGTGGTCCGTAAAGCCGGACACCATGGCATCGGCCACGAGTGTGACGAGTGGATTGCGCCGGCAAGCGTCGAGCAAAACGTCATGCAGATCGATGCGATGGATGACGATGTAGGGAAATTTGAAGCGAGCGCGAAACGATGCTCCGGTGGGCACTCGCGTGACCTCCTTGCCGCTAAACGCGTCGATCATCAGAACGGCGGGCGGAGAGTCGGCCTTTTCGAGCACCGCGTCACTCACGCCGATGCGATCGAGCACATGAAAGACATTGGGTCCGAACTGGATGCCATAGCCGATGGCGCCGAACGACGGCGCGCCTTCGAGCACGCGCACCGCCTGTCCGTGACGTGCCAGCGCAAGCGCGGCCGTAAGTCCGCCAAGGCCGCCGCCGACAATGAGGATGGGATTCCTCGCGCTCACATCGGCCTCACGTCTTCGTCTTTCTCATCGGCAGCCTCACGGCGAATTCGCTCGCGCGATGGGCCGCGCGCCAGGACGGCGCCGCAAACCGGCGCGCAATGGAAATGAATTATAGCGTTGCCGTGGCGCTGCGAAATGTCTGTTCATGGCACATTGCGGCCAAGAGCATAGGCGCCAGTCTGTCCGCTGCCGGCGAAAGCGGACATGCGGCTCCCAGGAGGCGGTTCGGGTTTGACCCATCTCGGAGATGAGCGGCCTGCATTCGCGGCAATGCACGACTCTGACCTGCCATACTTGGTCCGTGATCCTTGGCCTTTGGGTTAGGCCCATGAGGCGGCGGGAGTTCATCACCCTGCTCGGCGCCTCATCGCTTGACATGGGAGAGGCGCGACATCGCCCGCAGGCATCTCGCGGTCAACTCGGTTCCGGCGACGACGACAAATCACTTGACGCAGCAGCTCATGTAAAGAACTTTACATCCTGACGGCCAGTCTGCGAACTGTCCGTCGGACTTGGGTGGTCCGTCGAGCGGGGGGCGATGCTAAGGAAGGCCGCGTTTCTCGTCGCGCTTTTCGTTCTCTGCGCGTCCGTTCTCATCCTGCAGATCGTCGAGACGCGCCTTTTATCGGTGATCAGCTTCTATCACCTCGCCTTCTTTGCAATCAGCATGGCGATGTTCGGCCTGACCGCAGGCTCGCTCATCGTCTACTTCAACCAGGGCTTCTTCGCGCCCGAGCGCCTCCTCGCGCACCTGAGCTGGATAGCTGCGGCTTTCGCTCTTGCCGTCGTGCTCTCCACCGTTTTCCTGATCTCGACCGTGCTGCTCAACTGGCCGATAAGACTTATCCTGTCGGCAACGCTGTGGCTCAAGCTCATAGCGGCGCTGGTGCCCCCCTATGTATTCGCCGGCATGGGTATTTCGCTGGCGTTGACGCGCAGCCCCTGGCCAGTCGGGCTCGTCTACGGTTTCGATCTGGCGGGCGCAGCCTTCGGCTGCGTCGGCGCGCTCATGCTCATGAGCACGCTCGACGGTGTCTCAGCCATGCTGATGGTCGGCGGGCTCGGTGCATCGGCCGCTTTATTGTTTGCGCTTGGTTCCAACGAGATGGAATGGAAAGCGGTTGAGCTGCCGGGCTTCACTCACCTGCTGCGCCGGCCCGGCTTGCTCGCCGTCGCACTCCTGGCGCTAGCGCTTGGCAATGCGGCGATCTACCCTAATGGCCTGGTGCTGTCCTTCGCCAAAGCGCGGTTGGAGGACCCGGAGCTGATCGAGCACACGAAGTGGAACTCCTATTCGCGTATCCGGGCAGAGAAGATCGTGCATGGGAGCCCTGCGATGTGGGGTGCATCGTCGGCCATGCCGCCAACCGAGATCGATCAGCGCTACATGAACATCGATGGCGAGGCGGGAACGACGATGTTCCGCTTCAGCGGCGATCCTGCCGAGGTTGACTTCCTCAAATACGATGTCACCAGCCTTGCCTATTACATCCGCAACCGCGGCCGCGCTGTGATCATTGGCGTGGGCGGCGGTCGGGATTTGCTCGCGGCCCACCTGTTCGGTTTCCGCGACGTGACCGGCGTCGAGCTGAATCCCATCTTTATCGACTATCTGACGCGCCGTTTCCGTGACTTCAATCGCCTTGCGGACTTGCCGGGGGTGCGCTTTGAGGTCGACGAGGCACGCAGCTGGTTCGCAAATGCCGGTCGAGGTCAGAACTTTGATCTCGTGCAGATGAGCATGATCGACACCTGGGCGGCGACAGGGGTTGGCGCCTACTCCCTATCGGAGAACGGGCTCTATACAATCGAGGGCTGGCGGCACTTCCTGGCTAGCCTGGCACCCGACGGCGTGTTCACGGTCTCGCGGTGGTATTCGCCCGACAACGTGGACGAGACCGGGCGACTTTTGAGCCTTGCCAAAGCGACCCTCCTCGACCTGGGCGTGCCGGCCCCGCAGAATCATCTATTCCTCGCCTCGTCCGGCCGCCTGGCGACGCTGATCGTCAGCCGCGCACCGTTCGTGCATGAGGACGTTGCGCGTTTGCGCGAGACCACCAGCCGGCTCGGTTTCTCAATCCTGGTTGGTCCCGACCTGCCGGCTGCATCGGCAGTGCTCAAGGCGATTGTGGACGCGCCTGATGCCGCCGCACTCGCAAATCTATCCGCGCGCTTTCATCAGGACGTGTCACCCCCGACGGATGCCCGCCCTTTCTTCTTTAACCAGCTACGCCTGACTGATCCGGAGGCGCTGCTGCACGCGATGCAGGCGCGCAGTGGGGTGATCAGCGGCAACTTCGACGCAACAATAACGCTGCTGATGATTGTGTTGTTGTCACTGGTTCTGGTTGTGCTGACGATCATCCTCCCGGCGCTCGCATCGCTGCGCCGGGTCTCGGCGCGACTGATCAGCCTTGGGAGTGCATATTTCGCACTAATTGGCCTCGGTTTCATGCTGGTCGAGATCGGGCTGATTCAGCGTCTCTCGCTGTTCCTCGGTCATCCGGTATATGGCCTCGCGGTCGGCCTGTTCGGCATCATCCTGTCCACCGGCATTGGCAGCATCGTCAGCGATCGCCTACCGATCACGAAACCGCGTCACGCGGTTCAGTGGTGCGGCGTTCTCGCAGTCTATCTCGTTCTGCTCCCGTTCGCGTTGCCGCTGTTCGTCGCGAACTTGGAGGCGTATCCCATCCTGGTGCGAGCCATCGCAGCGGTCGTCGTGATCACGCCGCTCGGCCTGTTGTTAGGGTTCGGCTTTCCCTCTGGAATGCGGTTCATCAACGACATCGATCCGCGGCCCACACCCTGGTTCTGGGCGATCAACGGCGCGGCCGGCGTGTTGGCAGCGAGCGTCGCTGTCGCCTTGAATATCACTTTCTCAATAAACGTGAGCATATGGCTCGGGGCCGCCTGCTATGTGCTCATCGGGGTCGTGGCCATCGCTTTAATGAGCCCGTCCCCACGGCACCACGCCATCGATCCACGGGTAGTGCCTCGGTGAAGCTGCGAGGGGCCCGCTATTCGGCGAGCTTTACGCGGAGTCCCCGGTCTTGACGAGATGACGGCAAAAATTGCCTCCTGCGACGGGGAAGGAACCAAAGTCGCCGACGAGGAGTTGATTTGCAAAGGCCACGTCATGCGAGCGCTATTGTCAGGTTCCCGAGGAGGCGACGTCGTTCGGGTCGTTGGGCTCCTTGCCGCGTTGGTGACCCTGTCGACCGCGGCCCACGCGCAGGCAACTCACCTTGGAACCCCCGAAGAGCAGAAGGCTTGCGCTGCCGACGCTCGCAGACACTGCCGTGCCGTATTGGATAGCGGTGATATGGCCGTTCTGGCCTGTCTTCAACAAAATCACGCCAAACTAAGCCGTGCGTGCCGGACCGTTCTGACAAGTCAGCGCGGGCAGTAGATCGCTTCGGCCAGCTTGGGGAGCTCGGGCTCGAAAGGGCGGTCATCTGCTTGAGGAAGACGGCAAGGAATTCTCAAACATTGAAGGCCTCGGCCAAATCCGGTTCCGACGAAACGATATCCGTGCGAAGTTTGACGAAATCCGGCGCGTACTTGAGCGCGAAGGCATTATCCAAAAAGCTTGATCTCGTTACCGTCGGCGAAGTTCGCCGAAGACGTGGCGCGCGGGCGGCAGGCATGTCCGCTGCTGACGAAACCGGACATGCGGCTCCCAGGAAGACCGTCCGGGTTTGACCCAAAGACGATATCGCCGGTCCAGTTTTGCTGTGATGCACAATCAAGCCGCCAATGATAGACTCCTCTAGCCAATGGCAGACGTCTCTAACTGAGGGGCAGCTCATGAGGCGACGGCAATTCATCTCGCTTATTGGCGATGCTGCGGCGCGGCCACTTGCCGTACGCGCGCGATTGGCTCACAAGCCTCGGTCCTGGTTATCGCGGGCGGCGACTGCTCTGACGGGTAAAGATTCGGACGCCATCCTCGCCCAGCGCGTCCAGGACCAGGAAGGCCAGCTAGCGTCTCTCCACACCGAAATCGCGACGCTCACTCCGGAAGTGACTCGTCTCAATGGCGAGAACAACTTTTATGCACGGCGCGTCGCCGAACTCGAGGAGCATAACCGCCTGCTCACAGAAGCCGCTACCGAGCGGGCCCAGCGCGTCCAGGACCAGGAAGGCCAG
>Ga0126380_10000116_pt1 | contig 20067 bp, 17 predicted proteins | sample PanSoiMetPlot_26_FD_92544 | JGI IMG/M metagenome (GOLD analysis project Ga0126380, IMG submission 92544) | Tropical forest soil microbial communities from Panama - MetaG Plot_26 | ecosystem: Environmental > Terrestrial > Soil > Tropical forest > Bulk soil | place: Panama | collected 2016-02-17
CCTTCACCCCCTGCGCGCCACCTTTGCCCGTCTGGGTCCCCTGGATGCCCTTGCCGATCTGAGTTCCTTGCAAACCCGTGCCGGTCTGTATGCCCTGAACACCTTTCGTGCTCACGCTGCCGAATTGTTGCTGCAGGTTCGTGTTCTTGAACGGCACATTGGTGCGATGAGCCGCGTCGAACTTCCAGCTCTGGAATTGCCCGCCGCCAGTGTTGACGTTGACTCGGTTGAATTTGCTGTAAAGGACAGTGTTGGTCTGGATCGCGCCGTACCCTCTGTATCCCCAATTGTAGTGGTACCACAGCGCAGGCCCAACAAAAGCCGCCGCCGTGGCGAACCCGATTACGGGACCGACAGTCCACCAACGCGGATACCAGTAGAACGGTGCATATGCCGGCGGCCAGTAACCAACACCGTAGACGACCACGGGATCATAGACCGGGACATAAATGTATTCCGGCTCGACCGGCTCGATGACGATGTATTCGGGCGGCCCTACATAGCCAGGGCTTGGCGTCGCCGCGACTCTCCTGACCTTCTGCTCTTTGCTCGACTTGAGATTGCCGGCCTCATCTGCCTTGGCGCGCAACGCTTGAACTGCGTTCTGTACGTCGTCGGGTTGAGCCAGAAAGGCCTCGCCGAGTTGCTGGGTCCAATCCAGCTTATCGTTCATCATCGCGAGCACCTGCGGCACCGAAGTTAATCCCTTGACGCTCGGATCCCACGGCTCCTTTTGCATCGCCTCTTCGAGAGCCGGCCCTTTGAGGTTCGGATTCTTTTCAGCCCAACGCGCCGCCAATGTTACTTCGAGCGGATAAGTTGATGCGGTCAACACCTGTGCCAACAATGCATCGGGATAGAGTGCAATCGGCGCCACCAGCTGCTGCACTTGCTGCCGTGTAAGGGCTTGCTGCTGTGGCTGTTGCGGCTGAGGCTGTTGCTGCTGAGGCTGTTGCGGCGGCTGCTGTTGGGGTTGCGGTTGGCCCTGCTGATCTTGAGCGAACACAGGCAATGATGCCACTAACAGAACCATCGGTGCTGCCAGCGCAATGAAGCAGTCGTGACTGATGCGTTTTAACCAAGCTGACATGGGCGTCCTCTTCGTGGCCTGTGACAACATCGGGAGGCCTCGAAGAACATCATATTGGCCAAATTTCATCCATTTGAAGGCGCATCCGCCTTCCGGTTCGATTGCGCACAAGCTAAATCCGAGAAGTTGCATCGCCTTGCGGTAACGGGAACCCAAAAAGCCGGCTCGACTTTGGCGACTCTGTGACCGGAATTATTGCGCTGTCCGTTCTTCCAACAAACTGGGTTTGATCTTTGCCTTACCCCCCAAAAGCGGACATGTGCAGTGCACTAGCTCATGTCTGCTATGGGCCAGGAGCAGACATTGGCCCAGGCAGAATCATCCGGCTGTTTTCCGGATGAGGAACGAGGACATCGCAGATCTCTATAACCGGGTACCGGTCGGCCCCCGAAAGCGGACGTGTGCGGTGCGGCCTCGCAGTTCCGCCGGCAGTACTTGCCCGGGCGGACGACGTGATCGAGTAAGGTGATGTCCGCATTTGGCCCAATGCGGATCGGACACTCGCAGTGCAGGCACCGATGTCTGCTAAGGGTCATAAGCGGACATGGCGACTCGCGCGCAAGTGCCTGAATGTCTTTAACCTAATAGCCGCGGTTAGGGCGCGACCATTCGCACCGTTCTGCGCTGGTCACGCGCCTAGCGAACGCTAACCGCGCAGCTTTGGCCTGGTAAGGGCGTAGCGGATATTACATCCACTCGCGTCGCCCCCCAGCATCCGATAGGGACGACGCCCGACTTTCGGCCGACCACCTTAAGCGGGGTGTACGGTGCGATCGGAGGATTAAAAACATACACCTTGCCGGCGGTATCTCTCATGACGGGGCCGCAGAACAGCTCCACGTACGCGCAACCTATGAACGTCGTGGTTCCTGTGGGTTTCCGCTTGGCGGCCTCGACCTGCGTAGTCATGCCAATCGCGGCGGAAACCACCGCTGTAATCGTAATCATTCTACGGACTGTCATGGTGCCCCCCTTGGTTGGGCCCGCCTTCGGCGGGCTCATAAATAAGACAGGGAGGATCGATGTTGTGCAACCAAAAATTTAAACCGGACGCTAGGTCCAACTACGCTTTGTCGGTCGCATGTCCGCTATGGGTCAAAAGCAGACAAATGCAGTGCAAAACGGCATGTCCGTTTTACCCCCAAAAGCAGACATGTGCGGTGCGCTAGTACATCTGCTTTGGGCCAATAGCGGACATTTGCTCAGTCGATCACCTGATCGGTACGCGCCAGCACCGCCGGAGGAATTGTAAGGCCCAGTGTCTTGGCGGTTTTGAGGTTGGTAACAAGCTCGAGCTTAGTCGGCTGCTCCACCGGCAAATCTGCCGGTGTCCATCCGCTGACGACGTGATCTACAAAGTACGCAGCGCGGAAATGGCTGCGGTTCAGGCTCTCTCCATAACTCATGAGAGCCCCATCCTCGACCGCTTCCCGCAAGCCGAACATGGAAGGCAATTTGGCGTCATCCAGCTTCGCGATAATCCGGCGACGCAAATTGAACAGGTAAGCATCATCAGGCAGCACCATCACCGCATCGACCCTTGCGCTTCGCATCCCTTCGAAGGCTGTATCAATGGGGTCGAACTGGCTGATTGGAAACGTCGCAAGCTTTAAACCTAAAAGCCGAGTGGCTGCGTCAATGTCGCGCAGAAACACTTTGTGGACGGAATTGTTCGGGTTAAACAGAACCGCTATCGAGGCGGCATTTGGTGTGGTCTCATGCAGCAGCTGGAACATCTTGGCCGCGACGTCTTCGAACTGGCTGGCGGTGCCGGTGATCCTCCCGCCGGGGTGAACCCCTGCCCGACCGGATCGGAAACACCAGCCATAATAATTGGCGTCGTAGGAGCAGCGGCTGCCATCGCACGCGTTGTTGGCGTGCACGTAGTCACGATGGCGTCAAGCTTCATTCCGGCAAGATCCTTGGCAACCTGCGGAACACGCTCTCGGTCGCCGTCGGCTAGCGCCACTCGATAGTAAGATTTACACCTTCCAAGTAGCCCTTCTCGCGCAGGCCTTGAATCAAGGATTCGTCCAGGTGGGTGCGTAGGCCAGGTTCTGCGAACGAGATAACACCAATGTGGATTGGCTTTTTGGGCTCCTCTGAATAGCCAATCAATGGCGGAGCGAGCGATAGCACACAGGCAAGAAACGTCGTCGCGAGCCCTCTCCATCCCGGGACGCTTGCTACCAATGTGATGAATTGGCGCAGCCTCATAGCTGGCTCCCAGCCCTCATCTTACTGACTAAAGGTGCCCGCCTGAAGGGGTGGAATGTCTGCTATGGGCCAATAGCGGACATTAATACTCACCCGATGATTTCGTCGGCGTGGGCGAGCAGCGACGGTGGCACGGCGAGGCCTAGCGCCCTGGCAGTCTTGAGGTTGAGCACGAGCTCGTATTTGGTCGACGCCTGCACCGGAAGATCGGCCGGCTTCTCGCCCCCTTAGGGCGAGCGAGTTGCTTCCGTGGCGAAAACGTAACGACGTTGCGTAAAACGTAGCAAGGTACGGTTCTACCCTAGGTAGATTGAATTCAGTGGGAGTATTCATCCGCTTTCGTATCGGTATTCCTGGTCAGTCAAAGACACAAAATTAAAACTGATCGGGGAGCAGCGCGTGGGGGCGGTCATGAGTGCTCCGTTCAGATCCGGCAATTCCCGACACACTGTACCCAGGCAGTTTCGCGAGCAACCGCGAATGCCTGCCGCCACGCAGCTCTACGTGCATTCAGCACCAACGAGTTCTTCGTCCGAAGTGAACGAGGACTGGCCTGCAAACTCACCGGATGTGCGGCCGGAAGCCAGTCGTGAGCCGCCGCGACGGATGGCGGACTGGATGATGGCGCTTAGCGGTCGGTTTACTGCAGTGGTTACATTTGCGGCTATCGTCGCATTACTGATGGTCTTCGTGAAGCCGCAATTGCAGGAATCGACGCAAGCGCAGCAGAATACACGTGGCGTTAACACCGCGGTCCAGGGAGTGAGCGCCACCGAAATTCTGTTTGGAATTTCTGCACCGTTCAGCGGCGCGGCCAAGGAGCTCGGCCGCATGAAATTGGGCATCGAGGCGGCGTTCAACGCGGTCAACGCCGGCGGCGGAGTGCATGGCCGAAAACTCCGGCTTATAGCGGCGGACGACGGCTACGAGCCCGCGCGAACTGCCGAAACGATGAAGCAGCTCTACGAACGTGACCAAGTGTTCGGGATTATCGGCAACGTAGGAACACCCACGGCGGAGGTCGCACTGCCCTACGCACTTGAGCGCAAGATGCTGTTTTTCGGTGCCTTCACCGGCGCTGGCTTGCTGAGGAACGATCCACCCGACAGATATGTCTTCAATTACCGCGCCAGCTACGCTCAGGAGACCGCCGCTGTCGTGTACTATCTGGTCAAGGTGAGGCGGCTGAAGCCGGAGGAAATCGCCGTCTTTGCGCAGCAGGATGGATATGGAGACTCAGGCTTTGCCGGAGTGGAAAAGGCTGTGCGTGCACTGGGAGGCAATCCGAAGGCAGTTTTGCGGCTCGGCTATCAGCGTAACACCGTGGATGTGGACAAGGCGGTCGCGCGACTCCAGGCTCAGCAACACAAACAGAATCGCCCCCTCATCAAAGCGGTGATTATGGTGCCCACCTATCGCGCCGCGGCTAAATTCATCGAGAAGACGCGCCCTCTCTACCCTGACATGATCTACACCAGCGTTTCGTTCGTGGGCAGCACCGCATTGGCCAATGAATTGATGCTCCTTGGCAAAAAGTATGCAACCGGGGTCATCGTTACGCAGGTTGTTCCGGCAGTCGATGGCTACTCGTCGTTGGTGCTCGAATACAAATCTGCACTCGCCAGATACTTCCCCGGGGAATCGCCGGACTACGTTTCGCTCGAAGGTTACGTGGCGGCCAACGTGCTGATCGCTGCGTTGAAACAGAATGGCCCCCGGCTGGACACCGAAGAACTGGTAACGACTCTCGAAAATCTCCGCGACCTCGACATCGGACTCGGCACGCCCGTGAGTTTCAGCCCATCCGAGCATCAGGGCGTGCAAAAAGTATGGGCCACACAGATCGACGAAAACGGTCGTTATAAACCGATTGACCTGGAGTAACGGGACCCCCCTGAAATCAGCCAGGCAGAGCGGTTTTGCCTCGTAGCCGGGCGCGGTGTTCGGCGAAATCTCCGCATTGCTGGATTGCCCGCACACGACGGACGTGCGTGCTTGGCATATTCCCAGTTTCACGTCGTGCACCCGGCCGCCCTGCAAGATCCGCGGCGTTCTTCTATGTGGCGGCGATTCTGGCGCGGCGTGTTGACGAGGCAAATCGGATATTTGTTCAGCTGACAAATGAGATACAGGAAAAGCCGCGCGGCGTGATTGATCTGACAATCAAGAAGATGCAAAGGCTGCTGGGCGCTAGTGGTCAAACCTTCGCCTATGCCGGCTCTCATACAGGGGATGCGCACGGCGATTAGTCGCCGGGGCCCGGGACGGTAGGTGGGTGCCTTTCAAATAGTCGCTGCAGAATCAAAATCAAAAAGCGTAATCGCAAAAAATTCTGCAAAATTTCACAGTCTCGCCTTTCATTCCACCGCGATCACAAAAATTTCAGTCACAGTTTCGTCGTTCAATTTCCATCTTGTCGCGAATTTTGGGATGCAATTTTTCGCAGGTTGATTCGATTGGAGGATGACATGAGAGTGTTGACCTCACTACCGCCTTCGCCGACGGCGACAACCTCACGCTGCCCGCAATGCGGCGCAGTCATGTACATCAAGTTAATCGAGCCGGATTTGAAAGAGGCATCGAAGGCGCGGCACGTTTTTGAGTGCGAGGAGTGCAGCTTGCCGCGCACTTATTTTTTCAACGAGGCTGCCTAACAATTTCGATGTCCGCTTTAACCCCAAAGCAGACATTCAGCACTCAGGTCGAAATGTCCGCTAAGAGCCAATAGGACATGCGCCGCGGTCACTCAATCACAACGTCTGCAGTCGCCAATAGCGCCGGAGATATTGCGAGCCCGAGTGCCTTGCCAGTTTTTAGGTTGATGACGAGCTCGTATTTTGTGGCTTGTACAGGCAAGTCGGCCGGTTTCTCGCCCCTAAGAATGCGATCGACATAGCTCGCCGCGCGGCGATACTGGTCGGTTTCATTGGCTCCGTAGGATGCGAGGCCGCCAGCCGTGACAAATGATCGCTCGAAGTAGACCGTCGGTAACTTTGTTCGTGCTGTCACTGCTATGAGCAGATCGCGATGGCGCTGCGGTAACGCGCCCGCAACGACGATCATGCCGCCATTGGGTGCTTGCGCGAAGGATGTCACGCCCGCTTCAATAGAGGCGGCATCGCGCACGTTTAGCGGTTTGACCTCCACCCCGAGCGTAGGCCCAGCAGCCTGAATCGCGCCAACTTGCCCGAGCGCGCCGGGTAACCCTGCCTGCTGCAAGACAGCCGCTCGCGTTACGCGGGGCGCAACTTGCTTAAGCAATTCGAGCCACTTCGCGCCGATGCTGTATTCGAACACCGCAAAACCGGTGATGTTGCCCCCAGGTCTCGCCAAGCTTTCAACAAAGCCACCGGCCACTGGGTCGCCGGCAACAGGAAAAACGATGGGTAACGTGCGGGTCGCCTGCTGCAACGGCCCTAGTGTCGACGACCCATGGGCCAATATCACATCTGGTTTTAGCGCGGCCAGTTCAGCGGCGTTCCTGCGAATTTCACCGGGGTCGGCCGTTGCCCAGCGCGTCTCGATTTCGACATTTTGGCCAATCGTCCAACCAAATTTCTTGAGTTCCTGCTCGAAGGCCTGCACCTGAATCTGAAATTTCATATCGGTGGAGTTTGCAGGAACGAGAATGCCAATGCGCCGCATCTCATTGGATAGCTGCGCACGCGCCACGCGCGATGAGATAACTACCGCACCGGTCAAAACACTGAGAAATTCCCGCCGCCTCATGTCCGCGCCTAGCCCCTGAGCCCTTGGTTCACGACCAGGCATGATACCGAGGCAACGCAGTGCTCGGAAAGAGGCGATGTCCGCTTTGGGTCATAAGCAGACATTTGCACTGCACCAGCCCATGTCCGCTTTACCCCCGAGAGCGACATCAAACGCGACATATGGAATGTCCGCTATGGGCCAATAGCGGAGTTTTCGTCAGTGTGTAGAGGCACTCACATGACCAGTGGAAAGCGCAACGTGAAATTGGTGCCAACAGCAGTGAACGGTCGTGTCAATTCCGCCCCCAGCTGCTTCGCAAGCGCGTGGGTTAAGCGGGAGCCGAGGCCCTTGCTCGTCGTCGGGTCGAATCCAGCAGGCAATCCAATCCCTTCATCGCGGACTGACACCAAAACATGATCATTGTCTGTTCGAAGTGCGCGCACCCAAATCGATCCGCAAGTGGAATCCCGGTAGGCATATTTGCCGGCGTTCAAAACCAGTTCATTGATAATGAGACCCACTAGAATTGCGCGATCCGTCGTAAATTGAATTTCTTCTGGCGCCTCAAGATGGAGTTGGCATGGAGCAACCGCCTTCTCCAGATCGGCGATGACCTCCCGCAGATACGAGACAAGGCTAATTTTCTCATAGTCCGCATTATAAGCGAGGCGCTCGTAGGCGCGTCCAACTGCTGAAATACGGGCGGATGCCTCTTGTAGCCGATCGGACAAGACCGGATCGCCGACCGCACTCGCCTGCAATTGAAGCATGCTAGAGACGACCTGCAGACTGTTTTTAACGCGGTGATTGACCTCCTTAAGCAATATTTGATGACGGTCGAGCGCGGCTTGCAGCTTGCGCTGATATTGCTGCTGTTCGATCGCCATGCCAAGGATGTTTGCAGCACCTTGAAGGAATGCGATGTCGTGCTGGCCAAACTCACCTTCGGAGCGGCTGTCGACTTCGAGTACGCCAAACGGCGAGCCATCGCCTTGCAAGATAACGTTCATGGCGCGGCGAATGCCATGCTCGATAAGTAATTCGGGAGTCCGAAATCGCTGCTCGTTTTCGAGATGATTGGAAATCACAGGTTTGCCCGTGTGCAATGCATAGCCTGCTGGAGACGCCAGATCCGCCCCGACAGTGGCATGACCGACAACTCCCTCTTCCCAGCCGACACCGGCGCGAACGACGAGTCGGTTCTCTGCTGGAAGGAATTCCATAACTTTGCAGTATTCCGCTCGTAGCCCCTCTGCGGTTATCCGGGCTGTATGATTAAGCAGTTCAACAAAGCTCGTGCCCTGAAGGGCAAGGACTCCGAGCTCGGCAAGTAGTTCCTGTTGACGAATGCGCAACCGAAGTGCGCGACCGGTCAAATCGTTAGATTTTCCGGCCGGGTTCGCTTCAACAACAGGATCGTCACCAGATGATGCGCTCATATTCAGATTCAGTACCATACTCGGGAGTTAGGTACGCTCTTGGTGCCGAAGCTGGCTGTGGGAGTGCCGCTGTGATGGAGCTTAGTCGCACATCTTTTTTTGGCGGCGTCTCGTAAACGATATCCGTATGCGTGTTACGTTCCGCCTGTTCAGCCAGACGCAGAAAGGCGCGCGCTAGGTTTTGAAATTCGATTTTGTAGGTGTGATCGTTTTCGGCTTGAGCTTTCGCGCTGAGCTCAGCCGCCCTTAATAGATACTTTTGGCGATAGGTCATTTCCGCGAACCCGCACTTCGAGCTGTTTCAAACGATACAATGTGTCTTTTGACATATCGTTCCAGTTGCCAAAGTAGCATTTGGCTACTCAGCTTGCGAAAAGCCACCAAGGACCCTTGAAAATTGGTCCTGTCCGACCAGCACTCATGTCCGCTTGAGCCCATGTCCGCTTTACCCCCGAAAGCAGACATATCCAGTGCACCAGTACATGTCCGCTTTGGGCCATAAACAGACAGGAATGCTCCGGCGGAATTGTTGGACTGATCAACCCTTGATTAATCCGGCAGACCTCAAGGCGTTATTGATTATCGCTCCGATGTCCGGAAGACCCGGCTTTCGTTCTTGCTGCCAGGCTGGTTCGTTATCCTTGTCGAGAACTTCTCCCTCCAGCACCGGCTCCGTCTCTCCAAAGTGATCAGCCGGCGGAGAAAGTTTCAGCATACTTCGGTCGGCGGGCGCACGAGGGACGGCAATGCCGAAAAACTTTGCAATGTGATAGGATGAAGAAATCCCCACGGGTAGCAGAAACGGCCCGGGAGCACCGCACGCACCGTCCGCTTCGCCCATCGCCAACGGGGTGCCATGGGCCATGTTGGTGATGGTGTATGCCTCGATAAGCTCATCACCCGCTTCGTTGGTCCAAATTTCACGCGGAAAACCGTCAACCCGAGTTTTCTTGGAGGACGACAGCGGCAGACCATGTACGTCGGTCCACTGCTTCAAAATTTCGAGCGCGTTTGACGGGATCACCGTCTTGTCAGCATTTCCATGCCAGACCGACACGCGTGGCCACGGCCCTCGGTGGGATGAGGCTTTGCGTACAAGATCCCCCCATTCACGCGGTGAGCGGGAGGGACTTTGGAACATAGTTTCGAATGCCTGCTGCACGGTCGTGGCGGCGCCGTAAGGAAGACCCGCAATGATCGCGCCTCCGGCAAAGACCTCGGGATAGCAAGCAAGCAAGTTGGACGTCATCGCGCCGCCGGCGGATAGCCCGGTGATGAAGATCCGACGCCGATCGATACCATGATCAACGACAGATTTTTCGATCATCTGCCGGATTGAATGAGGCTCGCCTCGGTTGCGCCGGCTGTGCTCGGGCTGGAACCAATTAAAACAGCCGTGGGGGTTGTTGGCCCGCTGCTGCTCCGGCAGAAGCAGCGCAAAACCATAACGGTCCGCTAGCGTCGACCATCCGGCTCCAAGATCATATCCTGCTGCGCTTTGGGTGCATCCGTGCAACACGACAACAAGTGCGGGATTGTCTGCGAGGGTTGCCGGGCGATACTCGAACATTCGTAGATTGCCCGGGTTCGATCCGAAACCGACAATCTCCCGCAACCGTGTGCTGCGTTGGCGTGTACCTCTGTTACGGCCCCGAAAAATCTTCTCCCACCGACTGCTGTTTGCGTGGAAGGCATGCGTGTCTCGCAGGTTTATCATGGCGGTTCATTCCCTGTTACCGCCGTCAATTAATTGCTGCATCGCACAACGCCAGGGGTTCTGGCAAAAAATTTCTAAGATAAATAAATCGGAAGTTCGTTGGAGGTCCGCTTTACACCGAAGCGAACATTTCTCTCTGCGAGGGCCAGCCGCGCCACTCAAAATCCACCGATATGTTCCTTGCGGGCCAGGCGAGCCGCAGCACGAAGATCGGCATGCAAGCCCATCCAGGAGACAATTTTCGACCAAACCGTAGCGCGTGTCTTACGCCCAATCAGAATCCCCAGGTGCTGTAAGCATACGCCTATTTCACCTGGTATCTCTACAATGCGAACCTCCTTTGTCGGCATAGCCTCGATGAACGGCTTGACCGAAACAATGGGAGCGATTGCGTCGGCAATGTTGACCGCCGCGAGCGTTGGCGTGGTCAGAGTAGCAGGACCAATGAGCTTGTCGCCGATCTTCAAATTGCCGCTGCAAAAACGATTTTCCCGATATAGCCACTCGATAATCTGACGGACCAATGCGCCGGCGAGAGGCACTTCGTCGAGCGCCCACCGCTCAACGCGCGCATGAATGTTCCGCGCATGGAAATCCCCACCGCTAAGCACTGCATCTGCGAACCTAGACCATATAAAGGTGTCGGGAGACGCGACAGCGCTCACATGAGACAAAAGCGAACCCGGATAAGTCCCCGCGTCGAGAAAGCCCGACGGAACAAGTGACACCAACGCGTCCCGAAAATGGCTGGGCCCAGGTTGGAAGCACAATGGTGCGCTGAGCAGCATCAGGCCACGTATCGATTCCGATTCAGAAGCGGCGAATATTGCTGCCAGCGTGCCGCCGAGAGAGTGACCCATCAGAAACGGCTTAACGCCTGCATATCTCCTTGAAATCCTTGCAACGCAATCGGAAACGCTTGCCGCGTACTCTGCTAAACCATTCTGATCAGCCGTCTCGGCCGGAAGCCATTCCAGAAGATAAACATGAAAACCCTGGTGCTTAATATAATGGATGGCACTTGCTGAAGGGGTGAGATCCCAGATGTACGGGCGTTTGATGGGAGCTGCGACAATGAGCACAGGTTGTGCGAGTCGCGATTTGCCATAATCACGAAGGCGCCAAAATGCACCAGAGCCTACGACTTCATAGGGCGATTCCTGGGGACCCAATCCAAAGGCCTCGAACGTCCGGCCCTGAGCACGACGAAACAAGTCGCTCGCGCTGAACAGGGCGCGATAAGCATTAGACACGGGATCACCCGGAGTATTTCTGGCCGTCACAGCGCACCATTTTCTAAAGTAAAATCACAGCAGGTCGAACAGTTCCATCCATACATGGTGATGGGACCTTGCGACACACAGCAGCTTTGTGGACACTTTGAATTTCGCAACTGTCACGCAATGTCCCCTTTGGGTCATGATTGGACATTCGCGTTGCAAAAAATCACGTCCGCTTTACTCCCCCCAAAGCAGATATGTGCGGTGCACTCGGTCATGTCTGCTTTGGGCCAATAGTGGACATCGGCCTGTGCCGTCCCTCCTCGGCGCGGGGCCGCCAGTGTGCCGGTTAATTGATGGAGAGAGGATACATCGACAAATCTCCGACGTTAATGTTAAGGACCACTTGGTGTTGGCTCCTGACGCTGCCAACAGCATGCTATTAGCGAACGTAGGGTTCGCAGCCGTGCAAAAGCCCACCTTCTATCGCAAACGAGCGCAGGTCGCCGAGGGTTTTGCCAAGCGTTGTCGCGACGAGACAGCGAAGCAAATGCTGCAGAGGGTCGCTGAACGTTGGCGAGAACTTGCCAGGCTCGCTGGGTCACGAAAGTCAAGCCGAGCGTCAAGCAAGCCCAAAAAGCGGAAACCTCGGTAGCAAAATTCATCAATCATGCTTTCGGAAGTCCACTAAGGGCCACATCGGACATCGCTTACAGATGGTCCAACAGTGCGAGCAATCAGTTGCGTTTTGTCGACTTGGGCACATGATGTTTGCGGAAGAAGCCCAACGCTATCCCGCTAACTATCGTGACTAGCGCTATCAGTATAATAGCTTCCAATGACCCATCACCGTGGTCAGGCGAAAAACCAAACCATCGTTCGATGAAATCCATTGGCCAAAGACGGACATTAGCGCGTCTATCTCAGTGCGGCCGCGTGGATCGACGCCACATCTTCCATCGCACAAGACTGCGATGATCCCGGACGATCTCACGCGCCGCATTATAGCCTGGCGCGCCAGTAACTCCGCCCCCGGGGTGCGAGCCCGAACCGCAATGGTATACGCCCGGGATCGGACCCCTGTAGGCCGCGTAACCGAGGAGCGGTCGCGCAGAAAACAGCTGATCTAGACCAAGCGCTCCGTGAAAAATGTCCCCTCCAACAAGCCCGAAAATCTGTTCGAGATCGACGGGACTGAGAATTTGGCGTGCGATAACGCTGCGAGCAAAGCCCGGCGCGAAGCGATCAACGGTTGCGATCATAAGATCGGCTACTGGCTCGCGCGCCTGCGCCCAGGATCGATCGTCGGGCAGATGGAAGGCTGTGTGCTGACAGAACAGGCTTGCGACATGACGGCCGGGCGGCGCCAGCGTGTCGTCCAAGGTGGACGGAACGACCAGTTCGATAATCGGCTCCCGGCTCCATCCATGCAATCGAGCATCGCAGTACGCGCGATCCATATAGGGGAGGCTCGGCGCCAAGATGATGCCGGCCGTGTGATGGTCGGCAAGCGCATGACCGGGGAGCGCTTTGAAGCTGGGCAATTCAGAAAGCGCGACATTCATCCGAAACGTGGCTGATTCGGAGCGGTAGGCATCGATCCTCTCTTCGAACTCAACTGGTAACGCCCCCTTCGGAACGAGTCTCTGGTACAGCAGTTTTGGATGCACATTGGCTGCGACGGATCCGGCACGAATGGTGGACCCGTTCTGCAGAACGACTCCGCCGGCACGGCCCCGCGTGACGATGACCTCACGCACGGGCGAGGAAACGCTAATCTCGACGCCAGCAGCTGCAGCACTGCGCGCCATCGCTTGCGTGATGGCGCCCATGCCACCAATGGCGTGACACCACACGCCGCGACGGCCATTCACCTCTCCAAAGGTGTGGTGCAGCTGCACATATGCGGAGCCGGGTGTGTACGGACTGGCGTAGTTGCCGACAACGGCGTCAAAGCCGAACAAGGCCTTCACGAGATCTGAACGGAACCAGCGGTCGAGGTAATCGCCAGCAGACCTTGTGAAGAGGTCGTGCAGGGAAACGAGACCGGCGGAGTCAAGCATCCGCAGTTGCTTTAAGCCGCCTGCCACCCGCGCCCATTCCATGAGCCTGCGCCCGGGCCGACCTGCGGTTACATTCGGTGGAGTCCGCAGCAGAAGGGATCTGAGAACATTTCCGACCTGTTCAATCTGGGCGGCATAGGCCGGATAGCGCTGCGCATCAGCGGGCGATACACTCGCAATCGCCGCCGCCACATGCCCAGGCTTGGTGAGCAGATATTGGCCGTCCTCCGCAGGCACGAAATTCATCGCGCGCCGATCCGCGATGCGCAGCCCGTGGCCGTATAGATTGAGGTCGCAGATGACAGTGGGATGTAACAGACCGACGGTGTACGCTGCGACGGAGTTTCGAAACCCCGGATGGAATTCCTCTGTTACGGCCGCGCCGCCCACAATAGGGCGACGTTCGACGACTCGCACCTTCAACCCGGCGCGGGCGAGGTAAGCAGCGCAGGTGAGGCCATTGTGGCCCGCACCAATGACCACTACGTCACACTCATTCCTCATCGGTCCGAAGATCTCGTTTAATTCAGGAGATACACTCAAGCCAGCTATATCTTGCGAGCGATTGCCACTTATTCAGCCTCGACATACCAAATTCGTGAGCTCGATGTCCGCTTTGGTCGAAAGCAGACATTTCGCATTGCAATCGCCATGGCGGCTCTACCCCCGAAAGCGGACATCGGGAGCGCTACGCCAGCGCTGTTTTTTACCTCCGATAATGACAATTATCGGAGCTTTCCTGCCATTAGACTGTTTAGCGTCGATCCCCTACGCGCAGACACTTTGCCCAGTTACAATCGATATGCGACCCAGAAGCTCGCTAACCTGCGCATGGTCCGTATGCTGTCTCGCCACCAAATATTTCCGAGGCTGGAAATGACCTCAGTTCTCAAGAAGCTCCCTGTGTGGTTGCTCCGAGCGACAAGCTCCGCGATCCTTACGATTGTTGCCGTTTCGGTCAATGCTCAACAATGGCCTACCAGAGCAATTAAAGTAATTAGCCCTTACCCCGCTGGAAGTGCATCCGACACGGTCAGTCGCGTCGTGCTTGATGAAGTATCGCGCCTGCTCGGACAGCCCGTGGTCATCGAGATGCGTCCCGGCGCTGGCGGGAGCATTGGCTTTTCCGCTGTCGCCAGGTCAGAACCCGATGGCTACACGCTCGTGACGAGCTCATCTTCAATGGCCACCGAGCGCGTGCTGCATAAGACCCTACCTTATGATCCTATTCGCGATTTTATTCCGGTCGTCTTAATCGGAACTTCGCCGAACGTTCTGATGGTTTCCAAACAAAGCGGATTCAACACCGTGGCCGACCTTGTCGCTGCTGCAAAGGCCAAGCCTGGTACCCTGACGTTTGCATCGGCCGGACTCGGCTCCTCGTCACACATGGCAGCTGAACGATTTCGTCTCGCCGCCAAGATTGACGTTCGTCATGTGCCGTTCCGCGAAGGAGGACTTACTGAAGTGATGGCCGGCCGTGTCGACTTTTATTTCATTCCGTTGGCGGCGGCAGCATCGGCGCTTGGAAATGACAAGCTAACGGCGCTGGCAGTGAGTTCACCCAATCGGGCGGCAATTCTGCCGAATGTACCGTCTATCGTTGAATCTGGTTATCCCACCGCCGTGTTTCGCTTTTGGAATGGACTATCAGCCCCGGCAAAAACCTCCGGCGAGATTGTACAAAAGTTGCATGACGTCACCCAAAAAGCCCTTCGGGTTCTCGCTGTTCAGGAAAAACTTGCCAAGTTGGGAGTCGAGCCAAAGGACATAAGCGTCGAAGAGTTCGGCCAATTTTTCAGAGATGATCTCGCCGCGGCTATGCAGCTTGCGAAAGAAGCAAATATCCTATCGGTCGACTAACGTTGGGACTTCGATGTGAGGACCCGCGAATCTCGTCCTTAATTAGGAATGCTCACAATGAATATCAGTTCGCCGCGCATCGGCCCGCAGTCGTGGGATGATGTGCGAACAAAACTCGATCAGTCGCTCCCTTTCGCCAATATGCGCGACACGCCGTATTACCGTGACGCCGTGTGGGAGCAGTTCTCGAAGGCAGAATATGACCGTCGCTACCATGACCTGCGTGCGAAGATGCTCCAGCACAAGCTGGATGTAGTGATAGTCCCTGGCGGTCCGAGCCATTGGAGCTTTGGCGGAGGAATGTTGTGGCTGACCGGCCACTGGGAATGGCACGCGCTTTCGAGCTACGTACTCGTTCCACTCGAAGGGGATCCTACGCTGATCTATTCTATGGGTGGCACACATGCCGAAGCCGTGCGCCGGCAGGTTGATATCGCCGTCAAAGACGTTCGTCATAGCCGCAACGGCCGCTATGCCGACATCATGGTCGAGCGCATCCGCGAACTGAAGCTTGAGCGTGGCAGAATCGGCCTTATGGAGATTGATGCCCGGCACGCGGACTATCTTCCAGTGAACCAATACAATGTGCTGCGCGAAAATCTCCCCGACGCCGAACTGGTATTCACTCGTGGGTTTTTACACGAGCTACTTTCTATCCATAACGCCGAGGAGCTGGACTGCGTGCGCAAGGCCGGTGTCCTGTGCCGCAATGCCATGGACGCAATGGTGGCGCGTGCCCGTCCGGGAGTGAAAGAGTACGAGCTGCGGGCGGCGGCGGGGGCCGCCATCCTGGAGGGCGGTGGCGACATTGATTTTTTGATCATAGGCTCGACGCCAATGGCAAATCCGACGATGATTTTCGGTAACCCGCGTCCTTCCGGCCGCGCGCTTCAAAAAGGCGATATCATAAACATGGAGCTGGCCGCCGGTTATCGCGGGTACACGGCGCAGATTGGCTCACCCATTTGCGTGGGCGAACCCACCGAAATGGTGAAAAACTTCTGGAACGAAATCACGCTCCCCGGCTATCGGCGCATCGTTGCCGAGATCGCCCCGGGAAAGCCTGTTGAGGCCATGCGCCTCGCCAGCAAATTCTTTCGTGAGAACGGCTACCAATCGCGCCCGACTCAGTGTCACAGCATTGATCTGGTCACTGACAAGCCTCATATCGTCGCGGAACACGTTTCGGCTGAAAAATTCGAGGAAGTGTTAAAGCCGGGCCGATCACGCCAGATGGTCTTTTCGGCATTTTCCTCGGCCACACATTCATCGTCACAGATAGTGGCCACGAGGTTGTAGACGACTTTCCGTTGGAAATTGCTGTCGCGAAGACCTGACCCCGTGAGGCGCGACGGTTGCACGGGGTCGTCGCCTTCCCTCACTGTCACCGTCGCCAAGTGTCCCACGACGAGGACCCAATTTCGAGAGAGGTCGGGGCCGCGGTAAAGCCACTCGGCGTCGGCTTCCTGCTGGCGCGTGACGTTGGCCAAACCGTACCAGACCCGATCCACGGGGCAGCCGACGGCGCCCATCGGCCTCAGGCAGTCCAGCGACTGCGGTGGCAGCGGTTCGACATACAGTGCACTCCCGGATTCATATATGGTGGCGACTACGTCGCGGACCGGCGCAGGACCCTCAGGGCCCTGTGTGAGGACGGTTTTATTCCTCAAGCCACTCTCGGATCAGCTTACACCTAATGGCGCCCGCCCAGCGGTAATCGACCCGGGCATTTTGGCCAATGGTCAACGCAACAATGTCCGCTTTGGGTCAAAAGCAGACAGCTGCGGCCAAAAGCGGACATCGGCTCCAAACTTTGCGCGTCTAATTTGCAGCCTTAGTGGCCAACACGTTGTAAGCCCTCAGCGGACGGCGAATGCCCTTAAGTGCAAAATCGCCAACTGGTTCGACCGTTATGTCGTTCTCAACAGCCATCAAAACACGGGGACTAATTAGTATTTGGCCGGGCTTTGCCTCGTCGCAAAGTCGCGATGCGACGTTGGATACCGTTCCGATGGCGGCGTAATCGAAACGTCCTTCGAAACCGATAGTGCCAAGCGTGGCAAATCCATGCGCGATCCCAATGCCGAAGCCAATATCGTGCCCAAGCTTACGCCACTTCTCAATCAATGCTCCGATTGCCCCTCTCATATCAATCGCCATCAGTACGGCTTGGAGGGCGGGGTTATCGACTGGAATTGGGTCATTGAACACCACCATCACGCCGTCACCGGCATAGCGTTCAAGCGTGCCACCATACTTGTTGATGATCCCACCAATCGCCGCATGGTATTCACGCAATAGCGCCATAACATCTTCTGGATCGGAGCTTTCAGAGAAGCCGGTAAAGCCGCGCAGATCGCAGAAGAGCGCGGTGATTTCGCGGCGATGGCTTTCGAGCTGCTTCTCTGTTCCAGACGCTACAATCAAATCGGCTACCTGCGGAGGAAGGAAACGCCGCAGTTTACCCATGCGCTCGATTTCGTTCACCTGGTCGGTGACACGCTGTTCCAGCTGCTGGTTCAGCTTGTTAAGATCAATTGAGTAGCCGTGCATTCTCGATGGCAATGACAGCCTGCGCGGCGAAGTTCTGTAGGAGAGCGATTTGCTTTTCGCTAAATGGGCGGACTTCTTGGCGGTAGATCAAGATCGCGCCGACCAACTCGTTATCCTTGAGCATCGGGACCGCGGCGATGGTCCGATAACCACCAAGTTCAGCGGCGCTAACAGCATATGGATTGCCCTCAATGTAGGACTTTAATTTTGTAGCGTCTGCGATTTGAGCCACCTGCCGTGTAGTGGCTACCTGTCCAAGAGCGGAATCCGGCGGTGGTCGCACTTGCTGGCCCTTGCGAGCATGGACATACGCCGATGGCGCATTGTGTATCGCTACCGCACGGAACGAGTCTGTCTCCAGGAGGTACAGCGTTCCAAATTTGGCGTGGCAAATGCGTGTCGCGTTTTCCAGCATGGCTTGGAAAACGGGCTCCAATTCGCCAGGCGAGCTTGAGATGACTTTCAGAACTGCGGAAGTTGCCGTTTGTTGTTCTAATGACTCGCTTAGGTCATCGGTACGCTGGCGTAGCTCGTTAAGCAGGCGGGCATTCTCGATGGCGATGACGGCTTGGGCGGCGAAGTTGCTAACCAGCGCAATCTGTTTCTCGGTGAAAGGCTGCACCTCCTGGCGATATATGACGATAGCACCGACCAAAGCGTCGTCCTTGAACATGGGTACTGCGACAAGCGACCGCGCGCCACCCAATCTAGCTGGCGCACCGGGAACTGGTTCTGCGGCTGCGTCGTTGGTGAAAATCACACCTCTCGTCTTCAAGAGGCGATCGAGAGGAGAACCTGCTGGAGGCAGGAATGAGGCCCGCTGCTGCCAGAACTCGGCAAGCGCGTGTGGCACGCCCGCCGATGTCGCCGGGTAGAAAGCATCATTTTCATAGCGGAACAACGCACCAAATTGTGCTTGGCAGATGCGTGTGGCATTTCCAAGCATGGCCTGGAATACCGGCTCAAGTTCATCGGGCGAGCCTGAGATTATTTTCAGCACCTCCGAGGTCGCAGTCTGCTGTTCCAACGCCTCGGAAAGATCATCGGTGCGCTGGCGTAGCTCGTTAAGCAGCCGTGTATTCTCGATGGCGATGACGGCCTGGGCGGCGAAATTTTCAATCAGCCCTACTTGCTTGGGCGAGAAAAGACCGGGTTTCAGCTTGAAGAAACCCAACGTTCCAATCAAGCTTCCATCACGAACCATTGGAGTTACGAGAATGCCTCGAAACCCTATTAGTGTCTGCGTCGCCGTATTGACGTATTCCGGATCCTCGAGAACGTCCGCAACCTGAACCGTTTTACCCGAGGCTGCAGCGCGCCCTATAATTGAGTGGCGGCCGGGCCTATTTGGGTGATCGGCAATTACCTTACGCCACTCAGTTTTTACGCCACAGGTCGCTGCCAGCTCAAAAACGTCACCCACTCTGCGGCGGAGTATGCCCATATCCGCTCGGCACAGTTGGGCCGCTGTCGCAATAAGTGCATCGAGCACAGCCTGCAGATCGAAGGTGGAGCGGCTGATGACCTTAAGGACGTCGGAAGTCGACGCAAGCTGCTCTAGCGCGTCGTCGCGTTCGCGGATGAGCCGTTCAATATTTGTTTCTTTCCCCGCAGCGAGGGAACGGCGACCGCCTCCGGCCTTTGGCAGATTGCGACGTGTCAACGTCTTGCGGCGTTGGCCCCGACCCGCTTTGCCGCCTTTGACTTGCCGTCTCATTGCCCTTCCATCCTGAAGAGAGTCTTACTTAGTCTTGAGGTTCGTGAGGCATAAATTCGCCCTCAATATCGGCCTGCCGGGACGTCCGCTTTGGGTCAGAAGCATATGCAGCGCACAAGTGCGCAAAACGGCATGCCCGCTTTACCCCCGAAAGCGGACATTCGCGAAGCCTAGGCGAACGCGGTAACGGCGGCTTCCGCGATCTCCCTGCCCCACTCCTGGACGAAGTGACCGCCGTCTGGAATCTCGAGCGGCGGGCGACACCCGCGTATTCGCTGACGCAGTGCTGCCATCGCGGTTGGTCCCAGTACCGGGTCTTTCATCCCGACGGCCATGAACGTCTGCCCGCTCCACTCATGCGACCACCATTTAGTGGCGCGCCGCGAGATGTCGACGCCCTCCATCTCGGGCGACACCATCACCAGCTCGGGAAAGCGTCGTACGCCCGCCTTGTAGCGCGCGTCGGGAAACGGCGCG
>Ga0126380_10000117_pt1 | contig 20013 bp, 15 predicted proteins | sample PanSoiMetPlot_26_FD_92544 | JGI IMG/M metagenome (GOLD analysis project Ga0126380, IMG submission 92544) | Tropical forest soil microbial communities from Panama - MetaG Plot_26 | ecosystem: Environmental > Terrestrial > Soil > Tropical forest > Bulk soil | place: Panama | collected 2016-02-17
AGGCTGGAGCCGGTCACGGACGATTGCCGGATCTTCGCGGATGCTGCCGGCCCGGCAATCGCCGGCGCGAAAGCGGACCCCAACGCAATCGTGTACCTGGCCTTCACCTCGGGGACGACAGGCGTGCCGAAAGGTGTGCTGCACAGCGACAACACGTTGCTGGCGAATGCGCGCGTCATGGCGGCTGATTGGCGAATTGGCACGGACTCGGTCGTCTACGCGCTCAGCCCTCTGAGCCACAATCTCGCTTTTGGTGCCATGGTGATGGCGTTGAGCGCCGGCGGCGAGCTGGTGCTGCACGACCTGCCGCGGGGCGCCAGTCTTGTCGACCACGTGGTGGAAACGGGAGCGACTTTCCTGGTCGGCGTGCCCACTCATGCTGTCGACCTGTTGCAGGAGATGCGCGATCGCAGGCTCGAAAGGCTCGGTCGCGTGTCCGGATTTCGGATTTCTGGTGCCGCCGTATCGTCGGACGTCGCGGCAGCGCTGCTCGAGCGAGGCGTCGTGCCGCAGAGCGGCTACGGCATGACCGAATCCTGTTCGCACCAGTACACTTTGCCGAGCGATGATCCCAAACTGATCGTGGAAACATCCGGGCGGGCCTGCCGAGGTTATGAGATCCGCATCTGGCGTGTCGACGATTGCGACACGGAAGCGGCCATCGGCGAGGTCGGGGAGATTGGCGGCCGGGGAGCGAGCCTCATGCTCGGCTATTTCGACGATCAACGGGCGACTGAAGACGCCTTCAATGCACACGGCTGGTTCATGACCGGCGACCTCGGCTGGATGGACGCCAACGGCTACCTGCGCGTGACCGGGCGCAAGAAGGACGTGATCATTCGCGGCGGCCATAATATCCATCCGGCACGAATCGAAATGCTGGCGATGCAACATGGGGCGGTGGAACGGGCCGCCGTGATCCCGGTGCGCGATGCCCGGCTCGGCGAGAAGGTCTGTCTCGCCGTGGTGTTCCGGGACAGCGGGCGCGCGGATGCGGCGGAGCTGCTCGCGCATCTCGATCATGCCGGCCTGTCGCGGTACGAGATGCCCGAGTATTTTCTCGCGCTGGACCACATTCCCCTGACGCCGAGCGGAAAAATGCGCAAGCGCGACCTCGTCGAAGCGATCGAGCAGGGACGGCTGACGCCGACGCCGATCCGCGGGCAAGAGCGGCAGCAGGCGAGCCAATGACCTCGGACACGGACTGGCTCGCGCGCCTGCGCAGGGAAATGGAACGGGCGCCCTATCATGCCGTTCTGCGGCCCGAGCCGGTTGCGGTCGAGGCCGGAACGGTCGTCATCAGGCTGCCCTACCGCACGGAATTCCGCCGGGCGCCCGACGAGCCGGGCTATCACGGCGGGGTCATCGCGGCGCTGATCGACCTCACGGGCCATGCCGCCGTCGCCATCCATCTGGGCAGAATGGTTCCGACCGTCGATCTGCGCATCGACTACCTCCGCCCAGCGCCCGGGACCGATCTGCTCGCCAGGGGCAAGGTGTTGCGCGCGGGCCGCTCCATCGCGCGCGCGGACGTGGAGATTTCCGATGCAGCAAACACCCTCGTCGCGGTCGGCCGCGGCACCTACAGCACGTTGTGAGCCCGGCCATCGCATGCGCGCCGTTGTCGTTCGCGAGTTCGGTCCGGTGGAAAGCCTCCGATTGGGCGAGCTGCCGAAGCCGGTGCCGAAGGACGATGAGGTCCTGGTCGAGGTGCGCGCGACGGCGGCCAATTTCGTCGATCTCCTGGTGATCGCCGGCACCTACCAGTTCCTGCCGGAACGGCCGTTCGCGCCCGGCAAGCTTCCGGCCGGCGTGGTGAGCGCCATCGGTCCAGCCGTGACGCGCTTCAAGCCCGGCGATCGCGTGCTCACCATGGCCGAACAAGGCGGCTACGGCGAATTCGTCGCGCTACGGGAAACGCAATGCCATGGCTTGCCGAACTCGCTCACGTTCGTGGACGCGGCCGCGATGTCGCTCGTTTACGACACCGCCTGGTTCGCTTTGCGCGACCGTGCGCGGCTCAAGGGCGGTGAAACCGTGCTCGTGCTCGGCGCATCCGGCGGAGTGGGCTTGGCGGCGATTCAACTGGCCAAGGCCATGGGTGCCAACGTGCTCGCCGGCGCGGCCACGCCCGGCAAGTTCGACATCGTGCGCGATGCCGGCGCTGACGTGATCGTCGACCTGTCGCGGCCCGATCTGCGCGACAGCTTGCGGGAGCAGGTCTACGCCGCGACAGCGGGCCGTGGCGCCGACGTCATTCTCGATCCCGTTGGCGGTGACGTGTTCGACGCGGCCATTCGTGCGCTCGCCTGGCGCGGCCGTCTGGTGGTGATCGGCTTCGCCGCCGGGCGAATTCCGACCTTGAAGGCCAATTACCTGTTGGTGAAGAACATCGAAGTGAGCGGGCTGCAGATCAGTGACTATCGCAAGCGCATGCCGGACCAGGTGGCGGCCTGCTTCGCCGAGGTGTTCGGGCTGCATCAACAGGGCAAGCTCAGGCGCCTGCCCACCAGGACGTATCCGCTGGAAGAGTTCGCGACCGCTCTGCACGACATCCAGGACCGCAAGGCCCGCGGCCGAATCGTGCTGACCCAGGGAGCAGGGTGACCGGCTCGGTCACGGTCAGGCGGCCACCTGCCACTGCAGCGTCTCGCCGCCGTGATGGATCAGCGCTCGCTCGTCGGGGCCATCGACCTTGATCTCCTCCGGCACGCGCCAGGGGCGCTTCTCGAGCGTGATCGTCGCCTCGTTGGCTGCAAGGCCGTAGTGCTTGGCACCATTGAGCGCGGCAAATGCTTCGAGCTTGTCGAGCGCCTTCTCCTCCTCGAACACTTTTGTGTACACCGCCAGCGCGACCGGCGCGTTGAAAATGCCGGGAATGCCGTTGACCGCCAGCTTCTTCGCGACCGGGTGCGGCGCGGAGTCGGTGCCGAGAAAAAAGCAGCCCTCGCCCGATGTCGCGGCGTTCCGCAGTGCCTGCCGGTCGCTTTCCGTTTTGATCACGGGCATCACATACATGTAGGGCTTGAGCCCCCATCCCAGCCAATCGGTGCGAGTGAGCTCGAGATGGTACGGCGTGATCGTGCCGCCCACTTGCGGCGCGTGCGCGCGGACGAAGTCCACGCCGACCTTGGATGACAGGTGTTCGAGGATGAATCTCAGCCCGGGATATTCACGCAGCCACGGTGCGAGCCGCTTCTCGACGAATACCGCCTCGCGGTCGAAGATATCCACGTCGGGGTCGGTCACCTCGCCGTGCATGAGGAACCGCATCCCGATCTTTTCCATGCGGGCCAGCACCGGCCGGATCTTTTTATAATCGGTCACGCCGGCAGCCGAATTGGTGGTTGCATTGGCCGGATAGAGCTTGACGCCGGTGAAGACTCCCTCGCGAAAACCGCGCTCGACGTCGTCCGGATCGGTGTCGTCGGTGAGGTAGCAGGTCATCAGCGGCTTGAACGCCGCACCCGGCGGCAGCGCCGCCATCGCGCGCTCGCGATAAGCGATGGCATCCGCCGTGGTGCGCACCGGCGGCACCAGATTGGGCATGAGGATGGCCCGGCCGAAATGACGCGCGGTGAACGGCAGCGTGGCCCTTAGCATGTCCCCGTCACGGACGTGCAGGTGCCAATCATCGGGTTTCCGGATGGTCAGCCGATCAACCATGTCGTGGCTCCGCTTCCGCTTTCGAGGGTGCACGTTCGATAGCCGTTCGCCGCGTGTCAAGCGTGGCGTCGCATAATCGGCGCGTCTTTTGATCTTGGCCCTTTGACAACGGCGGCTGGTCCGGGCGAACATGGGAAAAGCGAGGATCGATGCGCCGTCTTCTCGCCGCCGCTGCGGCATCCGCGTGCATGATGATCGGCTCCGGGCCGGGTGGTGCCGACGATGTGCTGAAGCTGGCCGTCGGTGCGCCGAACAACTGGGATACGTGCATCCCCGAGATCGGCCAACGGGCTGGCATCTTCAAGAGACACGGCCTCACGCTCGAGCTCCTGTACACCCAGGGCGGCGGCGAGACCATGCAGGCCGTCATCTCCGGCAGCGTCGACATCGGCATCGCGGCCGGCACCGCGGCCGTCATGGGGGCCTTCGCCAAGGGCGCGCCGGTGCGCATTCTCGCCGCCGGCACGACCGGGACGAGCGACCTCTACTGGTACGTGCCGGCTGGCTCGCCCATCCCCAGCTTCAAGGACGTGAACGGAAGGACGGTAGGCTATTCCACCAATGGCGCGTCGACGCATACGACTCTGCTGGCGCTGATCAAGCACTTCGACGTGAGTGCGCAGCCGGTCGCCAGCGGTGCCGCCGCCGTCACCTACACGCAGGCGATGTCGGGTCAGATCGACGTCGGCTGGGCTTCGCCGCCGTTTGGTCTCGAAGCCCTGCAGGACGGCAAGACGCGGTTGATTGCGCGCGGCAGCGATGCACCGTCGACGCGCGACCAGACGGTGCGCGTCCACATCATCAACGCCAATGTACTGGTGCAGCGCCGGGATGCGATCGCGCGCTTCATGCGGGCCTATCGCGAGACTTACGACTTTCTCTATGACAATCCCCAGGGCGTGGAGCTGTACGCGCCCTATGGGAAGGTGACCGAGCCGCTGGCGATCCGCATCCGCGATGAGTTCCTGCCCAAGCCCGCCATGCTGCCCGACCGGATTTCGGGGCTCGATGCCATCACGCAGGACGCCATCACGTTCAAGATCCTGCCGGCACCGCTGAGCCGGCAGCAGCTTGATGAATTGATCCAGATTCCGCCACGCGCACCGTGAACCGTCAGGGGCGCACGCCTCACCATGGAGAAACGAATGAAGGGAACGTGGATCACGCTGTTCGTTGCTCCGGTGCTGCTCGCGCTCACCGGCAACCATGCCGCCGCCCAGTCGTATCCGACCAAATCCATCCGCCTGGTGCTGCCTTACAATCCCGGCGGTATCATCGATTACGTTGGCCGCACGCTCGCCCAGCATCTCGGCGACGCGCTCGGCCAGCCGGTCGCGGCGGAAAACCGCCCTGGCGCCGGCGGCATCGCTGGCACCGACGCGGTCGCACGGTCGGCGCCCGACGGATACACCCTGGTGCTGATGGATCCGGCCATCGTCATCAATCCAACGCTGCAACAGAGCATGCCCTACGACCTGTTCAAGCAGCTGCAGACCGTGTCGATCGTCAGCTCGTCGCCGGAGGTGCTGGTGGTTTCGCTGCATCTGCCGGTGAAGACGTTTCCCGAGCTCGTCGCCTACGGCAACGCCAATCCGGGGAAACTGAATTTCGCCTCCGCCGGCATCGGCACGACCCCGCATCTCGCCGCCGAGATGTTCAAGCAGCGCACCGGCGTCGATGCGACCCATGTTCCCTATCGCGGCATCGGCGCCTCGTTCACCGATATGATGAGCGGCAAGGTGCAGTTCGCGTTCAGCAGCATCGCCGGCGCGCTGCCGTTCACCAGCGACAACCGCGTGCGCGCGATTGCTACCACTGGCCTCACGCGCAGCAACGTCTATGCGGACGTGCCCACGGTCGACGAGGCCGGGCTGAAGGGCTTTGAGGTCGATCTGTGGCTCGGCGTGTTCGCACCCGCCGGCGTTCCGGCCGACGTGCTGGCGAAGCTCAACAGCGAGATCAGCAAGGTGCTGCAGAAGGACGAGGTAAAGGCGGCGCTCGCCAAAGTGGGCGTGCAGCCGCGCGGCACCAGCCCGCAGGACGGTGCGAATTTCGTGAAGGCGGAGTTCGACAAGTGGAAGGGCGTGATCACCGAAGGCAACATCAAGGAGAACTGAGCCTGATCGCGCGATCCCGCACCATCGTGGCCACGCCTCCATGAACGTCAGCAGGTCGAAGGATTTCTGGGCCGGCATCATGTTTCTTGGCTTTGCCGCGGTTGCCGTGGTGGCCGCGCGCGGCTACACGCTCGGCAGCGCGGGACGCATGGGGCCCGGCTACTTCCCGATGGTGCTCGGCCTGCTGCTAGGTGTCCTCGGCCTGATCATCGCGGCACGATCGCTGCTGACCGCCGACAACCGCATCGACGGATTGAAGCTGCAACCGCTGTTGTTTCTTGTCGCCGGCGTATGCCTGTTCGGACTGCTGATCGAGCGCCTCGGCCTCGTGCTCACGCTTATCGCAGTGGTTGCCGTGGCGGCGTTCGCCAGCCGTGAATCGCGCTCGGTCGAAGTCGCCGCGCTGGCCGCCGTTCTGGCGGTGTTCTCGCTCGCGATCTTCGTCTATGTCCTGCGGCTGCCGCTGCTGGTCTGGCCAAATTTCTTTGGGTGACCGGTGGACCTTGCGTCCAACATCGCGGCCGGATTTGCCGTCGCGCTCACGGCGCAGAACCTCCTCTACTGCTTCGTCGGCGTTCTGCTCGGCACCATGGTCGGCGTGCTGCCGGGCATCGGTCCGGTCACCACTGTCGCCATGCTGCTGCCGATCTCCTTCGCGCTGGCGCCGGTCTCGGCCCTCATCCTGCTCGCCGGTATCTATTACGGCGCGCAATATGGCGGATCGACCACCGCGATCCTTGTCAACATTCCGGGCGAAGCCTCATCGGTGGTCACGACAATCGACGGGTACCAGATGGCGCGTCAGGGCCGCGCCGGTCCGGCGCTCGGCATCGCTGCGATCGGTTCGTTCTTCGCCGGCTGCGTCGCGACGCTCTTCATCAGCGCGGCGGCGCCGCCGCTCGCGGCGATCGCGTTGGAGTTCGGACCGGCCGAGTATTTTTCCCTGATGGTCTGCGGCCTCGTCGCCGCCGTGGTGCTCGCCCATGGCTCCGTCCTGAAAGCCATCGCCATGGTGGTGCTCGGCCTGCTGCTCGGGCTCGCCGGGACCGACGTGAATTCCGGCATTCGCCGCTTCACGTTCGGCTTCCAGGGCCTGGCGGACGGCATTGAGTTCGTCGCGCTGTCCATGGCGATCTACGGCATCGCCGAGATCGCCTACAAGCTGGAAGGCAAGCAGGAGTGGGGAGCCGAAGTCAGCCAGGCGATCGGCCGCGTGTGGCCGGCCTGGAGCGACATCATCCATTGCGTTCCCGCCATCCTGCGCGGCACCGGGCTCGGATCGATCCTCGGCGTCCTGCCCGGCGGCGGCGCGCTGCTCGCCTCGTTCGCCGCCTATACACTCGAGAAGAAGGTGGCGCGGACGCCGCGCGCCTTCGGCAAGGGCGACATCCGCGGTGTGGCGGCTCCGGAAGCGGCCAACAATGCCGGGGCGCAGACCTCGTTCGTGCCGATGCTGACGCTCGGTATCCCGTCCAATCCGACCATGGCGATGATGATCGGCGCGCTGATGATCCACGGCATCGCGCCCGGTCCGCGCGTCATGATCGAACGGCCGGAGCTGTTCTGGGGCGTCATCGCCAGCATGTGGCTCGGCAACCTCATGCTGGTGATCCTCAACCTGCCGCTGGTCGGCGTGTGGGTGCGCCTCCTGCGCATTCCGTATCGTCTCCTGTTCCCTGCCATCCTCGCCTTCTGCTGCATCGGCGCCTACGTCATCAACAGCAACGCCTTCGACCTGTTCGTCATGGGGTTCTTTGCCGTCTTCGGCTACGTGTGCCTCAAGCTCGACTGCGAGCCGGCGCCGCTGATTCTCGGCTTCGTCCTCGGGCCGATGATGGAGGAGAACCTGCGGCGCGCGCTGCTGATCTCGCGTGGCGATTTCAGCGTATTCGTCACCGAACCGCTCAGCCTTGCGTTCCTGGTCGCAGCGCTTCTGCTGCTGGCGTTGGTGGCGGCGCCGGCGATCCGCGCCAAGCGCGAGGAGGCGTTGCAGGAATGAACAAGCTCCGTCCGCGACGATGGCGTGGGACGCTTTACAGCACCGGGCAAACGAATAGAGTTTCCGTATCGGCCGGCGCGCGCCGGCTAGGGAGAGCGCTGATGGATACGCGCTTGGCGGAACCACGCAACCGGCTCGCCTATCGCGGACTGCGCGGATGGCTGGACGAAGTGCAGGCCATGGGCGAGTTGCTCCACGTCAATGGCGCCGACTGGGACGTGGAAATGGGCGCCATCACGCACATGCTGACAGAAAAGAGCGGCGGTACGGCGCCGGCCATCCTGTTCGACGAGGCCCCTGGCTACCCGAAGGGCTACCGGACGCTCTTTGGCCAATTTTCCTCGATCAGGCGGATTGCACTGACGCTCGGCCTTTCGCTCGCCTACGAACGCAAGGTCGACGTCGTGAAGCACTATCACGAGCGCATGCAGCACCTGACGCCGCTGCCGCCGCGCTGGGTCAACGACGGTCCGATCCTTGAGAACGTCATCGAAGGCGACGCGGTCGATGTGCTGAAATTCCCGGTTCCGCGCCACCACGAGCTCGACAAGGCACGCTTCATCGGCACCGGGGACTGCGTGATCACCCGGGACCCCGATGAAGGCTGGTTCAATCTCGGCGCCTATCGGGCCCAGGTCTATGACGGAAAAACCGTCGGCTGCCAGATCACCGAAGGAAAGCATGGGCGAATCCATCGCGACAAATATTTCGAGCGCGGCGAGCCCATGAAGGTCGTGATCCTGTGCGGCCAGGATCCGCTGCTGTTCCTGCTGGCATCGAGCCCGCTTCCCGAGGTGAGCGAGCTCGACATTGCCGGCGGCCTGCGTGGCGAGCCAATCGACGTGGTGCGCGGCCCCTATACGGGATTTCCGATTCCCGCCGATTGCGAGATCGCGATCGAGGGCGAAACCGTTCCCGGCCAGGTGAGGCCCGAGGGCCCCTTCGGCGAATGGATGGGCTACTACTCGGATGATACGGTGCCGCGACCATACGTGAACGTGAAGACCATTCTGCACCGCAACGATCCGATTCTCTGCTGCGCCCCGCAGCACCGGCCGGTGGATGAGACAGGGTTGCTGAAAGGCATTGCCGGTGCCGGCCAGATTTGGCGTGCGCTGGATGCCTGCGGCGTGCCGGAAGTGCTCGGGGTGTGGAACCACGAGGCGGGTCCGGCCACCCGTTTCACCGTCGTGCAGATTCGTCAGCGCTACCCGGGGCACGCGCGCCAGGCGCTGCACGTGGCGGCGGCATGCCAAGGCGGCGCCTATGCGGGAAAGTGGACGGTGGTGGTGGACGAAGATATCGATGCGGGAGAATTGGACCAGGTGCTGTGGGCCATGTGCACGCGCTTCGATCCGGTGACCGACATTGACCTCATTCACAAGGCCTGGGCTTCCAAACGCGATCCACTCTATCTGCCGGGGAACTTCAACAATCGCATCCTCATCGACGCCTGCATTCCCTACGACAAGAAGCTCAACGGCACATTCCCGACGGTGGTGGACGTAAGCCCGGACCTGCGTCGCCGCCTCAGGGCCAAATTCCCGCACATCTTCCCGCGCATGTGAGGACCGCAATGCAACCGGCGGGCCGAAGCGCATTCAAGGCCGCATGATGAAGAGGGATCAGAACCGTCAGCTGCGGAATGCCGCGGCGGGCATCGGAATCGTGGCCATGCTGATGGCCAGGCCCGCCCATGCCGTGGAAGACTTCTACAAGGGCAAGACGATCAGCGTGGTGATCGGCTATTCCGTTGGCGGAGGCTACGATCTCTATGCCCGCCACCTCGCGCGGCATATGGGAAAGTACATTCCCGGCCGACCGGCCCTGGTCCCGCAGAACATGACCGGCGCCGGCAGCTTGCGGGCGGCCAGCTACATCTATTCGGCCGCACCGAAGGATGGCACGGTCTTCGGCACGTTTGCGCGCGCCATGGCGATCCAGCCGCTGTTGAGCAGCGCGCCCTTTGACGGCACCAAGTTCACCTGGCTGGGCAGCGTCACCAACGACGTGAGCACCTGTATCACCTGGCACACGTCGCCGGTGAAGACCTGGAGCGACATGCTGGAGACGCCGGTCACGCTCGGTGGGGAGGGGCCCGGTGCCGATCCGGACATCTTTGCCTTGCTCTACAAGAACGTGTTCGGCGCCAAGGTCAAGCTGGTGACCGGTTATCATGGGACCAATGACACCGTGCTCGCCATGGAACGTGGCGAGGTCGATGGATTGTGCGGCCTCTCATGGAGCACGCTCCAAAGCCGGCACCTGGAGTGGATGAAGTCCGGCAAGATCAACATTGTCGTGCAAGCGGCTTTCAAGAAGCAGCCGGAGCTTGCCGGCGTCCCGCTGATTACCGATCTGGTGAAAACGCCTGAGCAGGGGCAAATCCTCAAGCTCATCCTGACCAGCCAGGAAATGGCCCGTCCGTTCGCCGCGCCACCCGGCATTCCCGAGGATCGCAGGGCGGCCCTGCTGGCTGCGTTCGAGCGAACGATGAGGGATCCGGAATTCCTCGAAGAGGCCAGGAAACTGAACCTGGAGGTCAATCCGGTGAGCGCCCATGCGATCGATGATCTGCTCGCCGAGCTTTACGCGACCCCGAAAGAGGTGCTGGAGAGAGCCGCTCAGGCGATCGCCAGGTAGTCTCGATCACATGGAATTCCAGGATGCCGTCACTGATCGGAGCGCGCGTTCCTCGGCTCGAGGATGAGCCTCTGGTCAGAGGCCGCGGCCGGTTTGTCGGCGACATCGGCGTTCCTGACGCGTTGCATGCATGTTTCGTGCGCAGTCCTCATCCGCATGCGCTGATCCGCGCCGTCGCCAAGGACGAGGCGCTGGCGTTGCCCGGTGTGCATGCCGTCCTTACGCTCGACGATCTGGGGCCGGTGCTGGTCAGACGCCGCATGCTGCGGCACTCGAATTCGGGCGCGCCGCTCGACAAGTTCTGGGCCTTCGCATTGGCCGACGGAGAAGCGTCCTATGTCGGCGAGGCCATCGTCCTTGTGATGGCCGAGGACCGGTATGTCGCCGAAGACGCGGCTGCCGTCGTTGCCGTTGACTATGACGTGATGCCGGCGGCCGTCGATTGCCGCGCGGCCGTCAAACTCGGGGCTCCCACTGTGCGGAGAGAGCTCGGGTCCAATATCGTCTCCACGTACAGGGTCGCCTTCGGGGATGCTGACGCTGCATTCCAAAATGCGCCGCACGTGTTCGAAGACGAGCTGTGGCAGCATCGCGGCAGCGCGCATCCGATCGAGACACGCGGCATTGTTGCCGAGCTCCGCCCCGCCGACGGCGGAATGACCGTCTGGGCATCGACCCAGAAGTCGCACGACCTTCATCAGGCGCTCAGCGCTGCGATCAGGTTCGACGCCAATCGCCTCCGCGTTGCTGCGCCAGACATCGGCGGCGGGTTCGGGCCGAAGCTCTGCGTCTATCCCGAGGACGTCGCCATCGTTGCTGCGGCCAGGCTGCTCAATCGCTCGGTCAGGTGGATCGAAGACCGCCGCGAGCATTTCACCAACGCGGTGCACGAGCGGGATCAATACTGGTCCGTGCAGGTTGCGTTCGACAGCAGCGGAAAGCTCCTGGGCATCCGCGGCAAGCTTTTGCACGATCTCGGCGCCTACGCGCTGCAAGATGTCAACCTGCCGTACAACTCCGCCTCGATGCTGAGCGGGCCCTACATGCTCCCCGCGTTGTCCATCGAGGTGACGGTCGCCGCCACCAACAAGACTCCGGTGTCCTCGGTGCGGGGCGCCGGATATCCTCAGGCCGCTTTCGCCATGGAGCGCATGCTCGATCGGATCGCGCGCGAACTCGGTCTCGACCGCGCGGAAGTGCGCCGTCGCAACCTGATCCCGCCCGAGAAGATGCCTTACACCAAGCCGCTCAAGGCGCGCTCCGGCGCCGCGATGCAGTACGACAGCGGTAATTATCCCGCCTGCCAGGCCGACTTGCTGAAAGCAGCCGCGTGGGACGAATTCCCGGTGCGGCAGGCGAGGGCGCTTGCGTGCGGCCGCTATATCGGGATCGGCTTGGCGCATGGCATCAAGGGTACCGGCCGCGGTCCATTCGAATCCGGTCTCGTGCGCGTGTCGCCGTCCGGGCAAGTCCTGGTGTTCACCGGCGCCGCCGCCATCGGCCAGGGCTTGCGCACGGCACTGGCGCAGATCTGCGCCGAGCAGCTGGGATTGCGCCCCGGCGACGTGAACGTCGTCCCTGGCGATACGTCCGCCGTCTCGCTCGGCCTCGGCGCCTTCGCGAGCCGGCAGACCGTGACCGCCGGCTCGTCGGTGCTGCTGGCCGCCCGCGCCGTCGCCGACAAGGCGCGCCGAGTGGCAAGTCATCTGCTTGAAGCGGCCGAGCACGATCTTGAGCTCGCGGACGGCGAGGTCCGCGTCCAAGGCGCACCGCAACTCGCCGTCAAGCTGGCAGAGATCGCGCGTATCCTTCAGGGCGCGCCAGGATACGGTTTTCCTCCCGGCATCGATCCCGGGCTGGAGAGCGACATCAAGTTCCGCACCGATGCGCTCGCTTACGCGAATGGCTGCCACGTGGCCGAGGTCGAGGTCGACATCGAGACCGGCTGGGTGCGCATCGCGCGGTACGTCGCGCTGCACGATTCGGGAACGCTGATCAACCCGATGATCGTCGACGGCCAGGTGCACGGCGGCATCGCGCACGGCATTGGCAATGCGCTGTTCGAGTGGATGGGCTACGACGAAACCGGGCAGCCGGTCACCACCACGTTCGCGGATTATCTGCTGCCGACCGCAAGGGAGGTGCCGCGGATGGAGACGATCTACCGGCAAACCCCGTCACCGCTCAATCCGCTTGGCGTCAAGGGTGTGGGCGAAGTCGGCACGATTCCCGCCGCGGCGGCCGTGATTTCCGCCGTGGAGGATGCGCTGCGGCCGTTTGCGGTGCGCATCACGCAGGTTCCCCTCAGGCCGCAAACGCTGCTGGAGCTCATTTCGGCCGCACGTCGGCGCGCTGCGGGTCAGCCGCGTTCGTCGCGCGCGCGGGGATCAATCAGTTCAGACTCATAACGATTTTTCGTCCTCGCTTCTGTCCTCTCATTTTGCATTCGCAGCGGCGTACAACCATGTCGAAGGCCGAGAAGGACCAGTTTCGCTGCACAGTGTGAACCGGTTCACATATCGCCAGCAAGGGACGTCGCTAACATGCGAAGCACCGACCGCCCAATGGCGGCTCGGAACTTTATCGGCTGCATCCCGGGTGAAGGACGGAGGCGAAGCCTCCTGCACAACCGAAACAAAACACGACGAAATCACAGCGGTGGCCGCAACCCCGAACCTACTTGGCGCCACAGGGAACCGGGGCAAAGTTTGGCACCGGAGTCACAGCATCACATATTGCCAAAGGACTCGCAGATGCATGGCAATAAAGCAGCAGCATACGATGCACGCATCTTGAAACTCCGCCTGCCCGAGCAAGACTCGCTCAAGAATGATGCGGAGCGCTGCTCGGCTGACCCGGTCAGCCTGGCCAGCATCGGTCGCGCCGTGGGTCAGCAGGTTCGAATCAAGCGCCGGGACGATCTTCGTTTCGTTGCTGTTTATACGGTCTATCAGCCGAACCCGGACGATCCCAGCCGAGCCGATGACGTACGGACAGGCTTGACCGGCCGGGAACGGCTCGGCAATGGCGATGAATTGGGGCAGGCAACGGTCGAAGCTGCGGTGGTTGACGCACCCGGCCAATCCACGGGCGTCAGGTTCGTTGAATTGGCGGAGGACACCGGCGACCACTCCTACTTTGTCGCCATAGCCCCCCACGGCGGCATGATCGAGCAACACACCGATGAACAGGCCGTGGAGGTCATCCGGCGATTGCGGACCGCAAGAGTTCCGGCCTCGCTTTGGCTATGCAAAGGATTTGGCGACGAGGTCAGAGGGGCTTCCGACCGCTGGCACATCACCTCGGACGACATTCACCCGGCAAGCTTCCCGTCGCTCGGATCACTCATGTCGCGACGGTTCTTGCATGGCGTTTCCTTCCATGGTTTCGCGCGACAGCAGGGCGACGCGGATATCTATGTCGGCGGGGCGGCCCCGCCCGGGCTGAAAGCAGCGGTGCAGAGGGCGTTAAATCGTCTGCGCCTGCCGCTCGAGGTCAAGATCAGCACTCCCGAGGACAGGTCCAAATTCCAGGGATCTAACCCCAGGAATGTGATCAATCGCCTGGCCGCGAAGGGCATTCAGCTTGAGCAGTCGGCCGAGGCTCGGGTCTTTCACAACGAAATCGCCGGCGCAGTCGCCAGCGTATTCGTGTCGCCGTGGCGATGGCTCTTGTGGGCCTTGATGAGCTTCTTCCGGTAATAATCTCGAGCTTGACGCAGCTGTCTATGTCCGAAAATCAGACAGTTCCGGTGACGCGCCTGGTTTACATTCCGTCGTATCCACTGATTTCCTGAAGTTGACATGGCCGCTGCCGCACCCGCCAAATGCCAAAGCCACTTCTCCACTACGGGAGACTCGCGATGACGATCGAACAGGACGTCCAGGACTTGAGGGCTCGCGTTGCGGCGCTCGAGCGCAGACTGAGCGGCGACCGCATCGATCTTCGGGCCGGAGGCACGTCCCTGAGCATTCACTCCGGCGGCATCGAGATCGAATCCGCCTCGGGCTTAAGGATCACGGCGGGCCAGAGCGTTCAGATCACAGCTGGCACGGCGGTCGCGCTGAGCGCCGGCAGCCAGTGCGCGATCAGCGTCGGGGCGCGCTTCGACATCAACGTCGCGGCGCAGTACGTGGTGTCCGCCGGCGGCGGCGTGCAGATCGAGTCCGGTAACGACCTGCGCCTGACGGGCCGGGGCAGCCTACAGGGCACCGCGGGCGGGCAGCTGCAGCTGACGGCCGGAAATCACTTGACGATGCGGACCGGCAGGAACCTGCAGGCGATGGCCGGACAGGGCGTCAATGTAACGGCCGCCGCGGCGGTGAATGTCGAGGCGCGGGACGAACTCAACGCCAGGGTCGGGGACGGCAGCGTGGCGGTGAAGAAAAGCGGCGATATTGCAATCAAAGGAAAGGACATCGCCGTCGAGGCCTCCGGCCAGGTCAACTGCAGGGCCGCGCGCGACATGGTGCTGCGGGGATCGCGAATCCTGCAGAACTGATCCCTGGGCCGACTCGTGGTCCGGATGGAGCGTCGGCGAATCGCGGCACCACCAACATGGGCGCAACGCGGGGCGCATCATGCGCGCATTGTCGTTGCGGTCGATCGCGGTCGCCATCCTGAGCGGCCTCGCCAACCTGATCGGTGACGCCGCGGCGCAGGAGTTTCCCACCCAGCCGATCAAGATCATCGTTGCCACGCCGGCCGGCGGCATCGCCGATCTGGTCGGCCGCACCTTTGCGCAGAAGCTGAACGAAGGCGGCAAGACCGCCATGGTGGAGAACCGCACCGGCGCGGGTGGCGCGCTTGCCGCCGAAGCGGTGGCACGCGCGGCGCCTGACGGCCACACGCTGTTCGTCAGCATGCATCAGACCAACGCCAACCTGCCGCACCTGACGAAAAAGTTGTCGCGCGTGAAAATGCAACGCAATTTTCGGTTGCTGTTCCTCGGAGTTCTCTCTGGTCGAACAAGTTAACTTGATTTCCGTGGCGCATTTGCCATAGGTTTTTTTCGGGGCGTGGGGAAAGCCTGACGGCTGCCATACGACGGAGAAGTACCGAGACCTCCGTCTCTCTTTCAGATGCAGCATCGGTGCCTAATCGGCAGGCAACACTTCCGTTCAAGTCTTAAGAAAAATCGTCTTCCTCAGCGCGCGTTCGTCGCGATCACATGCGAACCGGGCCCAGCCATCTCGTTGGGCGCGGGTCTACGGCAACCTCTTACTGAGCTGAATAGCGGTATTCAGGACATTAGCAAGAATCCGACCCGGTGTCGGCAATCATGGAGCTCTGCATGAACAGGCTGCGTCTCGGGGCGCTGTGCCTCCTTTTGTCTGCGACTGCGTCGATGTCGGCCATGGCGCAGGTCCCGCTCGGGCCACCCGCGCCGGCACCCCGCGTGGACGTCACGCAGTTGACGAATGAGACTCCGCAGTTGTGGTTCGTGGAGTTGGCGAGCCCGCCGGTTGCGGACGGCGGCGATCCCGCAAGGCTTGCGAACGAGCGCGCCGACTTCGTCAGAGAAGCACAGAGAGCCGGCCTCAACCTCAGGCTGCGCCATACGTACCAGAGCCTGTTCCACGGCTTCTCGGTCCAGGTCGCTCCCTCCGATCTCGGCAAGCTCTCGCGGATTCCCGGGGTGCAGCGGATTTACCCGGTGGGCACGGTCCGGACGAACCTGGTGCAGCCGGCCAATACACCCGACCAGCAGGACTGGCTCACGATGACGGGGGCCGATTACGCGCAGAATGCGCTCGGGCTCAAGGGCGACGGGATACGCGTTGCGGTGATCGACACGGGAATCGATTACACGCACCCCGATCTCGGCAACTGCGTCAGTGTCGGTCAGGGTTGCCGCGTCGCCAAGGGTTTCGACCTGGTCGGCGATGCCTACGACGGCGCGAACGATCCCGTTCCGGATCCCGATCCGAAGGACTGCGCCGGGCACGGCACGCATGTGGCGGGGATCATCGGCGCCAACGGATTTGGTCAAGCCGGCCATGTGACCGGCGTCGCGCCGCATGTCACGTTCCATGTGTATCGCGTGTTCGGCTGCACCGGCAAAACCTCCGACGACAACATCGTGGCCGCGCTCGAGATGGCGTTGGCCGACGGCGCCGATGTCATCAACATGTCGCTCGGGGCGGACTACGCCAATTGGCCGGAGCACCCAACTGCAGCGGCCAGCGACCGGCTGGTGCGCAAGGGAATCGTCGTCGTGGCCGCGGCCGGCAACGACGGAGTCGAGGGTGGCACCTACGCCACAGGCTCTCCCTCCACCGGCAAGAAGGTCATCTCGGTGGCGAGCTTCGAGAACCTTACGCAAAAGCTGCCGTCGTTCACCGTCAACGGCCAAGCCATCCCCTATATCGCGGCGAGCGGCGGCGGGACAGGGTCGACACCGCCGACTTCAGGCTCGGCCCCCATGGCCAGGAGCGGCACGACGACCACCGTTGACGACGCGTGCAACCCGCCCCTCGGCGGCGGCTTCACCGGCACAGTCGTCCTCATCCGACGCGGCACGTGCTCGTTCGACATCAAGGCGTTCAATGCGCAAGCGGCCGGGGCTGTGGGCGTCGTCATCTACAACAACCAGCCGGACATCGTCTCACCGCAGATCACATCGCACATAACTATCCCGGTGGTCAGTATCTCGGCCGCCGACGGCGCGACAGTGGACAGCCTCATCGCGGCCGGACCGACGACCATGACCTGGACCAGCCAGATCACGCCATCGCCGAATCCCGCCGCCGGTCTGGTGAGCACGTTCAGCTCCTTCGGCCCCACGGCCGAGCTCGATTTCAAGCCCAACCTCGGGGCGCCCGGCGGCAAGATCTTCTCGACGTGGCCCGTCTCGTTGGGAAGATACGCCACGCTGAGCGGGACATCGATGGCGACGCCGCATGTTTCGGGGGCGGTGGCGCTGCTGCTTCAGGCGCGGCCGCATGCGCCGCCCGCCCTCGTGCGCGATCTGCTGCAGAACAATGCCGAGCCCGCCAAGTGGAACGGGGACCCCGCTCTCGGATCCCTCGACTACGTGCACGTGCAAGGCGCCGGTCTCATTCACATCGACCGCACACTGCTCAACCCTGTCTCCGTGTCGCCGGCCCAGCTAGCCCTTGGCGACAGCGCCGCCGGACCGGCGACGCAGACGCTCACCTTCACCAACGGCGGCGGGATCGCGGTGACCTATCAGTTGAGCCACGTGGCGGCGCTGGCGACCGGCCCCACCGAGTTCACGATCAACGAGTTTCTAGCGCCGGCGAGCGTGACCTTCTCGACATCGACCATCACGGTGCCGCCTCACGGCAGCGCGACGGTGAACGTGACGATCACGGCGCCCGCGACGCCGAGCCTGTTCACGTATGGCGGATATCTCGTGGCAAGCCGGACGGATGGAGGCCTCCCGCTTCGCGTGCCGTACATGGGCACGGTCGACTATCAGGCGGTGGAGGTGCTTGGGTTGCGCGCGAACGGCTTCCCGATCCTCACGCACGGCGACCTCAACCACCCGGTGAGCGACGGCGCGGTGTTCGAGCTGAGCAAGGGCGATTTGCCGACAATCGTGTTTCAGCTCGCTCATCCGACCCGCACGCTATTGGTCGAGGTCTTCACCGCGCCGACGGTGGCGGGCGGCCCTTTGGGCAAGGCCTGGCACCGGGCGTTCAAAGCCGAGTACCTTAGGCGCAACGCGGCCGCGAACGACGTATTCACCTTCGCGTTCGATGGCACGACATCGAACGGCAATAACAACTACACGCTGCCTCCCGGGAACTATGTCCTGGTCCTCACCGTGCTGCAGCCGCTCGGCGATGCGAGCAACCCGAGAAGCGTCGAAACCTGGCAGTCGCCGATGTTCACAATCGTCCGGGCCGCGTCCTGAAACAAAAAAACCGGGAGCGGATTCGCTTCCGGTTTCGACCTTCTCCAGCTTGCGCGAGATGACCATTCTTGGAAGCAGTCATCTCGCTCTACTTTATTGTCACCGAAAGGCTCCTAGCGCATGATCCCGAAAAGTGGATACCGGTTTTCGGAAAAGATCATGCGCCAGTATAAGTTAGAGCGAGATGATGATTCGAAGAAAAATCATCTCGCTCTAGAAGGATCGTTTCGCAGTCTTTGAGGATTGAGCGGGCCTGTCGATCCGTGAGCCGGCCACGTTCAAGCAGAGCCCTGGCGCGGCAGTGCCGGGCTTCCGTCGAACCAGCGACCAATCGGTTAAACAGTTGCGCGGTTTTGCAAGAGCCCGAAGCTGAGAACCTCTCCAAGCCGCCGGGCCAGAATTCGCGAGATGAACGTTCCGCGCGCCGATTGCGACAAAGGGGTCTGGGATCTTGCCAATTTGCAGGCAGACGCAACATGGCCATTCATCATGCTGTCAACGAACGCAATTTCGATTCCGTCTTCCAGCCCGCCAACGGCAGCCGCTCGGCGAAGCTCACCATCAAGCTCAAGGTTGATCTGTTTGCACTCGATCCGTCCCTGGCCGACAGCCCCGCGGCAGGGCAGCATCCGGTTCACCTCGTCAACAATTTGGCCCATGCCAAGCGTGGGCTGGTGAAGGATTCGGACGGCGATCCCATCATGTGTCGCTCGTGGCTCACCCACGAGTGGAATGAGTTCAAAACGAAGTTCAAGAACATGGTCGAGATGTCGTGGAACAACCAAATGATCCTGCTCCCCGGGGGGCCCAGACCGGGTGCCGGATCGCACGTCAAAGACTATCAGCAGATGCTGGCCAGTCCGCGCGCGCCGGCGCATGTCGAATGCGCACTTGAACTCGACCTGACGTCGAACGGAGCCCATGCCGAGATCGACGTCGCGCACAAGGTCGACAAGCGCCGCGAATTCCGCAGCGAGATGCACCGTATCGTGGACACGGACGTGGAGTTCGAGACCACGACCATGAAAGGATTTCGCGACAGGAAGATCTTCCAAGTCACGGCGGCGCACGAGGTCGGGCATTGGCTGCGTGATCTCGGCAAGCCCCACTTCAACCACGTCGATTGGGAATATGCCAAGACCCTTCCGCCGGACCAGCGGGGAAGCTCAGCGTATGGTCACGTTCTGGGAAAACGGGTCGCCATGATGGGCGACGGAAATCTGTGTACCGAACACGAAGCGAAGCCATGGCTGGGCCGTATCGGCCGGCACGTCAGCACGCTGTCCGGCTGGAGCTTCATGCACAGGATCCATTTTCGCCAGCGCTTTCCTTGACCCGGTTTAGGTGGATGGCGTTGCGGGACGTAAACCCCGACGATCTGCGGGGCGGCAGCCGAGCCCTGATGCAGTCGAACGAGGCTGTCAGCGAGCGGCTTCTGGAATCTGATGGCTCCCCGGGCCGGATTCGAACCAGCGACCAACCGGTTAACAGCCGGTTGCTCTACCACTGAGCTACCGGGGAACAGGCGAAACAGCCGCGCCGCGAAGCAGCCGTGCAGGCGTATAACAAACGCCTCTCAGCTTAGCAAAGGATGAATGCCGCAGGCCTTTGCGTTTCGGCGCGGCGGTACGGCACGCCGAAACGGCCAGGGCGGACGCATCGTCCGCCCTGCCGTTCAGGCTTTCGCTGATACGTCGGTGGTCGCG
>Ga0126380_10000118_pt1 | contig 19966 bp, 17 predicted proteins | sample PanSoiMetPlot_26_FD_92544 | JGI IMG/M metagenome (GOLD analysis project Ga0126380, IMG submission 92544) | Tropical forest soil microbial communities from Panama - MetaG Plot_26 | ecosystem: Environmental > Terrestrial > Soil > Tropical forest > Bulk soil | place: Panama | collected 2016-02-17
GCTTGTTGTTGGATCGATCGCGCTCGACACCGTCAAAACGCCGGTGGAGGAGCACGGCGACTTGCTCGGCGGCTCCGCGTCGTATGCCGCGACTGCGGCGAGTTATTTTTCGGCAGTAAAACTCGTCGGCGTCGTCGGGAGCGATTTTCCAAAAAGCGAATTCGATTTTTGGAAATCACGCAAGATCGACGCCGCGGGGGTGCAGCGCGTCGAAGGAAAAACATTCCGCTGGTCGGGCGAATACGCCTGGGACATGAACACGCGCGAGACGCGTGCGACGGAACTCAACGTTTTCGAGAAGTTCGAGCCGAAATTGCCGGAATTGTATCGCAAGACCGATTTCGCGTTGCTCGCCAACATCGCGCCGGCATTGCAATCGCACGTCCTCAAACAAATGGAGAAGCCGCGCTTCGTTGTCGCCGACACGATGAATCTCTGGATCGAGACGACGCGAAAAGACCTCGATGCGCTCCTGCCGAATGTCGATCTTCTGATTCTCAACGACAGCGAAGCGCGCGAGATGACAAAGCAGACGAGCTTGATCAAAGCCGGGCGCGCGATCCGCGAAATGGGGCCGCGCTATGTCGCGATCAAAAAAGGCGAGCATGGTGCGTTGTTGTTCGGCGAGAACGAATTCTTTAGCTGCGGTGCGTATCCGTTGGAAGATATTCACGATCCGACCGGTGCAGGGGACACATTCGCCGGCGGTATGGCGGGATATTTGGCGGGAACAGTAGGCGGCCAAGTCACCTTCACCGATCTCCGCAAAGCAATGATCTACGGCAGCGTCCTCGCCAGTTTTTGCGTGGAAGCATTTAGCTTGGACAAACTCCGCAACCTGACCATGGACCAGATCAACGAACGCTACGAAACGTTCAAGCTCATGAGCCAGTTCGAAGTCGCGGAGTAATTACGATTACGGGGAGAAAGATTATTTGGCGTGACACGGCACGCGCGCAGTTTCAGACTTTACGCTACCCCGATGCCCCGGCCGTCCAGCGTCAATAACGATAGTGTCATCGCGCCGAAGTGCGGCACGCCGCAATGGCGAAAGTTGCGCGGTTACGCGTTCGACCCGGTGCTCTCGCAACAATTCGAGACCGCGGGCATGAACGAGATCGTGTTCAAAATTCCCTGGGAGGAACTCGATCCCGGTCCGGTCGGCGATTATCTCGAAGTGATCGATTACGATCCGGCGAGCGCGGCTTATTACGATCCGGTTGATCTCGAAGATCCATCGATCATTGGTAGCGATGGTCTCGATCCCGAAGAAAGCAATCCGCAGTTTCACCAACAATTCGTTTACGCGATTGCGATGATGACGATCCGAAACTTCGAGACCGCGCTCGGGCGCAAAATTTTTTGGACGCGCCGCAACGAGAAGGCAAAGAAGGACAAATGGGAAACGTTCGTGCCGCGGCTCCGGATTTATCCGCACGCGTTCCGCGCGGCGAACGCGTTTTACAGCCCCGAGCGGAAAGCGCTGATCTTCGGTTACTTTCCAGCGTCGACCAACCCGACGGGTGTGCAATTGCCAGGTGGAGTCGTGTTCACCTGTCTTTCACACGACATCATCGCGCACGAAACGACGCATTCGCTGCTCGATACCGTTCTGCCGCGGTATTTGGATTCGACGAATCCCGACGTGCTCGCGTTTCACGAGGCGTTCGCCGACATCGTGGCGTTGTTTCAACATTTCAGTTTTCCGGAGGTATTGCATCATCAAATCGGGAAAACGCGCGGTGATCTGGCAAGTCAAAGCCTTCTCGGCGAGCTCGCGCAACAATTCGGACAGGCCAGCGGTTTGTATGGCGGATTGCGCGAAGCGATCGGGCGAGTCAACGAGCACGGAAAATGGGAACCGCTCGAGCCTGACCCGACCGCGTATGAAACAACATCCGAGCCGCACGAGCGCGGATCCTTGTTAGTCGCGGCTTTGTTTGATGCTTACATCACGATGTACCGCGCGCGCGTCGCCGATCTAATGCGAATCGCAACCGGCGGCTCAGGAATTTTGCCGGCCGGCGCATTACCCGCGGATCTGATCAACCGCCTGGCCAAAGAAGCGGCGAAGTCGGCGCAGCATCTTCTGACGATGTGCATTCGCGCGCTCGATTATTGTCCGCCGGTCGATATCACTTTCGGCGATTATTTGCGCGCGCTGATCACGGCCGATGTCGATCTCGTTCCGGAAGACGAACATCATTATCGTGTTGCAATCATCGAGGCGTTTCGCCGGCGCGGACTTTATCCGCGCGATCTGCGAACGCTTTCCGAGCAATCGTTGCATTGGCCTTCCGGCGATGAGCTCGATGAATGCGGAAAAGATGCGGTCTCCACCCTGGCCGATAAACTTCGCCCGCTCGCCCAAACCAGTCATTATCGCGACCCAAGATCGAAAACGTTCGAATTTTTGCGCGAGTTCCGGCGTGAGATCCACGATCTGATCACGCCGCGCATCGGCAAAAAAATCTTGGGCAATCTCGAAGACATCACCGGGCTGTTGTTGACTCCGCGCCGGAAAAAAATTCTTGGGCTCGAGATTTCAAAAAAAGGCGGATACGAGTTCGAAGTTCATTCCGTGCGACCGGTGCGACGTTACGGTCCCGACGGCGAAGAAGTGGACAACATCGTACTGAGCATCACGCAGAAACGGTCGGTGCAAGGACACGACGGAAATTGGTATTACATGCTCGGCGGTTGCACGCTTCTGCTCGATCTCGACACGCTGTCGTTGCGTTACGCGATCCGGAAACCGCTCGATGATCCGCAGCGTATCGATGCGTTTCAGCGATTTATCGACGGCGACACTTCTTCGGCGGCGGTCGGTTTGAGCACAACCAAGGAACCGATCATGCATCTTCACTTGAGCACTGCATCGTAAACGCCGATGGCTGGAAAAAAGAAAAAGAAAAAGAAGACGGTCGCGAACGGAAACGACGCCGCGAATCCGGAGAAGGTGCGCATTCGGACTTATCGGCATGGACTGGGGGATTGCCATCTGCTCAGCTTCATCAAGCCCGACGGCAAGCGATTTCAAATCCTGATCGATTGCGGAGTGGTGAGCCGCACGCCGAATCCGAGACCGATCATGACGCAAGTGGCGCAGGACATCGCGCGTGAAACTGGCGGCGTGCTCGATGTGCTCATCGCGACGCATCAACACACCGATCACTTGTCCGGATTCAGGCAGGCCGACGCCGAGTTTGCGAACATGAAGATGAAGCGGCTCTGGCTCGCGTGGACGGAAGATCCGCAAAATCCGGACGGCAAAAAGATTCAAAAGCAACTCGTCAAGAAACTGAACGCAGTGCGCGTGGCGGCGGACAAACTCGACTCGAAAGACGCAGCTGGAATCAACGGCGTGCTCGATTTCTTCGGCGCGGCCGCGGGCGACGCTTCCTCAACGCAGGCCATTCTCGACATGTTGCAAAAGCGCGAGGACGCCGAGATCACTTATCACAATCCGGGCGACAGTTTCATTTTGCCGGAAGTTCCCAACGTTCGCGTTTATGTGCTCGGTCCGCCGGATAATGCGAACGCTTTGAAACATGTTAATCCGAGCAAACGAAAGCGTGAGGCTTACGAGATTCCGGAAATCGCTTCGGATTTGCTTGGACTTGTCGAGGCGCTCGAGCCGGACGATGGCGAACAAGCTTCGGAGCTGAGTTATCCGTTCGAAAAATGGTACCGCAATCCAGCGCGTGGGATGAAGCGAGACAAATTTTTCAAGACGCATTACCTCAAGAGAAACGCGAGCTGGCGCAAGATCGACAATGATTGGCTGCAATTCGCGGAAACGCTCGCGCTCGCGCTGAACGATTTCACCAACAACACCAGCCTCGCGCTCGCGTTTGAGTTTATCGATTCGGGCGAGGTCCTGCTTTTTCCCGGCGACGCGCAGGTCGGGAGCTGGATTACGTGGGCGGACCTCACTTTTAATCTGCCCGGACCGAACGGCGAAACGCGCGTCGTCCAAGTGGCAGATCTTTTCCCGAACATTGTTTTTTACAAGGGATCGCATCACGCCAGCTACAACGGAACGTTGACCGGCTACGAGCAAGCGGTTGGTCTCGAAGAGATGACGCACCGCGATTTGGTCTGCTTCGTCCCGGTCGATCGCGCGATGTCGAAGAAAATGGGTTGGGACCGCACGCTGCCGTGGACGCCGTTACTCAATCGATTGAAAGAAAAAACGCGAGGCCGCCTCGTGTTGACCGATCACGCCGAAGTTCCGCCAACTCCAGCGACACTTGATCCCACTCTTTCAGCGGAAGAGCGCGCGCATTTTGCGAAACAGGTCGCCGTCACGGACGAGCACGTGGATTACGTGCTCTAGGAAACTTCGCGGACAGGTTCGGACGCGAGCAACGCGAAGATTTCGGTCGGTTGTTGTTTTCCTTTAACGGCGACTTCGCCGAGGCGGCGCGTGCGATATTTTCGTTTCGCTTTAATCAGCGTCGATCCGCTAATGATGATCCGTGCTTCGTAATCGGGGCTCTTTGTTAATCCTTCCAAACGCGAGGCAAGATTTACGCCGTCGCCGATGACGGTGTAGTTGAGTCGAGTTTTGGATCCCATATTGCCGGCGACAACCACGTCGGTGTTGATCCCGATCCCCACGCCAATCGTCGGCAAACCGCGTTGGTTCCACTGTTGGTTCAATTCGTCCAACGCCTGTGTCATTTCGAGGGAACATTGCATCGCGCGGTCGGCATCGTCGGGATTCGAAACCGGTGCGCCGAACAATGCCATCAGCGCGTCACCCATGTATTTATCGACCACGCCGCCGTGTCTTTCGATGATCGCGGCCATGCGAGTGAAGTAGCGATTCAAGATTTCGAGCATTTCCTGCGGGGAAAGTCTTTCGCTCATGCTCGTAAAATTGCGCAGGTCAGAAAAGAGGACCGTTACTTCGCGTTCCTCACCTCCGAGCGTTAGATCTTTGCGCAAAAGCTCAGTCGCGACTTCTGGTGAAACGACTTTGCCCAATAAGTCGCGGACGCGATCGCGTTCGGCAAGGCCTTCGCTCATTTGATTGAAGGAAGCGGCGAGCGTGCCGAGCTCGTCCTGATGCTTTATGCGGACGCGATACCGATAATTCCCGGCCGCAATCTTGCGTGCGCCTTGCGCAAGTTGAAGCACGGGTTTCGAGACTCCACGCGCGATCCACGCGCCGACACCGGCAGAGATCGCGAGCCCAAGAATGGCCAGGACGAGAAAAGTGCGCTCAACGCGAAGATAAGGCGCGAGCTCTTCATTAAGTGACCGCTGCAAAAGGGCGACGGCATTCCCATTTTCTGTCGGCAACGGAACGGCGTAGCTCAGGAAATCCTCCCCGCCGACGCGAAGATCGACAATCTGTTTCGGCGGCAGCGGTCTTTCCTGCAAGATTTTTGTAACGCGCCGCTTGTCGAGAGTGGTTCCAAAAAGCGTCGACCCGCTCAGGAAAGTGATCTCCGAGTTGGTATATGATTTGATCTCTCGCGCAAACTGGTCGTCGATCCTGAAACAGGGACAAAGCCATGCGATCGGGTCCGGGGCGAGCAATGGAGCAACCGCCATGGCGTGAAGTTCGCCCTCAGAAAAAACAAACGAGTAGGCGGATTCGGCATTTTCAGCCTTATCGATCAGTTTTGGGAACGGAAACGGAACGCCGTGGACATCCGGACGGTGCGTGTCGAAGAGCAACTGCTTTTCGAGGGATGCGATCATGACGACGTCGGCTTTGACGCGGTCTTGCAAACTGGCGAGCGCTGAGAGGGTCGTCGCGCGGTCCTCGTTTCCGCCGGCGAACGCTTCCTGAAAAGCGTGATCGCGCGAAAGGACCGCGGCTGCGGCAGTGATCTGTTGATTGCGTTGCTCGATCAGTTTCTCGAAAATTTGCGCGCCTGTGCGCAGATTCGATTCAATTTGAGCAAGCGCATGCTGACGATGCGCGCTGCGAATGACTAAATAGGTGGCGCATTGAAGGAGCGTTAAGAGGACGATCAGGAAGAAAAGCAGGCGGCTACGGAAACTGCGAAATCGAAGTTTCAGCGATAACCTCCCGTCGAGAGTCCCGGCGCGCGCTTCGCCCGGAAGTCCGGCTTCAAATCCAATGTGAAAAGTAACTCTTTGCCACCCGCCGCGGAAAGCTCGACTTGCTGCGCGAGATTTTCCGGGGCGCCTTTGAGAGCCGGCTGCCAGACTTGGACGCTGTAGTTGCCAGCTGGAAGATTCTTTAGCGTCGCGTGACCATTCTGGCCGGTAACCTGGAAATGCGGAGTAGGGAGCACGGCGACATAAGCGATCATCCAATCGTGGATGTTACATCCAAGCGTGACGAACCCGACATTGTCGAACACGACTGGTTTGGCCGGCACTCCGCTGTAAAGAGGGAGCTCGAATTTTTTCGCGGGCGAAAACGAATAGACGTGGTGGCGGATATTGTCGCTATTCGGAAACATGATCGACGTGCCAACTTGAATGGCAGTCACGTAGGGGACGAATTGTTTATCACGCTGATCGATCACGGTTTGCGTTTTCGCGAACCCGGAAGAGGCGCCGTTTCTCTGAGCAAAGACAACCGCGTCCGAAACGGCGGCGCCCTTCGCGTCCCTCACCGTCACGTCGAGCGAGCCTGCTCTGAGGTGTTCGCAAAAAGAAATGACCGCGAGCAGAGCAACTGTGCGAAACAGCTTCATCTAGTAAGCGAACAACACTTTCGCTGCTACGAAATGATTCTCGTACTGCAACGGATCGTGCAAGGTCACGGCATAATCATAATCGACCTCGAGCGAAACGTACTTCGTCAAAGTGTAAACGGCCGAAACGGAAACGTCATGCGTTCGGCCCAACAATTTGTAGGCAGTTAAAGGATGCCCGCTTCCGAATGTCGTTTCGCCTGGACGAACCTCGGTCGCCAGGCGGACAAGATCGGGACGCGGAGGAGTGGCGTAGGAAATGACATCGCCTTCCCGGTAAATGTAACCGACGGCAACCCGCAATGACGAAACCGGATCGACAATCGCGCGAATGAGCGCTTGGTGGTTTTGCCGATCGTAGAACGTGCCGGGCGCAACATGATTTTCGAAACCGTAACCGGCTTCAAGGGCGACGCGTTCGGTCAATTCAATACCGCCGTGAAGATGGACCGACTCCGTCCAGCCGCTGCGCTCGGTTTCCTGAAAACGATCGTAGCCGAACCGATTCTCGAGCAAGAGCCACGGCGCCTGACGACCAAGCCCGAAACGATAACGCAACCCAATCAATGCGCCGGGATCGATTTGATTGAACGAACCGAATCGGTCCCAAATTTCGCCGCGCAAATCGCCAGCAGCGTTTAATCGAAGATCGCGCGTGAGCTGAAACCCATCTCCGATACGAACGTCGCTCCGCCAGGCCCAATCTGCTCGAACATCTGACTCGCGCTCGGCATTGGACAGGTTGCTGTCGAAAAACGCACCGGTCTCGGCATCGAGACGCCATTCAGCTTGCGCATGGCCCGCAGCCAGCGCGCACAAACCCCAGAGGCCCGTTAGGGTTTTCCTTTTCATCAATATGCGCACCCGTGAAGATTCGAACTTCAAACCTTCTGATCCGTAGTCAGATGCTCTATCCAGTTGAGCTACGGGTGCCGGTAAAAACGAAGAGCCGCTAATTTGCGGTGGAACGGCAAATCGTCAACCGAAGCGGAATTTTGTCGGACGCGGAACGACAACAGGGCGACAAATCCGACCGCCCGAAAGATTTTTAAAACCGGGACCGTGTTTGAGCCGCGTTCTCATCTTGGAGAACTACTTATGAAAAAATCACCGTCTTCTGAATCCCGCAACAACGACCATCATCAACATCAAGTCAGCCGAAGAAGGTTTATTGGCACAACCGCCGCCGGAGGCGCAGCATTGCTAACCGGTGGCCTAGCGTCGCTTTTCAAGACTGACGCGCTTGCTGGAAGCAGTTTCCAGTTCGTCGAGAAAACAATTCCTCAACTGCAGGCGGCGATGGCCGCCGGCCAGTTGAGCGCGATGGACCTCGTCCAAGGTTATCTCAATCGCATCAAGCAGCTCAATCCAACCTTGAACGCGGTGATTGAGACGAACCCGAACGCGATCGCTATTGCCGCAAGTCTCGATAATGAACGTAAATCCGGCCACGTCCGCGGACCGCTTCACGGAATTCCGCTCTTGGTGAAGGACAACATTGCTACGAACGACGGCATGCAAACCACGGCGGGATCGCTGGCGCTTTACAACGCGCGGGTTCCGGCCGACGCGACGTTGATCGCGCGACTTCGCGCGGCAGGTGCAATCATCCTCGGCAAATCAAATCTCGGTGAATGGGCCAACTTTCGGGACGATGAAGCGGAAACTTATCCCTTGGCAGTCGGTTGGAGCGCGCGAGGTGGGAGCACAAACAACGCTTACGACTTGAGTTACACGTCGTGGGGTTCGAGCTCCGGGTCCGGCGCAGGCGCGGCGGCGAATCTTTGCGCGGCCGCGGTTGGAACGGAGACGGACGGCTCAATCACTGGACCGTCGGCGGTTGAAAACATTTTCGGTTTAAAGCCGACGCTCGGTTTGATTTCGGGGAATGGAATCGTTCCGATCAGTCATCAACAGGACACGGCTGGTCCAATGGGGCGTTCGGTCACCGACGTGGCGGTTCTGCTCGGCATCATGCAATCGCCCCAAACTGATTATACGGGACTTTTGCATCCCGGCGCTTTGGCCGGAAAACGCATCGGCCGCGACACGCGCTTTTTCGATTACAGCTACTATGGCAGCGGCATTCCGGGCGACGAAGAGACGGTGAACTTTGCGAATCACGCGCTCGACGTAATGCATAGTCTTGGGGCGACAATTGTCGACTGCGATACTGGCGATGTGTTCGCCTACAATGGCGATGAATTCCTCGCGCTGCTTTACGAATTCCGCGCGCAGATCGCCGACTATCTGTCAACGCTCACGCACACGAACCTGCAGACGCTGGCCGATCTCATCGCGTTCAACGATGCGCATTGCCCGCAAGAGCTCGTTTACTACGACCAGGACGTATTTTTATTCGCAGACCAGTTTCCGGGTTATCCGAGCGATCCGGCTTACGTAGCCGCACGAACTCACGCGAGGAGCGCCGCTCAGACGGGAATCGACAATGCGATCACGTCGCAGAATCTTGACGCGATCGTGGCGCCGCATTTGACAAATTCCACAGGACCAGCAGTGGCCGGTTATCCGAACTTTTCAATGCCGGTGGGAATTCGCTCCTCCGGCAGACCGGCCGGCATGTTGATGTACAGCACCGCTCACCGAGAAGCGCAGTTGATCGCGATGGCGTACGATCTCGAGCAAGCGCTGAATGCGCGGCAGCAACCGCAGTTGCTCGGCGCGATCACGCCGATCCCGAACGGAGAATTCTGCACCGGTCATCAGCCGCAGGGCAAACCGCACCTGCCTCACGGCAAGATCTTCTGAGATCGACAAATCGGACTTGAGCACGCGGGCAGATTGATCACTCTGCTCGCGTGACTGTTTTTCTCGGCGGTGGATTTGCCGCGAAGTATTTGCATGGCGGCGGAAATTTTTCGGTGCCGCTGCAATGGATGCTCGGTCTGCGTCGATTGAAGCTCGACGCGATCTGGCTCGAGCACCTGCCGGGCGAGGGAAATCCTGACGACGATCGACGCAAGATCGACAATTTCCGACGGCAACTCCGCGCGCACGGACTGGGCGAGCGGTATTGTTTGCTTTACCATGAAAAGCCGGACAGCGCGCACGACTTGGACGCGATCCGGTGCATTGGAATGTCGAAACGCGAGTTGCTCGATCGCCTCGCCGGCCCGAACACGTTGCTCAATCTCAGTTATTCCCTGCATCCGCCGCTGCTCTTGAAGTTCGAGCGCCGGATCTTCTGCGATCTCGACCCGAGCGAGATCATTTACTGGATGACGCGAATGGAGATGGGCCAATCCACGCATCACGAGTTTTGGACGATCGGCCTGAATGTGAACGCGCCGGATTGCAAACTATTGAAGATGGCGCCTTCGACATTGCCGGGAATGAAGGCCGCGGCGGTGCAGCCGAGCACGCTCCAGTGGAAAACGTTTTATCCGCTGGTCGATACGAAGTTGTATCAAGCAAAGCCGCGGCCGCGCTCACCGAAGTTCACGACCGTCGGGCAATGGTATTGGGGTGGGGCAGTCGAGGTGGACGGAGAATTTCCTGATCTCTCGAAAAAGTATGCCTTCGAGCCGTATCTCGATCTTCCGAAACGCGTGCCCAAGGCAAAGTTCGAGCTCGCAATGCACATGAGCGCGGACGACCCGGACCGCGCACGCCTGAAACAGCGCGGCTGGCAACTAGTCGATCCGCATCGCGTGGCGAACACGCCGGCGAGATATCGACGTTATCTGGCGAGCGCACTCGGCGAGTTCACGGTGATCAAAGGGGTTGATGTAAGTTGGAGAACCGGCTGGCTGAGCGATCGGGCGGCGGCGTTTCTGGCGACTGGGCGGCCGGTGATTACCGAGGACAGCGGCGCTGTGAAATATTTGCCGCGCGAGAGCGGATTTCGTTTCGTGAGCGATGTCGCGAGCACGGCGGCGGCAGTTGAAAATGTGTTGGGAAACTGGTCACGCCAGTCCCGCGCGGCGAGGAAGTGCGCCGTCGAGGTGTTCGATTCCGTTAAAAATCTTCGAAAAATTCTCGATCTTTGAGACGCACATTTCGCCGTTGCAAAACGTTTTTCGGGTGTTACTCGTTCTCCCGTTATGGCCGATTTGATGAAAGCGCCGGAACTGAAGGAGCGCATGAAAAGGATCCCGGAATGGGAGCTGGAGAAGAAGCACATCGAACGCACGTTTGAGTTCGACGACTTTTCCGAGGCGATCGATTTCGTGAACGCCGTTTCCGAAGTGGCCGAGGAGGAAGAGCATCATCCCGACATCGACATCCGCTATAACAAAGTGAAACTGTTGCTCTCGACCCATAGCAAGGGTGGCCTGACCGAGCTCGATTTTTCCCTGGCCGAGCGAATCGACACGCTATCAGAGTGACCAGGGATCAGTGACCAGTGACCAGCCAACGGGCGGTACTCTTCGATTCTGGATCGCTGCTGTTCTTGTCTTACTGATCGTGATTGCCGTCTGGAAGTTTATTGATTGGCGCATGCAACCGCCTCCTCCTCCAAACAAAATTACAATCCCGGTTCCGGCGCGGACCCCGTGATTCTTGCCGCGGCCAACTGGTCACTGGTCACGCGTCACTTCTTCTCAATCCGTCGTCGGCTGGAGTTTTTGGTTGCCGACAAGCGCGCGGCCTTCGTCCGCGTCGATGAAAGTGAACATCGTTTGAATCTCGGAGCGACCGGCCATACCGGCTTCCTTTTTCCGGCGCTTCAAGATTTCGGAAAGCTCATCGTTCCAGCCGCGCTTCCGCATGAATTCGTTCCAGACATAAATCTCGTCGTCTGTCGGGCGATGCCCCATTCCCCAGCACCAGTGGAGGAGTTCCTCGTCGCTGCCGCCTTCTTTCACGCACTCGGCCAGGCGATTGTAGTCGACGCGCAAAAAGATGCAGCAGGTCGAATCAAAGCCACGGCCGAGATTCGCCTGATAGTCGGACGGCAACTTTCCTTTCTCGAATTGCCGAATTTTGTCGATCATCCGCCCGAAGTAGACGATTCCGCCTACTTTTGCGGACGGGCTGCGCAAGCCTAACTCCCTCATCCGGCGGCGAGTCTGTCCTGTTTTTACGCGACTTTCAAGCCTTCCCTCGCGTCGCAATTAAAGCCCGCGGAGGCAACCGCTTGGCTTCAATTCTACGGGCGGTCCGTAAAGCGCGCACTTCAGTTGCTCGTCGCTGAGATCGAAGACGAACATCGAATACCCGATCCGGGCTATGGGCGCTCGATGCCGCAGATAGGCGCAGAGTCGGGCGATTTGCAGCTCTTCGAGCTTTTTCATCTTTCGAGTTAAGGGAATCGCCTCTTCGTTTGTAATCGGCGTCGTCTTGCTTGCTGCTGCGCTGCGATATTCCCGCAAGCCGGCCAGCGCCGTTCGGTAAGCGTCCTCGTATTGTCTGCACCAAGGGCCGATTTCTTCGGCGTAAAGACTTTGTAGCTCGGTCGCGCTGACAAAATAGATTCCGCCGGTCAGCCGGGTCGGCGGCCTGCCGCGCGACGACAGATCCTGGGAAATCGGTTTCGCGTCGATCCCGTAATAGCGGGCGTCCGCGGTTCCGAAATAGGCGAGATAAAGCGGCTTTCGATCGACAATCGCGCCGTGATTGTCGATCCAACTCTTCAGCGCGGGCAGATCTTGGCCCCAATCGAGCGAACTATCTAGCAGGTGCTGATAACCGTTCTTTGGTCCGCCGGCGATTTGATTGAAATAGGCGAGATAGTTTGGCCGGGCCGCAAAAGAGTCGGCGACTTGGGCGACGAGAAGGAGCGCAAGTACGCCCGCAAACACGCCGCGAAGATTCTGGCGCAGCAATTGGACGACCGCGCCGCAAGCGACGAATAGCGCCGGATAGATCGGCAGCAGATGGCGATGGCCGATGTTCAGTTGCGCACTAAGCGCGAAAGCGGCGTAAATGAGCGCGAAGGCCCAAAGCGGATTGAGAAAATTTTCAAACGTCCAGGCGCGCCGGGTTGCGATCGCGGCATAAACCGCAAACGCGAGCAGAAACAAAAGCGGCAGCGACGTTTTGTAGAGAAAGGCTAGCGGGAAGAACAAGGGAAACCCGACGATGCTCCACTCATTGTCGAGAAACGATGGCCGATCGATCTCGTGCTTGTGCACATAGGCGAAGCCGTAAAGATATTTTTCCGGAAGCAATCGATGGTCGCGCGCAAAGCCGATCGTCTTTTCGAATGCGCCGTGGTCTTCCAAAAGATAATTCCAATGCCACACGGTGCCTTCGTGACTCGCCCGATTGTCGGTCCAGGCCGCGTACCGAAACGAACACGATCCCCAAATTGCGACGAACAGAATTGCGCCGAGAGCGAGCCAGGAGGCGGCAATTGCGCAGGCTTTTTTCGATTTGTCTCTCAACGTGATTCCAAATTGGGCGAAGCGAAATCTAATTTCGGCATGCGAGAAAATTTGCCAGATCGAGATCGCGCCCAGGACCGGCAGAACGATCGGCGCCGAGAATTTTGTTAGAAGTAATCCGGACAAACTGAGCGTCGCGAGTGCAAGCCGAGCGGGCGAGATTTGTTGGAACAAGCGCCAGCAAGTCCAAACAGTCGCCGTGAAAAAGAAGGCCGCGGAAACGTCTGAAGTGACGAGAGGGCTGTGCGCGAGAAAGTTTGGATCGAACGCGGCCACTGTCGTTGCGACCAAGCCCCCGATCGGTCCAAAAAAATCTCGCGCGATCCGATAAACCAAAAGGCAAAGCGCAGCGCCGAAGATCGACATCATCGCGCGGGCTTGTGCGATCATTCGATCGGGATCATTGCCGACTTCGTAAAAGAATTGGTGCGCAGTGCGACCTTCTTCCGCGCGTTGCCAGCCGCGGTCGTTCAACGGCACGAATTTCAGATCGTCGCACAACAATGGTAGGGCCGCCCACATTGCCGGAAGATTTCCGTTCTCGGGATCGAGCCGGAAATCATTCGTGACCCAATAACTGTAACCGGCCGTCAGATGCTGCGGCTCATCGAAGGTCGGCGATTTCGTATTTACCGCCGTCACGGCCATCCACGCATGCAAAACCGCGATTAGAATCGCGATTAACCAGGCCGTTCGAGGGGACAGTCGAGAGATCTCCATCTCAGATAGAGACAGCAACCCGCGTGCGAAAAGATTTAGAGATTTTCTGATTCGGTGGTTAAATCCTAAGCCGATGGATCGGATCGTTGGGATCGAGACCGAGTACGGCTGCCTCATGAGCAGCGAAGAGTTGCGCTGCAACTCCGAGGTCTGGCCGGCCAAGGTCAAAAATTATCTCTTCAACAAAGCGCGCGCCGGCACGATCGATCTTCACTACCGCGATTACGAAGAACCGCCGGGCAACGGCGGTTTTCTTTTAAACGGCGGCCGCCTTTATCTCGACATGGGCCACATCGAGTACGCGTCGCCCGAGTGTTTGCACCTGCACGATCTCGTCACTTACGAAATGGCCGGCGATCGTTTGCTCTGCGAATCGCTTAACGCGCTCGAAGCGAGCGATCGCGTCTCGTTCATCAAGAACAACGTCGATCATCACACCGGCGCGACGTTTGGTTGCCACGAAAATTATTTGATGAAGCGTGAGGCGCAGTTCACCCCGTCAGTACTCGGCACGTTGCTCACGTTTCTCGCGACGCGACAAATTTTCACCGGCGCCGGCAGAGTGGGGCAGGCGAACCCGCTCGCGTTTGATTTCGAGCCGCCGCAAGCCGAGACGCCAGTCCCGTTTCAGTTGAGCCAGCGCGCCGATCACATCGTGAACGACATTTATCAATGGGTGCAGTTCAATCGCGCGATTATCAACGCGCGCGATGAGCCGCTCGCTGATTATCGCAAGTATCGCCGGCTGCATTTGCTGATCGGCGATTCGAACATGAGCCCGTTCGCCAACGCGATGAAGATCGGCACCACTGCGGCCGTGCTCTCGCTCCTCGAGCAACGCCAGCTGCCGCGCAATCTCGTGCTCAACGACGCCGTCCGCAGCACGCGCGATATCTCGCGCGATCCCACCCGCAAATGGATTGTCGATCTTGAGAACGGCAAAACGATCGGCGCGCTCGATGTGCAATGGCAGTTCCACGATCTCGCGCAGCGGCATTTGCGCGAACGTGATCCCGAGACCGACTGGTTGCTCGAGACCTGGAGTTTTGTCCTCGAATCAATCGAACAAAATCCGCAGGCCCTGATCGGTGGCGTCGATTGGATCACGAAGAAATGGTTGCTCGAGACTTTCATGGAATCAGAAAAAATCGGCTGGGACGATCCGTGGCTGCAAAGTTTGGATCTCGAATATCACAACATCGATCCGGCTCGCGGTTTGTTTTTCAACGTCACGCCCGGCAAACGCGTCGCGGAATGGAATCAGAGTGTCGATCCGAAAAACGCGACGCGCGTTCCGCCCGCGAACACGCGCGCATCAGGCCGCGCCCGCGCCGTCGCTTATTTCCAAGATCGACATCAACCCTACGTGATCAATTGGGACTCCGTCGCGCATGACAGCCGCGATTTCCTCGTCATGGGCGATCCGTTCGAAACCTACAACACGGAAGTCGACAAATTCCTCTCCAAACCGCGGCCACCTTCGAACCCCGAAGACCACGAATGACACGGAAGAAGAAGCGCGCGGGGAGCGGCAGCACTGCGCCAAAATCACTGAGCAAACTTTGGGAAGAGCACGTGCGCCATGAGTTCGCGACGCATAACACTGAAGATACGCTCGCGACGATGGTCGAAGACGCTTACGTAAATCATATTCCGGTTTTGACAGGCGGCGTTGGTAAAGACGAACTCCGCGAGTTTTACTCAAAGCGTTTCATTCCGCAGATGCCCCCGGACACGGAGATGATTCCGATCTCGCGAACCGTCGGCAAGAATCAGCTGGTGGATGAAATGATTTTCAAGTTCACCCACACCATTCAAATGGACTGGATGCTTCCTGGCATCGCGCCAACTGGAAAACGAGTGGAGGTGCCGCTCGTTGCCATTGTTCAGTTCCGGAACGGTAAGTTGGCGCACGAACACATTTATTGGGACCAAGCGTCGGTGTTGGTCCAGCTGGGCTTGATCGACGCAAATAAATTACCGGTTGCTGGTGTGGAAACCGCGCGCAAGGCCCTTGATCCAAAGTTACCGTCGAACGCCCTTATGCGTCGAAAACGGTAAATCGTCACAGCCCTGGTCGAAGCATGGCGCCGGAAATTGTTTATTACGTGGCGTGCAGCGTCGACGGATTTATTGCGACGGAAGATGGCGGTGTTGGTTGGCTCACGCCGTTTCAACAAACCGGAGAAGATCATGGCGCCGGTGAGTTGCAGGCTTCAGTAGATGCGCTGCTTCTTGGCAGCACGACCTACGAGTTTGCGCTGAAGTTCGGCAGTTGGCCTTCGCCGAATACGCCATCGTGGGTTTTCACGCATCGCAAACTGAAAAAACTTCATCCGAGCATCACGCTCACGTCGCGGACGCCACGGCAAGTGGTTGAATTGCTAAAGGGACGTGGAGTGCGGCGCGCGTGGTTGATGGGCGGCGGGAAATTGGCCACGTCATTTCGCGATGCAGGATTAATTTCCCGTTACGTGTTCATCGTTATGCCGATCATTCTTGGTCGCGGCATTCCCGTGTTTGCTCCCGGAGGTCCGCAACGGCCTCTCGCGCTCGAATCGGCAAAGCCGTTCCAGAGCGGAATCGTGAAGCTTGTCTATAGGGACAGCTAAAGAGGTCTATTCGAACGTTGACATCCGCGGCGACATTTCCGAAACGGATGGAATGAAGCGAATAATCTGCAAAGTATTTTTGATCGCCGCAGTCGCAGTTTCGATTGGCACCCTTGCCGCCAATCAGGCAGACGATGAGAACGCGATCCGCGCGTTGGAAGCGCGACAGCCGGAAGCCTGGAACAAGCATGACGCGAAAGCCTACGCGAGCTTGTTCACCGAAAATGGCGACTGTGTGAATGTGGTGGGCTGGTGGTGGAAAGGCCGAGCTGAGATCGAGAAGAAACTGACCGACGCTTACGTTTACGTTTTCAAAGAGAGCACGCTAACGATCACCCATGTGGACATTCGTTTTCTCACGCCAGACGTCGCGGTCGCACACGTTCAATGGACGATGACGGGTGCGAGAACTCCGGCCGGGATTCCAGTGCCGCAGCAAGGACTACAGACCCACGTGCTACAAAAAGAAGATGGTCAGTGGTTGATCGCGGCTTTTCAAAATACGAATTCAGTTCCTGAGATGCCGTTCCCGAAGGGGCCAGTCGCGCCGCCACCCCGCGCAAAGCCGACGCCGTAGGCTTCAAGTGATGAGTGGGAAATGAGCGCCGCCGACAAAGTCATCGCGCAATGCCGGAAGCCGTCAGGATTGTTCGGCCGGTTCATTTTGTGGGAGATGAATCGACAGCACTCGAAGTTGACCGATTGGGGGCTGAGTCACGTCGCGATCAAGAAAACCAACACAATTCTCGACGTCGGATGCGGGGGAGGGCGAACGATCAGCAAACTGGCCGAGTTGGCGAGCGACGGAAAGGTTCACGGGATCGATTACTCGGAAGAAAGTGTGACCACGGCGCATCGAAACAATACGCGTTGGATCGACATCGGCCGCGTGAGCGTACGGGAAGGAAATGTTTCTCACTTGGCGTTTGATGACGGCACTTTCGATCTCGTCACCGCGATCGAGACGCATTTGTTCTGGCCGGATCTGCCGAACGATTTCCGCGAAATCGCGCGCGTGTTAAGACCGGGCGGCACGTTGTTGATCGTCGCCGAGATTTACCGCGGCGGAAAACATCTGGAAGGTGTTCGGAAAAAGATTTTCGACAAACATCTCGCCGCGAACATGAATCTGCTTACGTCGGAGGAGCATCACGCGCTTTTCACGAACGCCGGCTTCTCCGACGTACAGATTTTCGAAGAGCTCGACAAAGGCTGGATTTGCGCGGCTGGAAGAAAGTAAAGGATTGACGCGCACTCTATTCGCCGCTGTTATCGGGCTTGCGCACATCGCATTCGCGCAACCACAGCCCGGTCAAAATGAAGATGTGCCTTGGAAGAAGCTCGACGCGCGCGTCAGCGAAACCGTGCAAAAGTTTGATGGCGCGATGGGAGTGGCCATTGTCGATCTTACTGATGGCCGCTCGATTTCGAAAAATGCTGACCGGGTATTTCCCACTGCAAGCTCGATCAAGATCGCGATTCTGCTTGAGCTTTATCATCAAGAACAGCAAGCGCGTGAAGGCGAGCAGGGAAAAGCCCGACTGAACGAGGTCCATGATGTTGATCCCAAAGTACTGGTCGGCTTCAGCTCCATCATGGAAGGCCTAACTCCAGGTCTGACGAAGGTTACGAATCATGACATCGCGCAATTCATGATCACGGTTAGTGACAACACGGCGTCGAATGTTTTGATCGATCGTCTCGGAATGGAAAACGTGAACGCGACACTGCGCTCGCTTGGCCTGACGAAAACATTATTGCGCCGGCACATGATGGATTTCGAGGCGGCCAAGCGTGGTAATGAAAATGTTTCCACGCCACGCGAAATGACGCAGCTCCTGGAAGCGATCTACAAAGGCAAAGCCTTGAACAAAGAGCTCACGGCGGAGTTCATCAAGCAGCTCTCCACTTTGAAGGAGAGCGAGATTCCGCACGATTTGCCGGAGGGAGTTCAAGTCGCCAATAAACCCGGGAATTTAAAAGGCGTGCGCACTGATTCGGGGATTGTGTTTGCGAAAGGTCGGCCGTTTGTCATTAGTGTGATGACGGAGCACGCACAAAACATACACGTAGCCAGTGCGCGAATCTGCACGCTGGCGCTCGAGTCTTATCGATATTTTGAGCAGCGCGGAAAAGAAAGTGGCAATTAAAACGCCCCTTGCGACGGGCGCGAGTTTGGGCAGCTTGGTTGTCCACGAAGGGGAAAGAAAACGGCGATGAAGAGATTAATTGTGAGCACTTTGCTTTTGGCGATCTTTGCCACAGCAAGTTTTGGCAAGATCGGCGACGACGACAAGCAGATCGCGGCCACTTACGGCCAGCCAGGGAAAGATTTTGGGACGCGCGGCAACATTCACCAAGTGGGTTACATGGCGGGAGGATTCATGATTCTGGTCTCGTTCGTGAACGGCGTGAGCCAGAGGGAAAGCTTTGGTAAGCCGGACACGTCTGCGCTCAGCGGTGACGACATTCAGAAAATTCTCGCCTTCAACGCGCCCGAAGGGGCGAAGTGGAATGAAACTTCCGCGGAGGGCGGTGATAAAGCGTGGACGCGCTCGGACAACAAGGCCGTCGCCTTTTTTCCATTCTCGGGAAAATTTCTTTCGATCCAGGACGCGAACTTCGTCCAGCCGAAAGAGTAGGAGTTAATCCAATCGCTGCAACGAAGGGATGCCGTAATTTTCCTGAAGATCGGGCATTTCGTCGGCAATCGATTTGGCGTCGAGCTCGATCTGTTTCGGATCTTCCTCGGTCTCGATCTTGATGAAACCGCCCTCGATCGGTTGTTTCACCGCGTCGGCCAGATCATTTAACGATTTGATTTCTTTCCCGTTCACTTTCGTGACCGTGAGATAGGCAAATTCGTCGTAGCCGATCGTGTTATTGGCCGGAAGGACTTGGCTCAAGATCACGATCCGCCGATTTTCACCCGGAAAAATCTCGGACTGTAAGCGATCGAGATAGACAAAACGCTGGGGCGCCTCGCGCTGCCAGTTCGGTCCCCATTCCTTGAGATATTGGCGGGAAAGCTCCTGAAAGATCAGACCGCCAAGTACGAGATACTTCGGCGCCTCATCCAACGCGTACGGCGGACTCACATAATCTTTCGCGTCGCGATGTTCGAGCGTGATCTTCAACTCCATCGGCTTGCCTTCGCGTTGGATTTGAAACGGAAGGACGTCGCCCGTGTAGGAATGCGCGCTGATCAAATTCGTGAAATCGATTTTGCCGTAAAGTGGATCGACATAATTGCCGTTCTCGTCGATCTCGTGATTGCCGACCGACTTCACGATGTCGCCGACTTTCATTCCCGCTTTCTGCGCCGGCATGTTCGGCTCGACCGCGGTGACATACACGCCACCCCGGCCGGCTTCACCGGCGAATTTTCGCAGCTGCGGATCTTTAGTTGGGAAAAATGAAAACCCGACCGCCGGAAATCCGCGGTAATGCTCGCTTTCGGCTTCTTTCAAAAAATGCGTGATGATCGGCGCCGGGATTGCGTCGATCAGCTGCGAGCGCGGATCGTAGCGAAGCAACAATCCGGCGAGCTTATTGTTTTTGACGAGCGGAATCGTGTAACTGTTTTCGCGGTACTGCA
>Ga0126380_10000119_pt1 | contig 19881 bp, 18 predicted proteins | sample PanSoiMetPlot_26_FD_92544 | JGI IMG/M metagenome (GOLD analysis project Ga0126380, IMG submission 92544) | Tropical forest soil microbial communities from Panama - MetaG Plot_26 | ecosystem: Environmental > Terrestrial > Soil > Tropical forest > Bulk soil | place: Panama | collected 2016-02-17
ACCGCCTTCATGATCTGGTGGCGGTCGTGGATGAAGGGGTTGTCGCCTGGCCACAGGCGCTGCACGATCTCAAGCCCCGGATCGTTGCCGTGGGAATGAATAGCGATGAGGCGGCCCCCGGGCCCGAGCGCGCGCGCGAGCGGCGCGATGACCCGGCGGGTCTTGAACTCGAGTGGCGCACGCGCCCGATAGGGCTGGGACGCAATGACGAGGTCATAGTCGGCAACGGTGCCGCCCGGCTTCGGCACGATCTGGTCGAGCAGAAAGCGGTGGTCACTGCGATAGATCACAAGGATCACCGGCCGCTCATAGACCGGATTTCCGCTTTTCGGGCTAACGCGCGCCTTCCAGTTTTCGGACAGGAACGGTTCGAGATCGGTGATCTGCTTTTCGAAGCTGTGCGCGGTGTTGCCTTCCATCGCCAGCTCTTTCCAGACCAGACTGGTGGCCGCGCTCAGTGATTTCACCGCCAGCCAGGGCGCTTCGGCATAGGCAAGGTTTGTAAGCACAAGCACGCTCGAAGGATGCTCGACAAAGCGATCCGCCATCTTGTGCAGCGTGAGCCGGATATCCTCGAGGCTGATTTCCTTGCCGACAATGTAGAACGGCGTGGTCGGAAAACGGTCGTGCATCGAGCGCATTACGCGCGCGAGCACGGTGCCGTCGCCGACACCGGCATCGAACACACGAACCGCAGGCGGGCGTGGGTGAATGTTGGCCAGTTCAAGCCCCACCCGCGAAGCAATTTCCCATTTCTCCGAACAGGTATTCACGAACAGCAGGTATTTCTGCCGATTGTCGAAGAAGCGAAAATTGCGCTGCGGATCGTCGCTTGCCACTCCCGATGCGACAGGCGGCACGGCAGTCGGCTTCACGACCGGCAGAACGCCGGGCGGAGTCGGCTCGAACAGCACGCGGCGCCGCACCGGCGCACCATCCAGATTGCGCGCCATAAATGAGCGAATGCGCTCGAGTGTGTCAGTGGTGATGCGGCCGCCGTTGCGAAGCCGGCTCGCCAGTTTGCCGTCGTTGACGGCGCGGCGGCCGAAGGTCGATTCGGCCAGCCCACGAGCGCGGCAGAATTCGCTGATCTCCTGGAGGATCTGTTCATTCATGGCGGCGCTTCCTCGTCGGCTCTCAAGGGCCGTTGGCCTTGAGGGAACCAATTTGGGCCCCTGCCGTCAACCAAAAACACTGCTAATGGGAAAGGTGGGCAAGGTGGGTGGGATAAATCCCATACGTGAAGGTGCGAGCTTACTTAGTTAGAAAGGGTCGACTGATTTAGTTGTTGGGCGATACAGGCCCAATGATGGGCTGTTGCCCACATTTATGGGCAGGATTGGGCAGACTGCTGCCAGACAGCAAGCGCCTTCAGAATGTCAGATGTCGAAGAAAACGGTCTCGTTCTCGCCCTGGACCCGAATGTCGAAACGGTAGACAGGAAGTCCACCCCGGACCTCTTTGTGGGCAATGAGGGTCCCACGCCGTTCATCCGGCACCAGCGACAGAATGGGATCGCCGTCGTTCGCGGCCTCGTCGGCAAAATAGAGACGGGTGTAAATCTGCCGCAGCATCCCGCGCGAGAAGATACAGAACATAATGTGCGGCGCCTGGGCCTTGCCATTCGGTCCCGGCACCGAACCCGGTTTGATGGTATCGAAACTGAACACGCCGTTCTTGTCGGTTGCCGAGCGGCCAAAGCCCATGAACTTGGTGTTCGGGCGGGCGCGGCTGTCGCTCGGATGGGCATAGCGGCCCTGCGCATCCGCCTGCCATACCTCGACCATGGCATCGTTGATCGGCATCCCATCGCCGTCGAGCACCTGTCCTTCGATGCGAATCTTCGTGCCTGAGACGTCAGGCGTTAAAAGATTCGCGCCGGCGGTATCCTTCCAGTCGTAAGCGTCGCTCGGCTTCCAGTCGCACCGGCTGTGCGGCGCCAGACCATAGGCAAAGAACGGGCCGACAGTTTGTGAGGGCGTGATTCCCGACATCTAGTGTTTGTCCGTGTCCTGCGGCGTAGCTTCACGTCCGCGCAAAACGATATCGAAGCGGAAGCATAGCGCCCAATCGGGAATGGTGTTCTCCAGATCGAACGTCGAGACCATCCGTTGTCGCGCTTTCTCGTCCGTCACTGAATTGAAGATCGGGTCGAACGGAAATAGCGGATCTCCGGGGAAATACATCTGCGTCACCAGGCGCGACAGGAATGAGTGACCGAACACCGAGAAATGGATGTGGTTCGGCCGCCATGCATTGTGATGATTGCCCCACGGATATGCGCCAGGCTTCACCGTGATAAATCGAAAATAACCTTTCTTGTCCGTGATGGTCCGCCCCGCTCCGGTAAAGTTCGGATCGAGCGGGGCCGGGTGCTGGTCGACATTGTGCACGTAACGTCCGCAGGCATTGGCCTGCCAGATTTCCACCAGCGTGTCGGGAACCGGCCGCTTATCCTCATCGAACACATGACCATGCACAATGATGCGCTCGCCCAGTGGCTCGCCCTTGTGCTGCTTGGTGAGATCCGCATCGCTTTCCTGCACGGCGTCGTGGCCATAGACCGGGCCAGTCAGCTCCGACAGCGTATGCGGCACAACGATCAATGACTTCGATGGCGAGCGCTTGACCGTGCTGCGATAGCCGGGCGTGAGGTGCTTCGGAAAGGCAGTCAGGCTCTCTTTTGGAAAAACCAGCGTCATTTCGTTTTCCTTACTCTGGCGCGTTCAGCTGACTCGTTCGATTGCAAGCGACACGCCTTGCCCAACACCGACACACATGGTCGCAAGAGCAAGCTTTCCGCCGCTTTCCTCCAGCCCATATGCAGCTGTCATCGCCAAGCGCGCCCCGGACATGCCGAGGGGATGACCGAGCGCAATCGCGCCGCCATGCGGGTTGACATGTTCGGCATCATCAGCCAGTCCAAGCTGCCGCAGGCATGCTAGCGATTGCGAGGCGAAGGCTTCGTTGATCTCGATCAAATTGTAATCGCCAATTTTGTGCCGAAGGCGCGCCATCAGCTTTTGCGTGGCCGGGACCGGCCCGATGCCCATGATTCGTGGCGGCACCGCCGCCGAGGCCATGCCGAGGATGCGGGCGCGTGGCTTGAGGCCGTGTGCCGTCACCGCCGCTTCAGAGGCCACAATCATTGCAGCGGCACCGTCGTTGACGCCAGAAGCGTTGCCCGCAGTCACCGTGCCGGGATTACGAAAGGGAGTCTTGAGCTTGGCGAGCTGCTCGAGCGTCGTATCGGGCCGCGGGTGCTCGTCCTTGTCGACCTTGGTCGGGCCCGCCTTGCCGGCCGGCACCTCGACGGCAACGATCTCCCTGGCGAAATACCCCGATGCAATAGCCTTGCCGGCGCGCTGCTGCGAGCGCAGCGCAAAGGCATCCTGGTCGGCGCGGGTGACCTGGAATTCTTCCGCCACGTTCTCGCCGGTTTCCGGCATGGAATCGACGCCGTACTGCTGCTTCATCAGTGGGTTGACGAAGCGCCAGCCAATCGTGGTGTCGTGGATTTCGGCGCTGCGCGAAAAGGCTTCCTGCGCCTTGCCCTGCACAAAAGGCGCACGCGTCATTGATTCCACGCCGCCTGCGATGGCGAATTCCATTTCTCCGGCGCGGATTGCCCGCGCAGCGGTGCCGACCGCTTCCATTCCCGAGGCGCAAAGTCGGTTGAGCGTGACGCCGGGAACGCTCGTCGGCAGCCCAGCAAGCAAAAGCGCCATGCGCGCCACGTTCCGGTTATCTTCGCCCGCCTGGTTGGCGCAGCCGTAGTAGACTTCCTCGAGCCTTCCCCAATCGATCTTGGGGTTGCGGGCGATCAGCGCCCTGATCGGCACCGCAGCGAGGTCGTCGGCCCGCACTTTGGCGAGCGCGCCGCCATAGCGTCCGATTGGAGTTCGTACCGCGTCGCACAGAAAGACCTCGCGCGCCATCAGGCGGCCTCCGCATGCGCGCGATGGGTGCGTGCATGAAGATCGCGCAGCACTTCAAGCTCGTGTTTTGTCGGCGGCGGTGTTTCGGCAACTTTGGACGCAAATTTGATCGTCCAGCCGGAATTGTCCTGGATCTGCTCGCGCGTAACGCCGGGATGAATGGAAACCACCGTCATTTCTTTCGTTTCCGGATCGGGCTCGAACAAAGCCAAATCGGTGATGAGCTTCGTGGGGCCCTTGGTCTTCACGCCGAGCCTGGCGCGACTGTCCCCACCCGAAACGTGACCGATCGAGGTCACAAAATCGAGCTTGTCGACAAAGCCCCTCTTGCCTTGCGTCATGATGATGAAGATCTCGCCGCATGAGGTTGCGATTTCTGGCGCGCCGCCGCCGCCAGGCAATCTGACTTTCGGTTTGTCGTAGGGCCCGACAACAGTGGTGTTCAGATTGGCGTACCTGTCAATTTGCGCGCCGCCCAAAAACCCGACCTTGATACGGCCACCCTGCAGCCAATAGCGAAACATTTCCGGCACGGAGACGGTGGTCAGCGCGGTCTCGCACAATTCGCCGTCACCGATCGACAGCGGCAATATGTTCGGCCTGGTTGCAAGGGTGCCGGATTCGTAGATCAGCGTAATGTCGGGCGCATGCGTCAGCCGCGCTAGATTGCAGGCGGCAGACGGCTGGCCGATGCCGACAAAGCAGACATCATCGTTTTTCAGGGCGCGGGCCGCAGCGACCGTCATCATTTCATTGGGCTTATAGTCAGTCATGATGTCTACTCCGCCGCCATGCGATGCTTGCGCGCGTATCTGGCGAATGCCTCCGGACCTTTTGCCAGCACGTTCTCTTTCATCCAGGCGAGAAACGATTCGCGCTCGCGCGAGATCGCATCCCATTCCTTGTAGAAGTTGTTGTTGCGCGGGTAATAGCCCTGCGCATAGGACGGGTAGGCGCCGCCCGGCACCTCGACCACGTGACCCACGGTCCAATGCGGCAGCACGACCGCGTTGAGACTGCGCTCGGGAAGCTGGTCGACAATCTCCTCGACTGTCACCACCGAACGCTTAGATGCAAGTACAGCTTCCTTCTGCACGCCAAGGACGCCTTCGATCATGACATTGCCGGCTTTGTCGGCGCGCTGCGCGTGAATCACCGCGACGTCAGGCCGGTGCGCCGGCACGGCGGCAAGCTCCTCACCGGTGAACGGGCATGTGACGCGCTTGATATTCGAATTCACTTTCGGCAGATCGCCGCCAATATAGCCGCGGAAAATGGCGCAGGGCAGACCGGCTGCACCGGCCTCAAAGGCATTGGCCATCGCTGCGTGCGAGTGCTCTTCCAGCTCAAGCTTTTGCGGCCAGCCGTTTTCGATGGCGTCTCTCAGACGGTGCAGCGAACCGACGCCGGGGTTGCCGCCCCACGAAAAAACCAGCTTGCTGACGCAGCCCATCCCGATGAGCTGGTCGTAAACGAGGTCCGGAGTCATCCGGATCAGCGTCAATCCCTTGCGGCCCTGGCGGAGGATCTCGTGGCCGGCCGCATGAGGGATGAGATGGGTAAATCCCTCGAGCGCTACGGTGTCGCCGTCGCGGACGGCCGATCTGATGGCTTCGGCGAGCGAGGAAATACGCGCCATACGAACTGGTCCCGGTTGCGGTCCGTATTTACGGCTGCCCATCGACAGGGTCAAATGGTGATCACGTCACAAGTTGGGCCTCCAACGGATCGCATCGATGTTGGGCAAGCAGCCAATCTTCACGATTCGCGCCGAACTCGAGGCCATCACGACTCTCGGCCGTACCCCCTATGGCGAGCGGCGCGTGATCGGGATCCTCGGGGGAACTGTCGAGGGGCCAAAACTGACCGGCCGGATTCTCCCGGGCGGCGCCGATTGGCAGATCATCCGCAGCGATGGTGCCGCCGACATCAAAGCTCGCTACACGATCGAGACGCAAGCCGGCGCACTGATCATGGTGACCAGCGAAGGCCTGCGCCATGGTCCGGCAGAGGTGATGGACAAATTGGCCCGCGGCGAACCTGTCGATCCCGCTCACTATTACTTCCGTACCGTGATGCGGTTTGAGACTGCCAATCCATCGTTTGACTGGCTCAACCGCATACTCGCCTTGGCGAGAGGCCAACGGGAGCCGCGCGCCGTGCGGCTCGATGTCTATGAGGTGGAATGACCGTCAGCCGAACTCGCGCAGCAAATCCATGAGCTGCTGCCGCCGCTTCTGTCCAATGTAACTGGCCAGCTGCGCTTCGTGCCGCCTGGCGAGAACTTTGATCCGCTCCAACGCCCTTTCCCCATCCCTCGTCAAATAGAGCGAGTGCGAGCGTGCATCCCTGCCGGATGCGCGTCGGCTGATCCATTTCCGCCGCTCAAGCTCGTGCAGTAAACGGGCTAGCCGAGCCCGTTCGATACTCAAGCTCTGCGCGATCGCAGCCTGCGTGCGGCCTGGATTGGCTTCGATAATGAGCAGCACGGAATATTGCGCAGGACGCACCTTCATCACACGCAGCGTCTCGATGAAATCCTTGAAAACCCAGATCTGCAGGCGGCGCAGGAAATAGCCCAGATGATTGTTGAGTTGCCCGAGTTCGAGGCCGTTTTCCAGCTGAACCGGGCTCTCTAACTTTTTTGCAGTGCGCATAACTCACCGAAGATCCCAATGACCCACATCAAGGTCGCCTTGACCCAGATTGTTGTCAATGACAACATTCTGCCGGGCAGCTGACAACAACTCGATGCATAAACTTTGCGGGAGGTCTCCATGCTGCAATTCAGGACAGTCGCCGCCGTTCTCATCGCCCTGGCGATCACGCCGCTCCACGCCGAGACAAATGGCGTGCTGCGGATCGGGGTCCTCAATGACATGTCGAGCGTCTATGCCGATTTCCAGGGACCGGGTTCGGTGATCGCTGCGCAGCTAGCGATCGAGGACTTCAGCAAACAGTCGAAGCGCAAGGCCGAGGTCACTTCGGGCGATCATCAGAACAAGCCCGACATCGGCGCCGGCATCGCGCGGCGCTGGCTCGACGTTGAAGGCGTCGACATGATCGTCGATATGCCAAACTCGGCTGTCGCGCTGGCGGTCGGTGACATCGTACGCGAAAAGAACAAGGTCGCGATCGGCTCGGGTGCCGGCACCGCGCTGCTTACCGGCGCAAAGTGCTCGCCGAATTTCGTGCACTGGACCTACGACACGTGGGCCAATGGTCACGCGTTGGCGCGGGGCGTCCTCGCCTCCGGCGGCAAGACGTGGTTCTTCATCACCGCTGATTATGCGTTTGGACATGATCTTGAGAAGCAGGCCAGCGAGGAAGTGCTGGCGAGCGGCGGCAAGATTATCGGCACTGTGCGTCATCCGCTCGGCGCGTCGGATTTTTCTTCCTTCCTGCTGCAGGCACAGGCATCAGCGGCGGAAGTCGTTGCGTTCGCTAATGCCGGCGGCGACACCACCAATAGCGTGAAGCAGGCGGCCGAATTCAAGATCGGCGCCAGGCAGAAGATCGTCTCGCTAATTTTCGACCTGCAAAGTGTGCCTGCACTCGGACTGAACACCGCGCAGGGATTGGTCGGCATCAACGCGTTTTACTGGGACATGAACGATCAGACCCGCGAATGGTCAAAGCGCTTCCAAGACCGGCACCCGAAGAAAATGATGCCCAACCATATGCACGCCGGCGTCTATGCCGCGGTACTGCATTACTTGAAGGCAGTCGACAAAGTCGGCTCACCGGCTGACGGCGCCGCGGTGGTCGCCGCCATGAAGACAATTCCGACCGAAGACCCCCTGTTTGGCAAAGGCAGTATCCGCGCCGACGGCCGCAAGGTCCATCCGATGTACCTGCTGGAGGTTAAAACGCCGGCCGAATCGAAAAGCGAATGGGATGTCTTCAAAGTCGTCGGGACAATCCCGCCAGACAAGGCGTTTCGGCCGCTGAACGAAGGTGGCTGTCCCCTGGTCAAGAACTGAGATTGCACACAAGGGGCTGCAGCGACATGATTGTCTGGCTACTGACAGGGTGAGCCAGGGAATGTCGTCCAAAAACTTTGCCGCGCAGCTGCCTGCCTCGCTTGCCGCCGAACGGCATGGCAGCGTGGCTGTGCTGAAGCTTAATCGCCCGCAAAAACGCAATGCCCTCGACGACGAGACAATCGTTGGAATCGAGCAATTTTTCACGTCGTTGCCGAGCTGGATCGGCGCCGTGCTGATTGCGGGCGAGGGCGAACACTTCTCTGCCGGTCTTGATCTGTCGGAGCTTGAGGAACGCGACATTGCGCAGGGAATAGTCCACTCGAGCCTGTGGCATCGTGCATTCGAGAAGATTCAGTTTGGCAAGGTGCCGGTCGTCGCAGTGCTGCACGGCGGGGTCATCGGCGGCGGGCTCGAGCTTGCCGCCGCCGCACATGTGCGTGTCGCAGAGCGCTCGGCCTACTATGCGCTGCCGGAGGGCAGCCGAGGCATCTATGTCGGCGGTGGCGGCTCGGTGCGACTTCCGCGGCTCATCGGTGTGGCGCGCATGATGGATATGATGCTGACGGGCCGCACTTACTCGGCCGAAGAAGGCCAAGCGATGGGCCTGACCACATACCTCATCGAGACGGGCAATGGTTTCGCCAAGGGACTGGAATTGGCGCAACGCATTGCGGGGAATGTCCCCTTGACTAATTTCGCCGTGATGCACGCTCTGCCACGTATCGCCGAAATGGATCCAGCCAGCGGCTACGCGGTCGAGGCCTTAATGTCGGCAATCGCGCAGGCTGATCCCGATGCCAAGTCACGGCTGAAGGATTTTTTGGAGAAGCGCGCGCCCAAAGTGACCCGGACCTGAGGTGGAATAGGCTATGCCTGGATTAGCTACAGGCGTCGAAACGCAGGCAGTCGTGCCGCTTCGCGCAGTGCGGCTGGGAAGACCCGACGCTGTCCTTGAGCAGCGACCGGACGGCGTCATTCATATCCGCGCTGCGCAAAGTCTTGGCCGCTATCACGACAACCTGAGCGAACCACTGGAATATTGGGCGAAGACTGCGTCTGACCGCGTGTTTCTTGCGCAGCGGGACGCGCAGGGCCAATGGCGCAAACTTTCCTACGCGCAGGCCTTCTCCGACGCAAAGCGGATCGGCGCCGCCCTGCTTCGCCGCGGGCTGTCTGCCGAAAAGCCGATCGTCGTAATCTCCGGAAACGATATCGAGCACGCGCTGCTCGCCCTTGGCGCGATGTACGTCGGCATCCCCTACGCGCCGATATCGGCCGCCTATTCGCTGATGTCGAGCGACTTCGGCAAATTGCGGGATATCGTCAATCGCCTCACGCCGGGTCTTGTTTTTGCCAATGACGGGGGGCCGTTCGCGCGCGCGCTCTATCAGACCGTTCCCGACGACGTCGAATTGGTCGTCACACGCAATCCGCTTGGCGACCGCAAGACCACGATGTTTGCCGATCTACTCGGGGCGACCGACGAGGCCGGCGTCGCTGCCGCAAACCGCGCCGTGTCCGCGGATACGATTGCCAAATTCCTGTTCACTTCCGGTTCAACCGGCAATCCCAAGGGTGTCATCAACACCCACCGCATGCTTTGCTCAAACCAGGCGATGCTCGGGTCCGGTTTTGCTTTCGTGACGGACGAGCCGCCTGTCGTCGTCGACTGGTTGCCATGGAGCCATACTTTCGGCAGCAACCACAATTTCAATATGGTGCTCACCTTCGGCGGGTCACTCTATATCGACGACGGCAATCCGACGCCCCCCGGAATCCCCAAAACGGCGAGAAACCTGCGGGAAATCGCGCCAACGATCTATTTCAATGTCCCGAAGGGTTATGAAGCTTTAATCGCGCACTTCTGCGCCAACGACGATTTGCGCCGAAACTTCTTCAGCCGCCTCAAGGTGCTCTTTTACGCCGGCGCCGGGCTGAACCAGACCACATGGGATGAATTGACGCGACTCGCAGTCGAGACTACCGGTGAGCGCATTATCTTCCTGTCTTCGCTTGGCTCGACCGAGACTGCGCCGTTAGCGCTGGCGTGTTCGTGGGATTTTGATCGGCCGGGCAACATCGGCTTGCCGGCACCCGGCGTCGAGCTCAAGCTCGTTCCGAACGAAGGCAAGCTTGAAGCGCGATTGCGCGGCCCGCACATCACGCCTGGCTACTGGCGACAGGATCATTTGACGCGTGAAGCTTTCGATGAAGAAGGTTATTACCGGCTCGGCGATGCCCTGAAATTCGTCGATCCCAACGATCCCGCCAAGGGGCTTCTGTTCGACGGTCGCATCGCCGAAGACTTCAAGCTTTCAACGGGAACATGGGTGAGCGTGGGGCCCTTGCGCGCCCGTTTCCTCGACCACTTCGCACCTTATGTGCGCGACGTCGTGTTTGCCGGCGCCGACCGAGACGATATCGCCGTGCTGATATTTCCCGATGTCGAAGCCTGCCGAAAACTGGCCGCTCTCGCACCTGACGCATCTCTCGATCAGATCATCGAAGCCTCGCCAGTCCGCCGAACATTCAAAGATTTGCTGGTGAAGCTCGCTGCGCTCAGTCCCGGTTCCTCGACCCGCGTCGAACGCGCGATCCTTATGGCCGAGCCGCCCTCCATGGACAAAGGCGAAATGACCGACAAGGGGTCCATCAACCAGCGCGCGGTGCTGAAGAACCGCTCCGCGCTGGTGGACGAACTTTATGCCTTGCCTCTATCTTCGCGGGTCATCGCAGGCGAAGGAAAGCGCTGATGGAGACGAAAGGACACGCGGCCATCGTCACCGGCGGCGCGTCCGGCCTGGGTGCTGCCACCGCGCGCGCACTGGCGGCTGTGGGCGCGAAAGTTGCAGTCATCGATGTCAATGAAAAGGCAGCCGCGGAAGTGGCGGCCGACGTCAAGGGCATCGCCGTCGGTTGCGACGTCGCTGACAGCGCGAGCGCTGAAACGGCTGTGAAGAAAGCCGCTGCCGCGCACGGACCAGCGCGCATCCTCGTCAATTGCGCCGGAGTTGGACCAGCCAAACGGATTGTTGGCCGCGAAGGACCGATGCCCCTAGCCGACTTTGAGCGCGTCATTCGCATCAACCTTATCGGTACCTTCAACATGATGCGACTGGTTGCCGCCGCCATGCAGGCCGCGGAACCCTTGCCGGGCGGCGAGCGTGGAGTGATCGTTTCCACCGCTTCGGTTGCGGCGTCCGAAGGACAGATCGGACAGGCGGCGTATGCCTCTTCCAAGGGCGGGGTCGCCGCACTGACGCTTCCGGCCGCGCGGGAATTCGCCCAACTTGGCATCCGCGTGCTGGCAATAGCGCCGGGAATTTTTGCTACGCCGATGCTGCGCGCATTGCCGCAGGAAGTGCAGGACTCTCTGGGCGCCTCGGTGCCGTTTCCCAAACGCCTCGGCGAACCGCGCGAATTCTCCGCCCTCGTCCTGCATTGCATTCACAATGCCTACCTCAATGGCGAAGTGATCCGACTTGACGGCGCGCTGCGCATGGCACCGCGCTGATGCATGCTCTCTTGGACTCGACCAATCTCCCATTGAAGGCATGACGCGGTGACCGCATTCAGCAATGCGCGCCAGGTCCGGATCGAGTGGGGCGACTGCGACCCCGCCGGCATTATCTTTTACCCGCGCTACTTCGACATCTTCGATGCATCGACGACACTTTTGTTCGAGCATGCGCTTGGCATGACCAAATTCAACATGTTCAAGCATTTCGACTTCGACGGCTTTCCGCTCGTGCGCACGCGCGCGCGATTCCTCAAACCAACTCGCTTTGGGGATGACGTGACAGTCAAAAGCACGATCGAGTTCGGGCGTTCCAGCTTCGACGTCGAGCATCAGCTGAGTCTCGATGGCGACACGTGCGTCGAATGTTCGGAGAAGCGAGTATGGGTGGTGCGCGATGCGAACGGGCGCCTTGCATCGCATCCGGTGCCGGAGGTCGTGTTGGCAAAATTCGCAGAGGCGTCACAGCGCCGCTAGCGTCACTCTATCTCCGCTGCGATCTTCTTTAGAATCTGGATGAAGCGCTTGCGGTCACGCGCACCGATCACCTGATCGAGATTGCGCTCATGCCGCCGCGCGCAGCGCGTGAGCGTTGTAAGCACTTTTTTTCCCACCGGCGTCAGGTTGAGGCTGTAGGTGCGCCGGTCGCTGTCCATCCGCATGCGCTCCACCAGGCCACGCCTGACCAGATCCTCGACAACCGGAGTGAGGCTGGACTTATCGCGCCCGTTAGCGAGTGATAGGGCGGTCTGGCTGATGCCGGGATTGCGGGCAATCAAGGTCAGGGTGGCGAAGCGACCGGGGCTTTCTCCGATTTCCTGCGAGCGGCGCGAAAACGCCTGGAACGCGGCCTCTTGTGCCATGCGCAGGTTGAAACCGACCCAATATGCGAGCGGACCGAAATTTATCGACAGGCCAAAGGGTTCGCCGTTCCTGCTGCGCCGACGGCTACCAATGCCGTTCGTTCCGTGCACGTGCGTCCCTCTCCAAAGCGGACAAGTAGTCCACTACAAGAATTTAGTTTGACATCAAACTAAGCTTTACAACGTCGGCCGCCTTCGGCTGAATATTGCAAAAGTTGGTGCTCTAACCAACACCAAGCCCCGAGGGAGGCCCCCCATGAAACTCCGTTTCGCCGGGTGTGTCTACGCTGCCGCTCTATTGATTGGGGCAGCGACTGGCGCATTCGCGCAAGAAAAGACGCTCGAACTCAAGCTCGCGCACTGGGTGCCGCCATCGCATCCGTTGCAAAAAGCGCTGGAAGAATGGGGCGCCGCGGTCGAGAAGGATTCTGGCGGGACGCTGCACTACAAGGTTTATCCCTCGCAGCAGCTTGGGAAAGCTTTCGACCATTTCGACATGGCACGTGACGGCATCGCCGACCTGACCTACGTCAATCCTGGTTATCAGCCGGGGCGCTTCCCGATTATCGGTGCGGGTGAGCTGCCGTTCCTGCTTGCCAATGCAACGAGCGGCTCTCAGGCGCTTGACGCCTGGTATCGCAAATACGCCGACCGCGAAATGAAGGACGTCAAGTTTTGTTTGGCCTTCGTGCACGATCCGGGCTCGTTCCACTCCAAAAGCAAAAAAATCATGACGCCCGATGACATCAAGGGCATGAAGATCCGCCCCGCCCACGCCACCATGGCAAGTTTTGTTACCCAGCTTGGTGGCACGAACGTCCAGGCCGCAGCGCCGGAAGTGCGCGATATTCTCGAAAAGGGTGTCGCCGACGCCGTGACATTTCCGTGGGGCTCAGTGCCGCTGTTTGGCATCGACAAAGTCACGAAATATCACATGGACGTTCCGCTATATGTGACAACGTTCGCGTTTGTGTTCAACAAGGACAAATACAACGAGATGTCGCCGCGGCAGAAGAAGGCGATCGACGATCACTGCAACAACGAGTGGGCGGGCAAAGTCTCGGCGCCGTGGGCCGAGTTCGAGCACGCGGGGATCGCCAAGATCAAGGCGGAAGCGGGCCACGAGGTCTATTCCCTTACGCCGGCGCAGGTCGAGGAATGGAGGAAGGCTGCCCGACCGCTCGAGCAGAAATGGGCCGATAATGTGAGGAAGGCCGGCGGCAATCCCGACGCGATCATGAAAGAGCTCAAGGATCAGCTCGCTAAGTACAAAGCCTCGTTCTAACATTCTGGCGGTGCGGCTCGGACGCGGCCGCCTTACTCCTTTCGCGTCAGGCTGGGACGCTGCTCGCGCTGACCAGCCGCGGAGATCGTCGTGGCGGAGAAAGTCCTTGGCGAAACCGAAGTCGCGCGACGGCTCGCCGGCTCACCTTCGCCGCGCAAACGCAACGCGATGGATCGGTTCATCGATGGGATCGAACTGGTCGCCGCCTTTTTTGTCGGCATCGTCGCCGCCGACATTTTTATATCCGTTCTGCTGCGCTATTTCTTCGCCGTACAGATCCCCGACGCGTACGACTTCGGACGGCTTTTGCTCGGCATCCTGATTTTCTGGGGCATTGCAGCAACGTCGTATCGCGGCACGCATATCACCGTCGATCTGGTGTGGAGCAATGTCGGCCCGCGGTGGCAGCGCGTGATCGATGTGTTTGCGACGCTGGTTCTTTTATTTGTGGTGACGGTCCAGACCTACACACTGTTCGACAAGGTCACGAGCACCTACAGGGACAATGTCCTCACCTTCGACCTGCGCCTGCCGACCTGGCCGTTTTTCCTTGTCGCCTGGATCGGCGACGTATCAGCCGTGATGCTCATCGCGGTGCGTACCTATCGGCTGATCTTCCATCCCGAATTGATGGATGACGGCGGCTACCGCATGAAGCCGGTCGAATAGCCCATGCTGAGCACCGACGCCGTCGCCGCTATCGGGTTCATTGCCTTGTTCGGGATGATGCTCATGCGCGTGCCGGTAGGCATGGCGATGGGCCTCGTTGGCGTCACCGGCTTTGCCTATCTCAACGGCTCCGGACCCGCACTCAAGATCGTCGGCCACACATCGATGCGCACGGTGACCGACTACAATTTCGGCGTCATCCCCATGTTCCTGCTGATGGGCGCGTTCGTGTCGAATTCCGGCATGAGCCGCGAGCTTTTCCGCGCGGCCAACAGCTTTCTCGGCCACCTGCGCGGCGGGCTCGGCATCGCGACGATCGCGGCCTGCGGCGGTTTTGCCGCAATTTCGGGCTCATCGGTCGCAACCGCGGCGACGTTTTCCGCGGTCGCGTATCCCGAGATGCGTCGCTTCGGCTATCCGCAGTCTTTTGCCACGGGGGTGATCGCAGCGGGCGGGACGCTCGGCGCAATGCTGCCGCCGTCAACGGTGCTCGCCGTGTACGGCATCATCACCGAGCAAGATATCGGCAAGCTGTTCATTGCCGGGATCATTCCCGGTCTGCTCGCCGCAACGATGTACATGATCACCGTCGGAATCATCGGGATTGCGCGGCCGAACTTCCTGCCGTCGACGCCGCGCCACTCCTGGAAAGACCGCATTGCCGCCACCCGCGATGTCTGGGCGACCCTCATTCTTTTCATCTTCGTGATCGGAGGATTGTACGGCGGTCTGTTTACGCCCACCGAAGCCGGCGGCATGGGTGCCGGCGGCGCCTTCCTGATTGGTATGCTGCGCGGCAGACTCGATCGGACCGAAATACGGCGCTCGCTATTGCAGGCAACGCGGACAGCGGCCGCGGTTTTCACCGTGCTGATCGGCGCGCTGCTGTTCGGCTATTTTCTCACCGTCACGCAGACGCCGCAGAAGGTGACCGAGTTCCTGACCGGCCTTGGCATCGGCAATTACGGCGTGCTGGCGCTGATCATGCTGATGTACCTGGTCCTCGGATGCCTCATGGACGCGATGGCCATGATCATCCTGACCGTGCCGATCATTTTTCCGGTTATCACCCATCTCGGCTTCGACCCGATCTGGTTCGGCGTGATCATCGTCATGACGGTCGAGCTCGGCCTCATTCATCCGCCGGTCGGCATGAACGTGTTCGTGATCAAAAGCGTGGTCAAAGACGTGAGTTTCGCGACGATCTTCAAGGGCGTCATTCCATTCATTATCACCGACCTTATCCGGCTTGTGATCCTGATCGCCTTTCCGATTATCGCGCTCTGGCTCCCCTCGCGCATGTAGGGCATTTCGTGCTATATAGTTTGGGTCCCAACAATCTGCCGGCTGCCTGACAATGGAGCGGTCGTTCAAGAAAGAAGTCCAGGCTCTGAAGCTTGGCGATGGCGAGACCTTCCACGGCGAGGGAATCCTCGCCGTCACCAAGGCGCTGTTGCAATCCGGCGTGTCCTACGTGGGCGGATATCAGGGCGCGCCGGTGTCACATTTGCTCGATGTGCTGGTCGACGCGGAGGACATCATGTCCGATCTCGGCGTCCACCTGGAGACCTGCTCCAACGAGGCCTCTGCCGCTGCCATGCTCGGCGCGTCGATCAATTACCCATTGCGTGGCGCAGTCACCTGGAAATCGATCGTCGGCACCAATGTCGCAGCCGACGCATTGTCGAACCTTGCTTCGCCCGGGGTGGTCGGCGGGGCCATGATCATCCTCGGCGAGGACTACGGCGAGGGCGCAAGCGTCATCCAGGAGCGCTCCTACGCCTATGCGATGAAGTCTTCCATGTGGCTCCTCGACCCGCGGCCCGACCTGCCGTCGATCGTACGCACGGTGGAGCAAGGCTTCGAACTTTCCGAAGCCAGCCACGCTCCTGTCATGCTGGAATTGCGCATCCGCGCCTGCCACGCGACCGGGGAATTCGCTGCCAAGAACAACCGCAAAGGTGTCGTTTCCGGTCTCGACAAGCTGGCCGGGCCGCCGCGTTTCGAATATGGGCGTCTTGCCCATCCGCCCGTGATCTTCACGCAGGAGCGCTTGAAGGTCGAGCAGCGTCTGCCCGCCGCGCGTGCCTTCGTTCGCGAACACAAGCTTAACGAGATCATCGAGGGGGATATTGCCGACATCGGCGTTATCGTGATGGGCGGGCTGACCAACAGCGTCCTGCGCGCGCTCGAGCGCATCGGGCTTGCCGACGTCTTCGGCAATTCGCGCGTGCCCCTGTTGGTGCTCAATGTCGTCTATCCGCTGGTGCCCGAGGACATCATCGAATTTTGCGCCGCCAAGCGGGCAGTGCTGGTGGTCGAGGAAGGCTATCCCGACTACATCGAGCAGGCGGTCAACGTGGAATTGCGCCGCGCCGGCATCAATACGCGTGTGCTTGGCAAAGGCCCGCTGCCAAAAGCAGGCGAATACGCGTCCGACGTTTTGCTCGAAGGCCTTGCAGCCTTTCTTCAGGACGCGAGACCTGATGGCGTCGATGCCGACACAATCGCCGAAAAGGCGCGCGGCCTTGTCGCGCACAAGGCAAAGGCCGCCGCGGCTCTCGGACCGTTGCCGCCGCGTCCGCCCGCGTTCTGCACCGGCTGTCCTGAGCGTCCCGTCTTTTCCGCCATCAAGTTGATGCAGCGCGAACTCGGGCCGACCCATATCAGCGCCGATATCGGCTGCCATTCGTTCGCGACGTTCGCGCCGTTTTCGCTTGGCAATTCCATCCTTGGCTACGGCATGTCGCTCGCCAGTGCGGCGGCTGTGGCGCCGAACATGGAGAAGCGGCCTATCGCCGTCATGGGCGACGGCGGCTTCTGGCACAACGGACTGATCACGGGCGTAGCCTCCAACCTCTTCAACAAGGGCGACGGCGTTTTGATCGTGATGCAGAACGGCTACGCTTCGGCGACCGGGCAACAGTACATTCCGTCGAGCGCGATGAGCCGCACCGGATCTGCGCCAGGCATGGACATCGAGCAGACATTGCGGGCAATGGGCGTCCGCTGGCTACGCAAGGTTCGCACCTACAGCGTCAGCGTGATGGTGACGGCACTGAAAGAGGCTATGAAGACGGCCGAACGCGGCCTCAAGGTGATCATCGCCGACGGCGAATGCCAGCTCGCGCGGCAGCGGCGCATCCGTGCCGAAAACGCCGAGAAGCTGAAACGCGGCGAACGCGTAACGCGTGCGCGCTACGGCGTTGATGATGACATCTGCACCGGCGACCACTCCTGCATTCGGCTGTCGGGTTGCCCCTCGCTGACCGTGAAGCCGTCGCCGGATCCGCTGCGCACGGATCCGGTCGCAACGGTCATTGAATCGTGCGTCGGTTGCGGGCTATGCGGCGAGGTTGCGCATGCGGCGGTACTCTGCCCGTCGTTCTACCGCGCCGAAGTCGTACGCAATCCGACCTGGCGCGACCGCCTGAAGCATTGGCTGCGTCAGAAGATTATTGGCTGGCTCGGCGGTTATGGCGGCGAGGTCCGGGCATGAGCACGCCGCGTCCGATCACCATTCTCATCGCAGCCCTTGGTGGCGAAGGTGGCGGGGTGCTGACGGAATGGATCGTTGCCGCTGCGGTGCAGGCAGGTTTCCCCGTGCAGAGCACGTCTATTCCCGGTGTCGCGCAACGCACCGGCGCTACGACCTATTACATCGAGATATTGCCAGTGCCCTCGCGCGATCTCGGCACCCGGCGCCCGGTGCTGGCCCTGACGCCCGGCGTCGGCGACATCGATATCGCAGTCGCGAGCGAATTGCTGGAAGCCGGCCGTACGGTAAGCACTGGTTTCGTCACGCCGGACCGGACGCACGTCATCGCTTCGCTCAGTCGCTTCTACGCCATGGATGAAAAGATCGCCATGGGTGACGGGCGCTTCGACCAGGACAGGCTGATCAAGGTCATCAAGGAGCATGCGAAAAGCGCCTTGCTGGTCGATATGGCTTCGCTCGCCAGACAAAGCGGTTCGATCATCAATGCGGTCATGCTCGGCGCAATCGCGGGATGCGGCCGGCTTCCGCTGGCCCGCGAGCTGTTCGAGACAGCGATCCGGACCGACGGCAAATCGGTGGAAAGCAACCTGCAAGGCTTTCGTGCCGGATTCGAGGCGGCCCGCGCCAACATGCTGTCCGCAATCGAACCGGAAGCAAAGAGAAGCGCCGCAGCCACCCCTGCAATGGTCGAGCATGAAGTTGCGCGCACATTTCCGGCCGTTGCGCAGACAACCGGACTCGAGGGTGTCCGACGCTTGATTCATTACCAGGGCGTGAAATACGCCTGGCTCTATCTCAGCCGCCTTCGGCCAATTGTCGAAGCTGACCAGCTGTACGGCGCGCAGGGCAGACTGGTGAAGGCGGTCGCTCGCCATCTTGCGGTGCGCATGTCTTACGAGGACGTCGTGCGCGTCGCGCAAGCAAAGATTGCGCCGGCGCGCATGCGGCGCATCGCGCGCGAAGAGCTGGGCGCAAATGGCGATCCCTTCTCGGTGCACGATTTCCTGAAACCGGGCATCGAAGAGATGTGTCAGCTGTTGCCGTCGTTCCTGGCACGACCGATCTTGCGGCTTGCCACGCGCAAAGGCTGGCTTGGCCGGGTTTATTTCGGCATGGAGGTCAACTCGACTTCCATCAGCGGTTATTTGCGCTTTCTCATTCTCGCCAAGTTGCGGACATTGCGTCCTTATGGCTATCGCTACAAACAGGAACAGGGGCAGATCGACGCCTGGCTCGCCCTCATCCGCGACGCGGTCCGCCTGTCGCCTGAACTGGCGCTCGAAATCGCCGAATGCGCAAGGTTGATCAAAGGATACGGCGACACCCATGCGCGCGGGGTCGCCAATTATCATGCCATCGAGCGTCGCGTGATCCGGCCCGCGCTGGCAGGTCAAATTGCTCTCCCCCGAGCGATCGACGCTATCGCGAGCGCGCGCGCCGCGGCGCTTGTCGATCCCGAAGGCGAGAGCCTCGCCAGGTGTCTTGCCGATGTCGAGGAGCCTGCCCTGCGGGTGGCCGCAGAGTAAAATCGTCCATCGTCCAGAGCCGCCCGGAAGCCCTCGCGGTTTGTAACCCTCCGTTGTAACCCTTGCCCTCGTCGGCTAAGACTGCGCGCAACAAAAACAGCTCCGCCGTAGGCGGACACTCAGGGACGGAATGCATGGCGGCGACACCAACCGGCCAGCGGCCAACAATCGCCGCCGAGGCATTTCTGCGCGCCCTCGCCGATCACGGCACCGATTATTTTTTCGCCAATCCCGGCACTGATTTCCCACCAATCGTGGAGGCCTTCACTCGCGCCAAGAAGACCAATGCGAAGGTGCCCAAACCCATTCTCGTGCCGCACGAAAACCTCGCGGTGGCGATGGCACATGGCGCCTATTTGATGAACGGCCGTCCGCAGGCGGTGATGGTGCATGTCAATGTCGGTACCGCGAACACTATCAATAACCTTACGAACCTTTCGCGCGACCGGGTGCCGCTTATTCTTGCCGCAGGCCGGACCCCGATCACCGAAAAGGGCGCGTTCGGCTCGCGAACCCGTCCGATCCATTGGGCACAGGAGATGTTTGACCAGGCCGGGATGGTGCGCGAACTGGTGAAATGGGATTACGAGCTTCGCGT
>Ga0126380_10000120_pt1 | contig 19844 bp, 11 predicted proteins | sample PanSoiMetPlot_26_FD_92544 | JGI IMG/M metagenome (GOLD analysis project Ga0126380, IMG submission 92544) | Tropical forest soil microbial communities from Panama - MetaG Plot_26 | ecosystem: Environmental > Terrestrial > Soil > Tropical forest > Bulk soil | place: Panama | collected 2016-02-17
CTCATTGCCGCTACTTTTGTCACGCCCGGCCAGCCCAGGAAGGGCCGCCGCTGGGCCAAAACCGGAACGGGGGCAGGCGGAGCCGCCGGGACCCTCGCGATGGCCTGCCCCGTATGCAACCCGTTCGCGATCCCGATCTTCGGGGCGGCCGGCGTGCTGTCATTCCTCGCGCCTTACCGTGGCTTCATTGCGCTGCTGTCGATCGTGCTGCTCGCCGTCACTCTGCTGATCCGCCTGCGCACGACGCGGGCCTGTCAGCTCGCACCGTAGGCCGGCCCCTCGTTGGGCTCGCCGCGCTGATTCCGATTCCTCTTGCGATCGCACGACGACTCCGACCGCAGGAAGGCGTCACCGGGTGCCGCTTAGCGCGCAAGCGCCCGGCGCCTGTGTTCCAGGTAGCTAGATCTACTTCTTCGGCGAAGTCGCCAGCGACGGGCCTGCACTGCGCCGACGAGGTCCATGACTCAAACAGGCCACAGCGTGCCGCGGGAGCGGGCGCTGCACGCGCTACCGGTAACCCCGCTTGAGCAGGTACTTGGCTCCTGCCTTGAAGCCCTCGGGGCTGAGCACCTCGAAGCCGAAGGAGTCGGCGAGCCGGTCGGTCGTGTTGAACGCGGCGCAGACCGCCAGCGCGTCCTGGACCTGCTGGCGTGAGACACCGGCGACCAGCACTTCCCGCATGTCCTCGGCGCCCACCTTTCCCTCCCGGGTCAGCGTGCCGAGCATCCGCAGCGTTGCCCTGAGCGGCGCCTCGACGGGGGCCGATTCCAGGTCGGCCAGCACCGCTGCGACCTTTGGCCCGTCCTGGTAGGCCTGCCGTGCGGTCGCGGTGTGCGCGCCGATGCAGAACGCGCACTCATTCACCTTGGACACGTAGGCTGCCATCAGCTCCCGGTCGCCCACCGACCAGGCGGAAGGCCCGCGCATCGCCTCATGGGTGAACTCCTTCGCCCGGGAGCCGTAGAAATCGGGCCGGTAGAAGACCAGCTTGGCGGCGTCCGGTACCGGGTGCCGGGAGAGCAGCTGGATGAGCGCGAACAGCAGCTTGGTGCCGGGGCCGTAGCCGCGGTTGAGAACCTCAAGGCGCATTACCCGTCCTCCTCGCCGGCGACAGCATCGGCCAGGGCCGCCAGACCCGCGTCATACAGCCGGGCGGACTGCCCGACCGCAGCGCATATCACCAGCTCGAACAGCTCGTCTTCACCGACGCCCGCGGCCCGTGCCGCCGCGAAATCCGCGTCCGTGACATGCGCAGGCCTCGTCGCGACCTTGCCGAGCAGCCCATCCAGCGGCGGGGAGAGGCCAGCATTGCTGAACGCGCGGGCGCGCTGCTTCGGCGACGCCCTGCCCTCCCCGTTCACGATGCGATCCTGCAGCGCCCGGAAGGCTGCCCGCTTGTTGTCTTCAGTCAGCACCGCGCGGTGCACCTCCTCTACCGCTCAGCCACCGCCGCGCCCCTCACTAATACGACGATCGGCACATCGACGGATACGACAAGCTCCACGGGAAATGTGCCGGCGGGCCGGCGGGAATCGGGCGGACATTCACCCCTGGGAGATGCCGCGACGCGCGCTCCGATCGCCCCAATGGTAGAACGCGGTCACTGACCTGCCCGGGAACCACCGGAGTCGGCCCGACGGCCCTAATCCCCCCGCCACTTCACCTCACGCTACGTAATCGGCCTCGGCACGATGCGCGCGCTGCCGTTCGGGGCGGATTGACGAAGCGGGGGAGACTGCTGTCAACCGGGACCGATTGGTCATTCCGCGGGCTGGAGCGGCCGGTGCCGTGAGTGGCGGCGCCAGATCGGCTAACCGCAGCCGCTTGGCCGAAGCGCCTGGCGAGGCCAGCCCCCGGCAGGACCCTGGAATGCTCCACAGACGGATCGCGCGATGACCCGGGGCTCGGCCGATGATCGACGTTAAGGTCGGTGACGGTACCGATCTTCACCTGGGGAGGCAGGGATGTCACGAAACAGGAAACTCATGGGGGCCGCTGCGGCGGTGATCGTTCTGCTGCTCGCGCCCGTCGCGGCGGTCGCGGGCACCAGCTCGCCGGACGCCGCACACCATCCGGTGATCATTCATGTGGTCGAGCACGCGATCACCGACACGGTGCAGCAGTTCCATCCGCCCAAGAACAGCCGGGGTGACGTGCTTGGCTTCCACAACCCGGTCTTTAACGCCGCCAACACGCGGCAGATCGCCACCGACAACGGCTACTGCATCCGCACCGTGGCGACCGGCATGACCGAATGGGAATGCACCTGGACAACCCTGCTTCCCGGCGGTCACATCACCGTCGAAGGCCCCTTCTTCGACAACGGCGCCAACACCACACTCGCCATCACCGGCGGCACCGGCAGGTACACCGGCGCCGAGGGCTCCATGCTGCTGCACGCCACCGGCCACCCGGCCGGATCAGAGTTCGACTTCATCTTCACCCTGACCCACTGACCAGCACCGTGCAAGTTGTGCGGTAACTGGTAGTTCTGTGCGCCACGCGCTGCGGCTGGAGTTTGGCCGGTCAGGGTGGCGAGGTTGCGCGGGTCTGATGCCAGACGGTCTTGCCGCCGTGGCGGGGGCTGGGTAGGCGATCTTGCCTGGAACGGAGTAGGTGGCGACTGTTGCGATCTTGCGGCGGGCCGGGTGGACGACGGTGACCCAGCGGGCCCGTATCTGGGCACCGGGTGCAGGTTGCAATGCGAATTACGCCAGCTTCCGATGGCGCGCTACCCTGGTGGGCATGCGAGCCGGATGGCTGCTCCTTGAGATGCCGCGCTGACGAGAGCCAGTTAGCGCGGCGGCCCCTCCTGTGCGAGGGGCTTTTTCGTGCCCGGACACGATCTTCAGGCGAGGTCCCGTGAGCGAGAACACCAGCCAGCCCGACTCCCGCCCGGCCCAGGGCATGGGCGATGAGCCGCTGCCTTTCCGCTATGGCGCGCGCATGGCGGGTGAGGTCGAAGCGCGCTGGCAGGACCGCTGGGAGGCGGATGGAACGTTCCATGCTCCTAACCCGGCAGGCCCGCTCGCCGGAGGCTTTGACCGGATGGCAGGCCGCCCGAAGTTCATGATCATGGACATGTTCCCCTACCCCAGCGGCGCGGGCCTGCACGTTGGGCATCCGCTGGGGTATATCGCCACCGATGTATATGCCCGCTACCTGCGCATGACCGGGCATAACGTGCTGCACTCGTTCGGTTATGATGCGTTCGGCCTGCCCGCCGAGCAGTACGCCATCGACACCGGGCAGCACCCGGCGGTCACGACCGAACGCAACATCGCCACGATGAGAGGCCAGCTGCGGCGGCTGGGCTTGGGGCACGACCAGCGGCGGGAGCTGGCGACCACCGATCCCGGCTACTACAAGTGGACGCAGTGGATCTTCTTGCAGATTTTCAACAGCTGGTACGACGACCGGGCCGGGCGGGCCCGGCCGGTCGCCGGCCTGGCCGCGGAGTTCGCCTCCGGCGAGCGTGAGCCGGTGGGCGAGGCCAACCCGGACGGCCTGCCCTGGGACGAGCTGGGCCCGGCGCAGCGGCGGCAGGTCGTCGACGGCTACCGGCTGGCCTACCTCGGCACCGAGCTGGTCAACTGGTGCCCCGGGCTCGGCACCGTGCTGGCCAACGAGGAGGTCACCGCCGAGGGGCGCAGCGACATCGGCAATTACCCGGTGTACCGGCGGCCGTTGCGGCAGTGGATGCTGCGGATCTCCGCCTATGCGCAGCGCCTGATCGACGACCTAGACGGGGTCGACTGGCCCGAGTCGATCAAGATCATGCAGCGCAACTGGATCGGCGCCAGTGATGGGGCCGTCGTGGACTTCCTGGTGGCACCGGACGGCGGCCCGGGCCAGGCACCGGGTGCGCCAGGCCAGGAATCGCTTGCGCCGCCGGAGGCACCGGGTGCGGCCGCCAGGGTCAGCGTCTTCACCACCCGGCCCGACACGCTGCCGGGTGCCACATATCTGGTGCTGGCCCCGGAGCACCCTGTGGTGGGCCAGCTCGTCGCCGGCCGCTGGCCGGAAGGGACGCCGCCCGCCTGGCGCTACCCGCAGGGCGCGCCCGCGGGTGCCGGGCCGGCCGAGGCGGTCGCCGCCTACCGGGCCGTTGCCGCCCGGCTTAGCGACCGGCAGCGGACGCAGGAGGAGCCCGGGAAGACCGGCGTCTTCACCGGGTCGTATGTGATGAACCCCATGACCGGGGAGCGGGTCCCGGTGTTCGTCGCCGACTACGTGCTGATGGGGTACGGCACCGGCGCGATCATGGCGGTGCCCGCGCACGACGACCGGGACCGGGTGTTCGCGCGGGCGTTCGGCCTGCCGGTGCGGGCGGTGCTGGCACCGCCCGCAGGCTGGCTGGCCAGCCACGGCCTGCCGCCGGGCGCCCCGGCCAGCCAGTGGCCGGCCGCTTTCACCGGCGAGGGCAGCTACCTGGACCTGGGGATCCCCGGGCTGCCCCGCACCGCCACGCTGCGGGACGGGATCGAGGCAGCGGCCCGGTGGCTGGCCAGCCGCGGGTTCGGCCGGGCGGCCCGGTCCTACCGGCTGCAGGACTGGCTGTTCTCACGGCAGCGCTACTGGGGCGAGCCGTTCCCGATCGTGTACGACTCCACCGGCCTGCCGGTCGCCCTGCCAGACAGCGAGCTGCCGGTGACACTGCCCGAGATGACCGATTTCCGTCCCCGGCCGCAGGCGGATGAGACCAGCGAGCCGGAGCCGCCGCTGGCCCGCGCGGTGGACTGGGCGAACCCGGTGCTGGACCTGGGCGGCGGGCCGCGCCGGTACCGGCGTGAGCTGAACACCATGCCGCAGTGGGCCGGCTCGTGCTGGTACTACCTGCGTTACCTGGATCCGGCGAACACCGCGCGGTTCACCGGCCAGGAGACCGAACGGTACTGGCTGGTGCCGCCTAGCGGCGCACCCGGCGCCGGTGGGGTGGACCTGTACGTGGGCGGGGTCGAGCACGCCGTGCTGCATCTGCTGTATGCGAGGTTCTGGCACAAGGTCTTGTACGACCTGGGCCACGTCTCCACTCGTGAACCGTTCCAGCGGCTGTTCAACCAGGGGTACATCCAGGCCGATGCCTACCTCGACGCCCGCGGCATGTACGTGCCCGCGGCCGACGTCGCTGCCGCCCCCGGCGGGGAGTTCCGCTACCGGGGCGCGCCGGTGACGGCGCGGGCGGGCAAGATGGGCAAGAGCAAGAAGAACGCCATCTCTCCCGACGACGTCTACGCCGCTTATGGCGCGGACACGCTGCGCCTGTATGAGATGGCCATGGGGCCGCTGGACACCGATCGGCCCTGGCGCACCGACGACATCATCGGCGTGCACCGTTTCTTGCGGCGGCTGTGGCGCACCGTCATCGACGAGCACACCGGCGCGCCCCGGGTGACCGATGCGCCGCTTGGCGAAACGACCATCCGCCGGCTGCACGCCACCATCAAAGCTGTCCGCCGGGACGTAGCGGCCATGCGGTTCAACACCGCGATCGCCCGCCTGATCGAACTCGGGACCCACGCCGCCACGGTGACTGCCGCCGGGCCCGGGGTGCCCCGCGCGCTGGCCGAGCCGCTGGTGCTGCTGACCGCCCCGTTCGCGCCCCACATCGCCGAGGAGTTGTGGGCGGCACTCGGCCACCCGCAGACGCTGACCTACGAGCCGTTCCCCGAGTTCGACGAGACGCTGGCAGCCGAGCAAGTGGTCACCCTGCCGGTGCAGATCGACGGCAAGACCCGGTTCCGGGTCCAGATGCCCGCCGCGGCGCAGCGGGACGAGATCGCCGCGGTGGTGACCGCGCACCCCGAATACGCCCGGTGGACCCAAGACGCTGCGGTCGCCCGGCTCATCATCGTGCCCGGGCGGATAGCCAACGTCGTAACCAAGGCACCGGACACCCGGCCGTGACCGGCCAGTCCGCCGGGCAGCGTGCGGCAGCACAGCCATGACAGGTCCCGTGCGCGCGCTCTGTTGCCGAGCGTGACACGCCTTGCGGAATCGAGCACGCGCGTAACCGCCGTTGAGGGTCTCCATCTGAGCGGACCGGACCGCCCGTTTTGGGGGAACCCGTTCGCCAGTTTGGGGGTATGGCAGGTAAAAGTCTCATGGGAGGGCCGGCCGGTGAGATCGCTTCTGGACGCACCGCGCGTCACCGCAGGGCTGGGGGTGCTGCTGGTGCTGTTGGCGGCCTGCACCACCCCAGGCGCCGGGCAGCCAGGCCGGGGATCGGGCCCGGCACCGCCAGCCAGCAACCAGCCGGCACCACCGGCTTCCCGGGCCAGCGCCCCGATCGACGTGCCGGCCCTGCCCGGCAAGATCACCTTCTCCAACAGCACCGACGACATCTGGACGATCAACGCCGACGGCACCAGACTGCGGCGCCTGACCACCAACCCGGCGCACGACTTCGACCCCGCGTGGTCGCCCGGCGGCCGCATGATCGCCTTCCGCTCCGAGCGCGACGGCAACAACGAGGTCTACGTGATGAACGCCGACGGGTCCCGCCCGCACAACGTGAGCCGCGACCCCCACGACGACTGGGGACCCGCCTGGTCGCCCACCGGCCAGGTGCTGTGGAACTGCGCCGGTGAATTGACCATCGGATTCCATGCGTGCGTGGCCCGGCCCGACGGGTCCGGCCGGCACCGCATCCGCCAGGACCGCTACTTCGAGTACGGCGTCTGGTCGCCCGACGGCGCCAAGATCGCCTTCATGTCCCAGGAAGCCGGCGCCTCCGGCAGCGACCCCGACTACAACATCTACGTGATGAACGCCGACGGCAGCGGGCTCCGGCAGCTCACCCACACGCCGGGCGAGGACGGGTTCCCCTCCTGGTCGCCGGACGGGACAACGATCGCCTTCACCAGCACGCGCGACGACTGCTCCCACACCGCCGCGTCAGGCTGCCGCACCACCGGCGACATCGGGCCGTACCACACCGTGTACGTGATGAACGCCGACGGCTCCGGCCAGCGCCGGGTCAGCATGCGGCAGGGGATGCTGGTGGACTGGTCGCCCGACGGCGACTACCTGGTGTTTGCGCCCGGCTTGAACGTAATCCGGCCAGACGGCTCCGGGCTGGCATCGATTCCAGTCACCGGCGTGGCGGGGGAGGCCGAGTTCCCCGACTGGGCCGCCTAGCGCGCGGTCTGCTTCCAGCGCCGGGCCTGTCCTTCAGCCCACCACCCCGCGAAAGTGCAAACCGAGTCAAGCCGGAACCTGCGCATAACCTTGCGGCTCGCGTGATTCCGCGGATAGCGGCAGCAAGCGTGGCCGGGGCATACTTCCCCAGCACATAAGAGGATCCTCCACGCGCTCCCCGACCGGGCACGGCCGCCATCGGACCGCTCATTGTCGATCCGGCCGCACGCCGGGCCCGGGATCAGATCACACTCAGTAACCGACGCTCGTCCGCACGGGGCGCAAGGATCCGCCGATATGCATGAACTGGCTGAGGTCAAGCTGATGTATCTCGTCCGCGCAGTTCTGGGCTTTCTGCGCGCCCAGAGTGAGGGCGCTCGGCACCCGGTCGTGGTTAATGCGCGAGCGTGGTGATGTAGTTCCCGCGTGCTAGGGACCGAGGTCTTTGGGGTATTCCCCGAACAGCAGCGATTCCAGTCCTCTGCGCACGCCCACCTTCCCGGCCACGTTACGTACAGCCAGCAAGGTCCCGGCCACGTAAGGGGCTGGGGTCAGCCCGGGATCATGGCGTATGAGCAACCGCTCGCCCGGTCCGCCGAATACGACTTCGGTGGTGACCACGAAGCTGGGCAGGCGCACCGAGTGGATCCGGGTACCGGCGATCTCGGCGCCTCGTGCCTCAACTGGTCCGTGCAGATCTGCCAGCGCCACCGTGAGGGTCGGCTCGCGGACCTGTCCCAGAGTCTCGGCGAGGTCCCGCGAGGTACCGCTGGGAACGTCAGGCTTATCGTCGCTGGCATAGTCGATGATCTCCCAGCGGTCCAGGTGCTGCGCGGCTATCGAGGCGGCGCGACGCAGCACGGCGGCCATGACGGAGAAGTTGCCGGCAGCGATCACGCCGACGCCTTGGTCATGAGCGAGGCGGTCCAGCTCCGCATAGTCCTCCGACGTCAGTCCGCTGGAGCCAATCACCGTGTGAACCCCGGCCCCGACCGCGGTCCACACGTTGTTCTTCACAGCGGCGGCGCTGGTGTAATCGATGAGAACGTCTACCTGTGCGGACTCCAGCGCCTCAGCCACGGTGGCGTAGACGGAACCGTGGCTTGTGGAACCAGCGGCCGTAGCCAGGTTCTGCCCTGCCGCGGACCGGGACACGCCCGACGACAACGTCAGGTCATCGGCTTCGTCGATCGCGGCGACGATCGCAGGCGCGGTCCACCCGGTGACACCGGCGAAACAGACACTGACCATGGGCCGACCCTATCCAGCAATGATCGCCGCGGCAGCGGCCCGGGCACTCCGCCGATGTCACCACGCGTGACGAGGCTGCGGTGAAGCTATGTTCGCGAACCGCCGATACGAGCGGTTTCTGGCGACCGTTGGAGCCATCCCTGGTGCGCGCAGAACTGATCGGGTGCTGCGCACCCGGCCGCCACTGCGCACTCATGCCGAATGGCGCGCGTAGCATCAGTGCATACCGATGCGCAGATCGACATGATCATTCGTTGTCAGTTGTGTTCCATTCGGAGCATCCGGCCAACCGCTTGATCCGCCTCCGCAGCCAGATCGCCGTGTACGTGTTGCCGGACGCTGCTGAGTGCCAACGGCCCCCTAGTCCATATTCGTCAATTCTGCACCTGCTCGGCTTTCTCTGTCGGCCCGGGCGGGCGGAGGAAGGGCCCGTTGGCGGCTGCTCCGCTTCCACGACTGGTAGCTGACTTCATGACGTTTGAGCCAGATCTTGAGGCCATTCGACCCTTACGGAAGTCAGAACATGCCGCCACTCTGATGGTGTGGGCATTCAGTCGAATCTGGCAATGTAGGAGATGAGCAAAATATCCAACGGTGATACGGAGACAATCAGTGACAAGGCCCTGAACTCTGCAAAAGTCGGTGGGGTGGCAGCTGGCCGGCTGAGGAGGTAACGATGGCTGGATCGGGGCGGCACAGGCTCGGTCGGCTGCGGGTACTCACCGCTGCCGGCATCATCGCGGTCGTGGGTGCGGCTAGCCCCGCTGCGGCCCGGGTACAGGCACAGGCATCAGCCGGCTGGCCGCAGTTCCAGGGCAATGCCGGCCATACCGGCGCCAGCCTGGATGAAAGGTCGGTGACGCGGGCGAACGTCGGCCAGCTCGGCACCGCGTGGACCGCGGCCTTGCCCAGCAGGTCATTCAATTCCGAGGTCGTGGTGACCGGCGGGGTGGCGTATGTGGGGGCGGGCAATACGGTGTCGGCGTTCGGTGCCGGCAATGGGACGCGGCTGTGGCAGGTGTCGCTACCGGGGTCGGTGCTCGGCACGCCGTCGGTGCAGGGCGGCCTGGTGCTGGTGGCTATCAGCGACGATTCGGGCCCGCATCTGAAGGGCTCGGTCGTGGCGCTCAGCACCGCCACGGGCGCCACCGTGTGGCTGCGGTCGGTGGGACCGCTAGGCTCATCCAGCCTGGCTTCGAGCACGACGATCACCACCACGGCCAACCGGGCCTACGTCACGCTGAGCAGCGGCCGGGTCGAGGCCATGGGCCTCAAGCACGGCTTCAAGATCTGGGCGTCGGCGGTCCTTCCCGGCTGCCGCCCGTCTCAGCCCTCAGTGGCTGGCGGCTTGGTCGTCATGGGCAGTGGCGGCACGGACGTAGTGGCGCTGCACGCCTTGGACGGGACATTGGCCTGGCACGATGCGCTCGGCAGCGGCTGTGGCGTAAGCGCAGCGAACTGGCTGCCCGCGATCGGCGGGGGCACCGTCTACGCCGGGCTGCTCAATGGCGTGGCCGCGCTGAACCTGTCCACTGGCGTCGTGGTGTGGCACAACCAGTCGCAGCCGTTTTCGCGGGGGGTGTTCTTCCCGCCATCACTGACCGCCAGCGACGTGATCGCCGGTTCCCAAGGGACCACCCAGCTCGCGGCGCTGAGCCGCTCCGACGGCACGTTCCGGTGGCAAACCGCGTTGCCGGACAGCGGGGAGGTGGCCGCGGCGACCATCTTTGGAGGCCTGGCGTGGGCGCTGGCCCAGCCGTCCGCCGGTGGAAGCGCCAAGGCCGTGGCGCTCGGCCCGCTGACCGGGCACCGGCTCTTCTCGACCCGCCCCTACGCTGATGAAACACAAGGCTTCCCACCCGTGGTCAGCGCCGGGCACGTGTACATAAATCTGGGTAACGAACTGCTGGTACTGGCCCTGCCCGCCTCCGGCTGACCGGCCAGGCCCCGGCGGGCGAACCTCAGCGGCAACCTGGTCAAGCCTATAACAACCCAGATGGCAGGTGGCGGCGGCCAGGTAGTGCCCCATGAACCGGTGCACGACACCCAGGCCGTTAAGAGCATCGCCCTGGCCAGCCCGCTCGCCGAGGTCGCGGAACAGCGGCAGGGCCTGCTCAGCCGTGGCGGCGGCAGCCGTGCTGTCACTGGTCGAGAGGTGAGTGTCGGGCAGCAGCATCAGCGCCCGAGCCTGCCCGGGCCGATCGCCGACCCGGCGGGCCCCGGCCAGGGCGGTCTGATGCAGGGCGATGGCCTGGCAAAGTGGCCCCGGAGGGCCAGGAAGCTGGCCATGGCGGCGGGGATCAGCATGGCGGGCAGCGGCAGTTCATTGGCCGCCGCATAATCGGCTGCCGCGTGCAGGTTGGCGCGCTCGGCCTCCAGCCGGGTGGCTGCCCGCCCGAGCGTGGACAGCCCCGGCGCGCACGCCGGCGGGCGGGAGGGAGGCAACGAGTCGAGGTTGGGGTTGGAGCTGGGATGTGCCGGCTGGCGGCCAGCGCGCTGTACAGGTAGTAATCCAGCAGCCGACGGACAGCGGCGCCTGACTCGGCGGGATCGTTGGCGGCGGCCAGCGCGCGGGCATGCTCACGCAGCAGGTCATGCAGGAGATAGGAGTTGGCTGCCGATCGAGAAGTAGGCGTTCAGCACGATCCGGTCCACGCAGTCGTGGGCCTCGGTCAGCAGATCCCCATACTGCTCGGAGAAGTCGTCAGCCACGCACCGAAGGTGCCAGGCTCATCGCGGCCCGTCAGCCGAACCGCCCGAAGGGCCACTCCTTCCGGGCGAAGTCCCGGACGGAGCGTAGCGATCCTTGGTCGCTGGCGACCTATCCCGCCTCTGGCAATCAGGATCGGCTTTCGGAGGTCCTGGCCGAGGCGACAGGCAGCGCCTTCCGTAGCTAAACGTCAGAGCGAGGACGCTGGAGGCTCACGGGGACTGGGACGGGAGCAGGAAGCGGGAGGCTGCCGTCACCGACGAGGACAGCCTGGTAGCGGCCTGGGGGAAGCGGTGGCATGCGCTCCCGGCCATGCAGGCACACCGGGAAACGGCTAGTCGCCTGGCTTGCCACCTCCGAGCAACTGCCGTACATGGTGACTACCGTGATGGCGAGCCGGTTCACACCGGGCTTGATGATGAATGGCGCGGTCCCGCAATCCGACGGGAAGGCGGCCTCAGGCGGGAACCGGTGGTTTGTGACCACCACCGCGTAGCGCGGCCGACACCCGCGATTGAGGTTGATCGGGGTGTGGCCCCGGTAGGTCACAACCAGTGTGCCCCTGATGGGGGTGCCCGCCGTGACGCGTGTCTGCTGCAGGACGAGCCGGTCTGTTAGCCCACTTGGCGCAGGGACCAGCCCGATCGGGGTCCTCGGAGCCGGGCTCACGGTTGGCGCGCCCGAGGATGAGCTCCCTGGCGATGGCGTCTGCGCGTGCGGGGAGCCACAGGCAGCCAGCAAGCCAGCCGCAGCCGCGGACGCGGCGGCGAGCAGGAAGCACAGATACGGCTCCGCCATAACGATGAGACGTCCCAACAGACCAGCACGTTCCCGCCAAAGCGTAAAACATCAAGCGGGACAACAATCCTCTGACGGGCCTTGTCGTGTGCCGGACCTCGTCTGTGAGACCTTTCTGCAGCCGGCACGACGGCCTGCACCGCTGTCTCGTCCGTGCGCCATCACGCTGGCAAGCGGCATCTCATGGATCAGCAAAGTGGGTGCCGTGTATCAGCAACGTCCATGCCGACTCCTAACAGTTAGGCATCTTCCGGAGATGCTGAGGCTCACCTGGTTCTTGGGGGATCTAGAAGGTCGCTCCTAGACGTCTAGAAAGGATCGTTCATGTCCCGACACCGCATTAACCTGGCCGGGTGGCGACGATGGGTCGTCTACATCTCTGCGATAGCCACGATGGGAACAGTCGCGGCCACAGTCTCCGTTGGGAGCGCTGGAGCCTCTCCCGCTCGCCGCGCCGCGACTAATGTGGCGAAGCCTCCGCCGGCCCTGGTGCCGGCGGCCAAGATGAAGGCTTCCCGGCAAGCAATCATGTCCTACTGGACCCCGGCCCGGATGGCGTCCGCCAAGCCGGCTCAGCCCACAGTAACCTCCGCTTCAGCCAAGGGCTCGAAGGCCGGTAACGCGGGCAATACCGCGACGGGCCGCCCGGGCCTTGCCGGAGGCTACGTTCCGGCCGGCCTGCACGCGGGGCCGGCCCAGGGCGCCACTATCAACACACATGCCCAAAGTTCCAGCGTCATGCCCGCTGACGGCGGTTTCCCAGGCCCCAACGACACCTACAACTGGATAGGGAAGCAGGGCACCTACCCGGTCTCGGCCGTCGGCAAGCTGTTCTTCACCGAGCCGAGCGGGAACTTTGTCTGCTCTGCCGCGGCCACCTACGGCGGCGGCACCAAGGACATGGTCTGGACGGCCGGTCACTGCGTCGGCCCGCAGGGTGGCCGGAGCTACTACAGCAACTTCCTGTTCTGCCCGCAGTACAACAACGGAGCGAGTACCACGGTTGGATGCTGGTCGTGGGCCCTTGCCCAGCAAACCGGCGGCTGGTACTTCAACGGCTACTGGAGCGCCGACTACGCCTACCTCTACATGCAGCCGACAGGGACCGTGAGGAGTGCGCACGTTGTCGCTGTCACCGGGGGCCTGGGGTTCGGGTGGAACTGGAGCCGTGACCAGTTCTGGCAGGACCTGGGATACCCGTCGGGGAGCCCGTACAGCGGAGGAAAGCTCGTCATCACCTCTGCGGAGCACCGCTACGACGTGACCAACCCGGGAAGCGATCCGGGGCCGCAGGACAACTCGATCGGTTCTTCACAGACCCCAGGGTTCAGCGGAGGCCCCTGGGTGCTGAGCTTCGGCCATTCCTCGGCCGCCGATCCGATCGGGCACGGCGACTGGATCAACGGGAACAACAGCTACTACTTCACTTCCGGCGGCCCCGGTGGTGGCAACGAATACGGCACGGAGATCCAAAGCCCCTACTACAACACCAACGCCTGCAACTTCTGGAAGGGCGGCAGCGGCTGGACCGGCACGTGCTGATCTCTTCGATCAAGACCGGCTAGCGGCAACGGGGACCCCGGATCCGGGGTCCCCGTGCCGTGCGCCTGCCAACCCACGGGCCTGGCCCATACTTCTCAGTGCTGAGCACTCCGGGCGGCCGGGCGTCGTTGCCGACCTGCGAGATGTTTGTGCTCAACGTGCCTCAATGTCGGCCAACCGGTGGCGGCGGGCGCTGGCTACTGGTGGCCGGGCGGCGCTGGCCTCGAGGAGCCTGCTGGTGGCCCGTGCAAACTGACCCCGGCCCCGGTGCGTGGGCTGGAGGCGGTGCTCGAAGCCGGCCCGGCCGTGTGGGGGGTGGGATGAGGACCAGTGCTGGACCCTGGCCTGGATCGCGAGGTCGTGCGGCCGATCAGATCTATTGGGCGGGTCGGCGCGCGGTTATCTACCAGGCTTCGCGTTTTGGTCGGCCCGGTCATGGTCCAACACGCGAGCGGCTGCCCGTATGTTTATGCATCGGCGCCCGCCGGGGTGAACGTTCGCATCTGCCGCGTTGGGCGTGTCCGGTCGGGTGCGATCCAGCCGGTGTCGGCCACCAGCTCACTCAGTGTGGACGGGGCAGCTTGCCCAAACAGCGAACCTCAGATCAGGTAGACCGCACGAAGCCCACGGGCGAGGAACCCCGCTACTGTAAGTGACTGCGACGGTCAGAGATAACGCGCGCCCAGCCGCCGATCTGGTCGACCGAGCCGATGATCGACTCCCTGCCTGATCGGGCGCAGATCACGATGTTCTGTACGACAGCTTCGCGTGGTGGGTTCTGTGTCCGGCTGGCGGAACCACGGAGATGGTTACGCGACCGGGTCGGTTCATGCGGCACTCCGGCCCCGCGCTCGAGGCCGGCGACCTGGCTTTACGTGCGAACCTGCCGAGAGCCACTTCTCAGCCGCGTACGGCAAGCGCGGCGTTGCAGGTGGTACTGGCTTGGTAGCAGTGTTGGCATCTCGGTTGCCCGGGGGAGCCGCAGTCCGCAGGAGATCAATAGCGAGCTACTGGGGGTCTTGCCCGCGGCTCGCCCTGCGGTCGCTACGCCGGGCGCGGGCTTCCGGGTGATCTTTCCGGGGGATGTGAGCTTTTTGTGAGGTCACGGTGCAAGGCTTTGAGTACCAGCGTTATGCGCCTGCGGGGTGCGGGGGGAGTGGATGGCGATGAAGAGGTCCCTTTTGCTGGTGGCCGCGGTGCTTCTGGTTGGTGCTCTTGCTGCACCGGCGGGTGCTGCGGGCGCGGGCTGGTCGATCACGCCGAGCCCGAACCCCAAGGTGCCGACGGGCCAGCTGTTCTGGGAGTCCTGCACCGCCGCCTCCTCGTGCATGGCCGTCGGCACGTATGTCAAGGCCTCCGGGGTGACCGTTACCCTGGCCGAGCATTGGGACGGCAGTACGTGGCGCATCGAGCCCACGCCTAACCCCCGGGGGGCGGTGGTCAGCTCCCTGTTCGGCGTCTCCTGCACCGGGTCGTCGGCGTGCACGGCGGTGGGGAACAGCGCCGGCCGGGCGGGGTCCTCCCAGCCCCTGGCGGAGCGGTGGGACGGCACCCGGTGGACCATCCAGCCCACCCCCAACCCGTCCCAAAGCGGAGGCTTCCTCAACGGCGTGGCGTGCCCGTCGCTGTCGGCGTGCACCGCGGTGGGGAGCTCGAACGCCGGGACGCTGGCGGAGCGATGGGACGGCACCGCCTGGCGCATCCAGCCCACCCCCAACCCCCCGCAAGGGGCCGGCTTCCTGTCCGGCGTGGCGTGCCCGTCGGCGTCGGCGTGCACGGCGGTCGGGGCCTCCAACGCCTTCACCCCCAGCGCTAGGACCCTCGCCGAGCGGTGGGACGGCACCAGCTGGCGCATCCAGCCCACCCCCAACCCGCCGCAGGGCGGCGGCAACCTCAACGGCGTGGCGTGCCCGTCGGCGTCGGCGTGCACCGCAGTCGGGGCCTCGAACGCCGGGACGCTGGCGGAGCGGTGGAACGGCGCTCGGTGGGCCATCCAGCCCACCCCCAACCCGGCCGGGGCGCAGTTCGCCTTCTTGAACACCGCGGCGTGCCCGTCGGCGTCGGCCTGCACTGCCACCGGGGCCTACGTCAACAGCGCGGGCACCGTCCAGACCCTGGCCGAGCGGTGGAACGGCGCCCGGTGGGCGATCCAGCCCACCCCCAACCGCGCAGGAGGGCTGAACTTCCTGATCGGCGTGGACTGCACGGCCTCCTCGGCCTGCACCGCGGCCGGATACTCGGCCGGCCGGTCGGGCATCCTGCGGACTTTGTCCGAGCACTGGGACGGCACCGCCTGGCGCATCCAGCCCACCCCCAACCCGGCGGGGGCGGCACCGAGCCAGTTCGCCAGCGTGTCCTGCACGTCGCCGTCGGCCTGCACCGCCACCGGCATAGGGGCAAACCGGCCCCTGGCGGAGCGGTGGGACGGCGCGCAGTGGCGCGTCCAGCACGCCGCGAGCCCGCCGGGGGGCGGCTTCTTGGCCGCAGTGTCCTGCACGTCGCCCGTGGCCTGCACCGCCGTCGGGGGCCGGACACATGACCTGGGCGGCCTCCCTGCGCATACCCTGGCCGAGCGGTGGAACGGCACCAGCTGGACCATCCAGCCCACACCCAACCCCGCCGGGGTGGCTGGCGTTGCCCTGTTCGGGGTCTCCTGCACCGCCCGCGCGCTCTGCATGGCCGTCGGGACGTCCTTCGACAGAACAGGCTTCCCGACCGGGCTGGTGGCGCAGCAGTGGAACGGCAGGCAATGGCAGCTCCTGCCAGTCCCTGCCCCGGCGGGAGCGCCGGGCAGCTTCTTCGCCGGCGTGTCCTGCGCCGCGCCGTCGGGCTGCACCGCCGTCGGCGCCCGGACCGACAGCGCGGGCAACCCGGTCGGCACGCTCGCCGCGCGGTGGAACGGCCGGAAATGGGCCATCCAGCCCACCCCCAACCCGCCGCCAGGTGGCGTCCTGGCCGCGGTGTCTTGCACGGCCCCGGCCGCCTGCACGGCCGTCGGAAACCTCAACGGGACCTCGAACTCCGGAACCACCACCCTGGCGGAGCGGTGGAACGGGACGACCTGGACCATCCAGCCCACCCCCAAGCTTGCGGCAGGCGAGGGCAGCTTCTTCAACGGGGTGGCATGCCAGGCCCACGCCTGCACCGCGGTAGGGCTCAACCTGCCCAATTCGGGCCCGCGCATGCTGGCAGAGCGATGGAACGGTACGAGCTGGCACATCCAGCCCATGCCCACCCCCCCGGCCGCGCCGGACGTCGATCCGCCCGCCATTGCCTGCCCGAGCCCCCAGGCCTGCACCGCCGCCGGCGGCTACACCAACACCGGCCCCCACGTCACCCTGGCCGAGCAGTGGAACGGCACCAGCAACAGCGCCCAGCCCACCGCCAGCCGGCCCGCGGCACCGGACGGCCTGCCCTCCGCGTGCGCCCGCGCTATGCTCCTCAGCCCACCCCCCGCGTGGGAGCGAACCCCGGTGTCACCCTGGCACTGGTCCCACCCGGAAACCTTCTCCACCGCAGCCAGTGCGGCGTGGCCAACCCGGCTCCTGCGATGCTGAGCCGAGTGACGCCACGCCGCGCTCAACCAGCCGCAAGCTTGCAGATCACCCCTGCCTGCCCGCGCACCCGCTCCAGGACACGCGAACGCCGCCCGATCATGAGTCAGCACTTGCTCATACCCTTGCGGGCTCGCATTTTTCCGCGGAGAGCGGCAGGAAGAGCAGGCCCGGACATAACCCGGCCAGTACAGAAAGGGATTATCTGCGCGTATGCGCTGACCACAACCAAGCCGTTCCGAGCCGACGATCGGATCATAGAGACGGAGCATTTCGTTTCACGCTACGTAATCGACCCTGGCCTGGCACGACGCGCACACTGCCGCCGATATGGACGGACCTGTGTCTGCCGCACCGGTCGTCGGTGTGGGCACCGGAATGGTTGTTCTGCTCGGTCCCCGGCGGGGGAAAGGGATTGACAATCAGAGACAGAGGACCTGCCCGCTCTGCTTGGCAGGCGCCGTGTCCACCGAACCGGGGCGATTCACTTGCGACGGATTTTCTTATTGGCTGCCGGGTGGGGATGCTGGTTTGAGCGCATATTGCCGCATGGCTTCCTGAATGCGCTGGGCGCTGGGGCTTTTGATGCGCTGGTAGATCGCCAGTGCCTGCGCCAGGTGCGCGGCGGCGTGGCCGGGGTCGCCGTCGTGCAAATGGGCCTGGCCGAGTCCTTCGAGGGCGCGTGCTTCCTCCAGGGGCGCGCAAAGGTCGCGGGCGATGGCGAGCGCCTGGGCGTGGTACTCGCGGGCCTGGCTGGTGGCTGAGGTCCGCGAGGAAAGTTCGCCGAGGCCGTTCAGCGCCTCGGCCTGGCCGAGCCGGCCGCCGAATTCGCAGAACGTCGCCAGGGCCTGCTGGTGGCTGGCGGCGGCGGCCGGGTAGTCCCCGGTTTGCTGCTGCACTATGCCGAGGCAGTTGAAGGTCTCGGCCTGGCCCTCTGGGTTATCGAGGTCGCGGAACAGTGCCAGGGCCTGTTGCTGGCTGGCGGCGGCGGCCGGGTAGTCCCCGGTTTGCTGCTGCACTATGCCGAGGCAGTTGAGGGCCTCGGCCTGGCCTTCCTGGTTGCCGAGGTCGCGGCACAGCGCCAGGGCCTGCTGCTGGCTGGCGGTAGCGGCCGGGTAGTCCCCGGTCAGCTGCTGCACCAGGCCCAGGTGGATGAGGGCGTCGGCCTCAACGGCGCGGTCGCTGGCGCCGCGGGCCAGCGCGAGCGCCTGCTGGGCGCTGTCGGCGGCGGCCGGGTAGTCCGCGGTTAGCACGTAAAGGTAGGCCAGCTGGGTGAGGGCGTGGGCCTGCCCCACACGGTCACCGGCGTCACCATAAAGCGCCACCGCGCGGGCCAGGCTGGCCGCGGCGGCCGGGTAGTCTCCTGCATCACCCTGCAATTCACCCAGCCCGCCGAGCGTGTCGGCCTCGCCGAGCCGGTCACCGGCCTGGCGCGCCGCGGCCAGGGCGGTCTGGTGGCGAGCGGCCGACTCATCCCCATAACCGCGGAAGGTCAGGAAGCCCATGATCGCGGCGGGGATGGCGATCGCGTGCTCAGCCCAGTCGTGGCTGGCGGCGTAGTCGGTGGCGGCGTGCAGATTTGCCCGCTCGGCCTCCAGCCAGGCTGCTGCCCGATCGCGGGTGGCCAGGCCGGGGGCTTGGGCTGGTGGGTGGCCGGGCGGTGGGTGGCGGGCGGCGCTGGCCCAGGAGGCCAAATGCCGGTCCGCGCCGAGCGCGGTATGCAGGTAGTAGTCCAGCAACCGGCCGACGGCCTCGTGTGATTCGGCGGCATTGTCTGCGGCGGCGAGGGTGCGGGCGTGTTCGCGGAGCAGGTCATGCAGCTGGTAACGGCCGTGTGCGGGTTCGGTGAGCAGGTGCTGGTCATACAGGTCGTCAAGGCCGCGCCGGGCCTCGTCCAGGCTGGTGTGGCCGAGGGCGGCGGCGGCATAGGCATCGATGCTGGGGCCCGGGTGCAGGCCGAGTCGGCGGAATAGCCGCTGCTGATCTTCACCAAGGTCCTGGTAGGACAAGCCGAACGCGGCGCCGACCGACAGGTTCTCCGCACGCATCAGGGCCAGCCGGTCCCGGGACGATGCCAACTCGGCGGCCAGTGCCGCGGCGGTCCAGGCGGGGTGGTGGCGCAGCTGGCTGGCGAGCATCCCGATCGCCAGCGGCAGGTACCCGCACAGCCGGATGATCTCATCCACCGGCGCATCCCCAGCACGCAGGCCGGGCCGGGCCGCCAGCCGGGCCAGCAGCGCCGCCGCCTCCCCCGGGGGCAGGGTATCGAGGCTGACCAGCGCCGCGTCCTGCAGCGCGGTCAGCCGGCGGCGGCTGGTGACCAGCACCAGGCTGCCCGCGGTGGCAGGCAGCAGCGGCCGGATCTGCTCATGACTGGCGGCGTCATCGAGCAGCAATAGGACCTTCTTGCCCGCCACCTGGCCCCGCCACCGCGCCGCCCGGGCCACCACGCCGGGCGGGATCTGCTGGGGCGCCACTCCGGCGGTCAGCAGCAAGCTGGCCAGCGCATCAGCCGGGTCAACCGGCCGCTGCCCGGCAGTGTGAGCGTGCAGCGGCAGGAAATACTGCCCGTCCGGGAAACGTGGCGCCAGCCGGTGCGCCGCGTGCACCGCGAACGTGGTCTTCCCGATCCCGGCCATCCCATCGATCGCCCAGATCCCCACCACTCCGCCGTCTGCGCCCAGACTGTCAATCCCGCCGACCAGCTGCGTCAGCTCTGCCTGGCGGCCGGTGAAAGCGGCGATATCGCCCGGCAGAGTCTTGCTGGCCGCGGCCGCGGCGGCTCCCGTTGCCTCGCCCTGCACGGCCGCCAGCACGCTGACGGCCGGGCCGCGGCCGCGGGCCGCGGC